>Ga0315280_10002865_pt1 | contig 27328 bp, 20 predicted proteins | sample YL17G06_40_MG_FD_203697 | JGI IMG/M metagenome (GOLD analysis project Ga0315280, IMG submission 203697) | Sediment microbial communities from Yellowstone Lake, YNP, Wyoming, USA - YL17G06_40 | ecosystem: Environmental > Aquatic > Freshwater > Lake > Sediment | place: USA: Wyoming | collected... | reverse complement strand
GTTCAAGGTCCGAGGTCCAAGGTCCAAGGTCACATCCCGCTAGTCCCTGACCCTCGACTTTGGACTTTGGACCTTGGACTTTGGACCTTGGACTTTGGACCTTGGACTTTGGACCTTGGACTTTGGACCTTGGACTTTGGACCTTGGACTTTGGACCTTGGACTTTGGACCTTGGACTTTGGACCTTGGACCTTGGACTTTGGACCATGAACCTCCGTGACATCCCGTCGGTTGACGAACTGCTGAACCGGCCCTCGCTCGCCGCGCTGGTGGCCGAAGCCGGGCGCCCGTACGTCGCCGAGCGCATCCGGGAGGCGCTGGAGGAAGCGCGCCGGCAGTTGCGAAGTGGTGACAGGCCTCCTGGCCTGTCCGGCGCCGAAGGCGCCTCAGCGGACGAGCCGCTGGCTGATCTCGAGCAGAGAATCGCGCGGCGCGTTCAGGAAGGTCTGGCGCCTTCGCTGCGCGCCGTCATCAACGCCACCGGTGTCATCCTGCACACCAATCTGGGCCGGGCGCCGCTGTCGGCCGAGGCGGCCGAGCGGGTCAGCGAGGCGGCGGCCTCCTACACCAACCTGGAATACGACCTGGAGGCCGGGCGGCGCGGCCGCCGCGACGTGCATGCCGCCCGCCTGCTGCGCCAGTTGCTGGGCGCCCCCGCCATGGTGGTCAACAACAACGCCGCCGCCGTCCTGCTGGTCCTCAATACCCTGGCCGAGGGCGGCGAGGTGGTCGTGTCGCGCGGCGAGCTGATCGAGATCGGCGGCTCATTCCGCATCCCCGAGATCATGCGCAAGAGCGGGGCCACGCTGCGCGAGGTGGGCACCACCAACCGCACGCGCATCGCCGACTACGAAGCCGCCATCGGCCCCAACACCCGCCTGCTGCTGCGGGTCCACCCCAGCAATTACCGCATCGTGGGCTTCACCGAGCGCCCCGCGCTCGAACAGATGGTGGCGGTGGCGCGCCGCGCCGGCGTGCCCCTGCTCGAAGACCTGGGCAGCGGCTGCATGTTCGACCTGCGCCCCTGCGGCATTGCCGACGAGCCCCAGGCCCGGCTGAGCCTGGAAGTGGGCGTGGACCTGGTCTGTTTCAGCGGCGACAAGCTGCTGGGCGGGCCGCAGGCCGGCGTCCTGGCCGGCCGCCAGGACCTGGTTGACAAGCTGCGCCGCAACCCGCTGTTCCGCGCCTTGCGCGTGGACAAGATGACCTACGCGGCGCTGGAGCCCACCCTGGCCGCCTACCTGCGCGGCCGCCTCGATGACCTGCCCGTGGCCCGCATGATCCGCATGCCGGCGGAGGAAATTGAGTCGCGCGCTCGCGCTTTCGTGGCACAGTGGCACAGCCCTGGGAGCGCGGCCGTCTCGGCCGCTGCGGGTGCCGGCCTGCAGCTTGAGATTGTCGCCGGCGAGTCCGTCATCGGCGGCGGCTCGACGCCCGGCCAGGTGCTGCAGACCACGCTGCTGGCGCTGCACCACGCCTCGCTCACCGCCGCGCAACTGGAGCAGCGGCTGCGCGCCGCCACACCGCCGGTGATCGCCCGCGTCGAAGCGGATCGCGTGCTGCTCGACCTCCGCACCGTCTTCCCCAGCCAGGAGGCGGCGCTGCTCCGCATCCTGGAGTCGCTGGCGCAGTAGGTTTCAGGTGCCAGCTTGCCGGCCTCCGGCTTCAGGCGCGTTTGACAACCGGCTCCCCGACCGCTAAACTTAATGAATCAGGCCCGCGGTTTTTCTCGCCCGGTCGGGGCGTGGCTCAGCCTGGTAGAGCACCTGGTTCGGGACCAGGGGGTCGGAGGTTCAAATCCTCTCGCCCCGACCATTCTTTTTCAACCGTTTGGAGGCGTGTGACAGCACGCCGATTCTTGTTCTGTAGGCGATTTTGTGGACGATGCCTGTTTTTGTGTTTCGGCTGGGTCGGAGCCATGCAGGCGCGCCGAAGGCGCGCGCAAGTAGATAGGCGAGTAGATACCGGTATCTACTGGCCCTTGAGCGCAGGTGTTTGGAAACAGGGCTAAACGGCGTGGGGGTTTCCGGGGGCTATTACGTTCGCTCGCTCCCTTTGGGAGCTCGCTCGATTTCTTTCGCCGCGCTTTGTGGACAGTTTGCTCGCCCGCCTCCGTGTCCGTGCGGTGATCCCAGCTTCCGCGTTCTGGCGGGCAGTCTCGTGACCATTCCGCTTATGCGCCACTCGCTGGTTTGCCCCGCCTGTGCATTGGGGCTTGGCTGGTTTGCGCAGTTTCGCATTCCACGAGCGATTGCCAGCCGTCCGCCTGAGGCGGACAGACTGTCGCCCACTCGTGAAATGCTCGCCTGCTTTTTTGGGTTCCTGACGCAGGAGCCTGTTTGGCTTGGGTGCGAATTCCAGGATTGGGATTTGCTTCATCAGCCGCCACGGGCAGCCCGCTTCCGGGCACGGAATTTGGCCCAGCGGCGCCTGTGGGCATCAGCAATTTTCTTTCGGGCGGCTGCGGACATTGTTCTGCGTCCGCCTCTGGAGGACAGCCGGCCAGGGCGGGCGTCGCCCAAGGCGCTGATGGCGCGGTCCAGATGCTCCACAGTGATTTGTGCTTGTTCTCTTTGCACCTTGAGCTGGCGCAGGATTAACCCGCCGCTACTCCTAATGATCTCTGCATAAATAACGTACAAGGCCCGACGCTCTGTAAAAGGGGCGGGTCAGCGCGGGGCGGCGGCGAATGCGACGAGCTGCTTTGCGGATTTCATCCTTGAGTTGTTCGACATCCGCCGGGCCGAGATTGGCGAGTTGCCGGCACTTCAGATGGGACCAGAACCACTCGTCGGGGTTCAGCTCCGGGCAGTAGGCCGGTAGTCGAAAAACATGCAATCGGCGATGGGCAGCGATGAAGCGTTGGACCGCTGCCGCGCGATGAGGCCCAACCGAGTCCCAGAGAACAAACAGCGGACGGCGCGTGTGGCAGAGCAGCTGTTGCAAGAAACTGATTACCTGCTGGTACCGTACCGACCCGCAATGAAGCCGAAAGTAGCATTGACCGCGTAGCCCGACGGCAGATAGCGTGGACAGCTTCGGCCAGTTGAAACAGTGCCGGACGACAGGGGTATGGCCCCGCGGAGCCCAGGTCTTGGCCACATACGGGGTCAGGGAGAAACCGGATTCGTCGAGGGAAGGGAGCGTTCCACGGACCTGCTGGCACTTTTTTTATTGCTGGCCAAACGGTTCGCAGCCACTGGCGCACTTTCCGCTCGTCTCGCTCGCGTGCTCGGCGCTCGGGTGGCTGCCAGGAAAACCCGAGGCGGTGTAGCAGCCGGCAGACGTGATCGCGATGGTAATGCACGCCGGTCAAACGCTGGACCACCTCGGCCACCCGCCGGGTGGTCCACAAGTCGGACAGGTAACCAAAGTGAGCGGCGCCTTTCAGCAAGATGGCGGGAAGTTTGCTCAGCCAACCGGCGGGCAACTTGGGAGGACGCCCCGTCGGACGCCGGGACGACAGGCCCCGAGAGCCCTCCTGTTGGTAACGCTGGATCCAGCGGAGCACGCTTACATGGCTGACTCCACGTTTTTGAGCGACATGGTAGGGAATCATGCCACGACGCCAATCGGCAATCGTGGCGCGCCGCCGGTGCTCGAGAACGACCGCGTCTCGCTTCATAGCTGCGGACGGGAAAATCGCCAGCCGCAGACGAGGTCAGCACACGGGCAAACATTTTCAAGAACGTTTGCTTGAGTGTACCAACTTTATGCAGGGGTCATTAAAACCTGACACCCGCTCCGGATTGCGCCCGCCCCCCCCAATCATTTTTCGCGAAATTCTCACATTCTCGGGTTAGCAGGTGCCCTGGTTAACAGGAGGGTTGCGAGCGGCGGGCCGGTCGAACAACTTTATGAACGGAGGCGCTGTGCGGCCGTCAATCGAAAGCCTCCTCATTTCTACACTACAGGCTTAGTTACGGGATCTCTTTCGCGGCACGCTGGCGCAGGCGCTGTGCGTTCGCGGGTGGCCGTTGAAGATGTTCACGATGGAGTAGCGCCGCGCCAGCGCGGAAATCTGTTCGTCCGAGAGATGTCCTGGCACGGTGGCTACATGTGCGAACAGCGGTCCGCCGTCGGTTTTCGAGGCGTAGGCGGCGGCAGCCAATGGAAGTGCAGGAAAGGTTCGACGGAGCATACAGTTCAGGCCTATTCGGTTTTGAACTCGCCGAATGTGTGCGGCAGCGGAGCCAGCAACTCGCACAACCGCTTCTTCATATCCGCAAGAATGTCCGGCTTCGCCGCCGCCAGATTCCTGCGTTCATAGAGATCCTGATCCAAATCGTAAAGTTGATCGGTATCGAAATAGGCGGGGAAGTCGCGCTCGGCGTTGAAATTGTGGTGATTGAGGCCGTTCCATCCGATGGTGCGCTCGCCCTTGCCTTCGGCCACCGCCTTCGCCTCCGCCTGCATGGCGGCCGCAATCTCAGCCGGCGCGCGATTGGCGATGTACTTCCACTGCCGGGTGACGACCGCGCGGCTGTGGTGGATTTCGAGGAGTAGTTGCCGGCGCCAGTCGGGCGGCTGCGGGCTTCCCGTCATCTGCGGCAAGAAGCTTCGCCCGTCCCCCATGGCGGCGCCGCTCAGTTTTCCACCCGCGGCTTCGATGAGCGTTGCGGGGATATCGACATTCGCGCACAGCGCGTCCACCTTTGTGCCCGGCTTCAGCCGCGCCGGCCAGCGCACGAGCGCCGGAAGACGGGCACCCTCATAGCAAGAGTTCTTGCCGCGGGTCGGATTGTCGCTGATGAACAGGACGATTGTGTTTCGCGTCAGGCCGTATTGATCGACCGCCTTCAGGATCGCGCCCACTGCGTCGTCCATCCAGGTCGCCATTGCATTGCGTTCGTCGATGCCCGCCGCTTTCAGCCGTTCGTGGATGCTCGCTCGCGAAGGCTGCCCGCCGGCCGGCTTATCGAGCATGCCTGCGGCGGTGGCCAGAGAATCGAGCTTGCGGAGATTGTTGTACTGGCCGTGGGGCACCGGCAGCGCGTAATAGAGGAAGAACGGCTTGATGTGGTTGCGCGCCAGGAATTCCAGCGCGCCCTCCGTGTGCCACTCCAGGTTCTGCCCGCGAACGGCGACTGGCAGCGACTGTTCGGTGTTTCCGTAGTTGATGCGGTCGGCGAAATCCCACCCGTAGTGCTCCGTCAGGGCAATCCGGGCGCGCTCCTGCTTCTGCTCAAGCCGCCGCTTGATTTTGGAATCCCGCGGATCATCCTGTTCGGCGAACGACTTGTCGATTTCCGCGACTCTCTCCTGTCCCGGAAAATTGTGCCACTTGCCCACCATGCCGGTGGCGTAGCCAAGGCGCTTCAGCTCCTTGGCCACATTCGTCTCTTCCCGCATGATCGGCGTGTTCCACGTAATGACGGAGGGACCGCCCGCCGGATAGCGTTCCATAAACCCCGGCGCGCGGCTTGCGTAGTGTCCCGTGAGGATCGAACAGCGGCTTGGGGTACAGACCGGCGACGTGGCGTAGAAGCGCCTGAACTCTGCGCCCTCGCGCGCCAGTGCGTCGATATTGGGCGTCAGCATGCGCGCATCGGCATACCCGCGAGCGGCCGCAAACCCGAGTCGCGCGGCCCCTGTGTAGTGCGGATAGTTCTTCGACGCCGCCAGGCACCCGATCTCGTCGGCATCCAAATCGTCCGCATAAAACAGCACGATGTTCGGGCGCGCCACGTACTCGCTTCTTGCCGCCGCAGCCCCTGCTGCAACGCTTAACCCGACTTTGCAGAATTCACGCCGGTTCATTCGATCCATGGTCGCTCACTATAGCGCAAAGAGAGTCATATAGGACCGCCGCTATGTGGGCGCCCGTTCTCGGTCGAATCATCGTCACGGGCGACCAAATGGGGTCGCCCTGCATGTGCGCGTCGTAGCGCCGGCTTGCTTGAGGCAGGAGCGCGCTTCCTGCGAATCGCAATTCATGCCAGCGCCCGCGCCCAGTTCGTCTACAATGGGCGATCTTATGACTGATCGACGAAAGTTTCTCCGCCTGACGGCCGGCGCGTTCGCCGCTTCGCTCCTTCATTCGGCCCCTGCGCGCAAGCCGAACCTTGTGGTCATTCTCGCAGACGACATGGGTTATTCCGACGCCCGTTGCTACGGCGGTGAAGTCGATACGCCTAATCTCGACAAACTCGCCGCCGGGGGGCTTCGGTTTACCCAGGCCTATTCCACCGCGCGCTGCGGGCCATCGCGGAGCTGCCTGCTTAGCGGCCAGTATGCCCAGCAGACGGCCAGCGACACGATGACGCCGGGCAAGATTCCGAATTACGTCCGTTTCATCCCGGAATACCTGAAGCCGCTCGGTTACCGCACCTATCACACCGGCAAATGGCACATGAAGCACGTGCCCGGCGAGCGCGGGGTGGGTTTCGATCATTCCTATACGATGCTCGATGAGGTCCGGTTCTTCACCCAGAACCGCCACGAGCTCGACGGCGAAACGCTGCCGAAGCCGGAGCCGGGGTATTACAGCACAACCGCGATCGCCGACTACGGAGCGCGGTTTTTGAAGGAGCACGCGCGCGAGCACGCGGCCGCCCCCTTCTTCCTATATGTCGCATTCCACTCCCCGCACTTCCCGCTCCAGGCGCCCCAGGAAGACATCGAGAAATACCGCGACCGTTTCAGTGAAGGCTGGGATGTGGCGCGGGAGCGCAAGTGGCAGCGGATGCGGCGCATGGACCTGATTAACTGTTCGCTCGCTCCGCTGGAACCCAATATGTGGACCAGGTGGAATACGCGGGATGAGGAGCTCATCGCCAGAATCGGGCCCGGAGAAGTCACACGCGCCGTTCCCTGGTCGACCCTGACGCCGGACCAGAAGAAGCTACAGCGCACGAAGATGGCGATTCATGCAGCCATGATTACCCGGATGGATATCGAGACCGGGAAGCTGCTGAGGCAGTTGGAAGCGATGGGAGCGCTCGACGACACCGTCGTCATGTTCCTGTCGGATAACGGATCGAGTTCCGAACAGATCATCCGCGGTGATGGCCACGACTCGTCGGCGCCGCTCGGTTCCGCGCAAACCCACCTTTGTCTTGGGCCCGGGTGGTCGAGCTGCTCGAACGCTCCGTTCCGCCTGCACAAATCCTGGGTGAACGAAGGCGGAATTGCCTCGCCGTTGATTCTGCACTGGCCCAAGGGGATCAAGGATCGTGGAAAACTCCGTCACGATCCCTGTCATTTCGTCGATGTTCTCCCGACGCTGGTGGACTTGGCCGGCGGCAAACCGATCGCGCCGTCGGGACCCGGCCTGGCCGGGCGCAGCATCGTTCCCGCGTTCACCAGGGACGCCGCTGTCTCGCGCGATTTTCTGTATTTCAACCACAATCACAATCGCGCGATCCGCGTGGGCGACTGGAAGCTGATTGCCACTGGCGACTCCGGGCCATGGGAGTTGTACGATCTTGCGAAGGATCGGTCCGAACAGAAAGATCTCTCCGCCGCGCAGCCCGAGCGGGCGCGCCAACTGGCCGCCAGGTGGAAGGAGTCCGACGATGATTTCACGCGCGTGCGGGAGAGTTCGCCTGCCAGCACCAAGCTCACCATGCAAGCCGCCGGGAGGGGCAAATCGTAGCCTGCGCAAATCACGACCGGCCGCTCAGCCGGCAAGTCGCATCTGTGAGCGTCCGGTTTTCATCCGCCAAGCATATTAACGCCGCTATCCTGTCTTCGACGACCGACTCCGGCTTCACGGGGCAGCGGAACTGGATCGAGACCGCGGCTTCAGTGGCACAGAGCGGTGGCCGCGGCGTCATCTCCGCCTCTCTGCCTCTCGCAAACCCCGAACAATCTGAGAACATGGGCTTGCGCATTTTCCACAACCTCCGCCTATCGACGCTCGGAGTGCTGCCCGTGCTGGTTGGCGCCCTCTCGTCTTTGTTCCGGGCACGCGCCGCTCTTCAATTACAAAACCTGGCCCTCCGCCGCCAGATCGGTGTCCTCCAGCGCTCAGTCAAGAAGCGACCGAGGCTGACCGCGGCAGACCATATTCTGTGGGCCTGGCTATGCGACGTCGCCCGGCTCAGTTCCTGCCGCAGACGGGTTTGCGATACCCACAGTCACTCAAATTGGGGCGAGGACGGTTCCCTTTGAGCACGGCCACCTGCTGTGGCAGGGCGAGGACTTCAAGGGCGGCGTCGCCCCGACTGGGGAAGAAAATTCGGCGTGCAGCCAGGATCGCGAGAACGAATTCGACAATGAACACATGGTTCTAACATGCCGTAGCGTCGGCTCGGCAGGCCAAAGGCTCCGGACCGCAAGTCGCTGATTCCAAAACGCCATGAGGTTTTGGCTACAGACAACAAGCAGATTGGCACCACCCGTTCAATTCATGTTGACAGTCGCCGTGATATATGAAACATTACGACCCGCCAGCCTGTTGTTTTGGGGAGCGCATCGGCGAATGCCGTCTTCGTGCCCGGGCGGGTACGTCGAATTAATCCATGTCTTGAGCTCACGGACTTCGCGGCAAGGAGAGGAAGAATGACTATTCATTTCGTGGTGCACGACGAAGCAGACTCGGTCGGAGTCGTCGTCGTCGAGGGTGTCAAAGCAGGTGAGACGCTCACGGGCTGGATCATGGACCAGGACAAGATTATCAGCATGAAAGCCTTGAGCGACATTCCGATCGGCCACAAGCTGGCTATCAAGCCAATAGCTGACGGCGATACCGTCATCAAGTATGGAGTCGATGTCGGCCGCACGGTTGCACCGATTGCGGCGGGCGCACACGCGCATGTTCACAACGTGAAAACAAAGCGGTGGTAGACGGAGGAGCAAGACCGTGGCTATGGATTTGAGTAAAGCGAGTTTCTGGGGGTACCGGCGCGAGAACGGGCGCGTAGGCACGCGCAATCACGTCGTCATTCTGCCCCTCGACGATCTCTCCAATGCGGCCGCTGAGGCGGTGGCGCACAACATCAAGGGTTGCCTGGCGCTGCCCCATCCCTATGGGCGACTGCAGTTCGGGGCGGATCTGGACCTGCATTTCCGAACGCTGATCGGCACCGGCTCCAATCCCAACGTTGCCGCGGTCGTGGTCATCGGCATCGAGGAAAGCTGGACGCAGCGTGTCGTCGACGGTATTGCGAAAACCGGCAAGCCGGCCGCCGGCTTCGGCATCGAGCTGCACGGTGATCACGAAACGATCCGGCGAGCTTCCCGGCAGGCTAAAGAGTACCTGCAATGGGCTTCCACGCTCACGCGCGAGGAACGCCCGGTGCGCGATCTCTGGGTGTCGACCAAGTGCGGCGAATCGGACACCACCTCGGGGCTGGCCGCCAATCCGACCGCGGGAAACGCCTTCGACAAGCTGTACGACCATGGCGTAACCCTGGTCTTTGGCGAAACCACCGAGATCACCGGCGGCGAACAGCTTGTGGTGAAGCGCTGCCGCACGCCCGAAATCGCCAAGCAGTTCATGGCCATGTTCTGCCGCTACCAGGAGGTGATCGACCGCCATAAAGTGGACGACTTGTCCGACTCCCAGCCGACCAGGGGCAACATCGCCGGCGGGCTCACCACCATCGAAGAAAAAGCGCTGGGCAACCTCCAGAAGATCGGCAAGAAGTGCGTGGTAGATGGAGTGCTCGATAAGGCCGAAGTGCCCACCGGCCCGGGCTTGTGGTACATGGACTCGTCTTCGGCAGCCGCCGAAATGGTGACGCTGGTCGCCGCCGCAGGATTTGTGGTGCACTTCTTCCCGACAGGCCAGGGGAACGTGATCGGCAACCCGATTCTACCGGTCATCAAGCTGAGCGGGAACCCGCGCACGGTGCGGACAATGAGCGAGCACATCGATCTCGACGTCTCGGGATTGCTGCGCCGCGAGTTGAATCTCGATCAGGCCGGCGACCTGTTGCTGGACATGATGTTCAAAACGGCCAACGGCCGCCTCACGAGCGCCGAGGCGCTCGGCCACCGGGAATTTGTGCTAACCCGGCTGTACGAGAGCGCCTGAGCAAGACCTTCCGCGGCCAGAGCAAGGACGGCCAAGTGCCGCTCGGGCAGGACGACTTCACTTTCAAGGACGCCCTCCGGCGGTGTGTGTAGCCAGAAGTGTATCGCGGAGGATGTGCAGCCGATGCGCGCCGAAGTCATGTTCCTTTGGATCTCGCGGGTGATGCCTGGCATCGAAGTTGCCGCTGTGAAACTGCATGGACCATGTCGAGGTTCGGGACCCGATTGCGGGTAAACCCGACTGCGGGTAAACCAAGGGGTCGGAGGCTTGCCCGCATTCGGGTTCAAATCCTCTCGCCCCGACCATTCTTTTCAAGCGGTTGGTCTCGCAGCACAGAGTCTGTTTGGCTCCGTGTCCACACGAATGTCCACACGGATCTGCCGCGTTGGCCCGGCCGAAGCTTCAACTCCCCCACCATTGAATTGCCGGCGCAGTCGGCCATTCCCGCCAACACCTTGTGGTCTTTGCGATCAATCGAATGTATGATTACGCCGCAGAGAGGAGCCGAACAGCCATGAGACGGCGCGACCTCCTGGGATTCGCTTCCGCCGCGCTGCTGGGGCGTGTCACTTCATCGATGGCCCGTTCCACCACACAGGGCCCGAACAAGCCGAGGGTCCTCTATTTCACCCGCAGCGCAGGCACTGAACATTCGGTTGTCAGGCGGAAGGGGCCGGAGTTGAGCCATTCCGAGAGAGTCCTGACCGAGATCGGGCGGCGCGATGGGTTCGAGGTGGAATGCACCAAAGACGGCCGGGTGTTCGATGGCGACCTCACCCGGTTTAATGCCATCGCCTTCTACACCACCGGCGACCTGACCCAAGCGGCCAAGGACGGCTCCCCGCCCGTGAGCCCCGACGGAAAGCGGAGACTGCTCGATGCGGTCGCGGCTGGCCGGGGCTTTATCGGCTTCCATGCCGCTACCGATACATTCCATTCCAAGGGGCCGCGCGCCGAGAACCAGGCTGACCCGGACCCGTACATCGCCATGATCGGCGGCGAGTTCGTCCGGCACGGAACGCAGCAGGAGGCATCGTTGCACGCTGTCTCCAGTTTCTTTGCCAAGAATGTCGGCGTGCCGTCCGAGGGCCTTTCTTTCACTGAGGAGTGGTACACATTCAAGAACTTCGCCCGGGACCTTCACGTGATGCTGGTGCAGGAGACGCAATTCATGAAGGGCGACGCTTACCAGCGTCCCGATTTCCCGGCCACCTGGGCGCGCATGCATGGCAAGGGGCGAGTGTTCTACACCAGCCTGGGGCACCGCGAAGACGTCTGGACGAACCCCTTTTTTCAGGCCATTGCGCGGGCGGGCCTGGAGTGGGTCATGGGCAAGTTCGACTACGACATCACGCCGAACCTTGCCGAAGTGACGCCGCGGGCCAGCCAATTGAAAAACGCGGAGGGAATGCGATGAGCCATCAGGAAATCACGCGACGCGACTTCATCCGGACCACCGCAGCCGCGGCGGTCGCCACGGCGCCGGCTGCCGCGCTGCCCGATCCTCGAAAGACCCGAAGCTACAACGAAAACATGGAATACCGCCGCCTGGGGCGCACCGGCTTGATGATCTCGGCCGTCAGCATCGGCGGGCATTGGAAACGCATTCCCTTCAAGCACGGCACCGAGGAGTTCAAAAAGAACCGGCGGGAGGTGATGTACGCCTGCATGGAGCACGGCATCAATTACGTGGACGCCTGCAGCGCGGCTGAAGTCGCCGTGTACGCCGAAGCCGTCCGGGGCAGGCGCGAAGAAGTCTATATGGGTTTCGACTGGACTATGGCGCGCGCCCCGGAGATCGCCGGCTCGCTCGAGAAATTGAAGGCGGGTCTGGAGGAAGGACTCAAGAAATCGGGTCTGGACTACGCGGACCTGTGGCGCATCACGCTGCGCGAGCAAACCACGCAGAACTCGCTGGGCGAGATAGAAAACGTCATGGCCGCGCTGGAATGGGGGAAGAAGACGGGCAAGGCCCGCTTCACCGGCATCGCCACACACCACCGCCCCTGGATCGCCGACGCGGTCGCCAAATACCCGCAGATCGAGGTTGTCGTGACGCCGTACAGTGCGGGGAGCAACGAGAAACCGGTCGGCAGCATGTTCGACGCGCTGCGCAAGCACGACATCGGCATGATCGGCATCAAGCCGTTTGCCAGCGGTAGCCTGTTCGCGTCGCGCGGTACTCCCGATTCGCCCACCAAGGCCGAGGACGACCCGCGCGCCCGTATGGCGTTGCGGCACGCGCTCTGCTGCGACGTGTTGAGTGCCGGCATCCCTGGCCTGATCACCGTAGATCAGGTGAAGAACGCCGCGGCGGCGGTAAGAGAACGACGCCAGTTCGACGTCGCCGAGGCCGCGCATTACCGGCAACTGGCCGCAACCATGTGGCAGAACCTGCCTCCCAGCTACGAATGGCTCCGCGATTGGGAATGGGTCTGACGCGGCGCCGCAGGGATGCGCCAGAACCGCGACCGGCGCAACCGCCGGAGACGGGGCGAGTCGTGGCAGCTCCGCAAGTCGGTGCCCTTCACCATCGCCACGAACGCCGAGCGGCGTGAGAATGACAGCCGTGGATGCAGTCACTTCGCCGGTAGGAGTGTGTCTGGGGAATCGCTTCCCGACGGCCAACATCGCGAAGACGGCCGGCGAACCACGGATCACTGCCTCGCGCTTGCCAGACACCAACACCTACTCGGGCATTCGATGGGCAGCCGCCGACCTCATGTGCCGCCGGCGGGATTTGCGATAGGGACAGTCGGCTGCGACACCAGAGTCGCGGTCAAGCTCGATCATGGTTGAGTGAGTGACTTGTGTGACTGGGCCTCGTTGGTGGTGCTTCCCACGAGCGAGGGTCGAGAGGGCGGCAACGACCGTTGCCGAATTGTCTCACCGAACCGCGGCCTTGTCCGAGCAGCGACCGTGAGGAAGTGGTTCTTACGCCAGCCCTTTATGTGCTCCGTCGCAGAAGGGCGGTTTGTTCGTGTGCTTGCACTGGCACAGCCAGGCTTCCTTGGACGCTTCGGCCTGCCACACCAGCGGTTGGAATTCCGTGCCTCGGTGAGACCCGTCACAGAACGGCTGTCCATTCGACTGCCCACAGCGGCACCAGTAGTAAGTCTTGCCGGCCTCGAGGTTCACGCGGGCTGGAGCCTTCGCGGCGATTTTGGGTTCTGTCATGAAAGAATCCTCCCGGGCACCTGAGTTGGCCGGAATTCGGCTTCAGGCTTGAAGCCAGTATACCCCTGCTTTCCTTCAATCGTCCGAGTAGCAATGCTCCCGTTCGGTAGCCGGCTCCGCTCTCGTAACGCGCGGTGGTCGCCTTGCCGGAAAAGTCTACGAATGGCATCCGTGCTGGTGCGCGCCGCTCAGAACCGAGACACCATCCACGGTCTGACAGCGCTAGTACCCGAAGAAGTCCTCCGTCTCGATCTGCGCCTCGGGGAGCTGCAGCCCGCTCCGGAGCACTTCCACCAACGCCTTGACCATCCCGGGAGGCCCACACACATAGAAGCGGCGCTCGCGGTAGTCGGGCATTTCCTCTCTGATCAGCGCGGCATCGATTCTTCCTCTTCTTCCCGTCCACTCGTCGCCCGCGCTGCCGAGGCTGTGGACTACCTTGAAGCGCGAATTCGTCCGCTGCATGGCGTCAAACTCGGACTTGAACGCGATTTCCGCCAAATCCCTATTTGAATAGAGAAGGCACACACTCGTACCCAACTGCTTGTCGATGATGTACCTGCACATACTGCGAAGCGGAGTGATGCCGATTCCCCCGGATAGCATCGCGATCTTCTCAACTTCTCCCTCGAAGGTGAACGTCCCCATGGGGTAGGTGATCGAAACCTGGTAGCCGGGCTCAGCCTGATTCAAGATCTGCGAGAATCTGCTCTGCGTGATCTTTTTGGTCACCTCAAGATAGCCCTCCTCGGTGGGGGAACTCGAGATTGACAGGTACCGCCTCAACTCGACTTCGTTCTCAAGGCTGATGGACAAGTACTGGCCGGGTCTAAACGTAGTGCGATTGGGTGTTGCGAACCGAAAACTCTTGACGCTGGGCGTTCGGGGGAGCACCTCTTGGACCGTGGCTTGCAGATGAACGGGCTCCTGTGAGTCGTCTCCGCCTGACCGTTGAAGAGGCGAGAAACAGCTTTTGTCCGCACCGCAAACCGGGCAGCAGAAATCTGCGGGCAGCGCCTCAAACGGTGTTCCGGGAGGGATGCCGGTCTCCGGCAGTCCCTTGTCCGGCTCGTATACAAATCCGCAGATATCGCACTTGAACTTCGTCACGTGGCGCTCCCCTCGCACGGAACCGCCCCCGTCCGCGGAGGCTTCTGCACCGTTCCAACGGAACGCTCGCGGCCCTGACTGTCAGGTGCGCCGTCAGTCGGCCTGAACGAATCTCGTTCCCGCCGTGCCGCAAATCGGACAGGCCTTGGGTGGGGCACCGAATTCGATGTGACCGCAAATCGGACAAAGGTAGAACCGCGCTTCCCCTAGATCTTTGCCTTGTTCGATCGCCTCCAGCGCCCGTTTGTATAACTCCGCGTGAACGGCCTCTGCCTTAACGGCGTACCCGAACATGAGCTTTGCGCGGTGTCCACTCGCATGTGCGCCTTCGAGCATCGGAGGATACATCGTGGTGTACTCATAGGTTTCCCCCTGGATTGCCGCTTGGAGATTCTCCCGAGTGGAGGACATTCCGGCCAAGGCTCTCAAGTGCCCCTCGGCGTGGATCCGTTCTGCCTCGGCGGTAGTTCGAAACAAGCGGGCGACATTGGGGAATCCTTCCTCTTCAGCCTTTCTGGCAAAGGCACGGTACTTCTGATTGGCTTGGCTCTCTCCAGCAAATGATTCCTTCAAGTCGTCAATTGTGCTCATCGTAACACTCCCGGATTGTCGTCAGCCCCGAAAGGCCTGAATCTTCTTGCTCGCACTACTTCGGGAGGGGCAGTATAACACAATCAGGCGGCGCGCATCCGCCGAACGACTTCTGGTTCGCCGGTGTGGAAGATTGTCGTCTCAGGGCCTGTGCCTCTCAGAAATCCCGACCAATTCGAGCACGTGGGGCGTGCGCATTTTCCATAACCTCCGCCTACCAACGCTCGGAGTGCTGCCCGTGCTGGTTGCCGCCCTGCCCGCATAGCGGATCGCGCCCACCCCCGCGTTCGGTTACACACAGGTGCAGATGCGGCCCGGCGAGGTTTGGTTTGGCGCCGGAAACTGATCGCCTGATCGGCGGGGAGTAGCATCGTGATTCCCTTCGCTCAAACTTCGGATCCCAGCCAATAAGCCAGAGCGACGCCGACCGCCAGCAGGCTGGCGTCGCTCAGAGAAAAGGCGGTCGCGATGAACGGTCCCGCGACCGGCAACCGCATCCTCATTAGAAAGGAGAATGCCGCCAGAAAGGTGGTCCCGCCCGAAAACACCAGGCCGAACCAGAAGGCCATCCATTTCTGGATGGTCTTCTGTTGTATCCAGCCGAGAATCAGCTTCGCGAGCAGGTGCATGGCTGCGCGCTTCCCAGCAACTGGTATCTGCAACTCGCGGGGAAAGCATCCGCGTTGCTTCGCGGTGAGATGAAACCGTCGGCCGAAATGCCGCTTCCCGCCACCAGACGGGGCAAGTAGCCGGTTTTTGAATGCGAGCGGCAAGCATCTGGCTGCTATAATCGTCCCATCCTTATGATCAATCGTCGCGAGTTCCTCGCTTCCGTCGCGGCTCCGCTGCTGTCTGCCAAACAAAGTCCGCCGAACCTGTTGTTCATCATGGCGGACCAGATGCGTTTCGACGCCATGAGCTGCGCGGGCAACTCCGTGCTGCAAACGCCGAATCTGGACCGCCTCGCCCGAGAGGGTGTCCGATTCGAAGACGCGATATGCCCGTTCCCGGTCTGCGTGCCGTCGCGGACCGGCATGCTGACCGGAAAGAGCTCGGCGAACACGCAGGTTCGCGGCAATCTTGCCGCGCAGGACACCGTCAGCGATCCGGGCCCCAGTTTCGATAACATCCTGCACGATCGCGGCTACAAATCGCAGTACTACGGCAAGTGGCACGCCCCATACAAGATGGCGCGGACATACGACAACAAGGTCGCCGCCGTGAATGTGCCGGGGCTGCCGAACGAGCATGGGGAGTTTCTGGCCTACCTGGACCAGCATGTGCCACAACGCGCTCCCCGCAAGGGCGAGTTGATCGAGAACTACTATGACCGTCGCCCGTACAAGCCGTATCCGGTGGACTCCGAGTATCAGAATGCCCAGGAGGGAATCGCCGACGGCAAGCATCCGACCCAGCAGGAGGTGATCGGCGTTCTGGACGTGCCGAAAGAGTACACCCATGCGGCCTACGTCGTCGATCGCTCGATCCCAGCGCTCCAGGAGATGAAAGCAGGGCCGTTCACCCTGACGTGCTCCATCAGCCCGCCGCATCCGCCGTTCCTTGCCGTGCACCCTTACGCGGAGATGTTTCCGCCGGAGAAGATGCCGCTGCCCAAGAATGTGTCGCACGACATGCGCTGGGCGCCGTACCGGCTGCGCGCCGAAACGATGAGCCATTACCACAACCCGGACTACGTTCGCCAGCTCACCTCCATTTATTATGCGATGGTCAGAGAGGTGGACGATCAGATCGGGCGCCTGCTGAAGCGGCTGGATGATCTCGAACTGAAGCAAAACACCCTCGTAATCTTCACGGCTGATCACGGGGAAATGCTGGGGTCGCACGGTCTGGTGTCGAAGATGGTGTTCCACGAGGAAGCCGTCCACGTACCGCTCCTGATGCGAATGCCAGGCACCATCAAGGCCGGCAGCGTTGTGCGCGAACCGGTTTCCGGCCTGGATTTGTTCTCGACCATTCTCGACTACCTGGGCGTGCAAGCGCCCGGCCGCGACGGCGATTCGCTCCGGCCGCTGATCGCAGGCCACCACAAGGCGGGCCCGGATTACCGGGTTTCAGAGTGGGGAACGCGGAACGTGCCCAACTACATGGTGCGCACCGCGGAATGGAAGCTCATGATGGCGGATTCGCCGGAATCGAAGGGCGTGGACGCGCTGTTCGACATGCGGAACGATCCCGGCGAAATGCGCAACCTGCTGGGCGACCCGGCAGACCGATCCCGATCCGCCGGCCGGGCCGGCGAAATGAAAGATCGCTTGATCGAATGGCTGCAACGCGTGCATTCCCCAGACCTCCAGGGAATCAAGGCGAGAACGCTCAAGTGAGGATTGCCGATGTCGAATAGACGATTTGCCTGGGCATGCTTGTTGATGGTGGCGGGCGCAAGTCTTGTTGCGGCCGAGCAGGTGAAATGCCCCGTGGTGGCGGATTGTGCCTCTCGCAAACCCCGAATAATCTGAGAACATGAGGCTTGCGCATTTTCCAGAAGCTTCGCCTGGCGACGTTCGCAGTGCTGCCCCCACGCTTCTGCACCTTCGGCAAGCCGGTCTTGCTCCAGCCTTCGGTAACCCGATCAGCATCGCCCACCACCCAAACCACGCGATCAACCGTCCGGTAGAACTCCGGCAGTTGGGCCGCTGCAGGAACAGCGGCCAGAAGAATCGCCAGCAATCTGTGCATCAGTGTGTCCTCAATGTGCGCTTTCTTTGTGCGGAATAATCCTACTTGGCGAGTTCGCGCAACAACGCCGGGCGCGGCCCCACTTGCGACAGATCAAACGGCTCGAAGCCGATCTTCAGCGCGGGCGAGTCCGGTTTCAACCGAAAGTCGCGCCGCGCTGGGTCGACAAACAGCGGGTCGGCCACCAGCGATCCTTCGTCCATGCCGCGTGCCCGCCATTGCTCCCAGCTTTCCGGGCCGAAGCGGACTTCCCCCCCACCCTCCTGCCAGTACAGGTTTTTCCGGAGCATCACGTCCGTGTCATTCCATTTCGCGCGCAGCACATTATGGCCCTTCTCCCAATAGACGATGTTGCGCTCGTAGGTGAAATTGTTGCCGGGTGGGAGGTTCGGCCTTCCGCCGTTCGGTTCCAGTTGTGCGTCGCGGCCAAAGGCAAAGATGTTGTTCCGAATCACGTTCCCCTTGCCGAACGACTGCCCGTAGCCCCCCGTACTGGTGTTACAGGTGATGTTTTTCTCGACCAGCATGTTGGAACTGCCGTTATCCAAATAGACTCCGCGCCCGACGTACGCCGAATGCTGCACGTCGTGCAGGAGGTTGTACCGGATGATGGTGCCCGGTTGCGAGCCGAGCGTATAGATCGCTCCCATGTCACTGAGCCAGCCCTGCCCGATGTCGTGAACGTGGTTGTATTCGATAATGTTTCCGCGGGCGACCGACTTGCCTAAGCCCCAGGTCCAACCCACCGAAATCCCGCTGTAATAGAAGTCGTGAATGTGGTTGTGCGCGACCAAGTTGTCGTAGCTCGGCCCGATCCAGATGCCGTGGCTGCCATGGAACGTGCGCCCACCCGAGTAGATGTGGTTGTCGGTGATTTCGATATGGTGGGTTTCTTCGGAGGGATGGTCGTGGACGATGCCGTTCTCGTCGGGCATGATCACGCCGTTGCGCTCGGCCTCTCCGACCCGAATGCCGCCCGTGCCAGTGTCGAAGATCTGGCACCCAACCACACGATTCTGCTCGCAGCCGCGTGAGAAATGAATCGCGTGCTGGCTGACGTGCGCGATGGTGCACAACTCCAGCGCGCAGTGGCGCGCGCCATAGAAGCGGATGGCGCCAGGGACGGGAGCCGAGCCCTGCCGCTGATAAAAGCCGGACGAATCGTTCCGCGGCATCCACCACTCGGAGTGTGCGAACGCTAGGCCGCGAAAGTGCAGATGCTCGACATAGCGTCCGCTCCGCGCATCACCTTCCAGCGACATCAGCCGCTCCAGCACCGGTGCCACAAACCGCGCTTCCGAGATCTTCTCCCCGGGCACCGGCATGTAGTAAAGCTTCCCGGTCTTCCGATTGAGATACCACTCGCCGGGCGCATCGAGGATCTCGAACGAGTTCTCGACGTAGTAGCGGGCCAGCGCGGGAGGGTTTCCGAAACCATCGGTCAGGCGATGGGTGTTCGGATATTCGAGCGTGACCATGTGCCCGGCCTCGTCGAGGTCCGCGATGTGCCGCCGGACGCTGACCCAAAACGTCATCATCACCACCTCGACGTCGTCGAGGTTCTCCCACCTGCTGATTTCTCCCGGCGCGAATTGGAAACGCTTTTGCGGGACCTGGTAGGAGTTTTTAAGATTCAGATCAGGAACGGCCGTCACGCGGAAGAAGCCCTGGTTCGGGTTGCGTGCCAGTGTGCGGCGATCTTCGCCCGCCCAGAGTTGCCGGAAATACCACTTGCCCTCCCGCACCTCGGGAATATCTGCCACCCACAGTGTCTTGCCGGCAACAGTTGTTTCCTTCCAGCCGGTGATCGGACGGCCGCCGCTGATCACCGGTTCCTCGTCGCGAAATGAGCGATAGACGACCGGGCAGTCGGCAGCGCCCGAATCCTCAGGCGTAAACAGAAGCGTGCGGGAAAGACGATAAGTGCCGCCGTGCAGGAACACCGTGACCGGCTGTTTCAGAGCGCCGTCCTGCGCTCGTTTCAACTCACGAACAGCGTCACGCGCCCGCTCGACAGTCGCGAAAGGGGATTGGGTGCTTCCGTCCGCGTTGTCGGAGCCATGGGGCGCGACGTGAAACTCCCGGGCGCCAAACAGAGGGCATGACAACGCGAAAACGAACACAATGAATACGCGCAAAATCATGCGGTGAGTCTATATCAGAACTGGCACAACCCACTCGATGGGGTACTGGCCTTCCGACACCCAGACGTATGTCCGTCTGGGTGCGCCGCAGGCTGCGGCTTTTGCCCGCCGGCCCCCGCCAGCGCGGTGACCGGTTTAGCCCGCAAGACGCCGGCACTACAGAGCGCTACCGTGTCCTACTGGAAGAGGATGGTGCGGGTGCGGTAGAGTGTCGGGAAACAGTGGTTGGCTTTTATTGAGGAGAGCACGTTTCATGAAACTCAGCGGGGCAATTTTCTTCTTCACGCTCTTGATGATCCCCTTCGTCGGCGCGCAGACGCCCGAGGAACAGAAAAAGATCGAGGAGATCAGGGCGAAGCGTGATCGCGGTGAGCAACTGACGCCGGAAGACCGCGCCTTCGTCCAGCGCATGACGGCGCTGCGCAACCAGCAGGGTGGCGGGGGGCACAATCCACAACGGGCGGCGCAGATTGCCGAGTGGGCCAAGACACACCCGCCGCGCGAATCCACGGGACTGATTCCGCTGAACGATCTCGCGAAAGGCGCCTACAAGGGAGAGCAGGGTGGACTGTACGTCGGGGGGGCCAACGTGCCGCCGCCCGAGCATTCGAGAGCCGGACTGAAAATGGCCTACGAGATCGTGCCGCGGAATGCCGACGGCCAGCCCTCCCCGGACGGAAAGATCGGGCTGGTGTCTGTCGGCGTGTCGAACACGACCATGGAATTCCGGGTCTTCCAGAAGATGGCTGCGGAAGACAAGGCCTTGAACCCGCGCCTGGCCGTGGTCGATGGCGCGCAACCGGGGCAGGCGGCCGATCAGGCTGCCAATCCTCAGTCGCGTTACTGGCAGGTGGCCGATCAGCGCATGAGTGAGGCCGGCGTCACCAACAAGCAGGTGCAGGCGCTCTGGATCAAGGAAACATACCCGCTGTACGATTCGCAGCTTCCGTTCCCGGCGGAGGCGAAGAAACTCCAGGCCTGGCTGGTTGACATTCTGCACACCACGAAGGGGCGCTTCCCGAATCTGAAGATTGCCTATTTTTCCAGCCGCATCTATGCCGGATATGCCGCCACCCCGGCAAATCCCGAGCCGTTCGCTTACGAGTTCGGTTTCTCCGAGAAATGGGTCATCGCGGACCAGATTGCCGGCAGGCTCGAGCTGAACTACGACCTGGCGAAGGGGCCCGTTCGAGCGCCCTGGGTCGCCTGGGGCCCCTACATGTGGGCCGACGGTTTGAAAGCACGCAAGGACGGACTCACCTGGCTGCGCGACGATCTCGGAAACGATGGAATGCACCCGTCCCGGCAGGGATGCGAGAAGATCGCAAAGATGCTGCTGGAATTCCTGAAGACGGACCCGACGTCGAAGCCCTGGTTCCTGCAGCAACAGCGGCCCAACGCCCAGCAGATGGAGGAACGCCGCCGGCAGTACATGAAGGAACATCCGCCGCAACCGTCGGTGGGCTTGATCCCGCTCACCGACCTGGGCACGGGCGCCCATAAAGGAGAGGAGGGCGGGCTTTATCCCGGCGGAAAAAATGAGCCGCCAAGCCAGCATCTCCAGGCGGGCCTGAAACTGGCGCGCGAAATCGCGCCGTTGGACGCGGCAGGCAACAAGTCACCGGACGGCAAGATCGTCCTGCTATCGGTCGGCTTCTCGAACCCCAGCATCGAGTTCCCCGCGTTCCAGAAACTCGCCGCCGGCGATCCGGCCGTGAACGCGCGTCTGGTGACAGTGAATGGCTGCGTGGGCGCCCAGGCGGCCAATGTCATCGCCAACCCGCAGTCCAACTACTGGAACATCGTGGACCAAAGGCTGAGCCAGGCGGGCGTGACGGGCAAGCAGGTGCAGGCGCTGTGGATCAAGCTGGTAAACCCGGGGCCAAGCCAGTCGTTTCCAGCCGAAGCGAAGACGCTGTACGCCAACATCATCGGCACGCTGCACAATGCGCACAACCGCTTCCCCAACTCCAGGGTCGCGTACCTGTCCAGCCGCACTTACGGCGGATGGACGGAAGTCGGCGGCAGCCCCGAACCGGCGGCGTACGAGACGGGTTTCGCAGTGAAATGGGTGGTGGCCGATCAGCTTGCCGGCAAGCCCGAAGTCAGCTTTGATCCCGCGAAAGGAGCGGTCCGCTCGCCGTGGATCGAGTGGGGGCCGTACCTCTGGACCGACGGCGCCAAGGGGCGGAAAGACGGCTTCGTGTACCTGCGCGAAGACTTGCGAGAAGACGGGCTGCATCCCTCCGAGAAGGGTCAGGCGAAGGTTGCGAAACTGATGATGGATTTCTTTAAGACCGATCCGACCGCGCGGCCATGGTTCTTGAAAACAGAGCCGCGACCGTAAGGGGGCGGTTTATACACCGCAGCCGTTCGCTGGCGCTCGCCGCTCTGCCATGGCTGAGGCCGGACGAGTCGGCCGCGGTTCCGCCCTATAGTGTCGTTCGCATAATCTGGCCTGGCGAAGTCAACTTCTGAAGGAGCAGAAATGAAACGCTTTGTGACGCTTATGGGTTGGCTGTTGCCGGTGTTTCTGAGCCCGGCTCTTGCCGCCGGCCAAATGCCGCCCTACACGGGGAAACCGATTCAGTATCAGTACGGCTCGATGGATTGGGTGGATCCCGACCGCACGGCACCGGAGGGCGCGGCTTACAAGACGTTTCGTAGCAGAACCATAAATGCCGAGGTCAGCTACCTGGTTTATCTCCCTCCGGATTACGAGCAGCAGAAGACTGCGCGCTACCCGGTCCTTTACGACTTGCCTGCCAGCGGCGGCACGCCCCGGCGGGACCTTCCCGAAATCGTGAGGCGAGTGGATGCAGCCATCCGCGCCAGCCGGATTTCCCCGATGATCGTAGTGGGTGTCAACGGTCTGCGCGGCAACACCATGTACTGCGATTCAAGGGATGGCCTCTACCCCGTTGAGAGTGTGATCGTGAAGGACCTTATCCCACATGTCGATGCCACCTACCGGACCGTGGCGTCGCGGGAAGGCCGTGCGGTCGATGGTTTCTCGATGGGTGGCTTCGGCGCGGCGCATCTCGGCTTCAAGTTTCCCGAGATGTTCGGCGTGGTATCGATCATGGCGCCGCCGTTGCTGGGTCCCGAGCTCAAGCAGACATTGCCGTCCAACGCCTGGTCGAGGTTGTTCTCCACGGCAATGGCCGGCGACCTGGAATATTTCAGGGCCAATGATCCGTTTACGCTGGCTGAGAAAAATGCCGATGCGCTCCGCGACCGGACCGTCATCCGGATCGTAGCCCACTGGGAGAATGAAAACTGGCTGTGGCCGCAGTGCGAGAAGCTGCACCAGGTCTTGCTGCGAAACATGATTCCGCACGAGTTCTATTTTCTGACGAACGTCAAGGGGCACAATCGCGGCCAATGCCTGAACACCATGGGCGACGGCGCGTTCGCGTTTTTCAGCTCATCCCTGGTTCGCCCGCAGAGCAGTCCGCCCGCGGCCCCTCGTGCCGGCGCTGCTCCCGGGCCCGCCGAGGAATGGGAACGGCTTGCCGACGGCTCCGTGGGACGGGAGACCGAATTCCAGGGAGTCGGAGGTATCGCCATCCCAGCTTACATACGCAAGCCGGATGGCCCCGGTCCGTTCCCGGTGATCGTGCTGGCGCACGGCGGGCGGTACGGGGAAGCGCCGACCGTCGCCATGGGCCGTTCCATGCAATCGCCCACCACGGACTTTGTCAAGGCGGGTTGGGCGGTCTACTCCATTGACTACCGCCCCGCCGACAGAATAGCGATCGAACCCATCGAGTTCGACGACAGCGTCGAGGCCGTAAAGACGGTGCGGAAATACCCTTTCATTGATCCCCGGCGGGTGGGGTGGATGGGAGGCAGCCACGGCGCGCAGGTTGGATCGCGGGTGGCATCGCGCGTTGACTTGAGCGGCGCGATTCTCTGCGCCCCCGCGGCCCTCGATCTCATCGAGGTGAAGAGAGCCTTCGGCCGGGGCGAGAAACTCGTATCGATCCTGAACAAAATGGTGGCGGACATGGAGAAGGAGCGCGGCGCGCCGGCGGAGGAAATCGAGAACAACCCCGCCAAGCATGGCTATAGCTCGGCGTTGACCGAGGTGGCGCAGGTCCGCTGTCCCATTTTGATCATCAACGGGCGCAACGACGACAACTCCCCGGTGTCGATCATTGACGTGTATGTCAAGAAGCTGCGCGCCGCGGGCAAGCAGGTGGAAACCTATCTTCCGGACAATGGGCCGCACGGCTTCTACTTCGGGCGCCCGGATATCCCTGAGTGGAAGGAATCTGCGCGGCGGGCCGTGGCCTTCTTCCGCGAGCGCTTCGGACAGGAATCCAGATTGCCGCGCTGATTGTCCGGCTGTCTGAGCGCGCCGCCTGGCGCGTGCTTCAGTGTTTCGGAAAGTGCTTCAGGAAGAATTCGATCTGGTCCCGCTGCCACTGCCCCGCCGGTTTTCCTTCGTAGTCGTCCTTCACCCGGACTATGCACTCAATCCCAAGCTTGTCCATTTTCTCCTTGAGGAAATATCCGAAGCGCGGGTGATGGATGCCGACGCCCTGGTTTTCGGGCGGCATGGGCGTGTTGGACTGGGCATAGTAAAGGAACACCGGCGGGTCGTCGCGAGTCAGGTGCGTAGCCGGGGAGCCGTCTTCATACAGCTTGAAGTATTCCCTGGCCTCCAGCGGGTCTTCCCCTTGCTTCACGCCGAACAACGTGCGCAAAGCGCCGATGCGGCCGATTTCCGGCGTGATCAGCCGGGCTACCGCCCGCGGGTCGTACGTCGTCTGCCCGTTGTTGACGGCCATGGCATAGAGGCGCGTGGACTGCCGCTTCACGGGATCATCGCTCCTGGGATCGGCCATATCATCGTGGAATCCGATCCACAGCGAGATCCCGGCGCCCGCCGAGCCTCCGGTGGCGGCAAAGGCATCAGGGTTCAGGCCGTACTCACGGGCGTGCAAGCGCAGGAATTGTACCGCCCGCGCGCTATCGGCCATAGGCGCCGGGTAAGGGGCCTGCGTGGAGTATCGGTAGTTGATGGCGGCAACCGAGATGCCGTTCTTCAGACAACCGTCGAGCAGCAATGAGCTGATCTGCCGCTTGTCGCCGGCAGTGAATCCCCCGCCGTGAATAAAGACCACCAGAGGCGCAGGGGCCTCAACCCTGGCCTTCCACAAATCCAGCACGTTCCGCTCGTGCGGCCCGTAGGGGACATTGGCCAAATCCGGAGCGATCGAAGGTACCGCTTGTTTCTTGGCTCCGGGCGCCTGCCCGCTGGCCGGCGCCTGCAGAATCAAAGCCAACAGCAGTACCGCCGTAATCGACGGCGTGCGAGAATTCATCGCTAATCTCCTGTGGCATCCACCCCGTCAGGATGGTGGATGCGGGAACGCTGGACGCCAAGCCGGCCGGAAGGCGGCCGCCGCCAAATACATCACTGCTGCCGCGCCTCATCGTGGCCGGCGCGGTGGCCAGACGTCCGAACTGCCATCGGCGGAAGTATAGCACCGGGCGGCGTGGCGAATCGGCCCGTTGGGCCAGTCTGCCAGCGAGCCGAAATCCGCGTTCCACGGCTTTAGTCAGATCGAAAGTGTGCTATGGTCGTGCAACTCTGGCTTGCTCCCGACGGCTTTCGTCCTGCGGGTTCCCGCATTGGGCGGAAGATAGCAGCACCAGAGAGGACAAGTATCATGAAGGCAGACCGCAGACGCTTCCTGAAGATGGCCGCTGCCGGGTCGGCGCTTTCGGCAAGGCGGATCCTGGGCGCCAATGACCGGGTTCGCATCGGCGTCATTGGAACAGGCGGCCGTGGCCGGCTCCTGATGGGACTTTTCAGCCAGTGCGCCGAGGCGGAGATCGTCGCGCTTTGCGATGTCTACGAGCCGCGACGAACCCAGGCGAAACAGAAAGATGCGCCGCTGGCACGCGAGTACGGGGATTACCGCAGAGTCTTGGAGCAGAAAGACATCGACGTGGTGGTCATCGCCACGCCCGACCACTGGCACACACCGATGGCCCTCGAGGCCATCAGCGCCGGCAAAGACATCTATTTGGAGAAGCCGGTTACCCACACGCTGGAAGAAGGGCCCCGCCTGCTCGCCGCCGTAGAGGGATCCAAGCGGGTAGTGCAAACGGGCACCCAGAACCGCAGCATGCCGCACTTCATTCAGGCCAGGGAAATCGTCGCCTCCGGAGCGCTCGGACAGATCGCGTTGGTGGAGACGTACTTCTATCAGAATTACCTTCGGATTGATCCGGCGCGCTTCTCCGTCGATGCCGGCAAACTGGACTGGAAAGGCTTTCTTGGGCCGGCGCCCGACCAGCCGTTTGATCGTCTGCGGTTCGTGCAGTGGCGCTGGTACTGGGATTTCGGCGGCGGGACCTTGACCGATTTGTTCACCCATGTTGTAGACGTGGCCCACTGGTTTCTGGGCAAGGACATGCCTGCGGAGGCATCGGCGAGGGGCACAAACTCGCTATTGCCCCGCTGGCAAACACCAGACACCGTGAACGCCTGCTTTCAGTATCCGGGCGGCCTGATCGTGGTATTCAACGCCATGATGGGCGGCTCTCTCGAAGGCGGCGGAACACTGTTCCGCGGCACCAAAGCGATGATGCGCATATCCCGCAGCGGCTTCGAGCTGTGGGATGAGCCGGACGAGTCGTTTACGCAGGCGCCCGTCACCGTGCCGCCGAAACTGCAGGTCAAAGCCCAGGGAGACGTGGTCCTGCTGCACGTCCAAAACTTCCTCGAATGCGTGCGATCTCGAAGGACTCCGAACGCTCCCCTTGCGGCCGGCATTGCCTGCGCCCGCGCGGGTCACCTCGGCAACATGGCTATGCGTCAGGGCCGTACGATCAGAACGTAGGATTGAAACGGACTTTTTATGAGCAAATCACTTCGAATTGCAGCGCTCGCATTCCTGCCGGTGCTCGTCGCACTGGCGCAGGCGCCCAGGCGGCAGGCAAGCTGGCTGGACCCCGACAAGAGCGAACCCGCGGGCACACGCTACGCAACGTTTTCGAGCCGGCTGGCAGGCGGAGAGGTCAGTTACCTCATCTCGCTGCCGCCAACTTACGAGGCCGATCAGAAGGCTCTCACCGGCAGGCCGCCATCGGCGGGGAACTGGCCGAACGCCTCGGCGACGTCGCGCGTGTTCCAGCGCGGCGACGTGGAAGTCCTGACCTTCGAGACCGAGCAGGATTACGACCGCCTCCAGGAACTCTACCGCAAGGGCGAGGATATTCAGCCCACGCCCGGCGTCATGACCGCGCTGTATTACCGGTCGAACCTCGACGGCTCGGTGCAGCCCTATGCGTTACGGCTCCCCAGCAACTATTCGCGCGAGCGGAAGTATCCTCTGGTCATCCAATTGCACGGGACGAACTTCAAGGAAGTCCTCGCTGGTTCGCGCTTGAACTACCGCGGCATGGGAGGTCCGCAGTGGATTCACACCGACCTGCCGGTGATCTACGCCCATTGCTTCGGCGGGCCGACCACCTTTTATCAGGGCATGGGCGAATTGGACGTGCTCAGGGTGATCGAGGAAGCCAAGCGGCGATTTGCGGCGGATCCGGACCGGGTCTACATCATGGGGCATTCCATGGGCGGAGCGGGCTCGTACACGGTCGGGCT
>Ga0315280_10002864_pt1 | contig 27351 bp, 22 predicted proteins | sample YL17G06_40_MG_FD_203697 | JGI IMG/M metagenome (GOLD analysis project Ga0315280, IMG submission 203697) | Sediment microbial communities from Yellowstone Lake, YNP, Wyoming, USA - YL17G06_40 | ecosystem: Environmental > Aquatic > Freshwater > Lake > Sediment | place: USA: Wyoming | collected... | reverse complement strand
TGCCAGTGAAAAAAAACATTGGGAGGCGCGAGAATGCGGATACTGTTCAACCGCTATCCTCTGATGTCTTACGGCTCTGGCGATGTTTCGATCGTCGAAGATATACCCCCAATAATCTAAAGAAAGCCGGAGAAATTTATCTGTGATCGAACTAAGGTTTTGATATACCTCCCGTGCCTCTAATGGATCCTTAACGGAATTAATAAGCAATTTAAAATGATCCTTGGCATATCCCACGGAAAGTATTTTCATTAATGCATAAGCATCAGTTATAGAAGTTGGTTCTGGAGAGGTAACGACTACATTCTCCTGAGCAGCCAGATTGAAGTAGATAACATTTGAGGAGATACCTGCTCCTGTATCGATCAAGAAGAAGTCGACCTCCTCACTTAAAGATGCAAGCTCAGAGAGGAGGACGATTCTCTGTTCGGTAGATAAGTTGGTAAGTTCCTGGACACCTAAGCTTGCAGGAATGATTTTCATCCCCCCCGGCCCTGTGACAACCACATCAGAAATCTTCTTTTCACCCTTGAGGACATGATTGAGGTTATATTGGGGAGACAACCCCAGGAGTATATCAATATTAGCCAGGCCGATATTCGCATCTAACACTAACACCTTTTTCCCCAGAAAAGTTAAAGAGAAGGCTAAATTTGTTACAACATTCGTCGTTCCTACACCCCCTTTACCACTGGTAAACGCAATTACGCGGCTCGCTCTCTGTGAGCCATGATGCTTCCTTACGTCTTTATTTACATTTAATTCTTCCCTTATCTTTATCATTGCTGTTTCCTTCTGAAATCTCCTTACTTAAACATCCGCACAATAAGAGGGCAATAACCATACCAGAAATATATTCTTCATAACTAATTGAAATACAAAGAGAATATTATGAGGTGAGCTTTTCTTCGTCTCAGGGAGATGTCAAAGATGTCAATCTTCCAAACAAATATGTCAGGATTTTGGCGCTATTCTGATAAAAGGGATTGAATAAGGGGGGAGTACTTAATCTGATTCTTTATTAAGGTTAATCCTTTTCATCTTTTCTACGAGGGTCGTACGGTTTAAGTGTAATAATTTTGCAGCACGATTCTTTACCCAATTGGTCTTTTCCAGGGCCTGGAGGATGAGCCTTTTCTCAAACTCACTCACAGCCATGTCAAAAGATATGCCTGAATCCGGGATAATGATTGGGAACGGTTCAACCTCGGCATCGACCACCTTTTCAGGAAGATCTGAAACTTCAATGGTTCCATCTCCTTTCAGAATTACTAAACGCTCGAGCATATTCTCCAATTCCCTCACGTTCCCTGGCCAAGGATACTTCATGAAATACTCCAGACATCCCCTTGAAAGGCCCTTTACCGTACAGTTCTTTTCTTGATTGAACCGGCTAATAAAATGACTTACAAGGAGTGGGATATCAGACTTCCTCTCACGCAGGGGTGGAAGTTTTATCGGGATCACATTGAGGCGGTAAAAAAGATCCTCTCTGAACCTACCCTGTTCAACTGCCTTCTCCAGATCCTGGTTGGTAGCAGTAATCACCCGTATATCTACCTTAATTGTTTTTATTCCACCAACTCTTTCAAACTCGTGTTCCTGAAGCACCCGTAACAGTTTAGCCTGCAGACTCGGGCTCATATCTGAAATTTCGTCTAAAAAGATGGTCCCTTCATTTGCCATTTCAAATCTACCGATACGGGTCTTTATTGCACCGGTAAAAGCACCTTTTTCATGGCCGAACATCTCACTTTCCAGCAGGTCTTCAGGAATAGCTCCACAATTTACCGATATAAGAGGTTTATTTCTCCGGTCACTATTGAAATGAATAGCCCTTGCAACGAGTTCTTTACCTGTGCCACTCTCACCAAAGATCAGGATAGTACTATCGGTATTGGCTATTTTTTCAACAAAATGGAAGATCTCCTCCATCTCTTTACTGTCACCAATGATATTCTGAAAACGGTATTTAGCCTTGAGGTTTTGCTTCAGAAAAATATTTTCATTCTGTAATTTCTGGTACTCAATAGCCCTTTGGAATATGATCTTTATCTCTTCAAACATAAAAGGTTTAACAATATAATCGTATGCTCCGAGTTTCATCGCCTTTACTGCAGTCTCGATAGAGGCATAACCGGTGAATACAATCACTATGGACTGTGGACTGATACTCTTAACCTGTTCCAATAATTGAAGGCCATCGATCTTGGGCATCTTAAGATCAGTTAAAACGATACCAAAATCTTTTTCTTTATAGAGATGTAAAGCCGCTTCTCCATTATCGACCCCGCACACCTCAAAATCTTCTCCCTTAAGGAGTTCTACCAAGGTATCACGACTGTCTTTATCATCATCCACTACTAAGACCTTATGGTAATCCATATGCTCCTCACCTTGTGATGTATACACTCTCTCATGAATTGGATGAATACTAATTAAAAGATGATAAAAAATACCATATACATCTATCCTTGACAAGAAAATAGATTTTTACTATAGTAGTAAATTAATTTTGCCCCTAAAAAAGGGGCTAACAACTTTATCCTTGCATGTTGTTTCAAAATTTTTATGTATTTCATGTAACGGTTTATCTGAATCCAGGAGATTAAAGTTTGGGAAAAAGAGTTGTCGTAACTGGCCTGGGGACAGTTACCCCCTTGGGATTAAATGTTAAGAGTACCTGGGAAGGTTTGACAGAGGGCAGGTCAGGGGTAAATCGCATTACTCTCTTTGATGCCTCTACCTTCCCTGTCCGGATAGCCGGAGAAGTTAAAAATTTTCATTTAAATGGATTTGGATATGATCCTCACCTCGTTGATTTTATGAGTCGCGCTACCAAATTCTGTTTTGAAGCAACCCGGATGGCTATCGAGGATGCCAAATTAAATCTCAAGACTATCAATCCAACCCGATTTGGTATTTCACTCGGGACCAATGAAGAGCATGTACATCTTGATCAAATCGATGAGGTTTATGGTGAGTTTCTCACCTATCAAGCCCTGGCTTCAGGAAGTAATTATTACTTTGACAGTTCTAAACCTCTGGGAAAGATCTGGCCCATACGCAGGACAGCCAGTATTACTACGTTTCTCCTCTCTCTTATCCTCAATGCCCGGGGGCCTACGAACACATCAGTTACTGCCTGTGCATCCAGTGGGCATGCGATTGGGAGGGCTCTGCGTAGTATTGAATCTGGAGAAGCGGATATCATGATTGCTGGTGGCTGTGAGTCAATGATCAGCGAGTTCGCTATCGCAGGTTTCGGATTGCTGGGTGCCTTGTCGAAGAACAACGACGAACCGCACAAAGCCAGCAGACCCTTTGACGGAAAGAGAGACGGTTTTGTGTTGGGTGAAGGATCAGGTATCCTCGTCCTCGAAGAATTGTCTCATGCTCAAGCGCGGAAAGCCAACATTCTGGCCGAATTAACGGGATATGGAAGTTCCTCGAATGCCTACCGAATAACTGACTCTACTCCTGATGGGAGCGGGGCGGATATTTGCATGATGGCGGCACTGAAGGATGCACACCTCTCTCCTGATGATATCGATTACATCAACGCCCATGGTACCTCTACCTTATCAAACGATCGGAGTGAAACCCGAGCTGTAAAAAAAGTATTCGGGAGAAGAGCTTACGAGATTCCCATCAGTTCTAATAAATCCATGCTCGGCCATCTGATTGCCAGTTCTTCAGCGGTGGAGTTGATCATCAGCATCCTCACCATCCAGTACAATATCATCCCCCCTACGGTCAATCTGACTCACCCTGATCCGGAGTGTGACCTGGATTATGTACCCAACATTTCCAGGGGGAAAGAGGTACATGCAGTTCTATCCAACTCTTTTGCCTTTGGCGGTCAGAATGTCAGTCTGATTGTCGAGAAATTTATCGAAGATAGGAATAACAAAAAGAGATGGATAGAAGGGTAGTGGTTACGGGGCTTGGTCTGATCTCCCCCTTAGGAAACAATCTGAAAGAAAGTTGGCAATCCCTGATTCAAGGGAAATCGGGAATACGAAGAGTACGTTCTTCTATCTCTAAAAACCTTCCCTATTCCATTGCAGGCGAGATCAAAGACTTCGATCCCGCACAATTCATTCCAAAACGTAAATCCATCAAATTAATGAACAGAGGGAGTCAATTGGTTGCTGCTGCAGCCAACATGGCGCTTGCTGATTCGGGCATCAACCCGAGTGAAACCGGACTTGTTCTCGGGATCGGCGGTACTCAGTATGCGATTGAAGATGCTGTAACCGCTATCTATGCATCTCTGAGTGAGGATATGACCGTAGATCATCAGAGGTTTGGAAGAGAAGGCTTACAATCACTCAATCCCATCTGGCCTTTTACCCTTTTACCAAACATGGCTTTGTGTCATGTCTCAATTCTCTACAATATCCAGGGACCAAATGTTATTTTCAGTTCTATAGCATCGGCCGGTGCTCAGGCCATTGGAGAAGCAATGAAAAAGGTGCGTGAGGGGGAAATCCCTGCTTTGCTTGCCGGCGGATGTGATACTATCAACCCCATTTGCTTAACGTCCTTTTTTTTGAAAGATCTTCTCTCTCCCTCGTCCGACCATCCTGAAGCAATCTGCCGCCCTTTTGACCTCAAGAGAGATGGTATGGTTCTGGGTGAGGGGGCTGCTCTTCTGGTCGTAGAGGACTTGAGCCATGCACAGAAGAGAGGTGCAAAGATTTACGCTGAAATTACAGGCTACACCTCCTGTGTCTACGGACTGGGAGAGATGCCCGCCGGAGAATCGCTTGCACGTGATACGAACGGTGCTGAAATTTCCATACGTGGGGCCCTGGAACAAGCTGGTATTGCTCCTGAAGGGGTTGATTACATAAATGCCGATGGACGATCCTGCGAGATATCCGATTGGGCTGAAACTGAGGCAATAAAGAGGGTATTCGGAGATTACGCCTATAAGGTCCCAATAAGCTCAAATAAGTCCATGACGGGGCACTTGCTCTGTGCATCAGGGGCTGTTGAAGCGATTTTTTCCATCATGAGCATCATGGAGAATATCATCCCCCCTACCATAAACTATCATCATCCAGATCCACGGTGTGATCTGGATTATGTTCCCAACGAGGCGCGAGAGAAAAAGATTGATATCGTTCTGTCAAACACCTTTGGTCCGGAGGGGGATTATACGAGCTTAATCATGAAACGGTTTTCGTAAGAGTGGAGAAGATGAAGAGAGAGAGAAGAGCAGTCATTACTGGTGTGGGAGTGGTATCCCCTCTGGGTTTTGGAAAAGAAGAGAACTGGGAAGCCCTGAAGGCGGGAAGATCCGGCCTGAGTAACATTACCCTTTTTGATCCCGCCCCTTTTCCTGTTAAAAGCGCTGGAGAGGTCAAGAATTTTGATCTCTCTAAGTACGGCATTGACCGGAGGATTTTAAAACTTACCTTTAGAAGTGTTCACCTTGCCCTCGCAGCAGCCAAAATGGCATTCACCGACGCGGGTCTTACAATCGGCATGGTCGATCCTCCCCGTTTTGGTGCTGTCATAGGCTCAGGCAGCGCTGGATTTGAAGACGGGCCTGGGTTCGAAGATTCAGTGGAGATCTTAAAGAATTCGTGGAATGAAAATAAATTTAATGTACACCGTTTTGGTGAACTCTTAGAGGGTGGAATCTATCCCCTTTTTCTTATTAAAACCTTGCCGAATAATGCCTTCTTTTACATCTCCTCTCTCTATAAAATCCAGGGAGAAAATAATAACATCATATCCCCCTTTACGGGAGGTTCTCAGGCGATCGGAGACGCAGCGAGAATCATTCAGCGGGGAGATGCAGAGGTCATGCTGGCAGGAGGATATGATACACTCATCTTTCCGGGGGTAATCTTCAGCTATCACAGCCTCAACCTGTTATCTACGCGCGGAGGTGCCCAGGGTGTATTTTCACCTTTTGACCTCCAGAGGGATGGGTTTGTCTTGGGCGAAGGTGCTGGGATAGTGATCCTCGAAGAGTATTCCCATGCTCTCAAGAGAAATGCAAAGATTTATGCAGAGGTGACAGGGTATCGTAATACCACCTCCGCTTACCATCTCTATCAGCCTTGTCCTCAAGGGAGTGGGATCATCGCAGCAGCGAAAGGGGCATTGGAAGAGGCTGGTATCCATGCTCAAGACATAGATTACATTAATGCTGACGGTATCGCTACCGTACAGAGTGACCGGGCAGAAACCATGGCCTACAAAGAAGTGCTGGGTGATGGTGCTCACCGTATTCCCATAAGCTCAACAAAATCAATGACCGGTCATCTCGGAGCAGCTTCTGGTGCTGTAGAACTGATCTACTGTATTCTCACCATGGAGCAGGGGTTGATTCCTCCCACCATAAATTACCACAATTTTGATCCTGAGTGCGACTTAGACTACGTGCCAAATCAGGCCCGACCGAAAGAGGTAAATGTCGCACTCTCCATCAATCAGGGATTCTCTGGCCAAACCACTGCTCTCATTATTCAGCGACCCTGAGAAGAATCAGATGTATGCCTGAGTCTCCCTTCACACGTAATGAAATACGATTTGGCTTTATCGCTCATCCCCGAAGTTTATCTGAATTGAAAAAGTTGGTATGGCGTCATGTCCTGCCCATCCTCCCTTTTGGCACAGAGGATTTTATAAAATCTCAATGTCTTAAAAAGAAAGTAGTTAAACCGATCTACACCTTTCCCACGTTAGTCTCGCATAAGAATATCCCCTGCAGGGGAAGGGTTTACTGCATCTTCTTATTGCCGGATCAGATTCTCAACCTCCAATCTACGGCCGTGAATCTCGTGGAGGTTGCCTGTCACCAGGCAGAGGAGTGGGGTGCTCAGGTGGTTGGTTTGGGAGGATTAACAGGAGCCATTGGCTCGCGAGGCAAAGAAATTTCTGAGAAAGTAACGGTGCCAATCACCACGGGCAATTCTCTCACGGTCTATTCCACACTGGCTACCTTTGAAAGGGTACAGCGGGAACTTGATCTCGATCTCTCGTCCGAGAAGATCGTGATCGTAGGATTCCCTGGCAGTATCTCCTTAGCCATTGCCCGTATCCTCGCCAGACGGGGTTTCAATCTCATCCTGGTGAGCAGGAGAAAGACACCCTTTCTGGACCGGTTTGTGTCGGAATTGAAGAGGTCATGTACCAGGGGGATTGAAATTACCGAAGACCTCCCTCATTCCCTTGCCCGAGGAAGAATCATTGTTACTGCCACGTCAACAGGTCAGATCATTGACCCGGATATCCTGCCGAGCGGGAGCATCGTGCTGGATATCGCCCAGCCGCGAGATGTGATTGAAAAAAGGAAAAAACGAAAAGATGTCTTGATTCTTGACGGAGGAGTTGTTACCCTGCCCGGGAGCACTCCCCATCGGGCTAAATTTTCGAACTGGGAGCCCAATGATGTACCTGCGTGTCTGGCTGAGACCATGATTCTCACCCTGGAAGGTGCATCTGAATCCTTCTCCCTGGGCAGGGAATTGCCGCTGGAGAAGATTGAAGAGATAGGAAGAAAGAGCGAAATCCATGGATTTATCGCCAATACCCTGCGAAGCTTCCGAAGACCTGTAGATGAAGCAAACCTTCAGATGACCAGAGAGGCATTCAAGAGGGACCGGCGGGTAGCGTGAGGACAACATGAGGCTTAAGGACAAGGTCATAGTGGTTACCGGCGGGACGAGAGGCTTAGGGAAGTCCATAGTCACACACCTTGCACGGGAAGGGGCTATCGTTTATTGCAACTTCCTGAAGAGTAAAAAAGAGGCAGAAAGCCTGGTACGAGAGGGAGAAAGCAGGGGGGAGAGGATATTTAGTATCCAGACAGATGTTGCCAACCTTGAGGAAGTCGAGAGGATGGTGGATGAAATATACCGGAAGTGGGAGAGGATTGATGTCCTGGTAAACAATGCCGGCGTCACCCGGGATGAACTCCTGATATCCATGGCAAAGAAAGACTGGGATCTGGTGATCAATACCAACCTGGGCGGTGTTTTCAATTGCACGAAAGCAGTGGCCAAGTATATGATCACCCAGAAGAGCGGAAGGATAATCAATATATCGTCGGTTGCCGGCGAAAGGGGGGGCAGGGGACAGTCTAATTATGCTGCCTCAAAAGGTGGCATTAACGCTTTTACCAGGGCAGTCGCCATGGAACTTGCCCCGAAGGGGATTACCGTAAACGCCATTGCCCCGGGGGTAATAGAGACTGATATGAGCAGTCAGGTAATCCGCAGGGCACGGGATGTCATCGTAGATTCTATTGCCCTGAGGCGGATAGGAAAAGCAGAGGAAATAGCCCACGTAGTCGTCTTTTTGGCCTCAGATGATTCCTCCTATATAACCGGAGAAGTAATTCGGGTAGATGGAGGACTCAAGTCATAACCGATATGCCAGCAGGTAATAACCTCTTCACCCCCGTACAGATCGGTCATCTGAAGATCAAGAACCGGATCGTTCTCCCGGCTATGGAGACCCATATGGCCGATTCACACGGCTCTGTGACCGATCAGCTTATCTCCTACTATCAGGAGAGGGCGAAGGGGGGGGCAGGACTGATCATTATAGAAAATACCACCGTCCACCCTGAAGGGAGGGTAAACCAGGGAATGCTCTGTATTCATGATGACTCGTATATCCCGGGATTCAGAAAACTCGCCTCCCGGATACATCAGGAAGGAGCAAAGGTCTGTCTTCAGCTCAGCCACGCTGGGAGGCAGACGTTGCGGGAATTCATCAACGCTCAACCCGTTGCCCCTTCCCCTCTCCCCTGTCCATTATTGAAGGAGATGCCCCGGGAACTCGCCATTGAAGAGATCCCTCAGATCGTGAGGGCCTTTGCAGAAGCTGCTCAGAGGGGCGTTGAGGCCGGCGTAGATGCCATTGAACTTCATATGGCACACGGATACCTCCTCTGTCAGTTCCTTTCCCCCTATTCCAACATCCGCACTGATCAGTACGGCGGGAGCACGGATAACCGGACTCGCATTGCCCGAGAGATCATCCTGGAGATCAGGCGCACGGTTAGCGATCATATCCCAATCATCTGCAGAATCAGCGCTGATGAGTACGTTGAGGGGGGGCTTGACCTCGAGGAGAGTAAAAAGATAGCAAACATCCTAACTGATGCCGGAGCTTCGGCTCTGAATGTTTCCGCCTGTAATTATGAATCGGCTCACCTCAATATGCCCTCCTACTATCTGGAAGAAGGGTGTTTTGTTCACCTCGCCCAGGGGATAAAAGAAGTCGTTTCTATCCCTGTTATGACGGTAGGGAGGATACGGAAGCCTGAGATGGCTGAAACAATTCTCCGGGAAGGGAAAGCAGACTTGGTCTGTATGGGCAGGGCATTAATTGCTGATCCCTATCTTCCCTTAAAAACCGCACAGGGGAAGACAGAAGAGATCCGGCCCTGTATATCCTGTAACCGGTGTATTGAAAGCATCTTTTACGGGAAGATGGTGTGTGTTGTTAACCCGTACCTGGGGAAGGAAGCGGATGAACATACCGTTCACAAAAACGGTGAAAAGGTTCTGGTAATCGGTGGGGGTCCTGCCGGGATGCAGGCCGCCCTCGAGCTGTCAAAAAGAGGGAGCGAGGTGACCCTGATTGAAAGAGAAGAAACCCTCGGAGGCCAGTTAAGGATAGCATGTCTTGCTCCTGGGAAGTATCCCTTAAGGGAGTTCCTGGAGTATCTTCTCAGGGAACTCGGGAAGAGTCCCGTGAGTATCCGTTTAAAAGATGAGGTAACCCCGAAGTTTTTAGCCGAGTTTAAGCCGGACAGGATCATTGTTGCCACTGGCGCTCATCATACCCTCCCGGAAATTACAGGGGTTGAAAATGGGGATTGCCTGACCGTGGAACAGGCCTTTCTGAATCCTGAGTCCATCGGGGAGAACGTTGCCATTATCGGCGGTGGACCAGAAGGGGCTGAGCTCGCTGACTTTCTTGCCCAGAAAGGGAAAAAGGTTACCCTCATTGAAATGAAAAGGCTTATTGGATATGGACTCCCCCCCTCAGTGAGATTTCACCTGTCTCACCGCCTCATGGAGAACTCTCAGGTAGAGGTCCTGCTCAGGTCAAAGGTAGTTGAGGTGGGCAGGGGATTTGTGGTAATAGAACAGAAAAAGGAATTGCGTACCGTTGATAGTTACGATACTCTTGTGGTAGCTACCCACAAGGTGAGCAATAGAATATCTGGATGGAAAGAACTCGAGAGCATGGGTAAGAAAGTGGAGTATATCGGCGATGCAAAAGAACCCCGCGGTCTTAAAGAGGCTATCCATGAAGGCTTCAGCGTATTAAAAGAAAAGAATAACGGCCACGGCTAATGTAAAGGAGTGATGGTGATGGATGATAAAGAGATTAGTGAAAAGGTGAGGATGTGCATTGCTCAGGCCCTGGGGATTGATGCAGAAGAGGTGGTGCCGGATGCTATTCTCTTTGACGATCTTGGAGCGGAGTCTCTTGACTTGCTGGATATCGTCTTTCGATTGGAAAAGACCTTCGGGATTCAGATACCTCGAGGCGGAATCCAGAGTAGTGTCCTTGCCAGCGAGGGTGTCAAGGAGAAGGACCTGGTAAAAGACGGGATACTGACCCCGCTGGGAATAGCGAGATTGCTCAAGGAAATGCCGGAGATAAATCCTGATCGTATTCCGGAAGGATTCAGGGCAGAAGACGTCGCTACCCTTTTTACCGTCCAGACTTTTGTCAACCTGACAAAAAGGAACCTTGCTGCAAAGGAGGGGAAAGGGGCTTGACCGGTATCGGGATTGACATTACAGAAGTAAAGAGAATCCAGGAAATCTCTCTCCGGCACAAAGAATTCCTTACCCGGGTGTATACCCCTCGCGAGATCGAATTCTGCGCAAAAAAGAAAAACAAGTATCAGCACCTGGCAGCCCGTTTCGCTGCAAAAGAGAGCGTGCTCAAGGCACTGGGAACTGGCTGGAGTGGAAGGATTGGCTGGACAGATGTAGAGGTTGTGAATGACCGGTGGGGGAGACCTGCGGTGAACACCCATGGACGGGTGAAGGAAATCGTAAAGGAAAGAAGGATTAAAAAAATAGTTATTTCTCTCTCCCATTGCCGGGATTATGCTGTGGCATGTGCCCAAATCGTCAGTTAGAAAGGTTTAAGAAATTTGAGATTCCTATTTATTGATCAGATCATTTCCTATGAACGGGGAAAATCAGCGGTGGGGGTAAAGAGTGTCACCATGAGCGAGGACTTTCTCGCTGACCACTTCCCCAGTTTTCCCATTATGCCGGGTGTCCTTCAGGTGGAAGCCATCTCTCAACTGACATCATGGCTGATTTACGTCACCAAGGACTTCAAAGTCATGGGTACAATTGCCGGCATAGATAAGGTGAAATTCAAGGATCCGGTAAAGCCGGGAGATCAACTGACCATTGAAGTCCAGATCATCTCCTGGGACGAAGAAGGGGTCACTTTTCGAGGCGAAACGAAGGCTAACGGGAGAGTAAAAACCGTTCTTGACTCTGGGAGGATGAACTTTATCGAGGTTGAAAAGCTGGAAGACCCGGCAGAGGCGAGAGAACACTTTTCTATCCTCACCAGGGAGAAGCCACGGGGAATTTTCTCGCCCTGAGGAGCACCATCATCACCCGCCATCTGAAGGCACTTAATACCTCGCCCGGCGTTCACTTTTTAATAATCATGGACAGGAACATTTGAGGAAACGTGAGATTTCTCTTCTTTGACCGGATAGAGCAGTTTGAAAAAGGGAAGGAGGCTGTCGGGATAAAAAATATCTCTGGCGGTGAGGAGTTTTTTCTCAACCACTATTCCCGCCTTCCGGTCTTTCCTGAACCACTCATCATCGAGGCGCTCGCACAGGTGGGAGGATGGGCTATCAGCACTTCCTTGAATTACCGCTATCTCGCCATTATGGTGATGATTGACGAGGCAAAATTTTTCAAACCTGTCCATCCGGGTGATCAGTTACGTTTAAAGATTGAGATCACGGAGATGAATGAATACGGTGCAGCCATTAGAGGTACAGCAGCGGTGAAAGGAGAGATCATAGCCCGGGTTGAGCGGATTTACTTTACCCTCTTTGCGGTCCCCAGCACCCACACGCACATTATAAAAAAGGCTTATACGTTTTCCAGTGGCAAGTTCTGGGCGGAGTCGGATCATGAATAGAAAGGTAGTTATCACGGGCCTTGGAATTGTCTCCCCTATTGGAATAGGGAAGGAAGAATTCAGAAAGAACCTGTCAGATGGAAAGTCAGGGGTAGGTCCTATTACCCTCTTCAATGCTGCAGCCCTTCCGACCAGGATCGCTGCTGAGGTGAAAGGGTTCAATCCCCATGAACTGTTATCCGGCATGGGAATCCTTAACTTCACCAATGACCGACGAACCCTTCTCGCCCACTCAGCCTGCAAACTGGCATTGGACGATGCAAGTGTGGGCGCAGAAGAGATAGGGAAAACCCGATGCGGGGTTGTCCTTGGGGCAGGAATTCACCCCATTATCTCTGACAACAACCCCATCATGGCCTGGGGGCTTGAGAAAATAAAACCAGAGAATTACCGCGACTGGGATGAGTTCAAAGCGCGATGGATCGACAATATCCTGACAGGGGATGAAGCCAAATGGGTGCCTGTAAATCTGGGTACCATAACGATTGCCCATCAATACGGGATAAAAGGTCCCTGCTATACCGTCATCTCCGCCTGTGCCGCCTCTTCCCAGGCAATCGGCGAAGCTTACCGTATGATCCGTAGAGATGACTGCGATCTGATGATTACCGGCGGCTACGATTCCATGATCTTCCCATTTGGTGTGGCTGGTTTCTGCCTGCTGAGAACCATGAGTACGAGAAATGATGAGCCTGAAAGGGCAGTAAGGCCTTTCGATCTCAACAGAGATGGTTTTGTCCTGGGAGAAGGATCTGGTATCCTCATCCTTGAGGAATTGAACCATGCAGTAAAAAAGGGAGCCACGATTTACGGGGAGATTATCGGTTATGGGACATCAGTAGATGGCTACAGTGTGGCTGACCCACACCCTGAAGGTGCAGGTGCAATCCTTGCCATGGAGCGAGCTATCAGGGATGCCGGGATTGCCCCGGAGGAGATAGAATACATCAACGCCCACGGTACAGCCACCCTTAAAAATGACCGGGTTGAGACGAAGGCAATCAAAACAGTCTTTGGTTCCCATGCTGCCAACATACCGGTGAGCAGCAGCAAATCTCTCTTTGGGCACCTAATGGGAGCAGCAGGCGCGGTAGAATTGATCGCTACCGTTACTGGCATGTATCATCACTTCCTCCCCCCCACGATCAACTATGAGGTCCCTGACCCGGACTGTGACCTCGATTATATCCCCAATCACTCCCGGAAAAGAGAGATAGAGATTGGCCTCTCCAACTCCTTTGGCTTTGGCGGCCAGAATTCCACCCTGATCGTTAAGAGAACACCGCGGATCAGTTAAGGAAAGGGTAAGATGAAGGTATTGGTCACTGGTGCAACCGGCTTTCTGGGAGGCCATCTCACAGAGACCTTAGTTGAGAAAGGTGAGGAAGTCCGAGCTCTGGTAAGGGACACAGCTAAGGCAAACAACCTTAAAAAATTAGGGGTGGAACTCTGCTCTGGTGATTTGCGTGACCCTGCATCACTCTTTTCAGCCGCACAAGGGGTTGAAATCATCTACCATTGTGCCGGGATGGTTGATGAGTGGGGAAAGAAAGAGTCATTTTATGAAGCAAATGTAGAGGGGACGAAGAATCTCCTCGAGGCAGCGCTAAAAAACGGATGCAAGGTGGTCCATACAAGCTCACTCACCGTTTTAGCAGTACATAAGTCTCCTCAGCCCATCGATGAAACCTTTCCTTACTCCCCAAGAGTGGTAGATTTCTATACTGAGACAAAAAGAAAGGGAGAGAAAATTGTACTCGAGTACAGCCAAGGAAAAGGGTTGCAGGTGACAATCGTCCGTCCTGGTCTAATCTGGGGACCTCGGGATACAAAGACCCTTCCTCGCTTAATAGACATCTTAAAGAAAAAACGAATGTTCCTGGTCAATGGAGGCAAGAACCGCCTCACCCTCTCCTACTGCTCAAATGTGGTGGATGGGCTTATCCTTGCAGGGCAATCTGGAACTTCAGGCAGGGTGTACCACATTACTGACGGAGAAAACGTAACGTCAAAGGATTACTTTTGTGCTTTAGCCAGCCTGTTTCATCTTCCACCGCCCAGAATCCCTGTTCCATTTTCCTTAGCCTTGCTCGCTGTCTCCCTGATGGGGGTACACGCCAGGTTAACAAGGCGAGAAAACCCACCCTTGTTCACACTCTATGGCCTTTATCTTCTGACCCATGATCTCGAAGTTGATTTGAGCCGTGCCCGGACAGAGCTGGGATACCGACCGAAGATAGGTTTTTCTGAGGGGATAAAGAAGATGGAAGAGTGGATCAGAGAAGAGAAATTATGGGAAGAACAGTAAGAAGGTTCTTTGCTCGTCTCATCATATGGTTAGCAAAAATTCCCTTTTCCATCAGGATTGAAGGGGAAAAAAATATACCATCACAAGGTCCTGTTATTCTGATAAATAACCACACTTCTGGCCTCGATTTTCTGGCAGTGTGTTTCTGGCGCATAAAACGGCCGGATCTTCACCCCCTTGTGGCCGATGCAATCATGTCAAACCCCTTCATTGCCAAGCTCTTTATCCGGGGTGGAGGAATACCTATTTATAAGGCGAAAGACCTTTCTGTCTCTTCCCTTCTTGCCGCCCTGAGGTGTCTGAAACAGGGAGAACCTGTCTGCCTTGGACCCGAAGGTGAGATGAGCTGGGATGGAGAATTGCAGGAGCTCAAACCTACTGCAGCCTGGCTTGCCCTGAAATCAGGTGCACCAATTTGTCCAACTCTTGTCCGTGGTGTCTACGATATCTGGCCGAGATGGGCCAAGTATCCGAGGTTGAATGGCAGGATAGATATTATCATTGGCAAACCCTTTTCTCTACATCCCCCAAAGGAGAGGGGCAGACGAGACGATACCCTCATTCAAGAATGCAATCAGAGAATAGTTGATGAGTTGAATACACTGAAAGGTAGATCATGAAACGTAAAGTACTCGTGGTCGGTTTAGATGGTGGAAGCTTCGATCTTCTCAAACCCTGGATAGATCAAGGGGAGTTACCCTTTTTGAAAAAAATGATGAATGAAGGCATCAGCGGTGAACTGGAATCGGTTATTCCTCCGGTTACTGCTCCTGCCTGGAACTCCTTCATCACCGGAAAAAATCCGGGAAAGCACGGAATCTACGACTTTTTCTATCGTGATGCCGATTTTAAGCCCCATCCTATCAACTCCTACAGCCGAAAGGACAGGGCTATCTGGGAAATTATTGGGGATGAGGGGGGAGTAAGTGTAGTTCTCAATGTCCCCACAACCTATCCACCCCGGGAATTAAAGGGGGCTCTCATTACTGATTTTCTGACCCCTTCTGACAAAGATGACTTTATGTATCCCAAAGACCTTGTTCAGGAAATTGAGGGAAAATTTGGTAAATATCCTCTCTTTTTCAAGACCCCAAGCTTAGCAGTCAATCTTACTGATTCGCTTACCGACACCTTCCTTCAGGAATGCATGCATGCGCTAACCTATAAGTTTGAGGTTGCTCACTACCTGAAAGACAGCTTTGACCCTAACTTTGTTATCCTCCACATCTGGGAGAGTGATCCCATCTGCCACGCCCTCTGGCACGTGATTGACAGGGATCATCCTTTATTTGAAGAGAGTGTGTTCCAGAGGCATGGTGAAAAGATTCTCACCTATTTCAAACGATTCGACCAGGAAACGCAAAGGCTCTGGGAGAAGATGGGAGGAGAAGAAACGCCTCTCTTTATCATCTCTGATCATGGATTTGGACGCCTCAGAAAAATGATTGACCTCAATGTGTGGCTCCTCAAGGAAGGGTATCTCGTTCTCAAGAAGAGAGTATCAACCCGACTGAGCCATTTCCTCTGGGCAAAAGGGTTCACTCACGAGGCTCTTTACCGCAGGCTTTACATTCCGCTGGTAAAAAGAGGTTATCGCTACAAGAGCGACGAATCTCTTATCACAAATTTTACGAAATTCTTCTCCAGACGATTCGCCCTCCTCACTATTCACGATGTGGACTGGTCAAGGACGCGGGCGTTCAGCAATGTTGGTGTGGCCGGGAGCGGACAGATTGTCATCAATGTGAAGGGAAAGTTTCCTTATGGTGTGGTGAGTTCGGGAAAGGAATACGAGGAGCTGAGAACAGAACTGGTCTCGAAGCTCAAGCGTCTAAGGGATCCTGAAACACACCAGGAAATCAAAGGTGATATCTTCACCAGAGACGAAGCCTACACGGGAGAATACACAGCAATGGCGCCTGATATAACCTTTCTCCCCATGAATAACGAATACCTGGCCATGAGTATTTTTGGATTCACCTCTAACCAGGTGATGAGCAGACCGCTCGGAATGAGCGCTCACCACAAGAGAAAGGGAATTCTCTTTGGGAAAGGGGTTCCTCTCCGTTCGGGAGTGCAGGTAGAAGGTGCACGGATCCTCGATCTCTTCCCCACGATCCTCTATATCATGGGCATTAAAATACCGCAGGATATCGACGGCAAAGTATTGCAGGAGATCATCCTGCCAGCTTTTCTGGAAACCAATTCAATTCAATTTCGAGAAGCCCCCAGTGCTTCTAAAAGTGTTGCCCATACCTCGACAGCAGAGGAGGAGAAGGACTACCTCAAGAAACTGAAGCGGCTTGGATATATCGACTGGGAAGAGTGAAGATAACCCATGATACCCAATTTACTTTGGCGTTGCCCCCTCTGTCATACTGTTGATGCACTCCGGCATAACGGCAGGTGGTTTGGGAAAGAACGGCTCTGGTGCTCCTCGTGCCACGCAGCGTGGGACGTTATCCGGATCATCGGTGGTGATACCTTTTCCCTGCGTTTGCTTTCACCAGACATACCAGGAAGTGAAGAAAATCTGCCCATCTCAGTCTGGTATGAACGGATGAAAGAGAATTTCATAGCCCAACCTTTAAAAAACCGATCACCACTGCTGAAAGACGATGAGATTCTCTATATAAAAGGGGAATCCGTAAAACTGGTCGCTCAAAGAGACAATACCCAGTTCTTTCAGGAGGGGAAAAAAGATGAAGGAATGAAAAAAATGGTTTATCCCTATATGCGTACGGTTGGGAAAGGAGATCTCCTTCTCACGAACCAGAGATTGATCTGGCACAGAGGAGAAAAGAAATTTTCTCTCTGGTTTTCAGATCTTGACTCAGTATATATCGAGGTCTTCCATGCGCTTGGCCTGTCGTGTGGCACAAGGATCTATAAGTTTAAATTCAAGAACGACAGTTATCTGAAATGGCTGACCTATATGGCCCATCTGGCTTTAAAAGAAGGTTACCGCTCAATATCCTTTTCAAATTACTAAATGTTACTGAAACCAACAAGGGTTTTCAGCTATCAAACTTCAGCTTTCAGCAAAATTGTTAGATCTGCTGATGGTTGACAGCTGAATGCTACTCATTTTCCAGTTCCTGCGGATGTTCCAGAATCCAGCGTAACTCTTTCGCGAGTTCAGTGCCGTTTCGGGGATGCCACGTTCTATGGTCAGCGAGAAGGGCAACATAGACTGAAGGTCGTACTTCCACCTTATCTCCTACTGCTACCGGACGATTTGCAATTCCTCCAACGCCCATGAACACAGCCGTACCCACGGTCATTGGGATAAAGAGGTCGGTCTCTTTCGTGTTCATCATAGAGATCTGGACAGTCCCCACCACCTGCCTCCTCAATCGGTAGCTCTGCGCAAGATATCGAATTACCATGCGGCGGAGGAAGTTGATGGGTAATAACCTTCCAATTTTTTTTAACTTCTCCAGATTTTTTTCCTCATCTCGTATCGCCTCGGCAGTCTTTCTCCGGAATTCTTCAACAATCTCCTGGAGACTTTTTTTATCTGGCTCCCTGATAATCACGACGGGAGTGACGACCTCCTCCCCGGCAACTGAGATCCCGACGTCGATAGATGAAGGGTGAATGATCCGATACCTCTCTATCATATAATTCGACCAGGGATACTTCTTCATAATCATGGCACTGGCCTTAATGAGCATATGGAGGTAAGTCAACTGCACCCCGTGTCTCTTCCTGAATGCATCCTTAAACTCCTTAGCCGGGAGCAGATCAACCAGCATGGTAGCAAATCCATCAGGACGTCTTGCTGCATCAATGGCGTCAAACAAAATCTTTCTGCCAGGGTCTACCTTAACGATCTCGTCGCCGTCAAACATGGATGGGTCATCGCGCTTCATCAGTTTATCGAGGAATGACTTCATTGTCCCTCTCTTTCAGGCGTCAATCTTTTCAACCTTGCACAAAAGACCTCTTAATTGATAGGAACCAAAGGCAGGATCATAGGGAGGGGCATTCGATGTGAGCACGTTGGCATTGGACTCCCAGACCCCGAAATCCGGTCCTTCTCTCTCAGGGAACCACCATCCGTGATCAATATTAATTACCCCTTCTCTGATATTTTCTGTAACTTCTGCCTTCATGCGTATTTTCCCGCGGGGAGAACTGACGTAAATCCAGTCTCCAGGGGAAATACCATGCCTGTTTGCTATGGCGGGATGGATCTCTGCAATGGGGTGAGGCCTTCTCTTTCTCAGTGATTCGATCTGGCGATGTTCGCTGTGAAAAAATTCAGGTCTCCTGCTCCCGGTAGTCAATATGTAAGGATACTCCTTTGAAATATCCGGTTGTTCACAGGGGCTTTCTGGCGGTTCTTTAAAGGTAGGGAGAGGATCGTACCCCATCCGTTCCAGAGGCTTTGAATAAAGTTCAATCTTTTTTGACGGCGTTCGGAATCCTCTCTTTTCAAACTTCCTGTACCGGTGAGGTGGAAATACCATATGCCTGTTTTTCAATTCTTCGAAGTTTATACCCAAAGGTTCAAGTCTGTAATCAAGAATATCTTCTAGGGTTTCTTCAGAACCGGGCAAGTTGAGCCTCTTTGCCAAGTCATTCATGATTTCTTCATCTTGCCTGCAGAGGCCGACCTGAACCACCTTTTGCTGGGCAAACACTGCGTTTTCAGCTACAAAGGGAAGTCCGATGATCTGATTGATTTCGGGCCAAAATGATGCGGGCAGGACATAATCGGCCAGAGCCGCGGTAGGCGTCATAAACAGATCCGTCACCACGAGCAGTTCCAGCTTCAATAAAGATTCGTAAACCTCCCTCGTATTGGCCACCGTTACCATGGGGTTACCCCCAAAGATGAGGAGTGCCCGTATATGATAGGGATTTCCTGTCCTCATGGCCTTAAAAATTCCTGGCACGTGCGCTGAAGGTATAGCGGACCGGAATCCGCACAGCAGCTTAAATTGATCTGCACCGATTCTTTTCTTGAGCATCCCCTCAGGCAAAGTCTGTCTCATGACCGGATAAGGACGGAGGATGTTCATGCCCAAGATATCTCCCCCCGGGATGTCGATGTTAGCGGTGAGTGCCCTGAGTAAGGAAACTGCCCGTACCGTTTGAAGAGAATTTGGATTTTGTTCAATCGCTACCCCCCATTCCAGGATAGAGGGTTTATTGGTAGCGTATTGCTTGGCCGCAGCTACAATCTCCTGCGCAGGTACCCAGGTAATATTTTCAGCCCATCCGGGTGTATAGGGTAAGACGTGTTCCTTGAGTTTATTAAAACCGATCGTCCACTTCTCAACGAATTCCCTATCGTATATCTCTTCATTGATGATGACATGTATCATGGCAAGAGCAAGGGCGCAATCCGTGCCCGGTCTTATAGGCAGCCACATCTTGCAACGCTTTGCAGTCTCGGACCTTCTCGGGTCAACTGCGATACCGAAACTTCCTCCATCTAAGGCCTTTTTTACAGGAAATGAAAGTTCACCATCCGCACCGGTAACGAGAGGATTATGTCCCCAGAACAGGATGGTCTTAGGTTTGACTGGTCCATAGTAATCAGCTACCACAAACCCACCATAGGTGAGATTGCTCACCGTTATCCTGGGGAGGAGACAGTTAGCCAGTCCCGGTTCATACCAGTTAGGGGTTCCGAGGGTGTTCGCAAATCGGATAACATGCATGTAGTGATGTCTGCCAGTTCCTTGGCCCAGGGCAATAGACTCAGGCCCTGATTCTTCACGGATTCCTCTGAGTGTATCTGCTATATCTCCTAAGGCTTTATCCCAGCTGATTTCTTCCCATTGATTTGAACCCCTGCTGCCTTTCCGTTTCAAGGGAACTAATAATCTCGAAGGGTGATACATCATCTCGGGTGTAGCAAGCCCTTTTATGCACATCTGGTCATAGTTGAAGGGAGACTCAGGATGCGGTTTCACTTTCACCAGTTTTCCATTTTTCACCTCCAGGAAGGTGCTGCATCCTCCATGGCAGACCCTGCACACACTCCTGAAAACGCCGTCCTTTCCCTTGAAATCGTAATCCTTCATTGTTTTCTCAGAATTGTTTCTTTTAAAGTGCGCAACCCTTTAGATATCGCCACTGTCAAGGCGTACCAAAACCTTGCAGTTCTCCTGGAGGATCCGCTCTGGTGATTTTAGGAGATTACACAGTTCTTCAACACCGTTCACCACATCTGTCACAACTTCATCCAGAGCTATCCGCCCGTTCTGGCACAGGTTGAGGATTTTGGCAAAGGCACCGCCGAGATGACCCCGGGATCCCGTCAGTGACACTGCATTTGTAATCATATGATCCACCGCATCCAGGATCAAAGGAGACCCGCTCCTCGCCAGGAGGGCAATTCGTCCGTTTGCATTCACACTCCGGAATACTTTTGTAACATTCTCCATCTTACCTGAGGTCTCAATGACCACATCCAGCAAGCGCGGACAGTTATCAAAAAATTCATTCACATCATAGACGTGATCGCACCACTTCCGGGCGAGCGTTCTCCGAAATTCAATGGGTTCAACCATGTGCACCACAGACGCTCCAAAAACAGCCTTGCTCAGGATGGCAGAGAACAACCCGATCGGCCCAGCCCCAAAGATAACCACCGCATCTCCGCCTGCGATATGGGTGTTTTGGCAGGCAACATAGGCAACTCCTGCCGGCTCAACACAACTGGCTGCTTTAAGCGCCTTGTCACTCCCGGCCAAGGCTGTAACATCATGGGCAAGCATTGCTGGCACATCGACCACAGTTCCGAAGAGCCCGTCTCTTTCCAGGCCGAGTAATTTAGCGCTGTAGCACTGATTGAAATGCCCTCTCCGGCATGCTTCACAATACTGACAAACGAGTATGGACTCAAAGGTAACATAAGCTCCTGGCTTCACATGATTCACATAGGAGCCAACTGCAACCACCTTCCCCACTCCTTCATGTCCGATGATCCTCCCTTCCGGGGCTATCAGGGCAGGGGCCGAACACCGGATATAGCCGGTTTCAGGATTTGTTTCTACCAGGTGCACGTCCGTACCGCATACGCCTCCATAGATCATCTTCACCCGAATTTCATCGGTATGAAGTTCCCCAAGTATCCGTTTCTCTGTAGTCACAGAAGGATTACGATAAATCTGGTGAGGTCCTGGCTTGGCTATGCCCCTCATAGGGTCTCGATCTGCGTGTACTACAACAACTTTGGTTTCCATGGGTTATAAGCTCAATAATAACGTCATGCTAATTCTCGGTAGAGTATCTTGCCCCCGGGATTCCTGGGGAGTTGGGGGGTAAATTCAATGATCCGGGGTATCTTGTATTTCGCCAGTCTCTCTTCACAGTATCTGCGAACCTCGGCTGTGCTTAATTCCATGCCCTCTTTTATAACGATGAGCGCTTTTGGTACTTCGCCGTGTGTTTGATCCTGTACCTTAAAAACCGCTGCCTCGGCAATCTGGGGATGACTCATGAGCACATCCTCAATTTCTATTGGAAAAACTTTCATACCCCCTACCTTCATCATTCCGGCTTTCCTGCTCATGAAGAAAAAATAACCATCAGAATCCATCTTCACCAGATCACCGGTGAAGTACCAGCCGTCTTTCATGCACCTTTTTGTTTCGTCTGGCTGATTAAAATACTCGCTGCAGACTGCAGGACCTCGTATGATCATTTCTCCTATTTCATCAGGGGGCAATTCTTCCCCGTCTTCCCCGACAATCTTTACTTCATAGTGTGGGCATGACGTTCCCATAGAGCCTGCCTTATACCCTCTATCGATTGGTGTCGCTATCGAGATCCCTGTTGTTTCCGTGCTTCCCCATACAGGGGAAATCGGAATACCAAAGCTCTCTTTGAATTTCTGCACCAGGGTTGGGTTCGTGTGCATGCCCCCGCTCTCCGCTATACGGAGCGAAGACAAGTCAAATGGGGCATAACCATAGAGGCGCATTAATGCCTCATAGAGAGCAGAAATAGCCATCAAGCACGTTACACTATGGTTTGATATGACTTTAGCAATAGACTTGGGATAGATGTTATCAGTAAGCACGATGGTCCCTCCTAAAGAGAGAGGCCTGGCAAAGAGTTCGTGAGGGTGAGTAAAAATGGGGAACATACAGAGGTGAATATCCTCACTGGTGAGATGAAAGCTCTCGATGGATGCCCGGGTGTTCCAGTAAATGTTAGCATGTGTGGTGACGGCGCCTTTGGGGACGCCGGTCGTACCCGAAGTAAAATTCAAATACACGGGGTCATTGTCGAGTATCGTAATACCGGGTGGGGTGATGGGTTCTTGTGCAAGTATAGTATCCCATGGACGATAACAATCTTCTTCTTTACCGATGGTAATAATTTTTTCTTTTGAACAGGGGAGTCTGAGATGGGAAAGGAGTTGGCAGAAGGTTGAATCCACGATTATGAAAGAAGGACGGGTAAGATCAAGAATAAATTGAATATTGGCATGAGTCTGGTTGTAGTCAATGGGAAAGACGATTCCCCCTGCAGCAGCTACTCCGAGAAATGAAATTATTGCCTCGGGACACTTCAGTACGAGTAGGCCGACTCTCTCTCCCTTGTTAAGGCCATTCTGCAATAAGAAATTGGCAAGAGCATTCGTTCTCTCGTACAATGTGTTATATGAAATTCTCCTTTCTCCAAATAGTATTGCAGTTTTTTCAGAAAAGAGCTCAGTATTGCGTTCTAATATTTCTACGATGGTCATACGTTTCTCTCTATTTCACATGAACCTTTATCGTCCCGAATAGGAGACGTGAGATTACTTTTTGATCATCAACTACGATAGATACCCTAACCCCTTTAATCTATCAACAAGTTCTTGGGATTCTTCCTCTGACCCTTCTCGTTTCTCGACTTTTTCTTCACTCAGGGCAACCTTGGAAAAGTGAATGGGGTGCTCCTTCAAGAAATTCTCGGTGAGCGCCTCCTGTAACACCTTTCCATCCATATCCTCAGGAATTTTTGATCCCATCAGATAGAGGATGGTGGGGGCAAGGTCAATGAGGCGCGCCTTGTCTATCCGCTTCTTTTGGCTGATCGCCTTCCCCTTTCCGATCAGTATTCCCTGCATCCGATGGACACCCTTTAAGATCCAGTCCTTCGTGACCACCCTGTTCGAGGCGAAGCCTCCGGTGGCGATATATCCGCTGTCCAGGGGTAGGAAGGTGATATCCGGCGCCTGTTTGAGATGCCTGCCATGGTAGATCTCATCCTTGAGCCATACCTTTCCCCCAATAACCTCTCCGGTCTCACTGTCCCTGAGGCCTTTGAGTTTTTCCACTATCTCCCTTTTCAGTTCCTCTGCCTCGCTCGTTTCAACGATCCCGCCTGCTCCTCTTTCCTTAAGGTGTAAGAAGATCTGGCCGTACCCCATCCTGGAATAGGCCTTTGTTCTTGACCAGTCAACATCCTTGAGGGACAAAAGCCGTCCCTTGCTGGAGTTTAAAATCTTTAAGAGCTCCACCGGCGGCAGGGATTTGAATTTTATCCCTCTCCTCACCATGCCAGCGTAGAGTTTAAAGAGGCTTTCCGGGGTAACCCCCCTTTTCCAGAGCCAGTATTTCACCTGCGTCAGGGGGTCCTGTTTCAGATTGAGATAGCCCTCCTGCATGAGCCAGCAATTGAGCAAAATCATCCTGGAGACAGGACCAAACCCATGATCGGAGATAATAAAGGTGTTAAGCTCTTCCCCGAGTTCGCGGATAGTCCTGCCAATCTCCTCATCCAGTTCTTTAAAATAGGCATGAATCTGCGGGAGGAATTTCTTAGCCTCATCTTCCCGGTGTTCAGGATGTTTTGGGTCAAAGATGTGCCAAAGCCAGTGGCAGATCTGGTCGCTCTCCCAGATGTGGAGCAGGAGGAAAGGGGTATTTTCCTTCCTCTGGAGATACCGGGCCACCTCAAATTTATACCGCAAAGCATATCTACATTCCTCAAGGAATTTCTCGATATTCTGAGGGGTGGTGACGATGATCGGGGTTTTGAAGTAGAGAGGGTAGAGACCGAACCTGCCCTCTATCTCGTTGAGGAGATGTCCGGGATAGACAAAATCCTTCTTGCCTGAAGGGGTGAGGAAGTCACTGATCATTACGCCATTGATCTTCTGAGGAGGATAGGTAGTTGGCACATTGAGGATCAATACCCTGCGGTCATCTTCATTCAAGATATCCCAGAAGGCTTTACCTTCCCGCAGGGTGGAGTTGATGGGAATTTCACCGTCACCATCCTTTCTCTTGACCATGAAATCATAAACGCCGTGTTTCCCGGGGTTTTTACCGGTGATAAAGGAACTCCAGGCCGGGGCAGTAACCGGTGGATAAACGGATTCCAGTTCTCCGCTAACCCCCTCTTCCATCATCTGGGCAAGATTTGGCATTAACCCCTGTTTCATCAATGGAGACAGAACGGTAAAACTTCCCCCATCAATTCCAATGACAAGCAGCTTTCTCATTAGAGATATCCCAGTCCTTTTAATCTCTTTACCAAGTCCTCTTCATCTTCCCGGGAGAGTGAAGCATCCTTCTGTACATCCTCCGGGGAAACCTCATAGAACTGTTTTGGATGAGCCGCCAAAAACTCTTGAGGAAATGCCTGGTCCAGTACCTTCCCATCCATGGAAAAGGGTATCTTTTCTTCCATGAGGTATAAAACAGTGGGGGCGATATCAATGATCTTTGCTCCTTCTATCCTTTTCCCTTTTTCTATGCCATCCCCGCTGGCAAGGAAGATGCCATTGATCCGATGATTGCCAAACCAGACATCTGTCTCAGCTACCGGCGTATTGGAGGTAAAGCCAAAGAATGCGCCTGCGAGATAGGTGCCTCTGGCAAGGTACACAATATCCGGCGCATCATCGAGATGCTCACCGTGATAGATCTCCTCCTTAAGAAAGATATCCCCTTCAATGACCTGATTGGTTTCCGGATCCCTGAGTTTCTTTAAGCTCTCCACGATCTCCCTCCGCACCTGTTCATACTCCTCACCCGGGGAGACCGCCCCGTTCTCCTCCCTCCCTTTGAGGTTAATCTGGATGGTGCCAATCCCGAACTTGCTGTACGCCTTGGTCCTGGTCCAGTCCACATCGTTAGAAGCAAGGAGCAGGTCCCTCTTTCCTGACCGGATGTCATTCATCTTTTCCATGGGGGGCTTGGCGGGCGGGCTGATCCCCAGTTTCAGGATAGCCTTGAACATGGCATTGAAAAGAAACGGGTAGGTCAGGCCCTTTCTCCAGACAAGATATTTCAACTGGGAAACCGGGTTACCCTTAATCTTGATAAACCCTTCTTTGAGCAGGAAGCAGTTAAGATCTATGCCTTTATGAACCGGCCCGAATCCATGGTCAGAGAGGATCACGATCGGGTGCTGTTTCCCGAACCGCTCCCAGAGCCTCCCGATCTCCTGATCCACCAGAGAAAAATAATTGATTATCTCTCCTTTGAACTTCCCCCCTAATGTTCGATTATACCTGGGGTGGGATTCATCAAAGAGGTTCCAGAGTTCATGCTGGATCCGATCCGTTCCCCACACATGGATCATGAGGAGGTCAGCGGGGATGCGATCAAGGAGGTAATGGGCAACTTCAAATTTGTACGTGAGTTCAGACTTAAGTTCATCTAAAAACCTTCTCACGTTCTTTTCCGAGAGGTTGGCAGAGAAGATCGTGGTTTTTAAGTAGAGCGGGTACTCACCGAACTTTGCTTCGATCTCGTCCACCAGCTCCTTTGGATAGATGAAGTCTCTCTTGCCCCCTGGGGTCAGAAAACAGGATATCATTGCCCCGTTAACTTCTTCAGGTGGGTAGGTGGTAGGACAGTTAAGCACCAGCACCTTCTTCCCCTGGTCACTCAAAAGCCTCCAGATGGTAGCGCCGGAACGCATACGGGAATTGACAGGCACCTCCCTGCCGGTGGTTTTATCTCTACCCATGAAGTAGAACACACCATGTTTACCCGGGTTGTTTCCTGTCATAAACGATGACCAGGCAGGGGTAGTAACAGGGGGAATGGTGGATTCAAGCTCTCCGCTCACCCCTTCGTCCTGTATCCTTTTCAGATTGGGAAGCTTTCCTTCATCTATCCATGGCTGGAGCAGATTAAACGTACCCCCGTCCAGTCCGATGATCAATACCTTGTTACTCTTTCTCGTGTTCAATGGTTAACCTTTCCGTCTAAAAACTGTTCGATTCCATCAGCCGCCTGCTTTACCGGGTTGTACCGGCCAAGGTCTGCTTTCAGCCGCTCCATCTGTGCCTGATAGAAAGCGAGTTTTTCAAACATCGCATTCACTGATTGCAATAGGAGAGTAGGGTTCCTCAGCACCCTTACGATGGTGAGAAATATCCCTGCCTGTTGTTCCTCCAGCATCTCGCCCCCCCATTCCTGATCCAGGTGGGTAGCAATAATAATTGCTGGCGTCCCTGCCTGCACTGCCTGGTACACAGTCTGATTGCCCCCATGACAGATAACAACATCTGCCATCTCCATGATCTTCTCACCCGGCAGGTACTTCTCCACATAGAACCCCTCTGGGATCTCATCCTTTTTCAGATCAATCTGGCCGCCGGTACTGATGATCACCTGGTAGGGGGAACCCCGGAAGGTATTGAGGATCATCCGGAAGAGATCAGTATGCCCGGAACTTCCCATGGTCACATAGATGATGGGCCTGCTTTTATCCAGCTCATTCACCCATGCAGGGAGCGGCAGTTCCGGGGACCAGATCACAGGACCAACCTGAAGAAAATTGGGGGGAAGATCTTTGGTTGGCCCCAGCAGCTCTGTGTCGAGAATGAGATTGTATTCACCCTCTACCATCTCGGGAATCAACGTCTTTTTCTCCAGGTGGTACTTCTGAGA
>Ga0315280_10002863_pt1 | contig 27352 bp, 26 predicted proteins | sample YL17G06_40_MG_FD_203697 | JGI IMG/M metagenome (GOLD analysis project Ga0315280, IMG submission 203697) | Sediment microbial communities from Yellowstone Lake, YNP, Wyoming, USA - YL17G06_40 | ecosystem: Environmental > Aquatic > Freshwater > Lake > Sediment | place: USA: Wyoming | collected... | reverse complement strand
AGTGGGGTTGCGCCACGCGCAAGCCAACCCCTATAATGACTCCGCCAGAATCTGTCAGGCGGTAGTGCGTACCGGATGAGCGGGCGGCAGCGACAACTGATTTACCTCCTCGGGTTTATGGGCGTCGGCAAGAGCACCGTGGGTGTGCTCCTGGCCGAGAAACTGGGTTGGTGCTTTATTGACCTCGATGCAACTATCGAAGCAGGTGAGGGCGCAACCGTCCGGGAGATTTTTGAGCGCGCGGGTGAGCCGTATTTTCGCCAAATCGAAAGAGCCGCCTTGATCGAGGCATCCCGGAGCGAGCCTGCGGTGATTGGGTTGGGCGGTGGGACGTTCGTGCAGCGAGCCAATTTTGAGTTCATCCGCGAAACAGGAGCAGCGACGGTCTGGCTGGACTGCTCCCTGGAAGAGTTACGCCGACGCTGCGCCGGCAAGAATGACCGCCCGCTTTTCCGCGATCCCCTCAGTTTCGCGCAGCTATTCCAGCAAAGGTTGCCTTATTACCGGTTGGCGGATTATCGTATCTCGACCGAGGGGCGGGAGCCGCAAGAGGTGGTGGAACAGATCCTGCGCCTCAAGACCTTCTAGCTGAGGAGGGACCGCAACTGATCACCCCGCGTATTCTGACAACAGCTTTAATTATCGCCCTTGCTGCTTCCAGTCTGGGTACACGTCTCGCCTGCAGAGGACAGGAAAGCGCCTCGCCGGCCAGCGACGTGAATGACCATGGTGTGTTTCTGCTTTCCGTGGGCGGCCGCCCAGCGGGGACTGAGACCTTCGACATCCGCTCTACCGGCGACCGGGTCGAGGCAGAGGCCAAAATCGAGCTCCGCATCGAGCAGGAAGGTAAGGTTCTGGAATTCAAGAGCACCCCGAAGCTCGTCCTGAACTCCGCCCTCCAACCTTTGACCTACACCTGGAGCCAGAAAGGTCCGCAGTCTTCCCAGCTCGAGGTGGACTTCCGCTCGCCGCCTACGAAGACGCGTTATCGGACAGTGGCGGGCGGAGACGACCATCTAGACTTCGAGCTCCCCAAAGACGTCGTCGTCCTGGACTATAATGTGATTCACCATTACCAACTGCTCGTTGACCGTTACCGCCGGACGGCCGGGGGGAAGCAAACCTTTCGCGCCTTTGTCCCCCAGGAAGCTATGCCGGGATCGTTGGAGGTGGAAGAAACAGGACCGGAGTCAGTGGAGATCGAGGGACGTGCCCAGACCCTCCGACACCTCCTAGTCACCACAGAGCTGAGCCGCATTGATCTCTGGGTGGACGACCAGCAGCGCCTGTGGCGGATTTCCAGCCCGGCGGCCCAACTGGAAGTAGTCCGAAAAAGGTAATCTGGCTGGCGACCACGTTGTGCGGGAGCAGCGGGGTTACGCGCTGAGAGCCAGGTCACCACGGCTCGCGTAAGTGGTGATTCACTCCTCCCTGCTTTCTTCGAGCCGCACACCGTAAAGGGCCTTGCCCCCTCCTTCAATTTCCCTCCGCCAGACCAAGCGGGCTGCAATCTCATCCTCACTGCTGCCGAGGGTATAGCCCACGGTAAGGAAGAGCCGATCCTGCGGGCTTATCATCAGGCTGGAGATGAAGCACACGCCCGTTTTAGAGAGGTTTTCCGTCCTCGCTACTTCCTCCGAGCCGTCTTGGAGGCGAATGCGGACCGGCAGTTTGATGGTCAGGCGTTTGGCGCGACGGCGCTCCGCCCCCGGGGGCAATGGAGCCGCAGGCGCCGCTGTGCTTGGCTGAACGGGAACTGCTTCTTCCGGCTCACCCTCGTCGACAAAGCCAAATTTCCATTCTGTCATCCCACCGCATTCCGGACAGTCGCGGCGCACTGAACCCTCGCTGATAATCGACCGGTATTCCTCCAGCGTCAATTGTGCCAGCTCCCGAAAGCGACAGGCCGCGCACTCCACAAGGGCGTCGACCTCCTCCTGGTCGGAAGGTGCTTTCGCCTTCTCGGGAAAGTTGATTCCCCAGAAGTTGACATCCGGCTCCAGGCACTCCACGCCCCATTCGGGCCCTCCCCCCAGGGATTTGCCTGTGCGTCCCACCACGCGAAATGGGCACGACATCGCGCTCTGCCGATTCACGATAGTGACGCGGGCCTCCGGTTGGAGCGGAGTCTTCAACGCTATCCGCGCCCCATGGCGGTTGATCACCAGGGTGTGCGTCTTCTCCACGAACGGCTGCCCCGCCGCGTTTGTTCCTCTAACCTCGATAGGAATCGACAACAGCACCCGCTCGCTTCGCCGCTTCTGTTCCTCCGTCTTAGGTGTAACGCCTTGGGTCCTGGACATTATGTAGCCCACCATTATAAGAGATTCGGCGCCGCGCCGCTCCAAAATGAGAGCGGATTAGTTCCGCCGGCTAGTTTGTCGGTTTGCGGCCTGACCTCATTGCCGGCCACACCTCGCGTCGGCGAACCCGCCATTGTGGAAGGAGCCAAAAAAGGCCATACTGCCTCCCGCTTATGAGGCGCCGGAGCTTCCTGAACCTCGCTGCGTTGGGTCTGGGAGTCCTCCGCTCGCCGTACGCTGATTCACGGAGGAGCCCCACGCCACAGGTGATGACCGTGCTCGGTCCGATTGCGGCGCGGCGCTTGGGCTGCACGTTGATGCACGAGCACCTGCTAGTGGATTTCATCGGTGCCGACCAAGTGGCACCGGGCCGCTACGATCTCGAAGAAGTCTTTCAGAAAGCCCTTCCCCATCTTCAGAAACTGAGGGCCGCGGGAGGCGACGCGCTGGTCGAGTGCACGCCGGACTTTCTGGGACGCGACCCGCGACTACTGCGCCGGCTCTCGGCGGCCAGCGGCCTCCACATCCTCACCAACACTGGTTTTTATGGCGCGGCGAAGGACAGGTATGTCCCGCGTTTCGCTTACCACGAAACCGCCGACGAACTAGCCATGCGCTGGGTGCGCGAATTTGAGGACGGCATCCCGCCCGACAACATCCGGCCCGGTCTGATGAAAATCGGCGTGGACGAGGGTCCGCTTTCGGAAATCGACGCGAAGCTGGTGAAGGCCGCCGCGCGCGCCCATCTCCGCACGGGCCTGGCCATCGCCTCCCATACGGGCGACGGCGTCGCGGCAATGGCCCAACTTGAGGTGCTGAAGAAGGAGCGCGTTGAGCCGTCGGCGTTCATCTGGGTTCACGCGCAGAGCGAACCTGACACCAGCCTGCACCACCGCGCTGCCGAGCTGGGTGTCTGGGTTGAGTTCGACGGCATCGCGCCGGACTCCATAGCCGCACACGTCAGCCTTGTCCTAGGGATGAAACGCACCGGGCACCTCCACCGCGTGTTGATTTCCCAGGACGCGGGGTGGTACCACGTGGGCGAGCCCGCCGGGGGAGACTTTCGCGCCTACGACGGGCTATTCACTGAATTCTTGCCAGCACTCCGCCAGGCCGGCGCTTCCCAGGACGATATCCACACCCTGCTCGTCCAGAATCCACGCCAAGCATTGACACTGCGGTCATAGTCGAGGCGACAGCCAGGATAGCGCTGACTCCTTTTCAAACTGCGCGCCCGTTGAAGCGGCGTCGCGCGGGGGGGGCGTCAGGCCGCGTGCTATAATGACTGTTTCTGAGCCTTGCGGGTTGAGGTCGCTATGTACTCCGGCCTTCTGTGGTTGGCCTTAGCACTCTATGCTTTGGGCATCGGGCTCACCTTCCCTTCGGTTGTCCGGCGGCGCGCGAGTCTACCGCCGACAACGCTAGGAGTGTTGGGGCTCGGCCTGCTGTTGCACGCCGTAGCACTCGCCGCCGAAGGAGCCGAGATCCACCGTCTCCCTCTGACCGACGTGCGCAGCGCCCTGTCGTTTTTCTCTTTCCTGGCCACGCTGGCTTTCTTCTTCGTCTATTTGCGTTATCGCATCACGGCGCTGGGAATCTTCATGCTCCCCCTCGTGTTCGTGCTGACCCTGATCTCAACTCTCCGCCCCGACCGCCCCTTCGCCAGTCCCGCCTTTCGCGGGGGGTGGCTCCTGACCCACATTGCCTCGATTTTCCTGGGATACACCGCCTTTCTACTCACCTTTGTCGCCGCCATCATGTATCTCATTCAGGAACGCGAATTGAAGTCCAAGAAGGCCCGCGCCTTCTATTACCGTTTGCCCTCCCTGGATGTTTGCGATGAGCTTTACTCCCGTTCGCTGGTCTTCGGGCTTCCCTTCCTGAGCCTGGGCATTCTGACGGGATTTGTGTGGGCTAGTCGGACGTGGAAAGGGCCCTGGGAGCTTGATCCGAAGATTCTGGCGTCGCTGATCACCTGGCTGGTCTATCTCATCTTGTTTTCGACGCGCTTGAGCGGGACGTGGCGCGGGCGGCGGTCGGCCTACCTGGCGGTTTTCGGTTTCGTCGCCATCATGGTGACCTTCTTGGGTATCAGCTTATGGAGCGGACAGCACGGGTACGTCCCGCAGTTGGGCAGTCTCCCTTGAGGAGAGCCGAGCGAGCGGTCAGCACCCGGCTGGCGTTTCTCGGAGTCCGGGTTTGGGGATTCATGGTCGTTTCGGGCTAATCCCCAACCCCTACTTTAGCCATGAACTTCGTTCTCGTGGGCTTGAATCATCGCACGGCGCCGGTGGAGGTGCGCGAGAGGCTGAGCATTCCGGAATCGCGCCTGGGCGCGGCCACCGCTGCTTTGGTCCAAGGCGAGGGCACTCTGGAAGGCCTCATCCTATCCACCTGTAACCGCGTTGAGGTGGTCGTCAATGCGCGGGACGAGGTGGACGCCGACCCCCTGCTTCGCAACTTCCTGACCCACTTCTACCAGTGTGACCTGGGCCCCTACGAGGGCTACCTGTATTGGCACCGCCAGCAGGACGCGGTTCGGCACCTTTTCCGCGTGGCTGCGAGCCTGGACTCCATGCTGGTCGGCGAGCCGCAGATTCTGGGGCAAATGAAGCGCGCCTACAGCGTCGCGCGCGAGATGGGAACTCTGAACGGTCTGCTGAACGAGGTGGTTACCCACGCCTTTGCCGTGGCGCGAAAAGTCCGGCGCGAAACGGCCATCGGCACGGCCGCAGTCTCCGTTTCCTATGCGGCCGTGGAGCTGGCCAAGAAAATCTTCGGCAACCTCGCCGGCAAGACGATTTTTGTAATTGGCGCCGGGAAAATGAGCGAACTTGCCGCCAAGCACCTGCTGAGCAGCGGCGCCAGCGCCATTTTCGTCAGCAACCGGACCTACGACCGCGCCGTGGAACTCGCCCAGGCTTTTCATGGCACCGCCATCCGCTTCGAGCAACTTCCCGAGTACGTCGGCAAGGCCGACATTGTCATCAGCTCCACCGGAGCCCCGCACTTCGTGGTGCGCAAGGAGCAAGTCGAGCGCCTGCTCGCGGCACGGCGGAACCGCCCCATGTTTTTCGTCGATATCGCGGTGCCGCGCGATATCGACCCGGCAGTCAACGAGCTGGACAATGCCTTCGTCTATGACATCGATGACCTTGAGCGCGTCGTCGATGCCAACAAGAAGGAGCGAGAACGGGAGGCCGTGTACGCAGAGGAAATCGTGCAGCAGGAAGTGCAGAAGATGATGCGGCGGCTGGCCTCCCGCGATGTGGTGCCGACCATTGTGGCGCTCGAGGAACGCTTGGATCTCATCCGCCAGGGCGAGGTAGAGCGCCACCGCGGCCGCCTCACCAACCTCACGCCGGAACAGCGCGAGGCCCTGGAAGCGCTGACGCGCGGGATCGTCAACAAGATCTTGCACGGACCTCTCACGGAACTGAAGAGGGCCGCCGGGCATCCGGAACATGGCCTCCTGGTGCAGTTGATTCGCAAGATATTCGGGGTCGCGGATTGAGAACAATCGTGCGCAGTGAGTGACCGGTGACAAGCACCGAGACGCAGTCTTGCTTGTCACTTGTCGCTTGTCACTTCACTTATGAAGATCATCATCGGCTCGCGCGGCAGCCAACTTGCGCTTTGGCAAAGCAACTGGGTGAAGGACCGGCTGGCGACCACAGGCTATGAGGTCCAGATCAGGACCATCAAGACAACGGGTGATAAGCTCCAGAATGTGCCTCTGGCCCAGTCAGGAACCAAAGGACTCTTCATCAAGGAAATCGAAGAGGCGCTGGCCGACGGCACGGTGGATGTGGCCGTGCACAGCATGAAGGACCTGCCCGCCGAGCAACCCGCCGGCCTCGTCATAGTCGCCGTGCCCGAGCGTGAAGACGCACGCGACGTTTTGATTTCCAGGGACGGCAGAAACTTTGGCTACCTTCCCGCCGGCGCGCGCGTAGGGACCAGCAGCGTGCGGCGCCAAGCCCAGTTGCGCAGCCTGCGCGGCGATCTTAGCCTTGTTCCCCTGCGGGGCAATCTCGACACCCGGCTCAAGAAGCTCGACCGTGGCGATTGCGATGCTCTGGTGTTGGCTGCGGCGGGAGTCCATCGCCTGGGGTCTCAAGCCCGCATCACCGAGTACTTTTCACCCGACGCGATGTGTCCCGCGGTGGGTCAGGGTGCTCTGGCCATTGAGATTCGACAAGGCGACGAAAGAACGGAACGGGCAGTAAGGCCATTGGACCACGTCCCAACACATCAGGCGGTCCGCGCGGAGCGCGCCCTGCTGCGGCACCTGGGAGGCGGCTGCCAGGTACCCATCGCTGCCCACGCCGTCGCCACCGGTGGCCAGCTAAATCTGGTCGGCCTGGTGGCGAGCCTGGACGGCAGTCTAGTGAAACGCGCGGCAGCGGCGGGCACCATCGAGGACCCCGAGGGACTAGGCGTCAGGGTGGCAACGCATCTTTTGCAGCAAGGCGCGCGCGCCATCCTTGAATCAAAATAGCTAGGAGTCGGCCTTCAGCTCCCGATGTGGCAGGACCGAACTCCGAGCATTAGGAAGCCCCATGAACGGCAAGGTTTATCTGATTGGTGCGGGTCCGGGTGATCCTGGACTGTTTACGCTCAAGGGCAAGGCCATCCTGGAACGCGCGGATTGCGTCGTGTACGACTACCTGGCGAGTGAAGACTTGCTGCGTTTCGCGCGACCCGACGCCGAGAAGATCTATGTCGGGAAACGCGGCGGCGCTCACTCGATGTCGCAAGCGGGAATCAATGAACTCCTGGTCCGCAAGGCCCGCGAGGGCCGCCTGGTGGCCCGGCTGAAAGGCGGCGACCCGTTTGTTTTTGGGCGCGGCGGCGAAGAGGCGGAGGAGTTGGTGAAGGCGGGCATCCCGTTTGAGGTCGTGCCGGGCATCTCCTCGGGCTACGCGGCGCCAGCTTATGCTGGCATACCCTTGACGCACCGCGATTTCACCTCGGGTGTGGCCTTCCTTACGGGGCATGAGGATCCCACGAAAGCCGAGACGGCGCTCGATTGGTCGAAGCTTGCCACAGGTGTGGGCACGCTAGTTTTCTTCATGGGCGTGAAGAACCTCCCGGAGATTACCAGCGCGCTTCTTCAACACGGTCGCCGCCCCGAAACCCCCGTGGCCGTGATTCGCTGGGGCACTCGTCCGGACCAGCAAGTGGTCACCGGCACACTGGCCGATATCACCTCCAAGGCTGCGGGAATCGCTCCGCCCGCTATCACCGTCGTGGGCGAGGTCGTCAGCCTGCGCGATCAACTCAACTGGTTCGAGCGTTTGCCGCTCTTTGGCAAGCGGATTGTTATCACGCGCACTCGAGAACAGGCCAGCGTCCTTCGTGAGGCGCTCAGCGAGCTGGGCGCATATGTAGTCGAAATCCCGACCATCGAGATCCGCGAGCCTGCCTCCTGGGAGCCGCTGGACGGCGCGATTCGAAGGCTGGAGGAGTTTCAATACTTGCTAGTAACATCCGCCAACGGGGTGCGCAATTTCGTCGCTCGCCTCAAGGCGTGTGGCCGCGATGTGCGCGATCTGAAAGGCCTGCTAATCGGCGCCATCGGGCCAGCCACGGCAGCGGAGTTCGTGAAGACCGGCGTCCGGGTGGATTTTGTGCCGCGAGACTATCGGGCCGAAGGTCTGCTGGAAGTCCTCAGCCGTCACGAGCTGCGGGGGAAGTCGTTTCTTATCCCTCGCGCCAAGGTTGCCCGGGACCTCGTCCCCCGGGCCATCAGGGAACGCGGCGCACACGTTGAAGTGGTTGAAGCCTATGAAACGGCTGCCCCGGAGTTCGCGCCCGGCGAGCTCGAGCAACTCCTCACGCCTCGGCCCGACATGATCACCTTCACAAGTTCCTCGACGGCCGCGAATTTTGCCGCCCTGGTGAAGGATGGTAAGTTAGAGGAAGTTCTGTACGATGTGGCGGTGGCTTCCGTCGGGCCCATTACTTCTGAAACACTCCGCAAGCTGCGTCTTCCTGTGACGGTGGAAGCCGCGGAATCAACAATCCCCGGTCTGGTGCGCGCCATCCGACAATACTTCACCGCCAGCGGACCGTGACGCCTGTATTTTGCGGTGAGGTTCTGCGGCAGGGTTAGGTCCAGGGGCGTTCCCGCTCAATGCCCTTGGCCAGCATTTCCTGGACGAAAGCGGCATCATCCCGCACCTGCCAGTCGAACATCCCGACGCAGATGAAGTCCGCCCCTTTTTGGAAGGCGTGCAGAAAGCCTGCGGGAGGTCGGTCTCGTCCGGCGCCCAGGACTTTGAATCCGATCCAGGGCTTCTTGACGGTTTTCATGAGCTCGGCGACTTCCGCCGCCGGGCTGCAGTAGTAATTGACCTGATTCACCGTGACCATGTAGAAATCCGGATCGAGTTTGGCCTCTGCACATGCCCGGACGGTGGGCACGAAGTGCGCGCCGATGCCAGCAAGCAGTCCCGTTTTCCGGATGCCGGCAACCACCCGACCGATGTCCTCCACTTTCCCCTGCTTTACCAGCCGATCGCAGACATCGCCGTGGAAGTACATGGCAAGGGCGCCGCTGTCGCGGGCCCGCTTGGCGTTTTCCACGGGGTCACCTTGTTCCGGCGCGGATTGGGCAATCCACAGCAGTTTTCCGCCGCGCTCCCGCGTGAATTTCTGGTAATGTTCGAGGATGTGAGGGTCCGCCCGCATCAGCGTAGTGTTGATCCCATTCTGTTCTGCCAGGGTCCAGGTTTCGAGGATCTTCTCGGTGGTGAAATAGTGGGTCATCAAGGCGGCTTGATAGAGCAGATCACCAGCGTGGGCAGAGCCGGAAATCAGGTTGCCGCCAATGATCAGTCGGGAAATCTCGTGCTGGCCCAGTTTTCCGCGCTGCAGCCCCTTGACCGGTTCGTTGATCTTTCCATATTCCGACCGATCCACCAGTTGCGCCATCAAAGACCGCTGCTCACAACTAAGCCCCGCCAGGAGAGTGCCGGACACTCCGAGGGAACTCTTCAGCAATCCACGCCGGCCTATTTTTCGCACGCGCACACCCCGGATCAGAGTTTGAATAGTTCTCTCAGCCGGCGGGTCTGCGCCCGACTGACGGGAATTTCGGTCTGCTTGCGATCATCCATCTTGAGCTGATAAGAGCCTTTGAACCAGGGAACCACTTCCTTGATGCGGTTAATGTTGACCAGGTAGGAGCGATGCACACGCCAGAAAGTGTTGGGATCGAGGTTGCTTTGGAGGTCTTCCACCGTGCGAAAGTTGGACTGCCCTTCCAGATCCCGCGAAACAATCGTGATCACCCCTTCTTCGATGCTCGCGTATATGATATCGTCGGAATTCACCAGAACCAGCCGGCCGCCACTCTTCACCAGCAACTTGCTGGCCTGCGGCACCGGCCGTTCTTCGACCAACTGTACGAGCCGCTCCAGCTTCTGGCGGGTCGGCTCGACGCTTTCCAGCCCGCGCCGGACTCTGGCAATGGCTTTCTCCAACCGGGAGCGGGCGATGGGCTTCAACAAGTAATCAATGGCATTGACCTCGAAGGCCTGGACGGCATACTGATCGTACGCGGTGGCAAAAACCAGAAACGGCAGCGGCACCTTCTTTTCCAGCAGCTTCTTGATGACCCCGAACCCGTCAAGTCCCGGCATCTGCACATCCAGGAAGACGACCTGAGGAGCGAGCTCCCGAATCAGGTTCACCGCCTCGACCCCGTTCTTGCCCTGGCCTACAACCTCGATATCTGGGATGTCCTTGAGCAGAAACACCAGTTCGTCACGGGCCGGCTGCTCGTCATCCACAATCAACGCCGCGATCTTCATGCGCGGGCTCTCCACCAATGTCCGATACCCTCCACCTCCTGGCTGCGGCTCGCAGTATAGCAGCCTCTCGGCGGTTCCGCCTAGAGACACCCCCGCGCTCGAAGCTAGTGGCGAAAGGAGGAGGCCGGATGCTGGCACTAGGGGATGGCCACAGGCCGGCCTCTGGGGAAATCCACGTACCTTAACGTGAATGGTGCTTGAACCGTCACAACGAGGCTAGTATGCTTCCAGAACGTAGTGTCGGATGTCCTCCCTGCGGTTTGTTGCACGGGTCATGCGAGACCGCATGAAGAGAAAGCTGGAGGTGTTGCCATGTCAAATCGAATGGGCATCGTCCTTCTCCTAAGCTTGATGCCAGCAGGTTTGGTCAGCCAGCGGCCACTCTTCGCCCAGGCTTGTCAGGATGAGGAAGCGATGGTGGCGGACTACACGAAGACCATCACCGGCCTGGTAGCCGCAGTGCAAAAGGAGAGTCTGGCGGACTTTGAAAGACTCTACCATCGCAAAAGCTGCTTGGCCAAGCTGACCTCCTGCGCCAGCTTCCTGGACGGGCTCGTGGCTTGCCTGGAAAAGGCCCCGCAAGACCCCACTGCTACTAAGGAGCAAAAGCAAGCCTACAGGGCCAAGCACGAGAGCTACTCCAAGCTCAAGGAGAAGGTCGCCCAATACCGTGACTCGCTGAAGGCTACGGAGGTCGGGAAGGAAGCCAAAGCGCTCATCGAGAAGTTCGACCTCGCAAACTGATTGCCAACGCGCGGACGCGAGTCTGCTGCTCTTGCGTTCCGGTCGTGCAGAGGCCCTTCCCACAGAATTGGGTTGTCCTGCCCAGGCTCGAGGGCGAAAGGTTCTGGATTTCCAGCAGGAGAGGCTTTCCCCATGGCATCTGGCGCGTGTGTGCTTAAGAGTAAGCTGATCTACGCAGGCAGGGTCGTCCAGCTCAAGGTTGACCGGGTCATCGAGCCAGGCGGTGTGGAAGTAGACCGCGAGGTTGTCTGCCACTCGGGTTCAGTGGTTGTTCTGCCTCGCCTGTCTGACGGGCGCGTCCTTCTGGTGCGCCAATTCCGCTATCCGGCAGGACGATGGCTGTGGGAGCTGGCGGCAGGCGGAATTGAACCGGGCGAAAAACCCCGGCAGGCAGCCCAAAGGGAGTTGCGGGAGGAGACCGGCTATCGCGCCCGCACCTTCAGGCCCCTGTTCGACTTCTTCTCCAGTCCGGGCTTTTTGAACGAGCGGATGCATTTGCTCGAAGCCCGTGGCTTAACGCGCTGCCAGGCACAGCCCGAGGCCGACGAGCGCATCCGTTCGGGATGGTTCACGCCCGCGCAGCTTCGCAAGATGCTCCGCACGGGGCAAATCGAGGATGCCAAAACGCTGGTAGGGCTTATGTGTTTATTCCTTTTGAAACAGCGGAAAATCTGACCGTTATCGATACTTATTAGAATTGCGCCGCAATATTTTCTTGACAAGCAAAGCCCACTCAGATATGTATGCAAATGGGAGTTCGCACGGTGTTCGCATCGGGAACGCGTACGTGAAGAGAGTGCCGAGGGTCGCTCGCGATTCTCGGCTTTTTCTTTTTGGGGCCTACCGATGAGCCGGCAACCCCAAAGCAAATCAAGGAGGAACGCAAGTGGCAAGACTTCAAGGTAAAGTGAAGTGGTTCAATAATGCCAAGGGTTACGGCTTCATCGGCCAGGAGGGCGGAGCTGACGTCTTCGTTCACTACTCGGCCATTCAAGGTGAAGGCTTCAAGACCCTGCAGGAAGGCGATACCGTCGAGTTTGAGGTCGTCCAAGGCCAAAAAGGACCGCAGGCCGACAAAGTCGTCAAGGTGGAAGGTGGGGTAGTCTGACTCCGTCTTAGTTTTTTTCCTGGCCCAACCCTCGTGGTTGGGCCTTCTTGTTTTCCCCCTCCAATAGGGCAGGAATTGCACGCCTAGTTCCATTCGGAACCTGAAAGACACCAGGCCACCACCCTGGAAGGACATCGCAAGCTCGTCCATCTCAGCGGACATGCCAGGTGATATATTGGAAGGATGCCTAGCTGCCATTTAGCAGAAATAATGCGCAGTCCCGCCGCCACGCGACCTGTGATTCTTGAGGGCCGCTGGTTGGGTGGGGACGGCACGCAGGCCTTGGCAGCCCGAGACCCGGTGAGCCTGCTCGAAGGTCGAGAGGAGGCGCTGGCCCAGCTTCCCGCCTGGATTGCTCGCAATGCCAGGCAGTATCCCTCCGGCGCGGCCATCGGGTTCCTGTCTTACGAACTCGCGCGCTTCTTTGAAACCCTCCCGCTGGTCCCAAGCCCATCTATGCCTGACCTGTCTTTCGCCTATTATCCGGAGATGGAGAAGCTCCCGCGGTCGGATTCTGCCCTGCTCCCAACACTTCATCGGCACCAGGCAGAAATCCGCCACGACTTCGATGAACCGAGATTCCGCGAGTCAGTTGAGGAAATTCGGCAGTATATCGCCGCCGGTGACATCTATCAGGCGAACCTGACGCAACAAATCGTAGTGCGACTCGGCGGCCTATCTGCGCAGTCAGTTTATGAACGGCTCTCGAGCGGGGGGGCTTCATTCCGGGCCTTTCTCAAGCGTCCCGATTACACTGTGATGAGCAACTCGCCCGAACGCTTCTTCCGAGTTGCGAATGGGCGCATTTTGGCTAGTCCTATCAAGGGAACTATCGCCCGGGCCGATGATCCCATCGAAGACAGACGCAAAGTAGCCGCATTGCTTTCGAGCGCGAAGGACCGCGCCGAAAACATCATGATCGTCGATCTGCTCCGAAATGACCTGGGACGGATTTGTCGCTACGCAAGCATCCGGACTTGCCTCTGCGAAGTCGATTCCCTGCCCCACCTCCACCACCTAGTCTCGCATGTGGAGGGAGTCCTCAGACCACATGCGGGCTTACTGGAAATCTTGCGCGCCCTTTTCCCGTGTGGATCAATCACCGGCGCCCCGAAAATCCGGGCGATGGAGATCCTTGCCGAAATTGAAAAGAGACCGCGCGGCGTCTCGATGGGAGCGATCGGCGTGATTGTTGGAGCGCCGGGGACAGAGCAGTTTGAAGTGGACTTCAATGTCGCCATTCGTACCCTTACGATCCAGGACGATGTCGCCGCCTTCAACGTCGGTGGCGGCATCGTGTATGATTCCAAACCAGAAGCGGAGTTTGAGGAGATGCTGCTCAAAGCGGCGCCCTTGCTCGATGCCTTTGGAGTGAGGGCCGTTGCGGAAACCTGGGCGGCACGAGGATAGGTGCCGGAGCACTGACCAACACCATGGATACGCTGATTCTTCACAATGATCAGATCGTGCCTCTGAAGGAAGTACATCTCTCTCCCGGCCAGGTTGGCCTGCTCATGGGCTGGGGTATCTTCACCACCTTGCGGATCTATCGCGGTGTGCCCTTTGCCTTCGAACGTCATTGGGCGCGGATGGCGCGCGACGCACAACGCTTGGAAATCCCCATGCCCTACCAGCAAGATGCGGTGGCACGCGGCGTCGCGGAGCTGGCGCGTGCCAACCAGCGCCCCGAAGGCATGGCCCGCGTCTCCTTCGTTAAGAATCGCGGCGGGCTCTGGGCACAAGCTGAGGATCTGCCACCCACAGACCTGTTGATCTTCACCCGGGAACTGGTTGCCTGGCCTGCGGCGCACCGGCTCCAGGTTCAGCCCATGGGAATCTTTTCCGCCGGGCGCTACGCCGGGGCCAAGATGCTGTCGTGGGTGCCGCACGCCGCCGTTCTCGAGGGAGCCCACGCAGAGGGCTTTGACGACGCTCTGTTGCTGAATGAAAAGGGCCACCTTGCCGAGTGTACCTCCGCCAATGTCTTCCTGGTTCGCGGCGGTAAAGTGCTGACTCCGCCCCTCTCCTCGGGGTGTCTGGCGGGGATTACGCGCGAGATCCTTTTTGAAGTTGCGCCCCGGGCTGGCATCGAACTGCGGGAGCAGGAACTTACCCCTGACGATCTCTCTTCCGCGGATGAGGTCTTTATCAGTTCAACCACGCGGGAGGTGGCGGCCGTGGGCACCATCAGCCCCGATTGGGACTATCCGGCGCCCGGAAAAGTTGCGCTCACACTGCAGAACGCTTTCCAGGAATACATCGCGGCCTACCTGGAGCGCGCACAGGGCAGACTCTCTTAGGGGATGGTTACAGCGACATTTGGCAAGATACGGCGGGGGCGCCTGAACGCCTGCGGGGAAAGTCACTTCATCTGACATCGCCGGAATAGCTGATCGAGTAATTCCACAGCCAAGTCTATTTCCTCACGCGTGATCGTAAAAGAGGGCGAAAGTGTGAAGACGTTTTTGTAATAGCCACCCACGTCGAGGACCAGTCCGTACTTGCGCCCGCCGGCTTCCAAATCCCCTTTCAGACCCGCGGCGAAAATCCGATCGGTCAGCTCGCGGTCCGGTGTGATGCCATCTGGCTTGCAGACCTCGATCCGCAAGGCGAGCCCGAGCCCTTCCACATCTCCCATGGCCTCCGGATGACGGCGCTGAAGTTCCCGCAGACCAGCGAGGAAATAGGCGCCTTTCTCCGTGACCAGCTTCTCGTAATCTGCCTCTTCCAGCATGCGCAGCGTCTCCAGCGCCACCGCCGTCCCCAACGGGTTCGAAGAAAACGTCGAGTGCGTGGAGCCGGGCGGAAACAGCTCCGGCGTGATTAGCTCTTCGCGCGCCCAGATGCCGGAGAGCGGGTTCAGGCCGTTGGTCAGCGCTTTACCGAAAACGATGATGTCCGGCGTAATGCCCAAGTGTTCGATGGCCCAGAACTTGCCGGTGCGGTAGATACCCATCTGGACTTCGTCATCCACCAAGAGGATCTTGTGTTTTTTGCAGGTCTCTTTCAATCGCACAAAATACTCTTTGGGCGGGATCACATAGCCGCCGGTTCCCTGCACTGGCTCGAAGTAGAACGCGCCAAACTCGGAAGCTTCAACCTTGGGATCCCAGACGGAGTGGTATTCGCTCGCGAACAGCTTTTCAAATTGGTTCTCGCAGTAAATGTCGCAAGTCGCGCGTTGCAGCCCGTAAAGGCACCGGAAGCAGTAAGGGAAGAAAACGAAATGCGCGCGATCCCCAAAGTGGCCGTAACGGCGGCGGTAACGATAGCTGGACGTAATGGCTGAAGCTCCCAGGGTGCGCCCATGATAGCCACCCATAAAAGCAAACATCAGATTCTTGCCGGTGTAATTCCGGACAATCTTCAGCGAGTCCTCGATAGCCTGCGAGCCGCCCACATTGAATTGCACGCGCCCCTTCACCCCGAAGCGCTTTTCGCAGTACTGCGCCAAGCGCGCGGCGACTTCCACCTTCTCCGCGTGCAAGTACTGGCAGGCAAGTTGCGGCAGGCGATCAAGCTGCCGTTTTAGAGCCTCGTTCAGACGCGGGTTCTTGTAACCGAAACTCGCGGCCGAATACCACATTTGAAGGTCCAGGTAAGGTGTGCCCCGTTCATCGTAAAGGTAGCTGCCCTCACAATTGACAAAGACCTTGGGCGGATCCAGGTAGTGTACCGTGTCCCCGAAGGAGCAGTACTTCCTCTCAAGGGCCAGCAGTTCGGCGGTCCTCGCGCTGCTGTCAGAAATCGCCACCGGCCTAAGCCTCCGTGATCAGTGGAAAATCCAGCGCCGAGAGTCGAAAGCAGAAACGTTCAACGCTCGGATTTTGCTTTTGGGCTTCTTCCCCGCTGCCGCCGCGGTCGGCCAGGGTCTACCAGGTCTCCTAGAGCTGCTTCGATCTCAGCAAAGGTCGCAAACTGGTGGCAGGCGATGCCGTTCTCTCGGCAGTACGCCAGCAACTGCCGCTTGGCGAAGACCACGTCCGCCTCGTCCACGGCGAACCGGTCCGACAAACCATCACCGATGAATACGACTGGCCCTCTGCCGCCACTGAGGCGACGCATAATCCTCGGCTTGCAGGTGGCGCAACCGTGCTCGCAGGGCGCGGCGCAATGAGGAAACGCTGTCACCAATCGCCGGCCCTCGACCCGCAGAGCGCTGGCAAACATGTGAGTCCCGTTGCGCAGCACTCCGTTGACTCCGGCCCGCTTCAGCACGCGCCGGATAATGTAATCAAAACTGTCGCTAAGGACGTAGAACGGCAGCTTGCACTCTTCAATGAAACGCCAGAAGCTCGCAAAGTCAGGGTCGATGGCTACTGCGTCGATCAGCGCGTTCAATTCCTTTGCCGAGGCTTCGACCAGGGCCATCTGGCGCTCCAGACACTCGCGGGAACCGATCGCGCCGCAAGTCCATTCCTGTTCGACCTCGCGCCAGGAGGGATGGGCAAGTTGGGCCAGGATCTCGTCGGTCACGTCGACGCGCGTGATGGTCCCATCAAAATCACAGAAAATCGCAGGGCGTTGCGAAGTCTGCTTTTTCTCGCTGCTTTTGGATAGCGTGCCCTTCACGGAAATCGAAGTCCTCTCCCCACGTCCCCGCAGACGGGCGGCGTATCGCATGGGAATCCTAGGCGCTGCGCTCATCTACCAGGCGCCGGGGCTTGCGCCCCTGCGCAATCGTTCCCGCAGACAGAAAGCGGAATGCCAGTTGATACATCCCGCAGACCTGGTTGGCCCACACCTCGGGGTAGCGGGACTTGAGGTTCTCGCGGACGACCGTTTCCACCTGCGAGGGATCGGCTCCGTCGGTCAGTTCGCAGCGGAATTCCAGAATATCGTGCGTTCCCTCCTGGCGGACAGCAACCTGCCAGTTATCAGAGACTCCGGCGACATCGTGCAAGACGTTCTCGAAAATCTCCGGGTGCATGTTCCCCGCGCCCATGACCACCATTTCGTCGCGGCGTCCCTTGATACCCGCAATCCGCCGGAGGGTAGCGCCGCAGGGACACGGTTCGTCGATCAACCGCGTAATATCCCGGACACGGTAGCGGATGAGCGGCATGGTGCGCCGGGCCAGCGTGGTGACGACCAGTTCCCCATAACCGTTAGAGTCCGGGTCAAGGAGCTCCAGGAGAAAGTTGTACTCATCAACGTGGATGCCGTCCTGGCGGCGGCATTCCATCCCCAGTCCGCCGCCCATCTCAGTCGAACCGTAGCCGAGTATGACGGGCGCCTGCCACACGTCCTGAACGTACCTTCGGTAAACTTCAGTCATCCGATCACCCGCCGCAAAAATCAGCTTGACGGGAAAGGTCCCTTCCTTTTCCGCGATCTCGCTCAGGCTCACCAACCAGGTGGGGTCCGCCACGATAACGTTGTACCGGTAGAGCCCCAAGCGCGAGTAAAGTTCTCGTGGGTGAGGTTTGCCGATGGTCGAACAGAACACTCCCATCTGCTGGCAGGTCAGAAAAGTCAGCCAGCTGCTAATCCAGTACGCGGCATCGAAGGTACAGACTACGCGGTCGCCGGGACGCAGGCCGTTTTCGTAAAATGCCGCCGCCTGGTAACGCGCCGTAAACGTCAGCTCGTCGTAGCCAAAATAGACCCGCTTGGGCGCTCCCGAGGTGCCGGTGGTCTCGAATACGGCCTGGGGTTCTTGACAGAGGAAATCTTCCGCGGGAAAGCTCAGCAGGTCTTCCGGGGTGGTGAAAATATCGCCGAGATCCTCCGGCCGACGGACGCGGGCCGGATCGACCCGCTTTTCCCGTAACCGGCGCGCAAAGAACTTCTGCCGCTGGGCAGCGTAAGAAACGACGGCACGGAAACCGTCCGCCTGGATTCCGCGAATAATCGAGCGCGGCACGGGTTTTCCCCAGCGCACAAGCGCCGGAATCGAATCGCCGACGACGTACTCCACGAGTTTTCGCAGACTCCCTAGCATGCAAAATCCACTGTTTCACCGACGCCTGCGCCCCTGACAGCACACCTCGCGTCACATCAGGTAGGCAGACTCCCCAGAGCGCGTGGGCGGGGGCGCCAGAAAATCGATGTAGGTGGCCTTTTCCAGCAAGGCCCGAGCGACATGGGCGACGGCGTGCGCTGCCTCGGGACGTGCCAGCTCGCGCGCCCGCCGCGCCATCTCCGCCAATTTCTCCGGATTGTTCAAGAGCTGGGCGACAAGTCGAGGGATATCTTCGAGGCGGCGCGCCTGAACCGCGGCCCCGTTCTGCTCCAGATACCGGACGTGCCGCTCTTCCGGTCCGGGGATGGGATGAGTGAGCAGCATGGGCACGCCGACCGCAAGGGCCTCCGCGGTGGTAACCCCACCTGGCTTGGTAATCAGCAGATCCGCGGCCGTCATCAATTCCGGGATGCTGTCGCTCCAGCCGAAGACGTGGAGGTCCAGAGCGATCTTGCCCCGCAGGCTTTCGAGGCGCGGCTTCAAGGCCCGATCGCGGCCGCTCACGGCGAGCACCTGGAGTGGCAGGCCACAACGCTCCAGGCTCTGAATAATCTCGTCGAGGGGTGCAGGTCCCATGCCTCCCCCCATGACCAGAACCACCGGACGACGCGGGTCAAGGCCCAGCGCCCGCAAAACCTCACTTTCCTCAAAGGCCAGGGCAAACGCCGGGTCGATGGGAATCCCGCATAACACAACGCGGTTGGGAGAAACGCCCCAGCCGATGAGCTGCGCCTTGGATTCCTCACTTCCTATACCGTAGACGTCAATCTCGCGTTGCACCCAGGGGGGCTCGGTCTGGAAATCCGTCTGCACGGCCAGGATGGGCGAGTTGAACCAACCCTCGCGCTTGCCCAACGCCGCGATTTCCGCTGCGCCGATCTCCGTGGCGATCACCAGATGCGGCGCAAAAGCTTTGAGTTGCCGCAGGGTCTCCGCGCAACCGCGCCGGAAGACCCAGTGGGGAGCCGTCACGCGGTGAGCCTTTCGCTGACGCCGCTCGAACAAACGACGCCACAGCCCGGGGGCGTGGCGGAGCATCCACCAGTAGGTGTCGACGTAGAGCCACCGAAACCAGGGGCGTGCCTTCTCGATCGCATCAAGAGTTCGGACCTCGACATTTTCACCGCCGTCAAGCAGGGCGCGCTCGATTACCTCGGCGGCGCGCACGTGTCCCCAGCCAACACTGAGTGTCAAGATCGCAATCCTTTTTGATCCCGTCATGTCTGCTTCAGAACTGCTTGCGTACCGCCGCAGGAGATTCAGACCTGTTCAAACCGGCGCACCAGGAGGACCGCATTGAGCCCGCCAAAGGCAAAGGAGTTGGAGATCGCCACGCGCACGGGCTTCTCGCGCGCCTGGTTGGGAACATAATCCAGGTCGCACTCAGGGTCGCGCTTAGTGTAGTTGGCCGTCGGGGGAATTATTCCCCGCTCGAGCGCCAGCACTGTGGCCGCCAGCTCAATAGCGCCCGTCGCCCCCATCACATGGCCATGCATAGATTTGGTGGAACTGATCGCCACTCGGCGGGCGTGGTCCTGGAATACTTCCTTGATTACCTGTGTTTCAACCACGTCGTTCAGACGCGTCCCGGTGCCGTGGGCGTTGATGTAGTCTACCTCGTCGGCGTTCACACTGGCTTCCGCGAGCGCCATCTTGATGGCTCGCGCTGGGCCGGCGACCGAAGGCTGCGTGATGTGGCTGGCATCAGAGGACATTCCATACCCGGCCACCTCCGCCCAGACCTTGGCTCCCCGCTTCCGCGCGTGCTCCCAGTCCTCCAGCAAGAAGACGCCAGATCCTTCCCCCATGACCATACCCTCACGGTCCGCGGAGAACGGTCGGCAAGCGCGGCTCGGGTCAGCACCTCCTGGGGCCAGGACACGCACAGATTCCCAGGAACGGATCATCCCATAGGTAATAGGGGCGTCGCTGCCTCCCGCCAGCATAATGTCGGCGATGCCGAACCTGATGAGGTGGCAGGCCTCACCGATCGCGTGCCCCGCCGAGGAACAGGCCGTGGAAATCGCCAGCGAAGGCCCCTGCGCCCCATATTCCATGCACATCTGGGAGGTCACGGCGTTGTGCATGATCTTCGGAATAGTGAACGGGTGAAGCCGAGTCTCGTTTTTCGCATAGAGATTGAAATACCCACTATCAAAAGTCTCCGCCCCGCCCATCCCTGAGCCCATCACCACTCCAAACCTTGGCTTTTCCTCCTCCGCAACCTGAATCCCGCTCGACTGCATCGCCTGGCGAGCTGCCAACAGCCCGAATTGCGTAAAGCGATCCAGCAAATCAAGCCGCTTCAAAGGAAAGTAGTCGGTGGGCAAGTAATCAGGGACTTCGGCGGCAACCTGGACGGTCAGCGAGGAGGGATCCCACAAAGTAATCCGGCGCACGCCCGAGCGGCCGTTTACCAGGTTCGAGAAAAAACTCTCGACCTCCTTGCCCGTGGAGGCAAATACTCCCAATCCTGTGATGACGACTCTGCGCATGGCAGGCACCGCAATGCAGGGGGATCAACTGTCGGGCACAGGACTTTTGCCCTTTGCCATGGCCACCAGGTCCGAGATGTCCTTGCCCTCAATCACCCGCGTGAGAGCATCGGCCACCTGCCTGACGCTCCTCATGTTCTGAGCCACCGAGTCCGGAATGTCAATCTTAAACTCCTGTTCCAGGGCGAACAAGATATTGACCCCATCCAGGGAATCAATCCCCAGTTCCGCAAAGGTGGACTCCGGCTTGACGACACCGGGCGCCAGGTGCTGTTCCCGGGTGATGATCTCTATCACCTTGTCCGCTATGTTCATCTTCGCTCCTCACAACCCATTTGGGACCTAACCATGGCAATTCATCATTCTCACGGCGATATCGCAATTGGCTTCGGATGAGCAAGTTCTCCCACGACCCGCAAGAGCTCCGCCAGGCGAAACGGCTTTTCGAGCAGGGCGTGAGCACCCAACTCCTGCGCCAGCTTCCTCTCGCTTGCGCTGATGAAGGAGGACATCAGGACCATCGCCTGAGTCGCCTTCTGCTGGCGCAGGCGGCGAAGCAACTCCAGACCGCTTTCCCTGGGCATGCGAAGATCCGCAATGACGACCGTATATCCACCTTCGCGGCGTAGCTCCTCGCGCGCCGCCACTCCATCCGCCACGGCACCCACGGCGTACCCATTGGCCTGCAGAACCTCGCTCAATAGGTTCCGGCTCTCCTGGTCGTCGTCGACAATCAAGATCCTTGGCGCGTCCATAAATGCTCCTGAACCCTGGAGCCGTTACAGGGCACGCCTGATGCCGTTTCTGGACTCCCTACGTAACTCCTTGTTTTCATTGGGCAATTCTGGTTCGCAGGAAAGGCCAGCACACCCGACCATCCGTAAACTGCCCACCGCGTGTGTCATAATGCCACACTGTGGGCACTTCCTGTCAACTAAAAGGTGCAGCAGGATGAAAAGCCCAGGTAGCAGCTCTGGGTTCCCCCCTAAGTGTAAGAGCCTCTTGGGATTATAATCCGGCATCTGAATTGGCAGTCGGCATCGTCTGGGGCAAATTGGGACACTGGTCAACTGCCAGGAAGGAAATCCTTGACCGAAACAAACGTGAACCCAGCCCCTACGGCACCGTCAAGAATGGCTGGCAGAGCTTGGACGGTCTGGAAGCGATTCGCTGGCGTCCCTGGGGCAGCCACCCTAACGCCGTCATGAAGTAAGATGACCGAACCCGGACGCAAGCGCCGCAGCGTTGCCGGGACAATGGCGTCAGCTTTGTTCTGCCAGTCATATCCCGTGTCTGACCATTGGACGACCTGCAGTCCACGCTCCCGCAGCACCGGGTAAAGCCCAAACCATCGGGCCCCATAGGGCGGCCGGAACAGCGTTGGCCGATGTCCGGTAAGTTTCTCAATCAGGTCTTGCGTGCGATCGATCTCTTCCGCGATTTTCCTACGGCACTGAAAGTAAAGATAGGGGTGAGAGTAGGTGTGGTTGCCGATGCTGTGTCCCTCAGCGTGAATTTGCCGGAGGACCTCGGGGAACCGCTCCGCGTTTCGTCCACAAACAAAGAAGGTAGCAATGATGCTCCGCTCCCTCAGAATCCCCAGAATCTGCTCCGTGAACGGCGACGTCGGGCCATCGTCAAAGGTCAGGGCCACCCGTCGGCCCTCCTTCGGGCCCCGAACTAGTGCGGGACCGAAGAGCTGCGAGCTAGGCACAGAACACGCGTACCAGAGGAGCACCCCTCCCGCAGCCACCGTCCCCGCGCCCACCCCAGCCAAAACCGGCCACATCACTCGCCGCACTCCCGGCCCCGGTCCGCCCGGGGCCTCCCGTATCGCCCCCGTTCTTGAACCTCAGCTCACATCATTCGTAGGAAATTCAGACCCGACTTCAAGGCCAGCATAGGGCTGTTAGTGAACGCGCTCACTTCGTATGGGCAACCAATCTTGCATCCTCGGCAGAAGTCCCACAGCGTTGTTTCCTGGGCGATTATTTCCCGGGCAGCCGCCGAAGAAAAAACCTCCTTCAGCGGCGCCTGCGACTCCCACAAGGTGACAAAAGCGCAAGGGAGATGCACAGAACCATCAGGCTTCATCGAAACCAGTTTGGAAGGATGCCGGCAAGGAAACTTCGGCCCAAAGCCACCCTGGCGATAGAAATCATAATAGTGGGTGTAGAAGCGCACGTTCCGCGGGTAGCGGGCGCGCAGCTCGCGCAGGGCACGCTCCACTCTGTCAATCTCCGTACCGTGGAGCTCTGCATCGGGCAATGCTTCCCCTTGGCGCATCACGTTGTGAATGGCCTCGGGGTGAAGCACCAGGTGGCGCTGGCGACAAAACTCGGCCAGCTCCGGCAGGTCATCGAGATTTTCGAGATTGATCGTGGCGTTAATCTGCGTAGTAAATGGCTTCCGCTTCGTCAGCACGAACTCGAGATTGTCCAGGATTTTCGGCAACCCATGCAAGCCGCGCCGCTTGGCAAACCGTTCGGGATTCAACGAATCGATGGACACTTCCAGCATGTCCAGCCGCGCCACCGCATCGGCGTACTTCTTCATCAACAAGCCGTTGGTGGGCATCGAGGTCCACATGCCCCGGTCGGCCGCATAGGCGATGTAGTCGCCGGTGTACGGATTCAGCAGTGGTTCCCCGCCGGAAAAACTCAGAGCAAACACGCCCATCCGGCAGAATTCATCAATTCGCCGGAAAATGCGCTCGGGGGTTGCGCGGGTCTGCAAGTCGTTGAATCTGCCCGCCGCGCCGAAGATGCAGTACTCACAGAACATATTGCACATCAGCGTGGTCTCAAACATTACCATGTAGGGCCGCCGGAAGCCCGAGGCGAGGTGCTGGAGGACAGATCTGGCGATGTAGGAGTATTTCATGCTCACTTGGGCCCGCGGCACGGGTGCCGCCAGGCACAACTGCAGCCGCTCCCTTGCGATGGGCCGGGTGGGATATTTGGATGCCGGCGCTTGCTTCCGCCCCGCGCGAGAGTGATGGCCTCAGATTTCCCTAAGCCAGCCAAGCGCTGCGCCACCCCCCAGAGTGGTCAGACACGCAGCTTGAATCTTTCCGCCATGCGGTAGAGAGTCTTACGACTGATGCCGAGGATTCCCGCTGTTCTTGCCTTATTCTCCCGGGTCATCCTGAGGACATGAGCCAGGTAGCGCCTCTCCAGTTCCTCAAGGGAAGGCAGGTTGGCGTAAAGATCTTCCAAGCGGCTCGCGTCGTGGAACTCGGCGCGCACTTTCGGCGGCAGATCCTCGGGCGTGAGCACCCCGGCGCGCGTCAGGGCCACAGCGGCTTCCAGCGCGTTCTCCAATTCGCGGACATTCCCCGGCCAGGCATAACTGACGAGCACAGAGAGCGCTTGCGGCGTGACGGAGAACGTTCTTCCGCGCTCGTGCTCCAGCTTCTTCAGGAAATGTTCCACCAAAAGCGGGACATCTTCAGTCCGTTCCCGCAGGGGTGGGAGCGCGATTTCAATCACCCGCAGGCGATAGTACAAATCCTGGCGGAACTTCCCCTCTTCGACCCGTTCGGCCAGGTTGCGGTTGCTGGCCGCAATGATGCGGACGTCGATGGGAATGGGCCGGTTGCTGCCCACCCGCCTGACCTCCTGCTCCTCCAGAGTCCGGAGCAGCTTGACCTGGAGCGCCGGGCTCATCTCCGCCACCTCATCCAGGAACACCGTCCCACCGCTCGTCTCCTCGAAAATGCCGCGCGTGTTCCCAAACGCACCCGTGAAGGAGCCCCGCACGTGGCCAAAAAGCTCGCTTTCCAGCAAGGACTCGGTGAGCGCGCCGCAGTTCACGGCCAGAAAGCGCTGGTTGGTCCGAGGCCCGTTATGATGGATCGCCTTCGCCACCAGTTCCTTGCCGGTCCCGCTCTCCCCGTAAATCAGCACGGTGGACCGGGAGTCTGAGACCATGGCGATCTTCTTGTAAACCTCCAACATCGCCGGGCTCCGGCCGACCAGACTCGAGAGCTGAACCTGGCTGCCGAGTTGCCGCTTCAGGGCACGGTTCTCGCGGATGAGGTTCCGATTCTCGAGGGCCCGGCCGACCTGCACCAGGAGTTCGTCGATCTTGAAAGGCTTCGAGAGGTAGTCGAAGGCCCCTCCCTTGAGCGCCTCGATGGCCGTCTCCATGGTGCCGAAAGCGGTGATCAGGATGACCTCGGATTCCGGCTGAAGCGTTTTGTAAGCCCGCAGAACGTCCAGGCCGCTCAAGTCGGGCCCCAGCTTCATGTCGCTGATGATCAAGTCAAAGCATTCCTGCTTGCCAACCTGCAGCGCCTCCTCGCCGCTCGAGGAGGTCACCACGTTGTAGCCCTCTTCGCTGAGGACTTCGCGCAGCAGCTCTCGCGTGTCGCGGTCGTCATCGACCACCAGGATGTTCACCGGATACTGCGATCCCATAGTCCTCAAAACCAGCTCCCTCGCTGCGCCGCTCCGAGGAGCAGCCTCACGTGGCCGAATTCACCCCGGAGGTCGCTCCCGCCATCGCCTCCAGCCTCTCGCGGCAGTCCAGCGGCAGATGAATCAGAAAGCGCGTGCCGCGGCCGACCTCGCTTTCGACGTGAATTGTGCCGGCATGCTGGCGGATGATCTGGTCGCAGATCGCCAATCCCAATCCTGCCCCTGTTCCCAGGCGCTTAGTCGTAAACATCGGCTCAAAAACGCGAGCCAGGGTCTCCGCCGTCATGCCTTGTCCGGTGTCTGCCAGCTCAACGGTTAGCTGCCGCCCATCGCTCTCGGCCGGAGAATGCAGGCGCACCGTGAGCTCGCCTCCCCCCGACATGGCATCCATGCTGTTATTGATGAGGTTCAGAAAGACGTGCTGGAGATACCCGGCATCGCCGTAAATGGGCGGACATTCCTGCGCTAGTTCCATCCGGACGGCGATTCTCCGGGTTTGAAGGGCTGGCGACGAAAGCAACACCGTCTCCTCCAGGATATGACGAAGGTCAACAGGCTCCAGGCGCAGATCAAATGTGTGCGTCCAGGAGAGCAGTTGTCTCACCGTCCGCACAATGCTCTCGATCTGTTTCTCGATAATCTGGAGGCGGCGGCTTGTAGCTTCATCGGCCGCCATGCGGCGCGCCAGCAGTTGCACGTGGCCGGAGATGGAATTGAGCGGCGTGCCGATCTCGTGGGCTAGACTGGTCGCCAGTTGTCCGGCCACCGCCAACCGTTCCGCCCGGGCAAGGTTTTTCTGAGTTTCGAACAACTCCTCATTAATACGCCGCAGTTCCTCATTGCGCCGTGCCAATTCCGCCGTGGCCTCTTCCACTTTGCGACCCAGATCGGTATTGAAGTTCTCGATCCGCGTCAGCATGCGATTCAAATGCCCCGCCAGTTGCCCTATCTCATCCTGACTGGCCAGGGCGGCGCGAACGTTGAGCTGACCGCCCTCGGCAGCCTCCATGACCCGAATCATGTCCAGGACCGGCCTCCGCACTTGCCTCAGGAAGAACATGTGGATCACCAGGATCACCACCGCTAGACTCGCCAGCATCAGCAACAGGTTTCGTTTCACCAAATCCCGGGTAACCACATTGGCGCGAGATTTCGACACCTTGAGAACCAGACAACCAACCGGCTGGTCTTGGTTAGGGATAGCGGTCCCCATGATCCAGTCCCTTCGGTCTGCCGTCTCGATGGTAAGTTGGCCCCCACCCGGTCGCCAAAACGCCGGATAGCCTTCCACGCCCGGTAAATTGTCGAGTTCCAGATGCTCGCCCCGCGGGTCGGTCGTAGCCGCGAGCCTGTGCTCTGGAGTGTGCAGGAAGACGTCCGCCTGGCTGGCACCATGCAGGTCACGCTGCACCTGACGCAGCACGCGCAGAAGAGCCTCTGAGTCCCGGAGGGCCTGCCCGTTGCCTAACTGGTTAGCCGTCATTCTTGCCTGGGCCAGCGTCTTGCGGTAGATCTCCTCCTCGACTGGTTCGCGGGTGAGCCACATGGCAATGAGGGTCGACACCCCCACGACGCAGATGACAACCATCGCGAAAATGGTAATAATCTTGCTTTGCAGGCCGAAGCGGGTGAAAAGCATGGATCCCAGGATGGATTGTATCATCGAGGGTGACGAAAATAAACACAACGAGGAGGCCTCCTGGCGAATGCTCGAAACGGCGCCCGACGGTCCAGTAGGTTGTGACTCCTCCCACCCCGCGGTTCGGCTATGCAAGGAGCGAGCGCGCGGCTTCCACGGATGAGAAACCTCCTGAGGACGTTTGCCAACCGCCCCGTCGCGTTTCTTCTGGTGGGGGGATTCGCCTGCTTGTTCCTCCAGGCATTCCTTCTGCCCTGCACGCCCATTTATCAAGGCGACACCATCCCCATCTTTCTTCTGGAAGCACGGCGGATGCTCGAAGGGGAGGTGATGTACCGTGACTTCTTTGAGTTCACCCTCCCCGGCATTCAGGCCGTCTGCCTTTTTCTCTTCCAGTTGTTCGGCGTGCGGGCCTGGATTTCGGCCGCCCTGCTGATCGTCTTGGGAGTGAGCCTGGCGTGGCTTGGAGCGGCGCTGTCCAGGCAGGTGCTGAAGGGAAAGGTCGTCCTGCTTCCCAGCCTCCTGTTTCTGGCGTTTGCGTTCAGCTCCGAGCTTGACCCGACGCATCACTGGTACAGCACGCTGACCGTCATGGCCGCGCTGGCGTTGCTCATTAAGACGCGCAGCTTGCCGCGTATCGTGGCCGCGGGGGCACTCTGCGGTCTGGCCACAGTGTTTACGCAGAACCGCGGGGCCGCGGCAATCCTCGGCATTGCCATCTTCTTGCTGTGGGAATCACGCGCCAAAGGCCAAGGTTGGAGATGGCTGCTCAAGGCGCAGACCGGCCTGGGCGCAGGTTTCCTCGCTGTGATGGCTCCCCTGGTTGTTCACTTGATCTGGAAGGTCGGCCTGCAGCG
>Ga0315280_10002861_pt1 | contig 27372 bp, 19 predicted proteins | sample YL17G06_40_MG_FD_203697 | JGI IMG/M metagenome (GOLD analysis project Ga0315280, IMG submission 203697) | Sediment microbial communities from Yellowstone Lake, YNP, Wyoming, USA - YL17G06_40 | ecosystem: Environmental > Aquatic > Freshwater > Lake > Sediment | place: USA: Wyoming | collected... | reverse complement strand
TACTTCTTCTTCATGGGCTGCCACCTCGCTGCTGCGATGTTTGCTGCGTCGGTTGACGGCGATCTCAGCCATGGCAGCCCATTATACCTCAAATCCTGCAAATCACTGTTGACGGTGCACTAGGCTATAGTTCGGCCATTTTGCCCGCAAGGGCCTGATTTGGCCAGATTTGCCGAAATTGGGTACAACATCTTGTGTCTTATTCGGGACTCCCCCACAGGATTTAGTGCCCTTTGAAAAATGGCCGAACTATAGACTAGGCGCAGGGAGTTTCGACGGCGGCGGATGGGCCTCCTTCACCCCGCCGGCAACGCATTGGCGCCAGGGCCTGCTGGGTCCACGCATCGCGGACAACAGGTGCGGGCATCCGATTGGCCGAATACGCGCCGTAGTCGGGGCGCCTGCCTCGCCCGCGCACTACGCAAAGGAGCAGCACGTGATGGCCGAAGCTTTGATCGCGGTTGGGTTGGTGGCGACGATGGTGATGTCGCTTGACGGCGAATGGCGCATCGCCACCGATCCGCGCAATGTCGGCCGCGCGGAGGGGTGGTTCGCGGCGGCGGTCAAGGGCGCGCGGCGAACGAAAGCGCCGTGGATCATACAAGGCGTCTTCCCCGGCTATCACGGCGTCGCCTGGTACTGGCGCGATTTCAAGGCGCCGCGCAACCCGCACGCCGACGGCCGCTACCTGCTGCGTTTCTGGGCGGTGGACTACAAGGCCGATGTCTGGCTTAACGGCGTCCATGTCGGCGAGCACGAAGGTGGCGAGACGCCGTTCGTCCTCGATGTCACCGATGCGATCAAGCCGGGCCGACGCAACCGCCTTGCGGTGCGCGTCCTCAACCCGACCCCCGAGCGGATTGACGGCATCGTCCTCAACGAGACGCCGCACCGCAATAAGGTCATGCCCTACTGGGCGGGCGCATCGTACAACACCGGCGGCATCATGGATTCGGTCGAGCTGCTGGCCGCGCCGCCGGTGCGCATCGAGGATCTGTTCGTCCGCCCGGATGCGACGACTGGCGCGGTCCATCTTCGCGCCAACGTGCGCAATGCGCTGCGGTCATCGGCACGCGCCAAACTCGAGTTCACCATCGCGCCCGCGGCCAGCGGCGAGACCCTCGCGGCGACGGCGGTCAAGCGCGACCTGCCGCCGGGCGATACGGTAGTCGAGACCGAGCTGCGCGTGGAGAACCCGCATCCGTGGGACCTCAACGACCCCTATCTCTACCGCGTCACCGCGCGCGTGGCGCGCGAGCGCTCGCGCTCGGTTGACGAGCAATCCGCGCGCTGCGGCTTGCGCGATTTCCGTTTTCGCGATGGCTACTTCCGGCTCAACGGCCGCCGCATCTTCCTGCGCGGCTCGCACACCGGCAACTGGGTGCCCATCGGCTTGCAGCAGCTCCCGCCCGACCCGGATATGCTGCGGCGCGACCTGCTCAACGTCAAGGCGATGGGCTTCAACGCAATTCGCTTCATCGCCGGCGTGGCGACGCGCTATCAGCTCGACCTGTGCGACGAGATCGGCCTGCTGGTTTACGAGGAATCATACGCCGGCTGGCTGCTCGCTGATTCGCCGCAGATGGCGCAGCGCTTCGATCGCTCCACCAGCGAGATGATCCGCCGCGACCGCAACCATCCCAGCGTCGTCATCTGGGGCCTGCTGAATGAGACCGAGGACGGGCCGGTGTTTCGCCATGCGGTGGCGGCGCTGCCGTTGGTGCGCGCGCTGGATGACACGCGCATGGTCATGCTCAACAGCGGGCGCTGGGACGGCCAGCTCAGTATCGGCTCGCTGTCCAATCCTGGCTCGTCGCAATGGGAGACGGTGATGGGCGACGAGGGCCCGCAAGCCGCGCCCACCCACGCCGCTCCCCCCGGCGGCTACTGGGCGCGCGTGGGCGACGCGCATGCCTACCCGCGCGTGCCGCATACCGCCGATACCATCCAGTTCCTGCGCCACCTGGGCGACGGCACGAAGCACGTCTTCTTGTCCGAGTACGGCATCGGCAGCGCGGTGGACCTGTGGCGAGTGGTGCGGCACTATGAGCGGCTCGGCGCGGAAGCCGCGGAGGATGCACAGTTCTATCGCGACAAGCTCGACCGTTTTCTCGCGGATTGGGGGAAATGGCGGCTCGGCGAGACGTTCGGCCGGCCGCAGGACTACTTCGAGCAGTGCCTGCGCAAGATGGCGGCGCAGCGGACGCTGGGCCTCAACGCCATCCGCAGCAATCCCAACCTTGTCGGCCACAGCCTGACCGGCACGGTTGACCAGGGCATGACCGGCGAGGGGCTGTTCACGACCTGGCGCGAGCTCAAGCCGGGGACGGTGGATGCGCTGTTCGACGGCCTGGCGCCGCTGCGGTGGTGCCTGTTCGCCGAGCCGCAGAACATTTATCGCGGCGCGAAAGTGCGGCTGGAGGCGGTGCTGGCGAATGAGGATGCGCTGGCCGCCGGCGATTACCCGGTGCGGGTGCAGGTGTTCGGGCCGGGCGGGGAGGTGATCCTCGATCGCGCGATCACGTTCGCGATGCCGGCGCTGCGTGCGAGGCCGGAGGCAGTGACAGCCGAGGGCGGCGGTGCGACATTATCCGAACCGCCGTTGGCGCTGCCGGTGTTCGCGGAGGACGTGGTAGTTGACGGGCCGTCGGGCAGGTATCGGTTCGTGGCGACCTTCGAGCGCGGCGCGGCGGCAACCGGCAGCGAGGCCGAGTTCTATGTCGCCGACCCGGCGGAGATGCCCCAGATTGACGCCGAGGTTGCACTGTGGGGCGAAGACCCGGAGCTCTCGCAGTGGCTCGCCGAACGCGGCATTCGCGCGCGACCATTCGTCGGCGGCCAGCAGAATGCGCGCGAGGTGATCCTCGTCTCCGCCAAGCCGCAGGCGCCTGGCGACGCCGCTACATTCCGCGAGCTGGCGACGCACATCGCCCGCGGCTCGACGACGGTGTTCTTGTCGCCGGAGGTCTTCAAGCGCGGCGAGGAGGCGCTGGGCTGGCTGCCGCTTGCCAACAAGGGCGCGCCGGCGGCTATCGGCGGCTGGCTCTACCTGAAGGACGAGTGGGCAAAGCGGCATCCCATCTTCGACGGCCTGCCGACCGGGTTGATGGACTACACCTTCTACCGCGAGATCATCCCCGACGCGGTGTGGTCGGGGCAAGACGCGCCGGCGCAGGCGGTGGCGGGCGCCATCAAGACCTCGCAGGATTATGCCAGCGGCCTGCTGGTAGCCGTGTACGAACTCGGAGCAGGGCGGTTTGTGCTCAACACGCTGCGAGTCCGCGAGGAGTTGGGGCGCCACCCGGCGGCGGAGCGGCTGCTGCGCAACATGCTGCGCTACGCGGCGCGCGATGCGGGCGAGCCGCTCGCCGAGTTGCCGCCTGATTTCGGGGCGCAATTGAAGGCGATGGGATATGTCGAATGATAACAGCGCCTGGCGTCGTCTCATGGTTGGCTATGCGCGAGCGCCACGGCGCATGGGGTTGATTTCAGCGATCGGTTTGGCGGTTGCTCTATCAGGAGGCGCGGTGCAAGCCATGCAGACGCGGTGGGAGTTGGCGACGGATGATACGCGGCTCGCGGTCGAGAGCGCCGACAATCGCGCGCTCGTCGCGAGCTTGGGAAGCACGGCGGAGCGCCGTGACTGGGTCGCGCGCGGGTTCGCCGCGCCGGTGATGTCACGCGTATGGGTCGGGCAGCGCGAGTACGCAATGGCCTGGATATTCAAGACCGGGCGCCTCAACACGCGCGCCGGCGAGCTCGTCCTCACGTTCAGCAACGCCGCGCCGAAGCTGAAGCTGCGCTCGATCTGGCGCGCGCGTCCCGGCGCGGGGCCGGTCGAGCATCGGGTCGAGATCGAGAACCTGTCGGGCCAACGCGTGACCCTGTCGCATCAGGACAGCCTGTCGCTGCGCGGGCTGCGGGCGGGCGGACGCGCGGACGTGTGGTGGATCAAGCGCGGCGGGGGCAATGCGAGCGAGCAGGGCGGAACCTTCACCGAGCCGCTCGCGCCCGGACTCGACCTGACGCTGACCAGCAACTGCGAGGATGGCGCGAGCCCGGTGCCGTGGATGGCGCTGCAGGTCGGCAAGCGCCGCGGCCTATACGTCGGCTGGGAGTTCTCGGGGCTGGGGCGCATCCATGCGCGCGCGGCGGCGCAGGGCAACGAGCTCGACGTGGACGTCGGCCTCATGCCCGATTTCAAGACCGACATCGAGCCGGGCGAGACCTTCCACGCGCCGCCGGCATTCGTCGGCTGCTACACCGGCGACATCGACGAGGGCGCCTACCGGCTGCACCGCTTCGTGCTGGAGAAGCTGCGCCCGCCGATGCCCAAAGGCTGTCCCGACCCGAGGCTCGCGTACAACCTCTACCTTGACGCCGGCGGGCCAAATGCGAAAGAGGCAGATGTCCTGCGCAGCGCTCGTTTCTGCCATGACCTCGGCTTCGAGACCTTCATGCCCGACGCGATGTGGTTCCCCGCGACCGGCGACTGGCGCTGGGACCCGGCGCGCTTTCCGCAAGGCATCAGGCCCATCGAGGAATACGTCCACGGCCATAGCATGAGGATGGCGCTGTGGTGCGCCTGGACCAACGGCGGCATATCGGAGGCGCCGGGCGCGCTGAGCGTGCGCGGGCCGCAGGGGCATCCCGACTGGTTCAACGATGACTTCGCCCCGGATTGGCAGCCGGGGCCGTTCTACGGCGGCCGCGTCTGCCTCGCCTGCGCCGAAGCGAAGGACTGGGAGATTCGCAAGACGCAGTGGCTCGTCGGCGAGCACAAGCTCGATTACCTGAAACACGACTGCGGGCCGATAACCAATACCTGCAACCAGACTACGCACCGGCACCACTACGGCGTCGACGTCAGCTACTGGGCGACGATGGGTTATTACGAGGTGCAGGAGAAGCTGCGCAAAGCGTTCCCCAACATCATCCTGGAGAACTGCTCGGGCGGCGGGCACATCAAGGACTTCGGGGTCGCCGCGCGGACGCACTATACGGTGACGACGGATACGCTCTCCAACCTGCCCGACCGCCAGAGCATCTACGACTCGACCCTTGCCTTGCCGCCGCTGGTGCTTCAGGCCTATACTTACGAGCGGGTCTATAACGTGCCCGGCGATGACCCGGGGCCGTTCCTATGGCGCAGCGCGATGATGGGCGCATGGCAGATAGACCCCACCAGCACGCTGAAGTGGACCGACGCCGAGCGCGAATCGGCGCGGCGCGCGGCGCAGATCTACAAGACGTGGATCAGGCCGATGCTCGCCGACTGCAAGGTGCATCACATTCTGCCGCGGCCGGACGGCGTTCACTGGGATGGCATGTTCTACTGGAGCCCGCGCCTCAAGCGCGGGACGCTGTACATTTTCCGCCCCAATGCGCAAAACGATGAGCAGACGGTGAAGCTCAAGGGGTTGGAGGGCGAGCGCAAGTATCGGCTGTGGTGTGAGGACGGATCGATCGCGGCCGGCATCCGCACCGGCGCGGAGATGATGCGGCGCGGCCTGACGATCAAGCTGCGGCAGGTCTATACGAGCGATCTGATCTATGTGCAGGACGCGGCGCCGGGACAGCCGGGAGGGCTCTAGCCCAGATTGTTCATGTCATTCCGAACGGAGCAAGGCGGAGTGAGGAATCCCCTACCGGGAAGCGCCAACGATAGGGGATTCCTCGCTGCGCTCGGAATGACAGTGTGCAGCCGCTGCACGCTCGTCGTGAATAACCCGGGCTAGCGCAGCGGGTGCTGCGCGCGGGCGATATGAGGATGCTGCACGACTCGCTTGGGTCGGCCGCAGAGACGCGGAGAATGTCATTCAGAGCGTAGCGCGCAGCGCGGAGCGAAGAATCTCGCCGCCGCCGCCGCGCCTTTCCTTCGATTGCAGCAACCTGATGCGGGGCGCGCCGGCGCCAGCCCGCTTTTTGAAAGCGGGGGCTGCGCTCCCGCACTCCAAGAGGCGATGGGCAATGCTCAGAGCAGGGATCGGGAGTGGGGTGAGATGGACGCTGCTAGGTGTAACGGCGCTGGCGCTGACGATGAGCGCCGGGATGGGTCATGCGATGTCTGCGACACCGGACGAAATGGCGCAAGCGCGGCAGTGGGTGGCGGCGCGATTCGCCGCCGCAAATCCCGAGCCTCCATTCTCGTTCATCTACGATGGCCGGCCTTCGAGCGCGCTAATAGCGGCGTGGCAAGTCACGCACGGCGCGCCGCCCCTCGATGCGGGCGGGGACGCATGGCCATGCGCCCCCACAGGGGGGCGGGCGAGAGGCATTGCCCACACGCTGACCTACACCGACTCGCGCACCGGCCTCGCGGTGCGCTGCACCGCCGTCGAGCTCCGCGATTTCCCCGCGGTCGAGTGGCTGCTCGAGCTGCGCAACGGCGGCCGCGACGACACCCCCATCATCGAGAACATCGAGCCGCTCGACCTCACCATCGCCGCCGAAAAGGCGAACCGCATCTCGCTGCACTACGCCCTCGGCGACAGCAACTCAGCCGAAAGCTTCGCGCCGGTCAACCAAAGCATCGCGCCCGGCGACGGCGTCATCCTCGCGCCCAATGGCGGTCGCTCCTCCGATGGTCATCTGCCGTTCTTCAACCTCCAGCGGCGGGGCGGCGGGTTGGTCATCGCTGTCGGCTGGTCGGGGCAGTGGCAGGCGGATTTCGCGCGCAGCGCCGACGGCGCGCTGCGCGTGCGGGCGGGGATGCAAGCGACTCACCTGCGGCTGCATCCCGGCGAGAGCATTCGCACGCCGCGCATCCTGCTCATCTTCTGGCGCGGCGGCGAGGCGCTGCGGGGAAACAACCTCCTGCGGCAGGCGCTGCTCGCCCATTACCTGCCGCGGCGAAACGGCGAGTTGGTGCTGCCGCCCATCTGCGGCAGCGTCGCCGAGGTTGACCCGGATGGCTCATACGAAGGCCCGCACATCAGGGCGATGCCGATTCTCGCCGCGCGCGGGATCGAGGTCTTCTGGTCGGATATGGACCCGCAGCAGTGGTATCCCAAGGGCTTCCCCGAGGGCACCGGCACGTGGGAGCCCGACCCCGTGAAGTACCCCCGCGGCCTCAAGCCGATCGGCGACGCCGCGCACGCCGCCGGCCTGCAATACCTGCTGTGGTTCGAGCCGGAGCGGGTGCACTTCGACACGCGCATCGATCGCGAGCACCCCGAGTGGGTGATGAAGCCGCAGGGCGAGTGGAGCCAGCTCTTCGCGCTGCACGATGCGGCGGCGCGCCGATGGCTGACGGATTACATTGATGCGCAGATCAGCGCGGCGCGGCTCGATTGGATTCGCTGGGATTTCAACCTCGCGCCGCTGGGCTTCTGGCGGCGCAACGATGCGCCCGACCGGCAGGGCATGACCGAGATCCGCTACATCGAAGCGCTGTACGCGATGTGGGACGAGCTGCGCGCGCGGCATCCGGGGTTGGTCGTCGATCTCTGCGCCAGCGGGGGGCGGCGCATCGACCTCGAGAGCTTGATGCGTGGCCTGCCGTTATGGCACAGCGACCTGCAATGCTCGGGGCCGCACCCCGCTGCCGACCAGTTGCAGAACGGCGGGCTCAACCGCTGGGTGCCGCTGCACGGCTGCGGGGATTTCGCCTACGAGCCATCCTATGTTTTTCGCAGCGCCATGACCGCCGGCAACATCCTCGCGACCAACACCTCCGCCCCTGAGAGCGCCGACGACGTCAAGCGGACGGTCGCCGCGTATCGCAAGGCGCGGCCGTACATGCTCGGCGATTTCTACCCCTTGCTACCGCACCGCGCGCGCGAGGAGGCGTGGTACGGCTACCAGTTCCATCGCGCGGATCTCGACGCGGGGGTGGTTTTCCTGTTCCGGCGCGAGCGCTCGGCGCAGGCGTCGGCGGAGGTCAGGTTGTATGGGCTGCATCCTGCGGCGCGATACGAGGTGACGGCCGAGGCGATCGGCGCCGCGGAAATGCCGAGCCCGCCGCGGCTGAGGGTAGGGATTCCGACCGCGCCCGACGCGGCGGTGGTGTACTACCGCAGAATCCGGTGAGGCCGACGCGCTCGAGCACTTGACCTCGTCCGGCGGTGCGTGCTAACTTAGAGCCTCTAAGACAACCGATTGGTCGGTGCCGTCATTCCGAGCGCAGCGAGGAATCTCGGTCCCACTCAAGCATGCCGAGACCCCTCGCTGTCGCTCGGGGTGACATCACCCGTTGGGTGAGCGTGTCACGCTCGATATGCATAATCTCGGTTAGAGGCTCTTAGATTCAACCACGGCGCGGAGGTTCGTGATGGCCATCACGATCTTGGATGTACCGACCCTCGAGGGCGCGGACTGCGTGCGTGTCATCTCGTCGGCACTGCGCATAGTGCCTGGCATCGTCGGCGTGCAGGTTGACGTCCAGCGTAAGCAAGTGGTGGTGGACTTCGACTCCGCGTTGATAAACGAGGTGCAGGTCATCGAGCTCTGCCGCGACACGGGCTATGCCCCGAAGTGAGCGGCAGGGCGAACCTGCATCCGCAGCGCTGACGATCGGGCAACGCTGCGGCCTGAGTCCACGGACAGGAACCAAAGGGTTCCTGTCCCGCGTGTCAATTGGTGGCTAGTGCTGCGTCAATCATGTTGTGACTGACTCCGCGGACTGCAATGCTCGCGGTCCGGGAAAGCGCCGACGAACGCCGACGAACGCCGATGAGAGAAAAGGCGTGGCCGCAGCGCCGTTTTGGAGTGCGGCGGCGAGCCGCCGCTTTGAAAGCGGGAGCAAGCTCCCGCACTCCATAGCATCGGCGTGTATCGGCGGCTTCAGATTCATCAAATCAGGGTTGACAGAGCACTAGGTTGCCGTCCGCGGATTGTCGCCGGCTAGCCTAGTGCACCGTCAACAGTGATTTGCAGGATTTGAGGTATAATGGGCTGCCATGGCTGAGATCGCCGTCAACCGACGCAGCAAACATCGCAGCAGCGAGGTGGCAGCCCATGAAGAAGAAGTATATCGTAGAACTGACCGTTGACGAACGACAGCAGTTGGGGGAGATGGTGAAAGCCGGCAAGGCAGCGGCGCGCAAGCTGACCCACGCCCGCCCAAGACGCCCGTATCAAGTTGAAGCGACTTTATCCCGTGATTCATGACTGACGGTGCACTAGCCGCGGCCGATGATCTTGTCCATCGCCCGCGAGGTCTCCTCGATCAGGTAGTTGGGGAAGCCGGGGTTGATCGGCCCCACCTCGGCGATGAGATAGCCGTCGTAGCCGACCTCCTTGAGCGCCGCCGTCACCGCCGGGTAGTTGACATTGCCGTTGAGCAGCGTCGTGAAGACGTGATTGCCGACATCGAAGTCCTTGATGTGCACCTTGCGGATGCGCTGGCCCAGGATGCGGATCCACTGCTCGGGATAGCCGAACGCGAGCACGTTGCCCACGTCGAAGAAGAACTGCACATAGTCGTGGCCGATGTCGTCAATGAAGCGCGCCGCCTCGAGCGGGCTGAGCAGGAACTTGTTCCACACGTTCTCGACGCCGATGGTGACGCCGTACTCCTGGCCCATCTTCGCGCAATCCTGGTACGCCGCCACCCCGCGCTCGTATGCCTCGTCGTATGGCATATCGGGCGTCACCGTGCCGGGGACACTGAGTATGCAGTCGGTCTCGAGGATGCCGGCGAAGCGCAGGCTGGTTTGCAGGATGCCCTTAGCCTTCTGATGGATCGCGTCGTCGCGTGTGATGAGGGGGTAGCGCCAGCCCAGGCCGCTGGCGAAGCTCGATACCTCCAGGCCGATGCTGTCGGCGTAGAGCTTGACGTCCTTGACCTGGAAGGGCGTCCAGTCGAGCGCCATCTCGCCCTGCTCGTTGAGGGCGAGCTCGATGCCGTCGAAGCCGGCGTCCTTGGCGCGTTGCATGGCGTCTTTGATGGGCACGTTGAAACACCAGATGCTGATCGATTTTTTCATCCGTTCCTCCCTGAGGGTGCGAGGCGCGCCGCGATGATGGCGCCGCCCCGCGCGTGGCGGGGTCTTCGGCGAGGCGCGGCGGCATTCCTGCAAGCGGCTGACAGCCCATATCCGTCTGCCGCACCGCGGGCGCGTTCGACTCTGCGCTCTACGCCGCCGGCCGGCGCGCATAGGCCTTCGTGATGCAGGAACGGGTGTCGGCGAGCCCGAATTCGTCTGCTACTAACCGCGCTTTCGGAGGCAACCCATGGACGCGACTCGGCTTCTCACCTGCACCATCTGCGGCCTGCTGACCCTCGTCGTATCCGCCACCGCTCTGCCTCGCGCACAGGCGGCCCTCGCTGCCGGCGAGGCCAAGGTAGATATCACGCCGCCGCTCAAGGAGTTTCCCACGGTCTCGCTCGGCGGCTTTGGCGACCGCCAGGGCAAGCCAGCGCAGAGCGTGCATGACCCCATCTACGCGCGCGCGCTCGTGCTGGCGCAAGGGCGCTCCAAGATCACCCTGGTATCTCTTGACCTGCTCGAGGTCACCCCCGGCATGAAGGCCGCGGTGGTAAAGCAGGTGGCCCACCTCGGGTTCAGCGACGCCACCGTCCTGCTGGCGGCGACGCACGACCATTCCGCGCCCGAGTGCCTGCATCCCGCGGGCGATGTCTGGCCGCTCGCGTTCGGCAAGTTCCTGCCCGAGTATTACGCATGGACCAACAAGCGCATCGCCGACGCCATCCGCACCGCCAACATGCGCCTTCAGGCGGCGCAGGTGGGCTTCGCCTCCGCCCCCATCCCGGGCATGAATCGCAACCGGCGCGAGACCGGCGGCGGGCTGGTCGATCCGGTGATGACGGTCATGAAGGTCGCCAACATGGGCATCGGTTCTGCGGCGCGCACGATCGCGCTGGTCGTCAACTTCACCGCGCATCCCACCATCATGGGCGCCGACAGCTTCGCCATCTCGGGTGAATGGCCGGGCGCCATGAGCCGCGCGCTCCAGAATCGTATCGGCGGCGACGGCGTGGCGCTGTTCTACAACGGCACGCAGGGCGATCAGAGCGTGGCCGGCGAGTTCGGCTCCGGCTGGAAGCGGGTCGATGGCTACGGCAAAGCGCTGGCGGACAAGGCGTGGGAGCTGGCGCGGAGCGTCAAGCTGGCGCACGATGTCAAGCTTGGAGCGAGCGAGATCACCTGGAAGCTGCCGCCATACCAGGTCTCGCCCGCGTTCATCGAGAGCACGGGGCAGGAGTACAAGATGACGCCCAAGGCCGCGGCCGGCATCGCCGCGAAGCTGTTCCCAAGCGCAGTCGAGCTGCAAGCGGTGCGCGTGGGTGACGGCCTGCTGATGGCCGTGCCGGGCGAGGCGATCGTCGAGCTGGGGCTGGAGATGAAGAAGAACGCCTCCGACCTCGGCGCCAAGTATCCCATCTGCGTCGGCGTCGCCAATAACTACGTCGGCTATATCCTGTCGCCCAAGCAGTACGAGCTGGGCGGGTACGAGAGCGGCACGTCCTTCTATGGGCCGCAGTTGGGGGAACTGCTCGTCGAGCGCATGAAGCAGGCGGTGGCGCCGCTGTTCAAGACCGATTGAGGATCCCCGTCGTAGGGGCAAGGCATGAGGCGGTTGCACAATTGCACATCGCGGGTCGGCCAGGAGGCCGACCCCTACGCCCGGGAGCGTAGATCGTAGGGGTCGGGTTCCACCCCGACCCGTCAATTCGGGATTACGCAACGACCTCTCCATCCCGACCCGTCAGTCTGGGATCCCGCAACAGCCTCGCATGTCTTGCCCCTACATGGATGCCGGCGCACAAAGCAACAACCCCCCGGAGCGGACTCCAGGGGGTTGTATTTCGCGTGGGCGCGGCCCTAATCGCCGCGCCGAATCAACTGTCCTAAAGGGTTTCGGATCGACAAGAGCCGAAACCCTTCCGCAACGGGGTTCTATGGAAGAACCCCATCAGAACGAGACCGCCAACTCGCCGCGGACGACCTGGACGGGATCGGCATCGGTGATAATCGTCGGCACACCGGCGTCGATCATCGCATTCGCAATCTCGTGCTTGACCTCGCGGCGGCCATAGAGCAGGGTCGCCGTCACGTCCTGGGCGAGCTGCTTGGAGATGCTCACCGTCACAACCGGATCGCCCCTGACGTACCTGCGCACGCCGGTCAGGTCGAAGCGGTCGCCGTCGTAGTAGCGCACCTTGATCGGCAGCGTGCCGCCGGCCAGGCCGCGGTACGCCAGGTTGACCTCCCAGCCGCGCGCAATGTTCGTTGACGACAGGAACAGCGGCCGGTCAACCCAGTCAATGTCGTGGGCTGAGATCGTCGCGTAGGGCACGAACGCGTTGAGCGACGAACCCGAGAGGTAGTTCTCGTCCAACTGGCCGTACTTGGCGCCCAGCGTCAAGTTGGTGGTGTCGATCAGGTTGAGGCCGCCGACGAAAGCATCGCGGCCGCCAGCGACGCTGAGGTCTTCCCGGTCGAACCCCTTCTCGGCGCGGGCGAACTCACCGTAGATCCCGCGCTTGAGGATCTTGCCCTCGAAGCCGACCGACCACGAGCGCTGCCTGAAGATCCCGCTGTGCAGGTAGGCGCCGGTGATCTTCCAGTCCTTGATGACTGGCAGGTCGATGTAGGCGGCGCTGTAGGTGTCCTGACCGTCGTTCCTCTCCTGATCAACCGGCAGCGCTACCAGCGCGTCACCGAAGGCCTCTTGGTCAAACTGCGCCGCCACGCCGTGGATGGTGATGTCGCGCCAGGTGCCGACGCCAATGTCGAAGCCCTTCAAGGGGAAGAGGCTGTTGTCGATCAGCAGCCCCTGGCCGACCTTGAAGTACTGCTTGCCGACCTTGACCGTCAGCGGCACGATCAGCTTCATGTTGACCTTGGCCCACGCCTCGTTGACGCGAACCAGGTCCATCACGCCGGTAGTAGCGAACCTCCCGTCGGTCACGTCTATGGTGCCGGCGAGCGCCGGCAGGGTGACGTCGATCGGCAGGTTGGTCCTGGGCTCCGCCCACAGCGACGTGAAGACGGTCACATTGTCGGAGATCTGCCCCGACAGGTTAACCTGCGTCAGCATGCTGCTGAAGCGGGCCGCTTTGAAGGAGTCTTTAAACATCCCGGGCAGGGGCACCGGGAGGGTGACAGAGGTGCCTGCAATGGTCACAATGTGAGTCGCGTCCGGCACGAACGGCCACCCCGTGGTCTCGCGCCCCGAGAATTTGAGGTCGGTGCCATACAGGCCGGCGCGGTAGTTGATGCTTCCGCCGACGGTCAGCTTCGCCGGCTTCTTGCTCATCTCCGCCACTCGCGCCTCAAGGTCCTCGACGCGGAACACCAGGTCGTCGACGTCGGAGCGGATCTGCTTGAGCTCGGGCAGGAACTCCTGCTCGAGCCGCTGCAACAGTTGCTGCTGGTGCTCGGTCAGGCCTTGGCCAGTGCCAGCAGTCCCTGCGGGTCCAACAGGACCCGCAGGACCAGCGGGACCGGCAGGACCAGCAGGTCCCGGAGGTCCTACGCCACCGGCGCCGGCCGGCATCTTCTCCACCAGCCGCGAGATGGCCATGGCAAACTCGTAACGAGTCATCTGCCGTTGGCCCTTGAAGGTGCCGTCCGGGTAGCCGATGATGATCCCGGCTTGGGCCAGCTCCTGCACCGCGTCATACGCCCAGTGGTCTCTCGGCACGTCCGAGAAAGCGCCCTGGGCCATGGCCGGTGCGGTTGCTGCGACCAGGAATAGCGCAAGTGCCGCTATTCCCAAGGCTAGTCTCATGCGATTCCTCCTTAGCCTTTGCTTGAGATTGCCGGATCGGGCCGCGCCAAGGAGGAAACAGAGTTGCCATGTTTCCTCTGGCTCTCCGTTTGCGCTGCCTTCTCCGGGTTATTGCCTCCCCGCCCGGCTTTGCGGGCGCTAAGGTGTTTTCACCTCCTTTCCTCCGCGGCCGCCGGTTATTGCAGGGGACAATGCGAGTGAGATGTGAAGCTCGAAGGAACTACCTGGTTGTCAAGGTTTAGCGCCGCGTTCCGGGTCTAGCGCGCATCCGCTAGCGCAGGCGTCTCGCCTGTGCGCGTCGGCCGTGTCGCGGTATGAACGCGACGGCCTAGCGGCCCGGTAAGCAGGCGCTAGATTCCCTACGACGTTGTTATATAGCACAAAAACCGACCGAAGTCAACGACTTTGTGTCCGCGCTGGCGGGGGGCAAGCACAAATGAGGACGGCGCGCGAGCCGGGCTCGTAGCAAGCGCTTGTTTGCCAGCGGAAAAGGCGGACTGGCTGCACCTTCCAGCGATGAGCGCTCACAATCGCGGGCCGGTTGCGTTCCCCTGGCAGCCGGCTCCGGGCTCGAATCTCGCCCGTCACGTCAAGCTGGCAGCCGAAAAGAATCCAACGGGCGGAAGGACAGGCTCCCGCGCCGGTGGAAACAGCAACCGGATTGGGGCGGGAAGACGACGAACAGTCTCCCTCTCCGATCAGGCGACAGGACTCCGGAAAGGGGAAAGCCATGAAAAGAGCGGTATGGTTGGGTGTGGTAGTGCTTGCGGGCTTGGCGATGTTCCTCTCGGGCTGCGGGGGGGGTGGGGGCGGCCCCGCGCTGACGCCCACCCAGGCTGAGCAGTTGGTGAGCTCGGGCTTCGCGACGATGAACGGGGTGACGAGCGGCGCCAGCGCGGATCCCGCGGGTGATGCGAGCAAGGCGCTCAACGACTTCAACACCGCGCTTCCCGTCCTGCCCAACGATCCCGAGGCGAACGTGGGGTGGGCGATCGCGCGCGCGGCGAAGCTGTGGTTCGACACCGGCGCGGTGTTACCCGGGCTGACGCGCGATCGTTCGGCCGCGCTGATAATGGATCCGCGCAAGATCCTGGGCAACCTCGGCGGAAGCTACGTTAGCGCCAGTCAGTCCCTAGGCCGCGTGCTCGTGCCCCCGCTTCCCAGGCTTCTGGGTAGACAAGCCGGGGGGCCGACGCCGGAACAGGTGCGACTCTATCTTGTGATGAACGTCGCGCCGGTGTTGGTGCAGATCATCCAGCACCTCGACCTGGCATTGGCCGCGCCAAGCATCGACGTCACGATTACCGTAAGCGTTGACGGCCTCGCCAAGCAGTACAAGGTCGACAAGGGCGATGTCTATCTGGTGAAAGGCTGTGTGTCGGCGACTCTGGCAGTAGTGTACGACGCCGTCCCGTACTCGCTCGAGTATGGCGCCTGGAATTGGCAGCAGGTGCCAGTTGACAAGGACGGCGACGGCAACCTCTCGCCAGCCGAGTACCTGCCGCCGTCACCCTTCCTTACCTTGGTGATCCCGACCGCCTTCGCCAGCGCCAAGGCGGCGATGCTGGCTGGAGCCGATGCAGTCATCGCCGGCGCGGATACAAACTTGCATCCCGGCGGCGAAACCGATCTCGTGGACTGGACCATCGACCCCCAGGTCAACTCCGACCTCAGCACAGCGCGCACCGCGGCGCAGGATGTCAAGAGCGCCCTTGCCACGGCTCGCTATCCGGTCACCATCGATAGCACGACCGTCAACATCAACCTCTCGGCCTGGGCGACGGCGCCTCCACCCGACCTCAAGGCGCTGTTCCCGATGGTCAATGTCGATCCGGCGATGCAGCAGATCACGATTGTCAGTTGGCCGGACCTGACGTTCGCCGGGCTCTTGCCGGACAGTTTGCCAACGCAGCTTGCGCAGAACCTGATCCTGCCTTGGCCCTGGCAGACCGGATAAGTCATGGATGCGGGGGGGGACGGACGTCGAGGCTCGGCGTCCGTCCCGCCCGCGACCGGATTGCACCGCCGGGCGATGGCGAGCCGGGACAGCCGTCAGCGCTGCCATGTGATTGCCGCCGCCACCGCCAGCCCGCCGCTGACTTGATGGGCGTGGCTGACCTCCGGCGGTGGAGGAGGCGCTACGGGGGGCGAAGGCTTCCGCCGCGTCTGAGCGAACGCCATCGCCAGCGCCAGGTCCACCGCAAAGTCGCCGCACTGCTTGTGCGCGCCCATGCCGGCAATGTAGAGGCGCGCGCCGTCGAGGGTATCGCACGAACCGCCGACGCTAGGGGGCTTGAGGTTCCACGTGTAGGTCTCGCGCCAGCCCAAGCTTGCGTCCGCGTCCACGTGGGAGGCTTGAACCCCCGCGCCAATAATGACGTTATTTCCCATTCGGTGACGCGCGGCGATCCGAACCGATGTCACGGACAAGCCGGCGTTGGCTTGCGCCGCCAGCTCCTGGCCGGGCGATGCGAAGCCGAAAGCGGTCGGCACGCCTGTTAACGCACGCGCCGACAACTGCGCTGTCTGCCACCACGACTCGCCGACCGCCACCGTGCGCGCGCTGCTCTGCCAGGCAGCTCCCATGCCCAGCCATGCGCGGTACGCGCCCGTCTCTGCACCGCCATAGGCGACCGCATCGTAGAACGCCCCGCCACTGCCACTGGCGTCGACGCTTCCGCCGAAAGCGTACAATTCTACGCGCCGCCCGGCTTGCTGCCAGACCTCGGTTCTAAAGCCAAGTCCGCGGTGCCCCAAGTCAAGGCTGGCCGTATCGGGACCGTTGGTCAAGCTTACGGGCCATGACGCCTCCGAGAGATCAAGGCTCAAAGCTGCCTCGCCATTGCCCCAACTCGCCGCACCTTCGATGACCAGATCGCCGCCGCGCCATGGCGCATCAAGCCGACCGAATGGCGCATCGTTTATCAGATCGCCCAGGACAGTGCCCTGCGCTCGCCCGCGGGTGCGCCGGCGCTGCCAGAGCAGGCCGCAGCGGCGCTTGCGCCCCAGCTTGCGGCCGTAGATGACCGCTATGCTCTCCTGCGGCAGATTGAGGGCGAGATCGCGCATCGCCTGGTATGAGCCATTGCCCCGGTCGCCGCCGAGCCAAACGCCGACCGCGCCTTGCCCGACCGGCACGATTGCTTTCAGACCCGCCGATCGCGCGGCGACCCGGCCGGAAGCCACGCCTTCCTCGCGCCATCGCACGACGTCCTCCGACATCCATTCAAGCCGCACACTAGGCCGCCGCACTAGGCTGAGCAGAGAAGGACGCTCCAGGTCGAAAGGATCGCGCGGCCAGGGCGAGATCTCGGGTGCCACCACGGCCAGGCGCGTCGCGTCGCCGCCGCCGAAGTCAGCCATGGGTCCGGCACAAGCGCTTGGGGCGGCAAACTGGCAGACCAGGGCGGCCAGCAAGCCCAGGCTGACGCCCAGACGCGTGACTGCATGCGGCCGCCATACCGTGCAGATGCTCATCTGTTCGCTCGCGCGAGCGCCGTGCTATCGCTGCCAGGATCGACCGCCCGAGGACTGGACATATCAGCGGGCTCGCAGGGGAAATGTGGCTGGCTCACCTCGGCCTGGTGGCGTCAAGATGGTTCTGGTTCCTTCGCGCGATTCCTGCACCGATCACGCGCTCGCAGAGCAGCGCGCCGGCCCGGCACTGATGACACGCGTCGCCTGACGGCGCCTCACTCCGGCAGTTGCCCCCCGCCGGGCAATGACCACGCTCGGTGAGGTGGGCCCTTGGCGGCCACGATTGGCAGCGACCCGGCGGCACTGGTACGCAGCGCTGCGCGGCAGTCTGGTACGCATGAGGCGCAAGTGCGGAATAACTTAAGTAATGAGGGACCCAGGTGGCCGCCTTCGGCCGCGCCGCAATGGCCGCTGGCGATCTGTCGGCGCGTCAAGATGAACCTATCCACGATCAAGCGCATCGCGCGCCGGGCGCTGATGGCGGCGCTGGCGACCGGCCTGCTGCTGCTCGGCGCCGCCACGCCGGTCCATGCCGGCGCGGTCTTGACCTGGTCGAAGTCCTGTCGCTTGTTGGCATTCTGCTGCGACTCGGGGCTCTATGCCGTCAACACCATCTACGGCGGCGTGACGCGTCTCAGCGGCCGCGCGGCGGTCGGCGTCTGCTCGCCCGACGGGCACAAGGTTGCGTGGAGCGAGGCCGACGGCGCTTACGTGTACCACAGCGACAGCGGCAGTGCGGCGAAGGTGGCGGAAAGCGCGCGCGTGGCCGGCTGGAGCCCGGACAGCAGGTGGGTGCTGCTGGAGCTTTCACCGCCGGGGCAGGCGTCGGACATCTATGCGGCCGATGCCAGCGGCGGTGGCCTGGCGCCGCTGGCGCCGAATCCTGCTGCGGACCGCGACCCGGCGTGGTCGCCCGACGGCCGCTGGATCGCGTTCGCGTCGGAGCGCGACAACTCGCGCGGCGCAATCTGGGTCGTGGGCTGGGACGGCTCGCATCTGACGCGCATCACTTCGATGTTCGAGGCCGGCGACCCGGCGTGGTCGCCCGATGGAAAGCTCCTCGCCTTTACCGGGCGACTCGCGGCGGGTTCGCGCCGCCAGGTCTACTGTCTCGATTTCGGCAGCAGCAAGCTGACGGCCATCACCTCCGCCGCCGATGGCGATTGCCGCGCGCCCGAGTTCGTCGGCACGCGGTATCTGCGCTACCGGGGCACGCAGCCGATGCTTCTCGACCTGCGCAGCGGCCAGCGCCACAAGCTGCCTTTCGGAGACCTCTCGCCCACCGGAGCCCTCGTGGGGGCGCTGTCCGGCAGTCGCGGCTCGCTGGAGATGGTGAGCGTCAAGGATGGCGGTCGTCGCGCGGTGGACAAAGGGGTCGAGGCGGCGGCCTGGTCGCCCGACGGCCGGTGGCTGGCCTATCTCGCCCTCAGCCCCGGCCCCGGGCGCGACATGGTGCGCGAGCTGCGCTTCGCGTCGCCGCAGGCGAAAGGGGTTTTCGTCGTCTGGAGCGAAGGTGTAGTTGGACGAAGATGACGGCTTAATAATCCGCCGATCGCGCAGGTCCGCAGGCGCCGCGGACTCCGCTCGCGGCGGCCAATCTCCCCACGTGAGGCACCGTCCCTCAATCCGCGTCATGCGCGGAATCTGCGGATGAATCTCTCTCCGGGAGCGCCCATGAAAATCGGCATCGTGACTTATAACCTGGCGCGCGATTGGGATCTGCCAACCATCATCGAGCGCTGCCAGCGAACGGGCATGCAGGGCGTGGAGCTGCGCACGGGCCATGCGCACGCGGTCGAAGTGAACCTCAGCGCGCGCCAGCGCGAGGAGGTGCGCAAGCGGTTTGCGGATTCGCCCGTCGAGCTCGCCGGGCTGGGCAGTGCGTTCGAGTATCACGCCGTAGATCCCGCCGAGGTGCGGCGCAATATCGAGGGCACCAAGGAGTATGTCAAGCTGGCGGCCGATGTCGGCGCGCCGGGAATCAAGGTCCGCCCCAACGGGCTTAACCAGGACCAGGGCGTGCTCAAGCAGCAGACGCTGGAGCAGATCGGCGCGGCGCTGCGCGAGTGCGGTGAGTTCGCGCGGGATTACGGTGTCGAGATTCGGCTGGAGGTGCATGGCCGCGAGACATCGCTGCTGCCGAACATCCGCGCCATCATGGACGCGGCGCATCACGACAACGTTTTCGTGTGCTGGAACTCCAATCAATCGGATATCGTCGGCGGCTCGGTGCGCCCAAGCTTCGACCTGGTGCGCGGGATGATCCGCCTGGTGCACATGCGCGACCTGTATCTCGAGGAATACCCCTGGCGCGAGATGCTCGGCTTGCTCAAGGACTCCGGCTACGACGGCTTCTGCCTGGCGGAGATTGCAGAGAGCGCCGATCCGGAGCGCGTCATGCGCTACTACCGGGCGCTGTGGCTGGCGTACCTGGGGCTGATGTAGGCAGCAACATCGGATCGCCGAAATGTCATTCCGAGCGAAGCGAGGTTTACCCGCCTTTGGCGGGAATCCGCCTTCGCGGACGACGAAGTTCCGCTTCGGCGGACGAAGGCGCCCCCTATCGTCCTGATGCAACCTCGGTAGGGCACCCCTTTCGACTCCGCTCAGGGCAGGCTCTCGGTGCGCTCGGCGTGACGTCGCTGGTGTTTCCATGAGAACCCCTCGCATCCAGCTCCTGCGCGAGCGCGCGCTGAAGCGCAGCTTCCCCTTCGAGCTTGCGTGGGAGCCCCACCTGCTGCGCATGGAATCGCTGCGCGAGTCGGTCGGCGAGCCTTGGCACATCGTGCGCAAGGGGCGCATGGCGCGCCACGTCCTCGCGCACCTGACGCCGGTGATCGATGACGGCGAGCTCATCGTCGGCAAGGTCTGGCTGCGCGAGGCCGCTGCCGAGCAGGCCGCGCGGCTGAAAGCTGTCGAAGCGTTCGCCGCGGTGCAGCCACCCGTCTGCGGGCAGACCGGGCACGCGCAGCTCGACCTCGCGGACCTGCTAGCGCGCGGCGCCCGCGGCATTCAGGAGGATATTCGCCGGCGCGCTGCCCCCCTCGATCCCGCGAATCCGGACGACCAGCGCCGGCTCAAGTTCTACGAGGCCGCGGTCATGGCGCTGGACGGCCTGTGCGACTGGGCCGCTTCCTATGCCGCTGAAGCCGAACGGCAGGCCGCCGAATGCGCCGATGCGCGGCGCAGGGTGGAGCTGGAGCGCATCGCCGAGGTGTGCCGCCGCGTCCCCGCCCATCCCGCGCGGACTTTCCACGAGGCGCTTCAGGCGGTGCACTTCGTTAATGCGGGCACCATGATCGCCGAGCCGGTAGGCTATCTCGTGCCCGGCAGGGTTGATCGCTATCTGCTGCCCTACTATCGCGACGATATCGCCGCCGGCCGCCTGACGCCGGACGAGGCCCAGGAGTTGCTCGACTGCTCGTGGATCATCATCAGCGAATACGTGGCCAAGGGCGGCGCTGTCAGCGTCATGGTCGGCGGCCCCGCCTTCGCCGGCGCAGCGGGCGAGGCCGCGCTCCAGGGCGAGGCGGAGACCAACTCGGCTGCGGCGGGCAGGTCTGTCTTCGCCAACGCTGCGGCGGGCGAGCCCGATGCGGCGGGGCGCGATGTGACCAACGACATCACCTGGATGGCGCTGCAAGCGGTGGAGGATGTGGGGCTGTCGTATCCAAGCGTCGGCATCGCCTGGCATCCGGGCACGCCGCCGGAGCTGCTCGACCGCGCGATGGAACTGATCGCGCGCGGCACGAGCAACCCGGCGCTGTTTAACGATCCCGTGATCTCGGCTGGCATGAGACGCTATGGCGTGTCGCCGCAGGACTGCCACGATTTCATCAACTCGACGTGCGTCGAGATCACCCCTGTGGGCGCGAGCAATGTTTACGTCGCCAGCCCTTACTTCAACCTGTGCGGCGAGCTGCTGGGCTTGATCGAAGACGTCGTCGCGCACCGCACCGCCGCAGCGTCTTTCGACGATTTCCTGGCGCGATACGAGGAGCGCATGAGCCGCGCCATCGCCGCCGCGGTCGCCGAGCAGAACACCTGCCGCGAGACGCGCCAGCGCCACGGCGGCAAGCCCCTGCAATCGTGCTTCACCCGCGACTGCATCGAGCGCGGGCTGGACATTGACCAGGGCGGCGCGCGCTACAACTGGGTCGAATGCTCGTTCGTCGGGCTGGCGAACCTCGTCGATAGCTTGACCACCGTTCGCCACCTGGTCTATGAGTCGCGCGAGATTTCGCTCGCCGATCTCAAGCGGGCGCTGGATTGCGATTTCGGGTCCGCGCCCGAGCTTGTGACGCGGTGCCGCGAATCGCTGCCGCGATACGGCAGCGATGACCCCGAGGCCGACGCGCTGGCGCGGCGCGTGACGGCGTTCCTGGCGGCGGAATGCGCGAAGCATCGCGTGTGGCCGGACGCGGCGTTCATCCCCGGGTTCTTCTGCTGGGTCATGCACGAGCAACTCGGGCGCGTGACCGCGGCGACGCCCGACGGCCGACGCGCGGGCTTTCCCTTCGCCGATGGCGCCGGGCCGTCTCAGGGCAGCGAGCGCGCGGGGCCGACGGCGGCGATCCGCTCGACTACCAAGTGGGATCACACGCCCATGCTGGGCGGGCTGGTGCTCAACCTGAAGTTCACGCCGGACGTACTCAGCGATGCCGCCGGCCGGGCCAAGCTGCGCGCGCTGCTGACTACTGCGATGGAGTTGGGCGCATTCGAGGTCCAGGTCAACTGCGTCGATCGCGCGACCCTGCTGGCGGCGCAGAAGACGCCCGAGCTCTATCGCGACCTGCTGGTGCGGGTGGCGGGCTACAGCGACTACTTCGTCAACCTGAGCCCACAGATGCAGGCGGAGATCCTGGCGCGGACGGAGTTCGGATAACGCATCAGGCCGCGGATGCTTGCCCCCCTGAGGCGGGAACGCGGATAAACACGGATGCCGGCGGGAGCAGGTCCGGGGTTGCCTCTCTGTGCAGATCCATGTGTGCATCCGTGGCCTGTGGACGAGACGGCTCGCCCGACCCCAACTCTTCGCGGTCATCGGTCACACCCGCCCTCTTCAGGAGCTCCGTTTCCAGCGGCGCCACCGCGAAAAGCCGCTCGCACGTGTCATTCCGAGCGCCAGCGAGGAATCCCCTATCGGGGCTGCACCAGGAGGTAGGGGACGCCTTCGTCCGCCGACGCCTTCGTCCGCCGGAGCCGAACTTCGTCGCCCGCGAAGGCGGAAGCGGAACTTCGTCGCCCGCGAAGGCGGATTCCTCGGTCGCTTTGCTCCCTCGGAATGACACTCACGCGCGCAGACACTGCCCAAAAACCGAGCTCCTGCCGCCTTATCTCCTTATTGACAGCGTTCAAGCGTTGTGGTATATGATTACAGAACTCTGTAATCACGGAGGATGGCGCGCAATGATAGCTTGGCAGAAGGCGCTGGAGATCTCACCCATCACCAAGGCGGCGTTCGGGCCCCCCGGGCAGCGACACAAGCCCAGGCCCATCGAGCAGGAGTGGGTGGAGTTCACGAAGAGCGACCAGGACACGGTGGTCTATCTGGCCGGGGCCTGGAACCGTTCGGGCGCTCACATGGCCTGGGGATTGGCCGCGGTGTATCTGGGCGGCGAGAACTACGATGGCGGGCACTTGCACCCCGCGGTCCGGGCGTCGGCGGGGAGCATTGAGCGCCTGCTGTCGCCGCTGGCCCACGAGTCGCGGGTGCGCATCATGCAGGCGATGCACGAGGGGCCGAAGTCGCCGGAGGAGTTGTCCGCGGCGACCGGGCTCAAGGGTGGCGGCCTGTTCGAGCACCTGAAGGAACTGCTGGACGCTACCTACGTCGTCAAGCGGGGCGGCGGTTACGACCTGACGCCGCTGGGCTGCCAGGTGCTCGTCACGGTTGCGGTGTTCGCGGATCTCGTCGCGAGAGAGCGCAACGAGGGATAACATGCCAACGCTACCATGGGACAAAGCGCCTATCACCAAGGCCGCGCTGTGGCGATCGCTCGATGAACAGGCCCCGCCGCCCATCGAAGCGGAATGGCACGGCCTGGTGGACCACGACCAGGACGTGATCCTGTTCTGGGGCGGGGCGTGGAACCGCGGGGGGCAGCGTCGCGGCTGGACCTGGATCGGCTGGTCCGTCGCCGAGGACGACGAGGCCGCCAACGCGCCCAACGAGGTCACGCGCACACCCGCGTCGAGCGTGGAGCGCCTGTTGGCCCCGCTGGCTCACGAAGCGCGCATCCGCATCCTGCAGACGCTGTATCGTGGGCCGAAGTCATCGAGCGAGCTCGCCGAGGCCACCGGGCTCAGGGGCGGCAACCTCTATTATCACCTGAAGGAGCTAATGCATGCGGCCTATGTCGTGGCGAGCGACTTTACCTACGACATCACGCCGCTGGGCTGCCAGATGCTGATCTCGGTCACCAGCATTGCGGGTAAAGTCGTTGCCGACCGCGGCGAGCAGGGGCTGATGGTGACCTCAGGCGGGTGGGAGGAAAGCTAGTCCACGGATGCGGCGGGAGAGCGCCTGAGACAGGATTCTGCCGCGGATGCTTGCCCGCCTGGGGCGGGAACGCGGATAGACACGGATCCGGGGAGGGAGAGAACCCGGACCGCGCCAACCAACAGGCAACGGTCGCACCTCCCTATTCCTTATGCTCCGCGTTCTCTGCGGTGAGGGGTCACTGGCCTCGCTACTTCTCCTCGCCTTCCATCTCGCCGACGCGGACGTCGATCTCGGCGCGGTGCTCGATGCGCTCGATCTTGCCGTCGCGAATCCACACCACGCGGTCCGACACGTCGATCATCTTGAGGTCGTGGGTGGCGGAGATGACGGTCACGCCTTGCTCCTCGTTCATGCGCTTGAGCAGGGTGATGATCTCCTTGCCGGTCTTGAGGTCGAGGTTGCCGGTGGGCTCGTCGGCGAGGATGATGCCCGGGTCGTTGGCGAGCGAGCGGGCGATGGCGACGCGCTGCTGCTGGCCGCCCGAGAGCTCCGACGGCTTATGCTTATAGCGGTCGTTGAGGCCCACGCGGTCGAGCAGCTTGGCGCCCTTGGTCTGGGCGTCGTCGGTGGACAGCCCGGCAAAGATCATGGGCAGGGTCACGTTCTCCAGCGCCGTCATCACCGGGATGAGGTTGAAGGTCTGGAAGATATAGCCGATCTTGCGGCAGCGCAGCCAGGCGAGCTCGAAGGCGTCGAGCTGCGCCATGTCCACTTCGTCGATGAAGACGGTGCCGCTGGTGGGCTTGTCCAGGCCGCCGATCATGTTGAAGAGCGTGGACTTGCCCGAGCCCGAGGGGCCCATGATGGAAATGTACTCGCCGCGTCGTATGTCGATAACGACGCCGTCGAGGGCGCGCAGGATGGTGCCGCCCATGATGTACTCTTTCGCCAGGTCCTTGGTGCGGACGATGTATTCCTTGACGCTCGGCGCTGCTTCGGTCATCTTGTCCTCCAATGGTAGCGCAGCCGTCCCGCTGGCGCGCGTGCAGGGCGCGCGTTCACACGCGCGCCGAATTCGGCGGGGCTAGAGCCGGCCCTGAGCGCAGTCGAAGGGAAGCCCCGCCCTACAGTGCCGGCGAATCGGGTGACGCACCCGTCCCGACTGCGAATCGCCAGGCGAGGGCGCCTCGCCTACTATATTTCGATCCGCAGGGCGGCGGCGGGGGGCATCTTCGCCGCGCGCCAGGCGGGATACATCGCCGCCAGCACCGCCAGAATCCCGCCCAGCAGCACCCCGCCGATGACCGCCAGCCACAGCGGCACCGGGTGGCCGCCTAACACGATCGCCGGCCCGAGCTTGCCGAACGCCCCCGCGCCGAACCTGATGGCGTAGATGGCGGCGCTGATCCCGAACCCCGCCGCGGCGCCGGCGACCGCGCCCAGCGTGCCCAGGATGCCCGACTCCAGCAGGAACAGGCGCACCACGAAGCGGTCGAGCGCCCCCAGGCATTTCATGGTGCCGATTTCCTTGTAGCGCTCGGTGACCGCCATCAGCATCGAGTTGACGATGCCGATGGTCGCCACCAACAGCGACATCACCACCAGCCAGATGTTGCGCGCGCTGACGCTTTGATCCATGGACTCCTGGCCGCGCAGCACCGCGCTCTGGGTGAACACCGACACCAGGAATGCGGTGCCCAGAAAAATGCCCGAGGCGGTGATGATGGAGCGCCCCAGGCGCACGAAGATCGAGTTGAGGCTCATCTTCACCGAGCGCCGCCACGGCAGCATGATCTGGCGCTGGATGGCCTGGCCCTTATCGCTTGTCTGCAATTGCTGCGCCATCGGCGTGCTTTCGCTCCTTTGCGCCGCGGCCTGCCTCCGCAGGCACGGCTATGGCTATCAGCTTGCGCTTGCCCAACTGCCGCAGGAACGCCGCCAGCGAGACCTCGGCCTCCTTGCGGTTGAGCTTGTACTTGCGCGCAAGATCCTGCATCAGCTCGGCCACGGTGTGGCGTCCGTCGCAGCGCTGCCAGACGTAAGACCCCACGCGGTCGAGCCCCAGCTTGCGCTCCTTGGGCACGACGAAGAACAGGCTCAGCATGCGCCCCACCCAGTCCTCGCGCCGCCGCAGCACGAGCACCGTCTCCTCGCCGCCGGTGCTCCACTCCACGGTCTGATTGCGCACCGGGTAAGAGTTGAGCGCGCGCTGCTTGGAGATCTGCGGTTGTCGCTTCAGCAAACGCATATCGCACCGAGATCATCCGCAGATTTCACGGATTGCACAGATTTCGGCAGAGCGGACGTTCATAGGCCGCCTTCCCGGCGGGGATGGAATCCCCGCCTTCGCCTTACAACGCTGTTTATCCAATCTGTGTAATCTGCGTAATCTGTGGATTATACCTCCGGATCATTCCCCGTGACACACGAGCGACTCGGCCACGTCGAGCATCATCTGCTCGTTATCGTGATGCACCGCCTCGACGCTGTAGATGCGATTCGACTCCGGGCAGTGCCAGACGCGGCCGTCGAAATCCGACGCGATGCGCAGCCGCGCCAGCCGCTCCGCCGCGCGCCGCGGCCGGTGCAGAAACCGGCGCCGGTGGCCGTGAACGCGCAGCCCGTCGTGGCCCTTGACCGCCAGCGGCGCGCAATCCCAAACCACGTCGCGCCGCCGCACCTGGTCCACCTCGTACCAGTGCTGCAAGTCGCGCTCCGCCAGCGCGACATCGGCCATGCCCCAGCGGCAGACGCGCAGCTTGTTGCGCTTGCCCGAGGCGAACGCCAGCTCGAGATACCCCGCCATTAGCTTCTGATGCTCGAGCCGGAACTCCTCCGGCGCCTCGAACTGGATGCCGTAGAGCGCCCAGGTCGCCCGCCCGTCGCGGCCGTGATCCTCCAACGACGTCAGGATGCGGCGCGCCAGGGAATCGTCACGCTCATCCTGCGGCATGATGACCTGGGCGATAACCGTGCGCCGGCACTTGTTGCAGCGCCAGATGACCCCGCATCCGCGCTCGCGCCCGCGCCACGAGAAGCCGCGCAGCCGCTTGTCCGGCTTGCTGCGCCGGCTGATGACGCGGGCCCTCTCGTCGATGCGGATCTCGCTGCGGCGAGACTTCTTGCCCAGCTTGGCCAGGTACTTATCGAGCGCGCGGTCGAGGTTGACCTCGGCCTGGGACCACTTCAGCTCCAGGCGCGGCATGTTGGAGTCATCGAGCCGCGCGTAGCCCGACTTGTGGTCGCCGCCGATGGCGCCGAGCGTCCAGTCGGCGGGGACACGCGCGGTCAGGCCCTGCCAGCCGAAGAGCGCGAATGCGTCTTCCGCCTTTTCGCCGCGTGGTTTAGATTTCACGGATGCGATCGAGATGGTTGGCAACTCCGAAGCCGGCGACTCTCACCAAACCGGGCGACTGTCATCCCGAGCGCCAGCCAGGGATCTCGTAACGAATTGAGATTCCTCACTTCGTTCGGAATGACATTCCCTTGGGCGGTCAGTTCTATTGACGCTCGCGTAATAGATTGACGCCTCAAACCACTAATAGCGAGCGTCAAGTCCCCCCGTCCCGTGTAAAGCAGATATGCGAGCTTGAATAGCACAAGCCTAGTGCTTTCTTGCACATCTGTTGTTACATTTCACCCTCACCTCAATGGCTAGGCGGCTAAGCGCGAAGCGCCGCCGTGGCGGTGGCGGAGCCACCTAGCCACCTGAAGGCCGCCACGGCGGCTCCGACTGCGTCGGAGCTTAG
>Ga0315280_10002860_pt1 | contig 27377 bp, 25 predicted proteins | sample YL17G06_40_MG_FD_203697 | JGI IMG/M metagenome (GOLD analysis project Ga0315280, IMG submission 203697) | Sediment microbial communities from Yellowstone Lake, YNP, Wyoming, USA - YL17G06_40 | ecosystem: Environmental > Aquatic > Freshwater > Lake > Sediment | place: USA: Wyoming | collected... | reverse complement strand
GCCCCATGCCTCAAAAAACTCATCCCACCACGACCGCCGGAACGCTCGCAGCGCCGGCGCCGTTGGCTGGATCGCCCGTTACTATTTCGTCAACCCGGTGTGCCATTTGGCAATATCTGCCGGGGCTGGCCGAGGGAATCTTCGCAGGCCGCGACGATTTTGCGGGCTAGTCAGCCAGTTTCGGATTGCGGATTTCAAACGCGCTTTCTTGAAATCCGCAATCCGCAATCCGCAATGCGACCCTTGGACCCTTGGACCTATTTTTTGAGCAGCCGGCGGACGGCGTGGCCGGCCTCGCTGGTGCCGGCGCTGCCGCCCAGGTCGGGGGTGCGCAACCCTTGCGCCAGGGCCTCCTCGACGGCGCGCTCGATGGCCCGCGCTTCTTCCTCCAGGCCGAAAGAATGGCGCAGCATCATGGCCGCCGAGCCGATGGCGCCCAGCGGGTTGGCCTTGTCCTGCCCGGCGATGTCCGGGGCGCTGCCGTGCACCGGCTCGTACAGGCCGGGGCCGCTGCCCAGCGACGCCGAAGCCAGCATGCCGATGGAACCGGCCAGCACTGCCGCTTCGTCGGTCAGGATGTCGCCGAACATGTTCTCGGTGAGGAGCACGTCGAAGGCCCGCGGGCTGGTGATCAGGCGCATGGCGCAACTGTCCACCAGGGCGTGCTCGAGTTGCACGTCGGGGTAGTCTTTGCCGATCTCGGTGACCACCGCCCGCCAGAACTGCGAGGTTTCCAGCACGTTGGCCTTGTCCACGGAGGTGAGCTTGCGGCGGCGGCCGCGCGCCAGCTCGAACGCCGTCCGCGCCACCCGAGTGATTTCCGCCCGCGTGTAGCGCAGGGTGTTCACCGCGCTATCGCCTTCAATGCCGCGCGGCGTGCCGTAGTAAAGCCCGCCGGATAGCTCGCGCACCACCAGCAAGTCGGTGCCGGTGACGATGTCGGCGCGCAGCGGCGAGGCCGCTTCCAGGCCCGGAAAGATGCGCGCCGGACGGAGGTTGGCGAACAAATCGAGTTCCTTGCGCAGCCGCAGCAGGCCGCGCTCGGGCCGCTTGTCGGGCGGCCAGGTGTCGTACTCGGGCGCGCCGATGGCGCCGAACAGGATGGCCCCGGCCGTGCGCGCTGCGGCCAGCGTCTCAGCCGGCAGCGACTCGCCCGTGGCCCGGATGGCCGCTCCCCCGATCAGGTATTCCCCGGCCTCGACCTGGTGGCCGAAGAGCTCGGCCACCCGCTGCACCACCGCCAAGGCCTCCTGCGTGACTTCGACACCGATTCCGTCGCCAGGCAGTACCGCTATGTTTAATCGCATGATTGGATTGAACCGCAGAGCCCCTACATGCCGCTTTCCGCCGCGGCCATAGTTACCCCTTGTCGGGCTGTTCCGCCGCCGTTTCTCCGGAGGGCTGTGGGCGCTCGTCGGCAACGCCGTTCGCGGTAGTGGGCCGCTTCCGGCTGGAAGGGTCGTCGGAAGTAACAAAAGCTCCGGAGCCGCAACCCAGATCCTTGATCAGTTGCACCTTTGGTGTCGCCATGATTTCTCCCCGTGTCTTCTCGGCGGCCGTCAGCCGGCAGCCGGCCTAATCCCCGGTGGCCGAACGGGCTTGGGCGCCTTCGGAGCCTGCCGGGCGGCGCGCCGGGCCCCGCCGGTTGCGCACGTATTTGTTCACGGCTTTCAGGCAGGCGTTGGTGGCCGCGTTGATGGCGTCGGGCCCCTCGGCCTGCCCCGCATAGACCTCGCTGCCGAAGCAAACGGTGATGTCGGCCGAGTTCAGCCGCGTGCTTTCGTCCAGGTGCAGGGCGTAGCTTTGAACCGCAATCGGATGCCCGGTGGCCACACCCACGGCGGCGCAGCAGGCGGTGATGGGATCCTCGGCTTCCGCCTGGCCCGCGGCCGGCTTGCCCTGGCGCAGCAGCCGGACGGCCGCCCGGCTGGCGCCGTCTACCGCTACCTCGACGGCCTCGAGCTGGAAGGCGGCCACCGACTCGTCCGCCCCGTGCTCCAGCAGCTCCATCAGGTCGTCGTCCAGGATGTTCTTCTTCTTGTCGGCGAGCTGCGTGAAACGGTGATAAATCTCGTCCAGCTCCTGCTTCTCCACCTGGTAGCCGAGCTGCTCGTAGCGGGCCCTGAGCGCGTGCCGGCCGGAGTGCTTGCCCAGCACCATCAGGGTTTCGGGAATGCCCACCGTCTGCGGCGTCATGATCTCGTAGCAGAGGCGGTTCTTCAGCATGCCGTCCTGGTGGATGCCGGCCTCGTGGGCGAAGGCGTTCTTGCCGACGATGGCCTTGTTGGGTTGCACGCCCACCCCGATGGTGCGGGTCAGAAGCTGCGACGTGGGGTACAGCAGCTCGCTGCGGATGCCGGTGGTGTAGGGCAGCCGGTCCTGCCGCACCTTCAGCGCCATAACCACTTCTTCCAAAGCGGCGTTGCCGGCGCGCTCCCCGATCCCGTTGATGGTGACTTCCACCTGGCGCGCCCCGGCCTCGATGGCCGCCAGGGTGTTGGCCACAGCCAGGCCCAGGTCGTTGTGGCAGTGAACGCTGACGATGGCGCGCCCGCGCAGCCGCTCGCAGACGGCGGCGATGAACCGGCCGTATTCGTCGGGATAGCTGTAGCCCACCGTGTCGGGAACATTGATGGTCGAGCAGCCCCCGGCCACGGCCGCCTCCAGCACCTGGTAGAGGTAATCCATGTCGCTCCGGGTGGCGTCCTCGGCCGAGAACTCCACGTCATCGACGCAGCGCCGGGACAGCTCCACGCACCGGATCGTTTCCTCCAGCGCCTCCTCGCGGCTGCGCCGCAGCTTGTACTTCAGGTGGATGTCGGAAGTGGGAATGAAAATGTGGATGCGGGGGCGCTTGGCCGACTCCAGCGCGCTGGCCGCCCGTTCGATGTCCAGGCGGTTGCAGCGGGCCAGCGCCGCGATGCTGGCCCAGCCGAATTCGCGCGCCACCGCCCGCACCGCGTCATGGTCGTCATCGGAGGCGATCGGGAAGCCTGCCTCCAGCACGTCCACGCCCAGCTCCACCAGTTGTCGGGCCAGCCGCAGCTTCTCCGGCGTGTTCATGCTGCAGCCCGGCGACTGTTCGCCGTCTCTCAGCGTGGTGTCGAAAACGCAGACGCGGTTCGGATCCATACTCGATGCCTCCTCTTCCACTTCCACCCAGGTCTCAGGTGCCAGGTCTCAGGCGCTAGGTGATACCTGTAAAGCTGACACCTGACGCCCGAATCCTAAAAGTCTGCCTGGCCGACGCAAATAACGCAAATTTATAATTCTTGTAAGAAGATAAGATTTTGTTATACTGGGCGGCTATGGAGTTGAGCCAGCTTGATATTTTCCTGGCGGTAGCCACCGAAAAGAGCTTTTCGCGGGCCGCCCAGCGCCTGCTGCGCACCCAGCCGGCCATCAGCCTGGCTGTCCAGAAACTGGAGGGGGAACTGGGCGAGAGGCTGGTGGACCGCTCGCTAAAAGACGGCACACTCACCGACGCCGGCAAGATCGTGCTGGAACATGCGCGCAAGTTCGGGAACCTGCGCCGGGATCTGCTGAACGCGCTCACCGAGCTGCGCGACAGCCACACGGGCCGGCTGACCATCGGGGCCAACGAGAGCGGGGCCATTTACCTGCTCAAGCACATCCACAAGTTCCGCGCGCTCTATCCGGGCGTGAAGCTGGAGGTGCGCCGCAGCCTGTCCAGCCAGATTCCGCACGACGTGCTGGATAACGCCGTGGAACTGGGAGTGATCTCCTACGAGCCGGGCGACCGCAACCTGGAGTCCATGGTGATCTATACCGACCACCTGGCTTTCATCATCTATCCCGGCCACCGGCTGGCTTCACGCAAGCAGGTCTCGATCCAGGATCTGGGCTCGGAATCCTTTATCGCCCACAACGTGCTCTCGCCCTACCGGCAGACGGTGCTGATGGCGTTTCAGAAGCACAAGGTGCCGCTGATCATGGACCTGGAGATGCCGTCGCTGGAGGCCATCAAGAAGGCGGTGCAGTTGCGCATGGGGGTGGCCTTTTTCCCGCGCATGGTGGTGGAGCAGGAACTGGAGGCCGGGACGCTGGTGGAAGTGCGGGTCAAGGAGTTGCGCGTGGAGCGCAAAATCCGGCTGGTGCATCCCGGCCGCCGCGAGCTTTCCCACGCCGCCCGCGCCTTCCTGGAGGTGGTGCGCCGCTCCGGCGCGGTCCAGGAGGAAGCCGCCAGCGCCTGAGCGACCGGTGGGAAATCAGCTAAACAGATCGGCGGAGGTGTGGAATCGCTCGGCCAGCCTCCTGGCCTGAACCTTGGTGATGCCGCGCTTCCCGTTCACCACTGCGGAAACCGTACTGCGCGAGCCAAACACGGGGACAAGGTCTTTCTGCCGAAGGTTGTGTTGCTCCATGAAAAAGAGAAGCGTATCCCGAGGCGACCCTTCGTCGAGCGGATAAGCCCTTTCCTCAAAGTCCGCCACAAGGACAGCAAGCAGCCCAAGCAGGGAACTTTCTTCGGCCGTCAGGTTTTCCTGTCCCTTCTCGATCAACTTGGAGATCACGGCCAATGCCTGCTCGTTCTGTTCTTCCGTCTCGATTGGGGCAGGCAAAACAGCGGCGAGCAGTTCCGCGTATTTTCGTGGATTGATGCGAGCAGTCGCGCTCATCTCTTCGATGCCCCCATGCTCAAATGAACAAATCGGCGGTGACGCGAAACCGCTCCGCCAGCCTCTTGGCCTGCGCCTTGCTGATCGACCGCTTGCCGCTAAGTACTTCCGAAACGATACTCTTGCTGCCGAACAGATGGGCGAGATCATTCTGGCTCAAGTCATTCGCGTCCATCAGTTCCTTTAGAATAGTGACGGGATCTGCCTTTTCGAGCGGATAGTGACGCTCGTCGTAATCCTGGACCAGAATTCCAAGCAGTTCCAAGAGCGCGCCTTCCTCCGGCGAAAGCGAGTCTTCGCCTATCTCCATCAGTTGCCGGGCCAGGGCCACGAATTCGTCGTATTCCTGCTCGGTGGAGATGGGCTTGGGCAGCACGCGCAACAGCAGCCTTCCGTATTTCCTTTGATTGAACGCATCGGTCTTCATAATTCCCAGCGTCTCTCTTAAAGCGGCGTGCGGGGGCGGAAGGCGCGCAATTCCTCCAGCGAAAGCCGGCCGGTGTACAAGGCCATGCCCAGCGCGGCGTGAACGCCGATTTCATCCAGCGCGCGGATCTCGTCCATGGTGTAGATGCCGCCTGCCGCGGTGATGGGCAGCGCGGTGGCGCGGCGCAGCCGGCCGAACCAGTCCAGATCAGTGCCGGTCATCGTTCCCTCGTTGTCCACGAAGGTGCACAGCAGCTCGCCGCAATACGGCTCCAGTTGCCTCGCGACGTCTTCGGCCGAGAGCCCGGTTCGCTCACGCCAGCCCTTTACCACGATGTGCCCCTCGCGCGAGTCGAGCGCCACGATGACGCGGGCGGCGCCCACCGCTTCGCGCAGCTTCTCGAGGAACGGCAGGTTCAGGCCGGAAGGCTGGAAGGCGGAGGTGCCCACAATTACCTTGCGCGCGCCGGCCTGCGTGATCTCCACCGCCCGCGCGGCCGTTCGGATGCCGCCGCCGGCGCGGCAAGCGGCCTGCCCGCACAGCCGGCGCACCATGGCATCGTTGTTGCCGCTGCCCATGGCGGCGTCCAGGTCGATCACCTGGATTTCGGGGAGGGCGGCAAAGTCCCGCAGCAGGGCGGCCAGGTCGTCGCGCTCCAGCGCCTTGTCCCGGCCGCGCACAAGCTGCACCGCCTTGCCGCCCATCAGATCAATGCACGGAATAATCATAACGAAGTGACAAGTGACAAGTGACGAATTGTCCGAAGCACAGCAACAGAGTTGTCTCTCCGTGCCTCTGTGTCTCCGTGGCTAATTCCCTCAGAACCTAACCTCCACTCCACGCTCCTGCAAATACTTCTTCAGCTCCAGCACCGGGATTTCGCCGTAATGAAAAATGCTGGCGGCCAGAGCGGCGTCGGCTTCTCCGGCGGTCAGCACATCATAGAAATGCTCGGGCAGGCCGCCGCCGCCGGAAGCGATCACCGGAATGCCGACGGCGCGGGAAACGGCGCGGGTCAGCTCGCAATCGAAGCCGGCCTTGGTGCCATCGCAATCCATTGAGGTGAGCAGGATCTCGCCGGCGCCGAGCCGCTCGCCCTCGGCCGCCCACCCCACCGCCTCCAGTGCGGTGGGCGTGCGCCCGCCGTAGGTGAACACGGTCCAGTGGCCTTGGTGGCCGGGCGTGCGGCGGCCATCGACGGCCAGCACCACCGCCTGCGACCCGAACTCCATGGAAAGCTCGGTGAGCAGCGCGGGGCGCTCGACGGCGGCGGTGTTGACGCTGACTTTGTCGGCGCCGGCGCGCAGAAGCCGCCGGGCGTCCTCGACCGAGCGCACGCCGCCGCCCACCGCCAGCGGGATAAAAACTTTTTGCGCCGTCCGCTCCACAGTTTCAACGATCAGACCGCGCTTTTCCGCCGAGGCGGTAATGTCCAGGAACACGACTTCATCGATCCCGGCCTCGCTGTAAGCGGCGGCCAGTTCGGCCGGGTCCCCGGCATCGCGAAGCCGGACGAACTGGATGCCCTTGACCACCCGGCCGTCCTTCACATCCAGGCAGGCAATGATGCGCTTGGCGGGCATTAAACGTCCTCCGGATCCAAGGTCCCAGGTCCCAGGTCCAAGGTCTCTTGCCCCGCCCAACGCTGGAGCAAAGCGAGCCCGTGAGAGCCGGATTTTTCGGGGTGAAACTGGCAGCCGGCAAGGTTGCCGCGCTCGATGAGGGCCGCGAACCGCAGGCCATGGCGGGCATAGGCCGAGACCCCTTCAGCGCTATCGGGTACGTAATAGGAATGCGCGAAGTAGTACATACCTGGACGGGCCAGAATGCCCGTCCCTAGTAGTTCCAGGGCGGTCCAGCCCATGTGGGGAACGCGCAGGCCGGCCGGGAAACGCCGGACGGCGCCGGGCAACAGGGCCAGGCCCGGCGTTTCGGGCGCCTCCTCGCTGGCCTCGAACAGCGCGTGCATGCCGAGACAGATGCCGAAATAGGGCGTGCCGGAGGCCAGGCGGCCGCGCAGCGGCGCTGCCAGGCTCTGCCGCCCGAGCGCCTGCATCATTTGCCCGAAGTGCCCCACGCCGGGAAGAAGAATGCGTGTGCCCCGATCGAGTTCCGCCGGCTCGCGCGCCACGAGGAATTCGGCGCCCATCGCGCGCAGCCCGTTGCAAACTGAATGCAGGTTGCCGGCCCCGTAATCAATCACCGCAATCATAAGAAGCGGAGGTCAGGAGTCAGAAGTCAGAAGTCAGAAGTCAGTAATCCTCCTGGCTCCTGACTTCTGACTCCTGACTTCTTTCCTTCACAACAAGCCTTTCGTGCTCGGCAATTCCTTCAGCAGACGGCGGTCGCGGGAGCAGGCCACGCGGACGGCGCGCGCAAAGGCCTTGAACAGGGCCTCAATCTTGTGGTGCGACGAACGGCCGTAGAGCACCTTCAGATGGACGTTAGCCCGAGCTTGGCTGCTGAAGCCGCCGAAGAAATCCTCGAGCAATTCCGCCTGCAGGTCGCCCACCAGCCGCGCGCGCAGCGGCGCGCTGTAAACCAGGAACGGCCGTCCGCCGAAGTCCACGGCGGCCACGGCCAGCGTCTCGTCCATGGGCATCAGGAAATAGCCGGCGCGGTTGATGCCCCGGCGGCCGGCCAGCGCGCGATCGAAACACTGCCCCAGCACGATGCCGGCGTCTTCCACGGTGTGATGCTGGTCCACGTCCAGGTCGCCGGCCGCTTCCAGTTCCAGGTCGAAGCCGCCGTGGCGGGCGAACAGTTCCAGCATGTGGTCGAGGAAGCGGACGCCGGTCCGCACCCGCGACCGCCCCCGCCCGTTGATTACCAGGCGCGCCCGAATCTGCGTTTCCGTCGTTATCCGCTCGACTGTGGCTGACCGTGTTTTCATAAGACTTAGCTCTTAGCTTTCAGCTATCAGCTTTCATGGCTGCCATCCTGAGTAACTCGCACCGGCAATTGAAAACTGACAACTGAAAACTGACAACTGAAAACTGAAAGCTGATGGCTGACAGCTTCTCACCCCAGCACTTCACGCAATGCCCGGATCAGGCGGCGGGTCTGCGCCGGCGTTCCCAATGTAAACCGCACGCAGCCGGGCAATTCATAGCTGCGGTCGCGGGCCAGGATGCCGCGCTGGCGCAGGCCATCGCGGACCGCCAGCGCGCGGTCGCCCAGCCGCGCCAGCACGAAATTGGCGCTGCTGGGCACGTAGGATACGCCCCGCCGCCGAAACTCTTTCTCCAGCATCTGCCGGGAGCGGAGCACGGCTGCCACGTACTTGTTTACATATTCCTGATCGCACACCGCTTCCAGGGCGGCCACCAGGGCCACCGAGTTGACGCTGTATGGAGACTGCGCCTTCAGCAGGTGCCGGGCGGTGTCCGGGTGCGCGAACAGGCAGCCGATGCGCAGCGCCGCCAGGCCATAGGCCTTGGAAAACGTCCGCGAGACCAACAGGTTCCGGTAACGGGTGACCAGCGGCAGCAGCGTCCGGCCGTAGAACTCGAAGTAGGCCTCATCGACGAATACCAGGGTGTCGGTGAACTCGGCTACGAGCCGCTCGATCTCGTCCGGATCGACGGCGGTGGCGGTCGGGTTGTTGGGATTGGCGATGAAGACGGCGCGCCCGCCCAGCAGCCGCATCTCCTGCCGGACCGCCTCAACGGGAAACACCAGGTCCGGGCCCGGGCGCACGTTCACCAGGTCGGTGCCCGCCACCGAAGAGTAGAACCGGTACATGGCGAATGTCGGCTCCGACAGGATCACGCGGTCGCCCGCATTCACAAAGGTATTGAGGGCGAGTTGAATCGCCTCATCGGTGCCGTTGGTGATCACGGTCTCGTCCGTGGAGCGGCCGAAGGCCGCCGCCAGCCGGCCGCGCCCCGATTCGTACTCCGGGTAGGTGGCCAGGCGGTCGCGGGTCAGGCGGCGGATGGCGGCCAGCACGCGCCGCGAACAGCCCACCGTGTTCTCATTGAAATCCAGGCGCAGCCGCCCTTCGCGCCCCGATGAGGGCGGCGAGTAGGCGGTCATGCGGCTGACAGCTTCCCTTGGCTGCATAACTTCAGCGTTCCAAGTTCCAGGTTCCAAGTTCCAGGTTCAACGTTGCTTCGGATCAACTTGGAACCTGGAACGTGGAACCTTGAACCTGACTTCCACCGCGCGGGCATGCTGTTCAAGGCCTTCGGCGCGCGCCATGGTGGTAATGGCCGGCGCCAGTGCCCGCAGGCCCGCCCGGCTCAACTCCTGCACCGTGATGATCTTCACGAAATCCATCACCGAGAGGCCGCCGCGCAACCGGGCCACTCCGGCGGTGGGCAGCACGTGATTGGGGCCGGAGGCGTAATCGCCGGCCGCCTCGGTGCTGTACGGCCCCAGGAACACGCTGCCGGCGCTGCGCACCTGCCCGACACATCGCGGATCGGCAAGCGAGAGGTGCTCAGGGGCGATGCGGTTGGCCAGCTCCAGCGCCTGCTCGATGCTGCCGGCCAGCAGCGCCGTGCAATTCTTCCAGCGGGCGGGGATGCGCGCGGCCACCGCCTGGGCCAGGCGCCGCGAGGTGGTCACCAGGATGGCCGCCGCCTGCGGGTCGTGCTCGGCCTGGGCCAGCAGGTCGGCCGCCAGCCACTCAGGCTTGCCGCCGGCAGCCACCAGCACCACTTCGGTCGGCCCCGCCACCATGTCGATGCCCACCTCGCCCGCCAGCAGTTTTTTGGCGGCCGTGACGTAGATGTTGCCGGGGCCGACAATCTTGTCCACCCGCGGCACCGTCTCGGTTCCGAAGGCCAGCGCGGCGATGGCTTGTACGCCGCCCATGGCGAAGACGGCGCCGGCGCGGGCCAGGTGCGCGGCGGCGCAAACCGGTTCGGCGGCCCGCGGCGAAGCCACATAGACCCCGGCCACGCCGGCCACCCGCGCCGGGATCGCGGTCATCAGCACCGTCGAGAACAGCGGAAAGCGCCCGCCGGGCACGTAGCACCCGACGCTTTCCAGCGGCCGCACAAGCTGCCCGGCCCGGATGCCGGGGGCAATGGCGCGGCGCCATTCGCGCGGCATCTGCAGGCGGGCGAAGCGCGCGATATTGCCGGCCGCCTGACGCATGGCGCCCCGCAGGCCGACATCGGTGGCCTTCCACGAGGCCTTCAGTTGCGGCGCATCCAGGCGCAGCGGGCCCTGGTAGCCGTCGAAGCGGCGCGTGTAGGCGGCCAGCGCGCGGTCGCCGCCCCGGCGCACCGCCGCGAGAATCGGGCGCGCCACGGCTTCGGCCCGCTCCAGCGCCAGACGCCGCCCGGCCAGGAACCGCTCGATGTCAGTGCGACGCGAAAGAATGCGCATGGCTCAATCCAGTGACAAGTGACGAGTGACCGGCTTCTTGTCACTTGCCACTTGTCACTCGCCACTTCAGACAATGATCTTATTCAGCGGGTACTCCACGATGCCCTCGCCGCCGGCCTGCTTCAGCCTGGGAATGATTTCGCGGGCCACCCGCTCGTCGAGAATGGTATTGATTGCCACCCAGCCTTCTTCGCTCAGCGGGGAAACGGTGGGCCGGCGCAGCGCCGGAAGCATCTCCAGCACCGCCGCCAGGTCGGCCTGCCGCAGGTTCAGCATCAGCCCCACCTTGCCGTAGGCCAGGATCGCTCCTTCCAGCAGCGTCCGGATGCTCTCGAGCTTCTGCCGCTTCCAGTCGTTCTCCCACGAGGCATGGTTGGCGATCAGCTTGGTGTTCGATTCCAGCACGGTATCGACGATACGCAGGTTGTTGGCGCGGAGCGAGGAGCCAGTCTCGGTCACCTCGACGATGGCATCGGCCAGCACCGGCGGTTTCACCTCCGTCGCTCCCCAGGAGAACTCCACCTTGGCCTTCACGCCGTGCGAGGCCAGGTAGCGCTTGGTGGCCTGCACCAGCTCGGTGGCGATGATCTTTCCCTCGAGGTCGCGCGGCCCTTCAATGGTGGAAGCCTCGGGCACCGCCAGCACCCAGCGCACCTTGCCGAAGCTCTGCTTGGCGTAAATCAGGTCGGCCACCTCGCGCACCTCGGATTCGTTCTCCAGGATCCAGTCGCGGCCGGTCAGGCCGGCGTCCAGGATGCCGTCCTCCACGTAGCGCGACATCTCCTGGGCGCGGATCAGCATCAGCTCCAGCTCGGGGTCGTCCACCGCCGGGAAGTAGGAGCGCGGGTTGATGTTGATCTGAAAGCCGGCTCGGCGGAACAGGTCCACCGTGGCTTCTTGCAGGCTGCCCTTCGGTATTCCGAGTCTCAGTTTCATATGTCAGTCTCTCGGGCTGAAGCCGCAGATTGCGCCGATTTCACGGATTGAATCCGCATAATCTGCGAAATCTGTGGCTAGCTCAGTTTTCCCGGCTCGATCTCGACCCACGAATCGCCTTCCCGCCGCCGGGAAAAGCAGCTCCGGTATCCCAGGTGGCAGGTGGCGCCGCCGGTCTGGCGGGCCAGGATTACCAGCGAGTCGTCGTCGCAGTCCACCCGAATCTCTTCGACCGCCAGCCGGTTGCCGGAGGTCTCGCCCTTGGTCCACAGCTTCCGGCGCGTGCGGCTGAAGAAGGTAGCGTGGCCGGTCTCCAGGGTTCGTTGAAAGGCCTCGGCGTTCATGAAGCCCACCATCAGCACCTCGCGCGTGGCGCTGTCCTGGATGACGGCGGGCACCAGGCCATCGAGTTTCGAGAAATCCAGGTTCATATGCCGGTCCAACAAAAAAGCCCGGCTTCCTGCTGCCGGGCGTTTCATCGTTCCAAGATTGGGCTTCCCTTAAGAGGCAGCCCGGCGCACACGCGTCCCGTGATGGTGATGATGGCGCGCGATATTGGCCGGCTGTGCCATGAAGAGCAAGAATAGGCCAGCCGGTTGCCGGCTGTCAACGACGAATTGCCAACGGATCACTCCAGCGCGGCGCCGCGCACCGTGATCTTCAGGGCGCAGGCATACTTGCCGGGCTTTCCGGCGGGCAGCTCGACCAGCAGCGCGTCGGCGGTCTGCGACCATTTCAAAGCCGCAGTGCTGCCCAGCATGGAAACCGACTGGATGCCGGCCACCCCCGGCCTGGCCCCGGCCTTGAGCGTTTGAATCCGCAATCTGCCGTCCTCGGGCCAGCCCAGGGCCATGGCGTAAAGCGCGTTGCCCTTCCGCGTGAAGCGGATGTCTTCGGCCGAGCACTTCTCAAAGCGCCATTGGGTGTGCTCGCCCTTGGTGTAGATGAGCTTGGCGGTGGAGCCTTCGGCGTGGACCCGCCAGGGGCGGGTCGAGTAGATGGCCTCGCCGTTCACCCGCAGCCAGTCGCCGATCTCCCGCAGCACGGCCTTCTGGTCGTCGGGGATCTCGCCGTTGGCTTTGGGCGCCAGCGAAAGCAGCAGGCCGCCGCCGCGGCTGACGCGGTCAATCAAGCCCAGCAGGATTTCGCGCGCGCTCCGCAACTGCAGGTTCTGGATGTAGCCCCAGGAATTCTCGGCGATGCTCAGGTCGTCGATCCAGGGCCGGTCAACCTGCTCCGGCCGGTCGCGGCCGGCCTCGAAGGTGAGGATGCCGAACTGGCGCGGGAAGTTGAATTGCTTGGTGCCCGCGAATTTGTTCAGCACCTCGACCTCCGCCTTCCGCCCGGCCGCCTGGTTGTAGTAATGGGCCAGCGACTCCAGGACCGGGCCGGCGACTTCCGGCGAGGTGAAGTCGCCGCCGTCGAACCACAGCACATCGGGGCGATAGTTGTCGATCACTTCCAGCAGCTTGGCCTGCCACTGCCGGATGAAATCCTCTTTCTTCGCGGTGAATTCGTTCCAGTAGAAATCGGCGTAGCGCGGATCGAACAGGTCGGCGTTTTCCTCTTTGAGCCGGCCCCACAGTTTTTCGTCGCGCGGCAGGTACCAGTTGAAGGTGCGCATGTGGTGCTCGGTGGCCACGGTCTTCAGCCCCTTGGCCCGCAGGGCCCTGACCAAGCCGCCGTAGAGGTCGCGCTTCGGCCCCATCTCCCCGGCGTTCCAGCGGTAGACCTTGCTATGCCACAAGCCGAAGCCGTCGTGGTGGACCACGGCGATGCCCGCGTAGCGGGCGCCCGATTGCCGGATCACCTCGGCCCATTCCTCGGGATCGAACTTTTCGGCTTTGAACATGGGGATGAAATCCTTGTAGCCGAACTTGTCCTGCGGCCCGAACGTCTTGCGGTGATAGTCGTAGGCGCCCAGCGGGTCCTTGGGGTCGTACATCCGCTTGGCATACCATTCGTTGCCGAACGCCGGAACCGCGTAAACGCCCCAGTGCGCGTAGATCCCGAACTTGGCATCCACCAGCCACTGCGGATTGCGGTGGCGCGTAAGCGAATCCCAGGCCGGCTCATAGCGCTCGGCGGCAAGCGCCGGGAGCAGAGCAGCCAATCCGCAGATTCCGCAGATTGCGCAGATTAAGATGCAATTCCGGAATCTGCGAAATCTGCGGATGGGTTCCGGTTTGGCTGGTCCGCGTTTGCCTGTGTCGTGTTTCACTCGCGTTTTCCCTGTGGCTGTCTTCAGAACGTCAGGCGCAAGCCGAACTGGAACTGGCGCGGATCGAAGGTCGAGGTGAAGGCCAGCGGCTCGGTGGGGAACAAGCGCCGGCCGACCAGCGGGCGCGGCAGGTTCTCAACGCCGCCCGCCGTGCAGCCGGCGTAGTCCGGCGCGGAGAACGGGCCGGTGGTCGCCCCGATGCAGCCCACCACGTTGTTCACGGTGCGGAAATTGGTGCGGTTGAGCAGGTTGAAGGCTTCGCCCATCACCTCGATGGAAGTGCGCTCGCGGTTCGGCACGCGGAAGCGGCGCGAGACCCGCAGGTCGGTCGTGAACAGATCCGGGCCGTGGCCGATGTTGCGGCCGGCGCCGCGCGGCCGGTGGGTGTTGGGATGGCGGTCGTTCACGTTGTCGTAGCCCAGCAGCACGTTGAAGGGCCGCCCGCTGGAAGCCACCACGACGGGCGAGAGGGTGAATCCGCCCAGCAGGCGCCCCAGCGGCCCCTTGCCGCTCCACGGGCTTTCCAGCACCGCGCTGGCCACCAGGCGGTGGCGCTGGTCGAAGGAAGAAAGGGCGCGGTCGGCCCGCGAGTTGGTCTGGTCGTTGGGTTGGAAGTCGGTGTTGAAGTCGGTCACTTCGTCAATCGCCTTGCTGAAGGCGTAATTGGCGTCGAGCATCACATGGCGCGCGAAGCGTTTGTTCAGCGAAGCGACCAGCGCGTGGTAGAAAACGTTGGCCGATGATTCGAAGATGTTGAGCTGGTTCAACAGCGGCTGCTGGAAGGTGTAGGCGGGCAGGCGAGGGTCGGCCGTGACCGCGCTGCTCTTGACCAGGTTGCGGTCCAGAATGCGCACCACTTTCGCCGTGCGGTTGAACATGTAATTGGCCGAGACGGCGAACCCCCCGATCTGCCGGTCCACCCCGAAGCTGGCCTGCTGGGCATACGGGTTCACGAAATTCGGGTCGATGCCGAAGACCACCGAGAGCGGGGCATTGGGGCCCGGCCGGATGCCGAACTGCGCCAGGTCCTGCGCGGTGATCTGCCGCGAGCCGAGCACCCCCTGCTTCAACAGCGTCTGGTAGATGACCGCGGAGGTAACCGGCGTGGTAGTGCCGGGGACCACCAGGCCGGTCAGGCCGGTCAGCGGCACGAAGGTCTGCGCGATCTGCGTGCCGTCCAGCGTCTTGGCGACGTCGGCGACCTGGCCGTCGATGGTGCCGTAGTAGATGCCGTAGCCGCCGCGGATCGCCGTTTTCCCGGTGTTGAAAGGATCCCAGGAGAAACCGAAGCGCGGCCCGAAATTGTTGGTGTCTACCTGGGGAATATAGGGCTTGTTGCCGTCCAGTTCATAGCGCAGGCCGGCGCTCAGCGTGAAGTTCGGCCGCACCTTCCAGGTGTCCTGCACATAGAAGCCGAAGCGCTTGGCCCAGGTGGTCAGGTTGGGATCGCCGAAGCCCTGCTGGTAGTAGGTGGGCAGGCCCAGGTTGAAGGCCTGAAGGGCGGTGATGGGCGTGACCAGGGCGCGCGACAACTGCAGGGTGCCGACGCCGGCGATGGCCAGCGGGGCCGTCTGCTGGAGCGCGGCCGGCGCCAGCGGCGAGGTCAGCAGCGCGCTCACCTGCTGCAGGGTGGTCACCCCGGCCGCGCCCGGCACGCTGGCCAGGATGATGTTGGCCAGCGGCACCGCCTCGCCGAAGCTGAACCGCCCGCCCATGAAGGTCTGCGACACGGCGGTGTCCTGCACCGGGTTGATATCGCCGCCGAACTTGAAGGTGTGCCGCCCGCGCGTCCAGCTCAGGTTGTCCTGCCACTGGTAGTGGCGCTCGATCATCTTCGACGGCAGGAAGATCTCGCGGCCGAAGAAGCCGTAGCCGGTGATGTTGATTTCCGGGCCGAACGGATCCAGCGGGATCACGTGGACCTTGTTGTAGCCGAACTGCGTCCGGAATTCGTTCACCAAGTTGGCCCTGAACACGTGCGTGTAGCCCAGCACCGCGGAGTTGTCCCAGGTGTCCAGGTTGCGCCCGCGGTTGAAGGCGATCAACGCGCCGGACTGCGCGTTCTGGCTGAAATCGTCGGTGATGTTGTCGCGGAAGAACAGGTGGTCGCGGTCGCTGAAGTGATGATCCAGCTTGCCCAGGAAGGTCGTGAAGCCCTCGCCGAACGGGAAAGTGCCGCTGTTGGACCGGAACAAGTTGAGCGTCGAAGGATAGCTGGCGGTGGTCAGGGCGGCCTTCAACTGCGCGGCCAACGGCGCGATTGCCGCGGTTTGCGCGCTGGCTGGCAGGCTGCCCAACAGGCTGAATATCTGCGCGTGCAGCGGCTGAAACTGGGTGAAGATGCCGGGATCCAGCAGCAGCGGCACCCGCGAGGCCTCGTTGCGGTCCAGCCGCTCGAAGCCGGCGAAGAAGAAGGTCTTGTTCTTGCGCACCGGGCCGCCCAGCGTGAGGCCGTCCTGCAGGCGCGTAAACGGCGCCTTCTCCGCGTCGAAGTAATTGCGCGCCTGGAAGTGCTTGTTGCGGACAAAGGCGAAGGCGCTGCCGCGGAATGCGTTGGTCCCCGACTTGGTGACGATGTTCACTGCGCCGCCGGTCGATTGGCCGAACTCGGCGCTGTAGCCGGCGCGGTTAATCTGGAACTCCTGCACCGAGTCCTGGGTGACGGTGGCGCGCACGCCGCCGGTATTGAGTTGCGCCTCGGCGCCGTCCACCGAGACGAAATTCCGGCGGCCGTTGCTGCCGGCGAACGACAGGCCCGACTGCGGCGTCTGCGCCACGCGGAAATCGGTGTTGTCCACCATGTCGTTCGATTCGGTGACCCCGGGCGTCAGCAGCGCGAAGTCCAGGTAGTTGCGGCGATTGATGGGGAGGTTGTCGATGCGCCGCTCTTCGATGGTGGCCGACTGCTGGATGCGGTCCACCTCGACCGGCGGCGCCTGCGTGGTCACCACCAGCTCGGTGTTGATCTCGCCGGGCTGCAGGTGGAAATCCATTCGCAGCGTTTCGCCGACGGTAAGCTGCGCGTCCTTCCGGATCTGGCGCGAAAAGCCGGCCGCCTCCGCCCGAATGGTATAGACTCCCGGCGGCAGCGCCAGCAGGGCGTACTCGCCGCCCGACCCGCTGCGCGAGGACCGCGAGACGTTCTTCTCCTGGTTGGTGGCGGTAATCGAGGCGTTGGGAACCACCGCGCCGGAGGCGTCGTAGATCGTCCCTTTCACGTCTCCCGAAGAAATCTGGGCCTGCGGAAAGGCCGCGGCGGCGGCCAGCATCAGACACACCAGAGCCGAAGTCAGACGCAATGTCATCATTCTCTCCTCGCAAACTGAAGGCTCAATGCACCAGGGAAAAGGCCGGGGCGAAAATACTAGCATAATCAGGGCCAAAAACAGCCAACATTGCGAAGCGCGTGCCAGAGAGCCGTCAGTCCCTGCCGCTTGCTTCCCTGGGGAGTCCCGCGGACCTTTGCGTTTCCCGCTGCAAGAACCCCACGAACGCTACCCCGGCCCCTGCTGCCGACCTGAAGACCATGGAGGCTGAGGCCGCCCGCCTGGCCCGGTCCGTGGTTTCCAGCGCCCGCAGCGCGCTCTCCAGCAGCTCGGCCAGGGCGCTGGTGTAGTGCGTCATTGATTGCTCGGCTTATTGAAGCGCCGTAGGCGCGGCCGATAATAGCCCAGCACTTCAGTGCTGGGTAGTAAACGAACGCGAAGAGTCCCGGAGGGACGACTGAAACCGGCCATTTGCGGGAGGTTCGGTCGTCCCTACGGGACTCGGTTCCTTCTTCTGAGTTTCCCAGCGATAAATCGCTGGGCTATCTTCGACCGCGCCTCCGGCGCTCGCTGCTCATTAGGCCGCAGCCAAAGGCAAAGAAGCGTTGGACGCACTACACTGGTTTCCGAGGGCCTCAACTCGCCGTGGGCCAGCGCCTCGACCACGCTGGCGAACCCGCCCGCAATGTCCTGGGCCGTTGCCCGCGCGGGAAGATGCAGCGTCAGGGAGCGCTCCCTGCGCACCGGCATCATGCGGTCCAGGCAAACGCGCAGCGCGAACACGTCGCCGGCGAGCGCCTTCTCAATCGCTTTCTCGGTGAGCGCCTTGGCGCGGCCGTCCAGCAGGTCTTCCATGAGCAAGCTGGCGCGGTTACGGCTCCCGAGCGGTCGCCCTTTCGGGTTGCCCGAGGCCCCGCGGAGGAACCGCCCGTTGGCCCCGCGCTTGGGGAACTGGCCAGTTATCGGCTTCGGAACTGGCCGTTTTATTGGTTTGTCGATGCTTGTGTCCATTTTCTCCTCGTTTCTTTTGTTTGACTTGCCGGCCCGGCGCCATTTGTTTAATGGATAAGTAATGGCGGAGGCCGAACCAAGCATGAAATTATATACAATAGCCGATAATTCCAGTATGGCATACCGTGTCAAGTTTTTCGGCCCTCTCGCGCCGCAAGTCATTAAGAAGAAAGGAAATAAAATTCGGACGGCACTTTTCGCCAAATGGCCTGTTTTTGAAAGGCAGCGCTAATCCCTTGTAAGGGCGCAACTTGCGTGCGCCGGTGGCTTAAAGCCGTCTGGCGGTCCCTTTCGGCTTCACCGCCGCTGCTGGCGCCCGTGGAGCGGCAGATCGGTCACATCCAGGTCCGGCACCACGCATTGGGTGGCTCGGCGTGATCTTCGATAAACAAGCCGATCGGTTTCCCGCAGCAGCAACGCGCCGCCATCCGAGGTAATTGTTCCGCCGTCGAAACCAGCCACCACCGACCGGGAAAAATGTGGTGCGAACTCGAACTGGGATTGGTTACACTCTGTCATAGCAAAGGCCGCCTTTCTTCCGGTTCTAACGTTTTGTTGCAGAAATGTTTGTGCCAGAAAAGGCGGCTTTTTGCCAGACCCCGTGTGTGAAATCCGGGTTAGCAGCTCAATCAGTACGAATTCAGGCCGTAAGAGTATAGAATCAGGCAGGGCCAAGCATACCACGACACCGGAGCCTTGATATGGGGCATACGCGACTCGGCCGGATTCCGAAGACCCGGAAGTGGAGCGAGATTGTTGCCCTACTTAGCGAAACTGGCAAACTGCCCGCAGAAGACGTCGCCAGAATCTCTCGCCGCGCTTTGGAGGCAACCGAGACTGGGTTGGACCTCGCCGCAGACGATCCAGGCGTTCGCTACGCCTTTTTTCTGCTGACCCAAGTCGCACTTGCTTCGCGTGAGGACGATTGGAGTTCGCGCCTCAGCACACTTGGTATCTCGCTACCGGCAGACGCGACCGTTTTCGACCTTACCGCCGAAGTGCAGGGTGCCATCGACGACCACCTTTTGTCCCACGGGCCGCGAACAGACATCGGCGAAATCGCTCAGCAGGCTGTCGGAGAAGCGCTGGCGGCCACGGCAGGCGGCCAGACGCCATCCATGTTCTTAGGCGGCGCAGAGAACCTGCAGGACGCGCTGAGGGGCTTTTCCACGAAGGCCGGGTTTGCCCATTTGGGGCAGAAGTTTTTTGGCCAACTGTTATCCCGCTACTTGAACTTTTTTCTCAGCCGCGCCACCGCGGATGCGGTCGGCCGTGGCCGCATTGCCCAGCTTGGTGATCTGAACAGCTTTAACGATGCGTTGGTCCGCCATTGCGAGCAAAGCGCCCACATCGTGAGGGACTTTTGCGGTGAGTGGTATTCAAAGACCGAGTTTCAGGAAGGCATAGACCTTCAAAATGCATCCCGCTTCGTTGCCGTGGCGCTTGAGAAGCTGCAGGCCGAGATGCGCCAACAGGGGGCTGAGCAATGATCAAGCCCCGCCTGTGCTTGTGCAGCGGCGCCACCGTGCCACAGGACCATCCGCTCCTTGCTGGTCGTGAAGTTTTGGCATTGGATGCGGTGGGTGACGATCCGAGCGTGCACATCCGGCTGCAGGATGTCGCGCACGTCTTCCTTCAACAACTCAGCCCTCGGCTGACCGATCTCATCGAGATCGCAGCTTATGTTTACGCGGCGGATTGCGCTGTTCGGCGGGGTCAGGAATGGACCGCGGACCACAGCGTTGAGGCATGGGGCCGGGATTTCCATTTCGTAATCCCCGTCCGGGACTCGGTATTTTGGAATCGACCAGATGTGCAGGAGGAGTTGAGAACAGCTCTGAGTTTTCTTTCCGATGATCAGTACGGATTCACGTTCTGCCATTTGACAAAGGACAGGCCGCTGCAACAGTACATCGAGCTTGGGAAGCTGAAAGACTGGCCGTTCTGCGGCATCGAGCGTGTGGTCATGTTCTCTGGCGGACTCGACTCCCTCGCCGGCGCTCTCGACTCGGCCGCTTCTGGCAAGAACATTGTGCTGGTCAGCCACAGGCCGGTCGCAAGCCAAAGCCGGCGGCAAAGGCGCTTATTCCGCCTACTGAAAGAAAAAGCTCCTGGCCGGATGGTGCACGTGCCCGTGTGGATCAACAAGGCGGTGGCATACGGCAGAGAGCACACCCAGCGCACTCGTTCGTTCCTTTACGCAGCGTTGGGCACTGTCGTGGCAGAATCAATCGGCGCGAAAGGAGTTCGATTCTTTGAAAATGGGATTGTCAGCCTGAACCTTCCTATTGCTGGCGAGGTCGTGCGTGCGAGGGCTTCGCGCACGACGCACCCAATTGCCCTGGAAAAGTTCACCAGACTCTACAGCCTGATCACCGAAAGAAATTTTGTTGTCGATAACCCCTATCTTTTCAAGACCAAGCAGGACGTAGTGCGCATCATTGCTGAAAGAAGTGGACAAGAATTGATCCCCTACACGTGCTCATGCGCGCACGCCTTCTTCCAGCCTGGCACTCAGTGGCATTGCGGCTCCTGCAGCCAATGCATAGACAGGCGAGTTGCGATTCTGCACAACGGCATGGGAGAATTCGATCCAGCAACCGACTATCAATCAGACGTGTTTACAGGGCCAAGACGATCGGGTGCCGACAAGAACATCGCGGTCAACTATGTTCGACACGCGGCAGAACTTAAACAGCGGACGGAAGAACAGATCGCCACCGGGTACAACAGCGAACTGAGCAGGGCAGTCCGGTTCACGCCCAAGCGCGCTGAGGCCGCGGCGCAGTTGATCAAGATGGTCAAGAGACACGCAGCAGCGGTTTGCGGGGTGTTGGAAGATCAGCTCAAACTGAACGCCACGGCGCTGGTTACCAAAGGCCTGGAACCCACCAGTATGCTGGCCGTGGTCTGCGGCCAGGAACGGTTTGAGGCTTCATCCAAGCGCTTCTGCAACCGGATGCTGGGAATTCTCTCCCGAGGCCTACCGGTAGCCTTCCAGAAGGAGACGCCTGCAAATGAGGTGCGTGTCCAAGAGGTCGCCGACGCGCTCCTGAAGGCCGCCGACGAGGAACTGGTCCGCGAATTCCCCTTTGTGCGTTGGTCGTCTTCGCTCGCGAAACCAGATTGGTCGGTCGAGGCTCTGAATCTGTTCGTCGAGCTGAAATATCCGCGCCAGAAGTCAGACGTCCTGCGGGTGACCGAGGGAATTGCCGCAGATATCACCAAGTATGGCGACACCAGTACGTACACACTCTTTGTCGTTTACGATCCCCATCACGTAATTCTGGACGAGGCCCAATTCTCGGCTCCTGTGGTTGCGCGCTCGAACATGCAGATGGGCTTCGTACGATAGAGGGCGATGGAAAAAAGGACAGCGGCGGCAAAGAGCGAGGCAACCATGATGGAACTGCGAAAGATACTTCAAGACCTTCGGGGGCAACGCGCCGCCGCCCGGGCGACCGTCGACCGGCTCGACCGTGCCATCCAGGCGCTCGCCGAAGTGGGCGGCAAAGCACCTGGCCGCCGGGGCGGCCCTCGCCACATGTCGAAGGCGGCGCGGAAGCGGATCGCTGACGCGCAGCGAGCGAGGTGGGCGAGGGTGAGGGCGGAGAAGGCAAAGCGTACGTAGCGGCCCTGGCATCGCTGCCGCCCGAGCCAGCGATCTGCAAGGAATGCGACCTGCGGCACCTCTGCTCAGCGGAGGGATTTCTGAGATGAATGATCCTGAGTTCTTGTCGAGAGGCATTGACTACCTTGGCGTTCTCAGTGCGAGCCTCTGCAATCTCCAGGGATACCGAACTCTTGCGCACGAGCTGATCCAGAACGCAGACGACGCGCCCGATGCTACGTGCATCACTTTTGATGTGGGTGGCGACGCGCTCATCGTTGACAACGATGGTATCTTCAGTGATTGCCGGCAGGCGAGGGAATCGAAGTGTCCGTGGAGAGATGATAGGACCCACGGCCATCAGTGTGATTTTCACCGCTTTCGGTGCGTCGCCTCAGGAGACAAGCGAGGCGAACAGGGCGCGACGGGCGCATTCGGGATAGGCTTCTTCGCCGTATACCAAATCACCGACCGTCCGGAGCTGATTTCTGCCGGGCGTCACTGGATACTGCACGAGGACAACCAAGAAGACCAAAACATCGAGGTCTGTCCCGGCTGTCCGAAGTGCACCTGGCCCGGTCTTCCGCGCACCCGGTTCATTCTTCCATGGGCTTGGGACCCGCAATCCGAGCTTCGTCAAGCGCTACGCGCACAGGCTGTGCCAAGAGAAGGCCCGAAGCGAATGCTTGAAGAGCTCGAACGATCCCTACCGATCGCGATGCTCTTCCTGAAGCGGTTGCGCGCGATCGATCTCAGGCGCGCTGGACAACCGGCCCTCACGTTCGAGCGCTTGGACGACCACGACAGCCTCATCCTCAGCGACGGTCGCCGGGAAAACGATCGCGTGTGGCACCTGGTCCGCGGTGACTTCACGGAGGTGGCCGAGAAGCTAAGACAGCAGCATCCGGGATTGATCGAGCCGAAGCGCTCCTCACAGGTCACGTTGGCGATTCCTTCAAGTGAGCTCCGCGCTGGGTTGCTGTGCGCCTGGTTGCCGACCGAACACGACGTGGGGCTTCCGTTCCATATCAACGCGGACTTCTTCCCGACAAATGACCGCAAACAGGTCATCCTGGCGGAAGACTACCAGTCTGATTGGAATCGGGCGGCTCTGCTGGCCGCTGCGCGCGCGGTCGGCCAAGCCGTCGGCCGACTGCCAGCCTTGGTTGGCGCCCAACGCTTCTGGGATCTCGTATCGACCCTCAAGGAGGTCGCCGACCGCGTGGGGAACGGGCACGGGGAACCCAGTCTTTCGCAGTTCTGGAAGGAAGCAGCGCCGCAGTTGCGGACAACCCCTGTCATTCACACCACAAGGGGTGAATGGACGACCGCTGCCGACGCATGCCTTTTACTGCAGAGGGAGGAAGCCAGCGCCATCGGGCTTCTTGAGGCCCTCGGCGTGCAGGTTGTTCATGAGGACCTTCGCGCCTATCAGAGCCTGCTTCGCTCCGAAGCGGTAGGCGTGCCAATCCTGGACGTGGGTCATATCTGCAAGGCGCTCGCGGCACTTGGACTGGAGCGACGCACACAATTGGGGGATTTGCCCCCGGCACTCGGCACCGCTTCGGGGCGGGCAGTCCTTTGGGTCGAGATTGCCCTCTTACTCGAACGGCAGGGACGATTCCCAAGAATCAAGGCGGAGGACGAGCGCAGGCTCCGCACAATGGCGCTGGCTCCGGGGCGAGACGGTGCCCTCTGGCCCTGCCACGAGACCTATTCTGCGGACGAGGCCGCGGTGGCCCTGTTCGAGCCACTGGCCCTGGACATTCCCTTTGTGGCACGCGACAGCTCGTTCGAGCCACTCGTCTATCTGTGCACCCCTTTCGGTGCAATTGCCGCGGTCGAGGCGCTTGGCCGGGCCGGTGCGGGACATCTGGAGAGCCTCTGGAAGTGCGGGCAACTTTCTCTCCGGCGCCTGTTTGCTTGGCTTCAGGATCGGCGCCAGGAGATCCTCGCTGATCCGCGATTGAAAGACAGGCTCAGATCACTGCCGCTGTTCCCTAGCGTGGGGAAACTTCGCGCGCTGGGCAAGCTGGCACTCCCAGGGAACTTCACTGACCCGTTGGGGCTGGCAGAACTGGTTGACCTGGCCGAGCTTGGTGGTCGGCCTGACTTTCTGCGGGACCTGGGCATGCGAGAACTGGACTTCCGGACTTACGCGGTCGAGTTTCTGCCTGCGGCCCTGAAGGACCCATCCGCAACCCCGGACAAACGGCGCGCTGCGGTCCGGCTTCTCGCCGACCATGTTGGAGAGCTACGGGATGACCCGCAGGCGCGCCAAGCGCTTGCCGCGACGCCGCTTGTCGAGTGCACGGACGGTGAGTTCCGCCGGGTGGGCCAGTGCTACTTCGATACCAGCACCGTTCGGGATTGCCTCGGCGACAACACGCACTTCGCGGCGCTTCCGACAGAGCATGGGGCCGCGGTGAGCGACCTTTACGCATGGCTGGGAGTCCGCCACGAGCCGCGCCCGGAGGACATCGTGAGTAAGGTTCGGGAGTTGTCCGGCCAGCCCTACTCACGGGTGGCTGTGCTACAAATTCAAAAGATCCTTGCACATTTGGGCAAGCGATTCGAACCCGGTGGCCATCCTGTCGAACTGCATTTTCTGCAGAGCGCCAAATGGCTTCCGGCGTGCGGGAAGGCCGATCGATGGTACAGGCCCGATGAGCTGCACGCCATCTACCAGGACTACCTCTTTGAGAGCCAGGCGCTCTTTCTGGACTTACCCCGAGACGTCCAGAATACGAGTAGGGACATTCTGGATTGTCTCGGCATCCACTTGACGCCAGCACCGCACCTGGTCGTGGCGCACCTAGTCCACTGCGCCACGAATCAGATCCCTATGAAGGCAGAGGTCTATCGGTTCCTCAACGAGAACGCCGGCCATCCTGCACTCAACCACCTCAAGGACAAGAAGTGCCTGTGGCTTGGCGATGCCTACCGAGCGCCGACTGAAGTTTTTTGGGGCGAGCATCCGTTTAGGCGATACCGGTGGCGCCTCGGCGAAGAGCTTCGCGGCTACAGTAACCTTCTCAAAAGGCTCGAGGTGCGCGATACGCCAGACCACCACGATGCTTTGAGCGTGTTGAAGGAAATCTCCTCCGCGTTCGGCTCAGCAAACACTCCTCTGGATCAGGATACCGACTCTGTGGTGATGGCATGCTGGCAAATGCTTCAGTGGGCGCTTGACGTTGGTGCTCTGTCAGCCGACGGACTCCAGCCGCTGCGATCCGTCAAGTGCGTCGCAAACGCGGGTCGAGTTCTGTATCCCCCGGAGTGGATGTTCTTCGAGAACCGAGCGGGTCTCGCTGCGAAGTTCGGAGAATTTCCCTCTAACAACGTGATTCCGCACCCACTTGGAGCGGGTAAAGCTTTGGCAGTGGCGGGAGTCCGACAATTGGGCTCGGCTGTGCAAGTCGAGCTCCTTGAGTGTGCGGACCCAACTGACGACTCTGCCATGGGGGAGAGAATGCGCGCGCGGCGCGCCGAGATTGCGCGGGTGCTGGGCTCGCAAAATTCTGGCCAGCGTGCTGCTGAAGCGCTCGCTCGGCTGGACAACATTAGATGCATGGCTGCCACTTCTCTGGTGATTCGCTATCGCCTGCGCGCCTTCGGCCGCCAGCAGGACAGCAAACCCGAGCCGGTTTCCGCGGTCTACCGAACCGAGGAGCATGCCTTGTATTTCACTCAACGCGGTGGGCACGAACCATGGCCAGCGCTCGCACGTGAGCTGGCGGCCGCGCTGTTTCCGGACGAGGACCCAGGGCGGTTTGCCGCTGGCCTTAAAGAGGTCCTTGCCGCTGACACGGATGCCGAAGCAGCCGCGATTCTTGACGATCTCGGCTTCGCACGCCTAGATACCTCCGTCCGTGAACTGTCTTGGACCAGTGAAGCTGCTGCCGCGCTCGGTACGGACAGCGGGGGTGAGCCCGTCACTGCCGACGTAGTTTCTGGAGATACAGCGCCGACCGGCCGCCCGGTGGGCTCCCCTGACGAGGTAATCAGGCAGTTTCCCGGCCCGCAGGCCCCGCCGCCCATGCCGCCTGTGCTTCGTACAGACCAAGTCGGCACGCGCGCAGCGAGTAGCGCAGGAAGGGGCCCGGAACCGACGAGACAGAAAGCCCGGCCGGTGCTCAGGAGCTACGTGCCTTCGCCGGAGACCTCCGACTCAACGTCTCCTGGACGGGAAAACGAGGTGGATGGCGAGAGCCGCTCCCGCATCGACCAAGCGGGACTTCGCCGGGTTCTGGAGTACGAGACGAGGTGTGGGCGAACCCCGCACGAAATGCCGCACCAGAATCCCGGCTACGACGTCGAATCCTGTGATGCCGCTGGAAGAGTGGATCGATACATTGAGGTCAAGTCATTCTCGGGTCTGTGGACCAACACCTACGCCGTGCTCTCGCGACCGCAGTTCGACAAGGCGAACGAGGTCGCGGAGTCCTTCTGGCTCTACGTCGTCGAACGCGCGGAAAGCGATGACTTCCGGATTCACCGGATTCAGAACCCGGCGCTCAAAGCCAACCATTTTATGTTCGACGACGGCTGGCGCGCCATAGCCGAACCCGAGCCGCCCTCAGAAAAAGGGGGGTAATCCATGCCGAAGATCGACACCACCAAGCCCGAGCTGCTGTGGCCTGGAAAGTACAACGAGGACGGCACGCTCAACGAAGTGCCCCGGGTGAGCTTGCCCTTCCAGGTCATCGAGACCGTCAACGAGAGCCGCGCCACTCGCGAGGCGAAGACGGGCGGCCTTCAGAGCACACTCTTCGACGTCTAGCAGCCCGTGGCAGAAGTAGCTGTTTTCACGCAGCGACTTGAGCGGCCATGAAGCGGGGCAACTGGAACTCCGCGGGTCGCGAAGGGCCGGAATGGCCATCCCGTGCCACGAATCGACCGAAACCCAGCGCCGCTACTCTGAAAAAGCGGCTCTCGGCCATCGGCCCTCGGCTGTCGGCGCCTGCCTTTTCATCGCTTCCGGGTGCCCCGAAGGGGTATGGGGGCTGCCCTGAAAATCTCGGGAGCGGCGTCCCGCCGCAAGCATGTACCGCCGGCGTCCCGCCGGTAAGCCCTAATGGCTTGCCGTCGCCGTATGGTACCGGCGAGACGCCGGCGGTACGTCCGGCGCGCGAGACGCGCGGTCGCCGCCGTATTCCTCGCGCAGGCGCACCTGGCACTCGATCCCCAGCTTGTCCATGCGCTCTTTCAAAAAGAAGCCGAAGCGCGGATGATGGATGCCGGCGCCGGGCTTGGCGTCGGGCGGCAGCGGCTCGTTGGGCTCGGAATAGAATATGAACACCGGGGGTCGCCGGCGCTGAGGGCGGCGGCAGCGCACGTGAGAGAGTATCCACCGGCCGGGATGACACAGGAGCAGACTGATCGGCTCGTGGAAAGCATCGAGGCGCCTTGGGGACAACGGATCGAGCGGCAGATTCGGGAAGCGATGCAGTCGGGAGTGAAGGCCGGGGCGTCGGCGGCGATCGCCGAGACGGTCAAGAGCCTGGGATTGCAGCCGTACCGCGCACCCGAGCCGCTGCCGCCAATCGAGCCGGGCGACGTCCGCCTGATTTGCTGGATGGGGCTTCAATAACCGCCAGAGAGCCAGGGGTGCGCGAGGCGGGGTGCCTCGGGGGCAGCGCTACTAATTGTGGTTGTAAACAAGCCAACTACTATATGTACGGCTTGACATGACCACCAAAAGAACTACAATAAAAGTGCCTTCTACTTAAAGTAGGAGACCTACAGAGGTTTCGGCCGCTGAACCAGAATCAGCGGCCTTTTCATTTCCAGACAGGTGCGCTCTCGATCTTTTTCAACGTTTCTGGGGTAGCGCAGAAAGCGGTCACGAAGACGGCAGCCCGCCCCGACTTCTCAAATTGAATGACCACGACATAGTTGCCATTCGACACCGATACGCGACGGC
>Ga0315280_10002859_pt1 | contig 27381 bp, 22 predicted proteins | sample YL17G06_40_MG_FD_203697 | JGI IMG/M metagenome (GOLD analysis project Ga0315280, IMG submission 203697) | Sediment microbial communities from Yellowstone Lake, YNP, Wyoming, USA - YL17G06_40 | ecosystem: Environmental > Aquatic > Freshwater > Lake > Sediment | place: USA: Wyoming | collected... | reverse complement strand
TCATCAGTAAAATTAACTGGCAATTGGCTCGAATTCGTATAATATGGCACTTTCTTTGTTCCAGCAGTAATGATATCTGGATATTTTTCTTTATCTAATAAGGCTAATCGAAAGGCAGTCGATTCGGCCGGCGTTTGCTCTAAATTATAAATATTTCCGGTTTCTTTTTGATATTTAACCAATCTTTCCCTCATAAAATCCAAAACTTCTAAAGCAAATCTTCTTCCCTTTTTTGAACCAATGTTTTCTCCCATAAAATTCAAAAGGCATTCGTTCATTCCAACCAGACCAATGGTTGAAAAGTGGTTTGCCCAATATTTTCCCCGCATTTGTTTAACTCCTTGTAAATAAAACCTCGAATAAGGATAAAGCCCTTTTTCGATGAAATTTTCAATAACCTTTCTTTTAATCTCCAAGCTCTCTTTTGCCAAATCCATCATTCTTGTTAACCTTTCAAAAAATTCTTTTTTTGTCTTTGAAAGATAGCCAATTCGTGGAAGCCCAATCGTAACGACCCCGACACTGCCTGTTAATGCTCCCGACCCAAACAACCCCCCTCCGCCTCGATTGTAAAGATCAGTAAGATTTAAGCGGAGACGGCAACAATTATGAGTAATAACCCCGTTAGATAGTTGAAAAAGGTGCTCTTTTGAGTCCACCCCAAAGTCATAAACAGAAGCATGGTAATTTTGGACCGTAATAGATTTAATTTTTATTCCGTAAAAATCACCAAAATTTCTGAAAATTGAAGAATTTGATATTTTTATATTTTTAAAATAAGGTAGCAATCCTTTTAGGCTATCTCGGCAAAGTCTTAATACATAAGAAGTGTAAACTTTTTCACCTTTAGTGTTATTCGGGTTAATTCTTTTCGTGTAGTTAATTCCCACGCTTCTAGCCAAATCTGCTGTATCATTCCTTAATTTTCTATTAGTGGTGTGAAATTCTACGTCTCTTTCATAACCATCACCTTGATAAATTCCTACTAAAACTCCCAATCTAAAATCTTTTGACATTCCATATAAAGAAGCTAACAATCTTTTTCGTGGAGCTTTTTCTCCAGAACAGAATTTTCTTACCCATTCAACTGCCGATTTGCTTTTTACCCAAACCTGAATTGTATCCCATCTTGGATCTTTCGTAACTCTTACTGGAAAAGCAAATCTCTCTTCAGCTACTTTTTTTACAAATTCTTGTAATTCCTTTTCATTTTTATTAAAGGAAAAATAGACCTCATTTTTATCAATCCCTCCTTCGGAAACATATAACCCTAACCACCTTCCCAGTTCAAAATCTCCCAATCCACCTTCATAAGCATTTTTCGCTATCGGAATAAAATCTCCTACCTTTAAATTTTTTGCTAAAACTTGTTTCAATTTTCCATTTTCAATTATCATTGCTGGATGGTCAGGTGTCATTTTGACTATTTCTCCATTCCTTAACTCAACTTTGATAATCTTCCCTGAATTATTTTTTAATTTGAATGCATCGGTAATTTTTACCCATTTCCCATTTATTAGAAGATAAAATTCCTTTTTTGGATTCCAATTATTTACCAAATTTCTAATTGTTGTCCTTTGATATCGACTGTGCTTTCCCTCCTTATAAATTAATCGAGTATCAGCTGTAAAACACATCGAACGCACATCTTCCGGCTTCATTTCCGAATTTATATAATTGGCAAAATAATTTGTTCCGTATTTTGCCGAGGCTTCAAAGATTCCATTAAAGGCAGGTTCTTCCCACGGGAAATCTTTTGTAATGTTGATTGTTGGAATTGGGAAATGGAACGGTCTTCCCTTTGCATCCCCTTCCATATAAACTTCGTAAAGGGCTTTGTCAAAAATTTTCATTTCTTCCTCAAATTCTCCATAAGTTTTATCTTGGGGCTTTCCTCCGATAATTACGGGAAGTTTTTCAAAAACCGGCGAAGGTTTGAGATCTAAAGTGATATTTGAAAAAGGAGATTGAAATCCTACCCTTGTCGGAATTGCCATGTTGAATAAAAATTCTTGAAGGGCTTGTTTTACTTGCTGATAATTCAAATTGTCATAGCGAATGAAAGGAGATAGGAGAGTGTCAAAATTTGAAAAGGCAATCGCTCCTGCCGCTTCGCCTTGAAGAGTATAAAGAAAATTGACTGCCTGACCCAAGGCAGCTCTAAAATGTTTTGCCGGTTTTGTTTCAACTTTTCCCGGCACTCCACCAAATCCTTTTAATAAAAGGTCATACAAATCCCAGCCCATGCAATAACAAGCAAGGGTATCTAAATTATGCAAATGAAAATCTCCGGCTTCATTGGCTTCTCTGATTTCCTTTGGATAGATTTTATTTAGCCAATATTTTTTGACAATATAAGAAACGCCATAATGATTTAACCCTTGCAAGGAAAAAGCCATGTTGGCATTTTCCTGAACTTCCCAATCTAATTTTTCTAAATATTGGTCAATTCTGTCGACTGCTTCTTCGGTTACCGTCACCGCTTCTCTGATTCTCCTTCTTTGTTCTCGATATAAAATATAGGCCTTGGCAGCTTTTACCAGTCCTTCTAAAATTAAAACCTCTTCAATAATATCCTGAATCTGCTCAACATGAACAATTTCCCCTTCCTTGAATCTTCGATTTAAAATTTTAACTACTTTATCGGAAAGTCTTTTTGCTTTTTTTCCATCTCCCTGACCAGTGGCAGTTATGGCTTTGAAAATGGCCTCTGAAATCAGATTTTGATCAAAATCAACAATCATTCCATCTCTTTTTTTCACCTTAGTAATTTTGTTTTGCATAAAAATTATTATATTTTACTCTGATAAAAAAACTTGGTCAAACTTCGTTAAAATCCAGTGGCAATCAATGTTAATTTTATTTCTCCTTCTCTCAATTTTTCATCCGGGCTCCCCTGGGATGCTCCAAAAATTACTTTTGCCTGGGGATGAATTTCCTGGCTAAGGATTTTCCCAATCTCTTGAACTTCAAATAGGGAAATATCTTTCCCGGAAACATAAAATAAAACTCCTTTTGCTCCCTTTGGTCTTTGATCCAATAATGGTGAATTTAAAGCTAATTTCACTACCTCCTCTACTCTTTTTTCTCCCCCAGCCCGACCAATTCCAAAAATGGCAGTACCAGAATTTTTTAAAATTGTCTTAATATCGGCAAAATTAACGCTAATTAATCCCGGTGCCAAAATTAAATCGGCTATTCCTTGGACTGCCTGTCTTAAAATTTCATCACAAAACCAAAAGGCATCAGAAACCGAAGTTTTGGAATCCAAAACTTCCAGTAATTTATCATTTTTAATACAAATTAAACTATCAGTTTTTTCTTTGAGTTTTCCTAAACCCTCTTGGGCAATTTCCATTCTGGTTTTTCCCTCAAAAGAAAAGGGTTTGGTAGTTATTGCCACTGTTAGGACCCTAAGGTTTTTTGAAATTTCGGCAACAACTGGAGCAGCACCACTGAAAGTTCCGCCACCCAAACCACCGGTCAAAAAAACCAGATCGGCCCCTTTTAGAATTTGGGAAATCTCTTCCTTGTTTTCCATTGCCGCTGCCTCTCCAATCTCAGGTTTCATTCCTGTACCCAAGCCCTGAGTGATTTTTTTTCCAATTCTTAATTTCAAATCGGCCCTGGTCTTCTTCAAATCCTGATAATCGGTATTAATGGCAATAAATTCCACTCCAAAAATTTTGAACCTTTTCATTCTTGATACAGCATTCCCGCCCGAACCCCCAATTCCAACAACTTTTATTTTAGTCATATTCTTATGGTACGAAGATTTTAAATAATCTTTTTATTTTTGAACCTATTCCTCTCCCCGATTCAAAAATTTTTTCTTTATCTTCCAAATCAGCTCCAAGAAAAACCAAACCACAAACTGTAGAGAGGCTCAAATCCTCCTCCAATCCAGAAATTCCCTTTGATTTTCCCAAACGAGCCGGTAAACGGAATTTTTCTTTAGCCAGTTCAACAATTTTCGGCAATTTTGCTCCTCCGCCAGTTAAAACAATCCCGGCCGGCAATAATTTTTCTTTTGAAATTTTTTTCAACTCTTTTTTGGCTTCTTCAAAAATTTCCGAGATTCTATCTTCAATGATTTTGACTAAAAATTTTTGAGAAAAAATTAAGGGCGTATCTTCGCCAATATCAATTTTATGGCGAAGATTTTTTCCTTTAAAGAGGCAGGAACCATATTCGATCTTTATTCTTTCAGCAATTTCTATATCGGTTTTTAAACCAATGGCAATGTCATTTGTAATATTGGCTGAACCAATTGGTAAAACGGCTAAATGAATTAAGTCTCCTTCTTCAAAAACGGCAATACCTGTTGTTCCAGCCCCGATATCCAAAAGGCAAACCCCTAATTCTTTTTGTTTTTCGTTTAAAACTGCCCTGGCCGAGGCTATTGGCGAAGGGACCATATCTAAAATTTCCAAATCGGCATCAAAAACTGTTTTCTCCTGATTTTTGAGATAGGGAGAAAAACCTCCTAAAGCCAAAACTTCAGCCTCTAACCTTACTCCCTGAAGACCTAAAGATTCCTTAATTCCCTTTTCACCGTCGATAATAAATTCCTTTGCTATTGCATCGAAAATCTCTTTATTGGAAGATAAATTGATTGCCTGGGCGGCCTGTAAAACTCTCTGGATATCTTCTTCAGAAATTTTCTGATCTGCCCTTGAAACGGAAACTAAACCATGAGAAAAAGTGGAAAAAAGATGGGCACCATTTAAATTTACAAAAACCCGATTAATTTTTTGACCAGTTTCTTCCGATATTTTTAAAAAAAGGTTTTTTAAAATATTAGAAACTTTTTCAACATCAACTATTGTCCCTCGTCTCACTCCTTCTGAATTTTCTTCGAAATTTGAAATCAACTCCAGTTTTCCTTCTCTGTTTTTATTTGCTACCAAAACTTTTATCTTCGAGGTTCCGATATCTAAACCGGTAATTATATGGCTTTTAGCCATGGAATTTATGGATATTTATGAATTTCTATTTAATTTTTAAAATGTTTAAAAGATAACGCTCTTCCTTCTCCCTCATCATTTTAGCATTTTTTTCTGATTTCTCATGCTCATATCCCACCAAATGTAAAATCCCGTGAATTAAAACCCGAGCCAATTCTGTTTCAAAATCTTGATTAAATCTTTTGGCATTTTTTTTAACTTCTCGGGGGCAAATGATAATTTCACCTAAACCAATTTCTTTGTTTGGAAAGGCCAAAACATCGGTCACTCGATTTTTCCCTATATATTTTTTATTCAATTTTCTCATTCTCCCCTGGCCAACTAAAGCAATTGATAAATTGGCTACCTGTCCTTTTTTTTCGTCTTCCAAAACCATTTTAGCAACTTTTTTCAAAAATTCCTCATCAACCGGATCAGTCGTCAAATTATTAATTTCTATCATTTTATTTTGGAGCCAATAATTCTTTAACTATTTTACTTACTAAACCACCATCAGCTTTTCCTTTTAGTTTTGGCATCAATTTTGACATTACTTTTCCCATCTCCTTGATGTTTTTTGCCCCAACTTTTTTAATCACTTCTTTGGCTATTTTTTTAATTTCTTTTTCAGATAATTGCTCTGGTAAATATCTTTTTAAAATCTCCATTTCCTCTTTTTCTTTTTTTACCAAATCTTCCCTTTTTCCTTTTTCAAATAAAAGGAGCGCCTCTTTTCTTTTTTTTATTTCAGAAAAAATAACTTCCATCACTTCCTCATCTCTTAATTGAGATTCTTTTTCTAACTCTTCTCCACTTAAATCTGCACCCGCTTCGCGGGTACCCGCCTTGCTTATTTTATATCTCTTTTCCTTCTCTTTATTAAAAATCGCCGCCTTTAACATCCTAAAAGTGGAAACTTCTGCCTTCCTTTTTTCTTTGAAGGCTTTTTTGAAATCCTCTTCAATTTTTTCCTTTAACTCCACGAATATTTACGAATTTCTCACTAATTTTTACGAATATTAGTGATTATTCGTGATTAAATTAGTATTTATTAGTGGTTAAATTTTGCCCAGTTTCTCTAATCTCTCATACTCTTTTTTCATTTCCTCCCTCCTTAAGGCCGCCTCTCTTTTCATATCTTTTGATTTTTCCCTCTTTCTAAATCTTGTCTTTCTTGCCCTAAGTAAAATCCCGCTTTGTTGAATTCTCCTTGTAAAGCGGCGAACTAAACTTTGTGAGCTTTCTTTTTCTTTTTTCTTAACTTCTAAAGCCATTTTTTGTTAGTTGTCAGTTGTTAGTTGTTAGTTGTTAGGTTAAATTATGGCATTCCGGGGATATCCCTTTCTTTAATGGTTGGGTGGTGGGTGGGTGACGTCCATCCTCCTAATAAGTGTAAATGCAAATGATTTATTAGTTGCCCTCCGCCTTTGCCTACGTTAAAAACTAGTTTGTAACCTGACTTCGCCACCCCCTGTTTTCTGGCTATTTTTTGAGCAACTAAAAATAATTCCCCAATTAACTTTTTATCTCGGGTTTTTAAATGGTTAACCGAAGGAATGTGCTTTTTAGGAATAATCAAAAAGTGAATCGGGGCTTTCGGATTAACATCTTTAAAAGCAATAAATTTATCGTCTTTATAGATGACCTCAGCTGATGTCTCTCCCTTTGCAATTTTACAAAAAATACAATTTTTCATATTTATTTCTTTAAACGCTTTTTCATCTCTGCTATCACTCTCTCCAACCTCATCGTTTCTTGCCCCCCTGTTTTCATATCTCTAATTATTATTGTTCCTTCTAAAGCCTCTTTTTGACCTAAAATCAGGGTATATTTAATTCCAATTCTATCTGCCATTTTCAATTGGGCTTTTAAAGAATCCCGGCCGAGAGATTCAGAAATTAAAATCCCTTCTTTTCTAAAATCCTCTATCAGTTTTAAGCTTTTTCTTTTTGCCAAATTTCCCAACTGGGCTAAAAAAATTTCCGATTTTTTTTCTTTTTTAAATCTGATGGCTTTTTCTTTCATTAAAGAAATTATCCTTTCAATTCCGGCTGCCCCGCCAACCGCCGGAGTTTCCTTTCCACCCAAAATTTTAACTAAGGCATCGTACCTTCCTCCGCCAGCCAGGGCTCCGGTTTTTTTGCCACTCTCTGACTCTTCAAATATCTCAAAAACGGTTTTGGTATAATAGTCCAATCCTCTCACTAAGTAGGGATTTAAACGATATGGCAATTCCAATTCATCCAAAAATTCAAGCACATCTTTAAAATGACGATGGCAGAGTTCGCAGAGATGATCCAGTATCTGGGGGGCTTGGGAAACTATTCTCTGGCATTTCTCTTCTTTGCAATCAAGAATTCTCAAAGGGTTTTGTTTCAATCTCGCTCGACAATTGGAACAAAGACTTTCCACCCTCGATTTAAAATAACTCACCAAAAGTTTTTTATAATAGGGTCGGCAAAAACTATCTCCGATGCTGTTCACTTCGACAATTAAATTTTTCCCGCCTTCGCCAGAGGCTACGGCGGATAATTTCAGCTCTTTTAAAATATTATAAAAAATCTGAATGATTTGGGCATCGATGACCGGGCTTTCCTCGCCTAAAACCTCAAAACCAAATTGCCAAAATTGGCGAAATCTTCCCAATTGGGGTTTCTCATATCTAAAATAAGGACCAAAATACCAGAGCTTTATTGGCTGGGGAAGGTTTTGAAGGCCATGCTGTAGATAAGCCCTGACGATTGGAGCAGTCCCTTCCGGTCTCAGGGTTAAATGATCGCCGCCTTTTGTCCTGAAGGAAAACATCTGCTTTTGAACAATATCGGTAGCCAAACCTATTCCCCTGGAAAAGAGCTCGGTTTCTTCTAAAATTGGGGTTTCAATCTTTTCAAAATTGTAAAAATCGGCAATCTCTCTCACTAAATCATAAATTTTTTGGAAATATTTCTGGTCTTCCAAAATGTCATGCATTCCGGTTGGCGATTGAAATTTAGGGTCTAACATTTTTAGTATGTGGGGGGTTCAATTTTAGCTAAGGCAGTGATTGGCCAAAGCCTAAAAATTACCCTGCCAATAATATTTTTTCTCGGCAAGAGTCCCCATCTTCGAGAATCAAAAGCAACTCCTCTATTATCTCCCAAAACAAAATATTCATTCTCATCTAAACGGATTCGAAGCTCTCCTGCTGTTAGAACGTCAGGAGAAAGATAGCCTTTTTCGTCTAAAACCTGTGCTTTTCCTTCAGAATAAATTATTACTTTATTGTCTTTAATCTCAAGTGTTTCTCCAGGCAACCCAATAATTCTTTTGATGTAGCGTTGAGAAGGATTATAGGGATATCTAAAAACCACAACCTCTCCCCTTTTGGGTTCTCGAAATCTAAAAGAAATTTCATCAACAATTAAATAATCTCTGTTTTCAAAATTTGGTTCCATGCATTGACCCTGAACCAAAAATGGTTGAAAAATAAAGTAGCGAATTGGTAAGACGACAATTGCCGCCAAAACGACCATTTGTAAAATTTCAAGAATAAATGCGAAAATTTTCTTCATAACTTAAATTATAACAGATAAAATGATAAAATCAAATATGATTTTAATAATTGGCCTGGGAAACCCTGGCCGGAAATTTCAAAAAACAAGGCACAATCTTGGCTTTATGATAGTTGAAAGTTTAAAGTTAAAATTTAAAAGTTTTTCTGATTGGAAAAATAATGAAAAACTTCTCTCTAAAATCAGTGAGGGAGAAATTAACGGTCAGAAAGTTATCTTGGCTAAACCCCAAACCTTTATGAATAATTCAGGTAAAGCCGTAAAACTTTTAACTAAAACCTATCACCTAAAACCTAATACCTTAATTATAGTTCACGACGACATTGATTTACCTTTGGGCAAAATTAGAATTTCAATCGGTCGAGGTTCAGCTGGCCACAAGGGAGTTCAATCAATAATTGATGAATTAAAGGCAAAAAATTTTGTCAGATTTAGGGTTGGAATTAGACCAAAGAACAATAAACAAAGAACAAAGAACAATATAGAGGATTTTGTTCTTCAAGAATTTAATAAAGGGGAAGAGAAAATTTTAAAAGGAGTTATAAAAAAAACAATTGAAGCGATCGAAATAGCAATAGCCGAAGGAATAGAAAAAGCAATGAGCGAATTTAATCAATGAACAATAAACAAAGAACAATACAATAAAAAAAGTCGAGCAAGATTTTTCTGGCTCGACATCATTAGAAAAAATGGGAAAATGTATGTTTTATTGTTTCTTTTTTGTAACCACCAACGGCACCGTGGGTGCAGCGAAATGAACAGATTGTGCCATTTCAGGGGAAACATAGATCCTTTTAGGCCCTTCTTTGGTTGAAAGAACCAGATCACCCTCGATGGTTACCCACGCGAAATGCCGTATGCCTTGTTCGATTTGCTCCATCACTTGCTTAGCGGTTAAAACTCTTTCTACCCCTTCTTTTTCCAACTTTTTCACCTCCTTTCTGCCCTTCAGTCTACCTGTGAGCGTTATGATGAACGAAGATTACTTCACCACCATAACTAATAGTTCAACAAGAATTTAGGAGGGATACTTGCTTTTTTCATCCAGCAATTCAACAAGTTGAATCACTGAACGGAGCTACTCACAGGCAGGCTGGAAGGCAAAAGAATAGTGTATTATAATAAATCAAAATGGATTTGTCAAGTCCCACGACGGATAGGGTTTTAATTGTCAGCATCACCCCCTATTTTTTGGATAGAGGTAATTTTTGGTTTGATAAAAACTTGAATAAAATTTTGGAAGCAAGGAAAACCCAAACTTTCTTTGAAGAAAATACGATTTACTTAGAAGGAAATCAAAAATATAATTTCTCTCGGTTTTTAAGGAAGTTAGACGAAATGGGTTATGAAAAAGTTTATAAGGTTTCAGAGCCGGGAGAGTTTTCTCAAAGAGGGGGAATTGTTGATGTCTTCCCAATCAATTCAAACCAGGCTATTCGTTTCGAATTTTTAGGAAATAGAATTGAAAATATTTTCCAACTCCCCATAAAAATCGAAGATGAAAAACCAGCCAAAGAAATTTTAAAAAAGAAATTGAAATCACAAAAACTCTTTTCTGATTTGAAAGGATTAAAGCCGGGTAACTATTTAGTCCATTTAGATCACGGAATTGGAATTTTCAATGGACAAAGAACAATAAACAAAGAACAATATTATATTTTAGAATATGCCCAAGGAGATAAATTATATGTTCCCTTTGGGTTAGAAAGGAAACTTTCCCGATATGTTGGTTTTATTGAACCAAAAATTTCCAGACTCGGCAGTCTTTTTTGGCAAAGAACAAAGAAAAAAGTCAAAGAGGAAACTGAAAAATTGGCCAGAGAACTTTTAGAAATTTATGCCAAGAGAGAAATCGCCAGTCGTCCTCCCTATTTTCCAGAAGATGAAATAGATATTCAATTTGCTAGTTCTTTTCCATATGAAGAAACTCCGGATCAAATCGAGGTAATTGAGGAAATTAAAAAAGATTTAGAGAAAGAAAAGCCAATGGATAGATTATTATGTGGGGATGTGGGATTTGGAAAAACGGAAGTGGCCTTGAGGGCAATGATAAAAGTTGTCAAATCTGGATATCAGGCAGCGATGATTTGCCCAACAACAATTTTAGCCAATCAACATTTTCAGAATTTTAAAAATCGGCTAAAAAATTTGCCAATTAAAGTTGCGATGCTATCTCGGCTGCAATCAAAAAGAGAACAAAAAAGGATAATCGAAGATTTAAAAAAAGGAAAAATCGATATTTTGGTTGGAACTCATCGAATTTTATCAAGGGATGTTTCCTTTAAAAATTTAGGGCTTTTGGTCATCGATGATGAACACAAATTTGGAGTAAAACAAAAAGAGAAATTAAAACAAATGAGAGCTTCTTTAGATGTTTTATCACTTTCGGCAACCCCAATCCCTCGCACTCTTTATATGGCTCTTTCCTCTTTGAGAAGTATCAGTTTAATTCAAACCCCACCCATTGGGAGATTACCAATAAAAACTTTTATCTTGCCATTTAAAGAAAAAATAATCAAGACAGCAATTGAAAATGAAATTAAAAGAGGAGGCCAAGTTTATTATTTACATAATCGAGTTCAAACAATCGAAAAAGTCAAAAATTTTTTAGAAAACTTGATCCCAAATGGAAAATTTGGTATTGCCCATGGGAGATTAAAAGAAAAGGACTTAGTAAAAGTAATGGAGGATTTTCAGGCTAAGGAGATCGATGTCTTAGTCGCCACGACAATTATTGAAGCCGGTCTTGATTTGCCAAACGTTAATACCTTAATCGTTGCCGACGCTACTAAATTGGGGCTTTCCCAAGCCTATCAAATCAGAGGAAGGATTGGCAGGTCTCATACCCAGGCCTTTGCCTATTTTTTACATCCCCAAAGATTATCACCTTTGGCCCAAGAAAGATTGGATGCCTTAAAAGAAGCTGAGGAATTGGGTTCTGGCTACAAAATTGCTTTAAAAGATTTGGAAATTCGCGGTGCCGGAAACATTTTAGGCAAAGAACAATCAGGAAATATCAATCGAGTTGGCTTGAATTTATATTGTCAGATGCTATCTGAAGCTATAGAAAAATTAAAAACTAAATGATAGAGTAGAAAAATGCCTGAAGAAATAAGAATACTAAAAATTGGAGATAAAAACTATCCCAGACTCTTGAAAAAAATTAAGGATGCGCCGGAAGTGATTTATTATAGGGGAGAACTTAATCCCGGTGAACAATGTTTTGCCATTGTTGGAACGAGAAGATTTTCGTCTTACGGAAAACAGGTGGCTTTGGAAATTGCCGGAGATTTGGCTGAAGCAGGTTTGACAATTGTTTCGGGATTGGCTCCGGGAATTGATACTTTTGCTCACACAGCAGTGGTAGAAAGAAGAAAAAGAACGATTGCTGTTTTAGGCACCGGTTTAGATGAAAAAAGTATTTATCCTCAATCAAATTTAAAATTAGCTCAAAAGATTTTAGAGACTGGAGGGTGCTTAATTTCTGAATATCCACCGGGCACATGCGGAACTAAATTTACTTTTCCTCAAAGAAATAGAATTATCTCCGGATTATCTTTGGGGGTTTTAGTAGTAGAAGCTAAACAAAAATCAGGGGCCTTAATTACTGCCCATCATGCTTTTGAGCAAAATCGAAAGGTTTTCGCTATCCCAGGGTCAATCTATTCCTTAAACTCAAAAGGTTGTCATTACCTGATTAAGAAAGGAGCAAAGTTAGTGGAAAATGCCAATGACATTTTAAAAGAATTCAATTTCCCTTTACCAACACCGGGTGTTGGTTATCCAATTGGAAAAACGGAAGAGGAAAATTTGATTTTGGAGGCATTAAAAGAGGGACCGTTATATATTGATAAAATTATTGAAAAAACAAAACTGAAGGCTTCAGAAGTTGCCTCAACTCTTGCCATTTTAGAAATAAAAGGTAAGGTAAGAAACTTAGGAGGAAATATATATGCAATTAGTTATCGTTGAAAGTCCAACTAAATCACGTAGTCTCCAAAAATTTTTAGGAAAAGAGTTTAGAGTTTTAGCTTCTTTTGGTCATGTCAGAGATTTACCTGAAGATGAATTTGGAATTGAAGTTGAAAAAGATTTTAAGCCGGAATATTTAATCATTCCAAGGGCGAAGAAGACAATAAAAATTTTAAAAGACAATGTCCAAAAGGCAGACTTGACAACGTTGGCGATGGATCCAGATAGAGAAGGAGAGGCCATTGCCTGGCATTTGATTCAAATTTTAAATTTAAATGGTAAAAAACCTTATCAGAGGATTGTTTTTCATGAAATAACTAAACCAGCAATTGAAGAAGCACTGAAAAATCCCAGGAAAATTGATTTGAATCTGGTTGATGCTCAACAAGCAAGGAGAATCTTAGACAGAATTGTTGGCTACAAATTGAGTCCATTTTTGTGGAAAAAAGTGGCCAGGGGATTATCAGCGGGAAGGGTCCAATCGGTGGCGGTAAGATTGGTAGTAGAAAGGGAAAAAGAAATTGAAAATTTTGTTCCACAAGAATACTGGACAATTCTCGCCCAACTTCAAAAATGTAACGAGGAAAGAGCTCGTTACATTGAGGCTTTATTAGTAAAAAAGGAAGGGGAGATTATTCCAAAGTTGGGAATTAAAACGAAAAAGGAGGCAGATGAGATTTTAAAAGATTTAGAGGGAGCAGAATACAAAGTAATGAATATTGAAAAGAAGGAGATAAAAAGAAATTCCCTACCACCATTTACTACTAGTACTTTACAACAAGAATCCTGGAAAAGATTTCACTGGCCGGCAAAAATGACGATGAGAATTGCTCAACAACTTTATGAAACTGGGAAAATCACCTATCACAGAACCGATTCTTTGAATCTTTCTGGCTTGTCACTTTTTGCGGCTAAAAAATTTATTGTTAAAAATTTTGGGAAAAATTATTGGGCAGGATTTTTGAGAAAATATAAAGCCAGGGGTAGGGTTCAAGAAGCCCATGAGGCAATCAGGCCAACTTATCCCGATCGGACGCCCGAATCAGCAAAATTAGAAAAGAATCAATTTAAACTCTACGATCTTATCTGGTGCAGATTCATCGCTTGCCAAATGAGTCAAGCAGTTTTTGACTCAACAACTGTTGATATTGGGGCCAAAAATTATATTTTCAGAGCAACTGGTCAAATTTTGAAATTCGATGGATTTTTAAAGGTTTATCCAATAAAATTTGAAGAAAATGAGTTGCCACCATTAGAAAAAGAGGAAATTTTAGAATTAATAAAACTAATTCCTTCACAGCATTTCACTCAACCCCCGCCAAGATATAATGAGGCAACTTTGATTAAGGAGTTAGAAAAAAATGGAATCGGTCGACCTTCAACCTATGCGCCGATATTGTCAACAATCCAGGAGAGAAATTATATTGAAAAGGATGAAAGAAGATTTTTTAGACCAACGGAGATTGGGACGGTAGTCAATGACCTTTTAGTGGCTCATTTTTCAGAAATCGTGGATATTAATTTTACCGCAAAAATGGAGGAAGATTTAGATAAAATTGCCGCCGGTTCAAAAAAATGGGTTCCGATAATCAAAGAATTTTATATACCCTTTGAAGAAAATCTAAAAAAGAAATATCAAGAAATATCAAAAGAAGAAATTGCTATTCAGAAAACAGAAAAGGTTTGCCCAAAATGTGGAGCACCCCTGTTAATTAGATTGGGGAAATTTGGGAGATTTTATGCCTGCTCTCATTTTCCAAAATGTAAATATACTGAATCATTAAAAGAAAATAATTTGGGGATAAAGTGTCCTCGATGCCAAATCGGAGAAATTGTCGAAAAAAGAACTAAAAAAGGAAAAATTTTTTACGGCTGCTCAAACTGGCCAAAATGTGATTTCGCCTTGTGGGATAAACCAACCGGAGAATATTGTCCAAAATGCGGCTCACTTTTAGTTAAAACAAAAAGAAAACAAATTCACCCTGTTAAATCCTCCGAGGGCGGAGCGAAGCAATTTAACGGGGTAAAGTGCTCAAATAAAGAATGTGATTTTGGGAAATAAAAAGAGGTGAGGTCTTCCTCACCCTTTGAGAATTTGGAAAGTTTCGTAGTCACTCGAATAGAGAAATATGGGTTTAAAATCAGGTTTATCGGAAGGAAAGAACTCTCTTAATTTACGAATTCGCCTTTTTGGGATTAATTGGAATCCCTTTCTTTTTAAAGCTAATCCCCATCGAGAAAATTGTTCCGAACTCATCAAAATTTGATAGTGAGCTGCCGTTGTCCACCCAACACCTTTTATATAAAATACTTCTCTCCTCAAAAATGAAGGCTGATACCATGGTTTACCGAAATAAACTGATTCATCAAATATTTCATTTTTCACTCGTCGCATAGTTTCTTGGCTATTTTCATTTTTACCCGCCCAGTCAGATGGAGGCCCAAAAACATCAAAACCTTTCCAATCTCCTATTTTTTTTAAAAGAACTCCCTAAATAGCATTGTTATCATCAAGAACACAAACCCATAACACTACTTTTACTGGTTCCAATTTTTCTTCGCATTGATATTATCAAATTAATTTTAAATGTCAAGAAAATTGACATTTAACTTAAAAATTGATAAATTTTAAGGAGATTTGCCGCGGTGCTGGAATTGGAAGACATACCCATACTTTCTATAAATATTCTGCCTGGGTGGCGGAATTGGTTTACGCACAGAACTCAAAATTCTGTGGGAGAAATCCCATGTGGGTTCGAGTCCCACCCCAGGCACTATCTTATTTTTTTCAAATAGAGAATCAAAACCAATAGATAAAATGCCGTTTAAAAAAATAAAAAATGAAATTGAGGAGACGAAAAGAGAATTTAAAGAAAAAACAATCACTCTGATTTTGGGTGGTTTTGGATTGGTGGCGGCTTTGGCTTGGAACGAAGCCATAAAAACTCTTTTTGAAACCTTTTTCCCGAAAGAGAGTGCCTTAATTGGAAAATTTATTTATGCAATAATCGTAACGATTATAGTTGCGTTAGTGTCTTCACAGCTCACAAAAATTACCCAAAAGAAGGAATAATATTTTCAATAGCCAATTTTACTGCCCCAATTACTGGCTCAGTTTTGGGTAAAATGAATTCCGCATTTGGGGCAAATTTTTTTATTTTTCTTTAAAATCAGCTAAAGCCGCCTCGGTCTTTAAGACTGAGCACCTTTTGGGGACTAATTATAATCCTAGGATATTTTTATAACTGCCTAAATCTAAAAATCCATGGCCAGAAATATTAAAAGCAATAATAATCTTTTTGTTTCCTCTTTTAGCCCTTTTAGCTTCATCAATCGCTGCGGCAATAGCATAGGCGGATTCAGGGGCCGGAATAAATCCCTCAGCCTGAATAAAAATTTTTGCTGCCTCAAAAATAACTTTTTCATCAGAAGGATAGCTAATTGCCTCTAATATTCCTTTGTTTCTTAGATAACTCATTATTGGAGCGGCTCCATGATACCTTAAACCCTCAGCCTTAATTGGTGGCAAAAGTGAATTTTTATGTCCTAAAGTATACATTTTTAACATCGGAGTAAATTCAGCATAATCGGCAAAATTGTATTTATACTCGCCCTTCACCAAATTAGGAGCTGAATCTGATTGGGCAGCAAGAAATCTGGTTTTGGTTTTCCCTTCCAATCTATCTTTAACGAATGGCAAAGCGAATCCACCAAAATTACTTCCTCCGCCAAAACACCCAATCATTATATCAGGATAATCACCTAAAATTTCAAATTGTCTTTTTGTCTCCAAGCCAATAATAGTTTGGTGCAAAAGAACATGATTCAAAACCGAACCAAGGCAATAAACTGAATCCCGAGATTTTAATGTCTCTTCAATCGCTTCGGATATTGCTATTCCCAGAGAGCCTGGATGATTTGGATTTTTTTTAAATAATCTTTTCCCACTCTCTGTCCGTTTGCTGGGCGAGGGATAAACTTCAGCCCCATACAAATTCATCAGGATCTTTCTTTCCGGCTTCATCAAATAAGCAGCCCTCACCCAATAGACTGTGCATTTGAGATCCATCAAACTGGCGGCATAGGCCAGGGCTGAACCCCATTGACCGGCACCGGTTTCAGTCACCACTCTCTTTTTCCCTTCCTCCCTGGCGAAGAAGCACTGAGCCAGGGCAGTATTTACTTTGTGGCTCCCAGTCGGCGATAAATCTTCCCTCTTATAATACAATTTAACTTTTCCCTTCAATCCCAGTTTGTCTTCCAGTCTGAAAGCTCGATATAAAGGTCTTGGCCGGCCAGCCTGGATATATAATTCTCTAAGATCCTCGGGTATTTTTATCCACCTTTCCTTTGAAAATTCCTGACCAAGGGTAGTTTTTAAAAAGAATTTTGATAAAAGCTTGAGTCTCGACGGCCCTTTTTCTGGATCTCGGGGTGGCGGAATTTCTTCTGGCAAATCTGGCAAAATATTATACCAATGGGTTGGCAATTCTTCGACTGGTAATTGAATTTGACTAATTTTCTTCATATTATTATTTTATTGTTTTTAAGATTCTTAAAATTTTTCTTTTTGAAAATTCACCCTCTCGTAAGATTTTGAATCTTTCTAAATCGACCACTGTCGAGGGTAAAGAAGGTTTTAGATTTCCGGCATCTAAAATTAAATCTGGATATATCAATTGCGAATTTTTACATTTAAATTGTTTTAAAACCTCTTTTATTTTTGTCGAAGGCGGCCTTCCTGAAATATTAGCTGAGGTTTCAGCTAAAGGAAAATTTAACTTTTTTAATAAATTATTCAGAAGTTTGTAATTGGGAATCCTCAAACCAATTTTTTTATCTTGACTCAAAATCCCCTTGGGAAATTTTGTGTATCTTGCTTTTAAAACCACTGTCACTTTTCCCGGCCAGACCTTTTTTAAGAATTTCTCCTGAATTTTATCAATAAAAGCTAAATTTTTTGCCATCTTTAAATCTTTAACAAAAATCGGAATTGGTTTTTTAAAATTTCTCTTTTTAATTTTAAAAACTTTTTTAACTACCTCTCCATTTTTAGCATCGGCGATTAAACCATAAACAGTATCAGTGGGGCAAATTACCACTCCCCCTCCTTTAGTTACTCTTTCAGCTATTTTCAATATTTTCTCTAAATTTTCTTGAGAAATTTTTATTATTTGCATTTTTAAAAAATCTTGAAAGTTTGATAATGTCGGCTGGGTTACCAAAATCTAACCAATAATCTTCAATTTCTTTTACCTTCACCTTTTTCTTTTTTGCTAAAAGATTGATGGCATCGGTTAATTCATACTCTCCCCTTGGTGAAAGTTTAATCTCTGAAATTTTCTCAAAGATTTCGGGAGTAAATTTATACAAACCAGTGTTAATTAAATTACCAAGAGGCTCTTTTGGTTTTTCAACAATTTCTTTTAAAAAATCATTTTCTAAATAGAGAACTCCATATTTTTCTGGATTTTGATGTGGGAAGCCGGCTATATAATCATAATCATCGTCAATATTAAAATTTTCTAAATCTTCTGGCGAATAAAGATTGTCACCACAAACCATTAAAAAATTTTCTTTTCCAACAACATCCTTTACGCACTTTAAAGGGCAGGCGGTTCCATATTCCTTTTCTTTTCCTCCCAAAATTTCAAACTGATTTACTACCTTTAAATTATATTTATATTTTTTCAAAAATTCTTCCCATTTTTCTTTTTTGTAACCAATGACCAAAATCAAGTCATCATATCCGGCTTTTAAAATGTTATCCAAAAGATAAGTCAAAAATGGCTTTTTTAAAACATTAATTAAGTGCTTTGATTTTTTTCTGGTCAGGTGAAGCATTCTTGTCCCCCGACCAGCGGCAGCAATAACAACTTTTTTAATCATAGTGGTAATACCAAATCAATCGCTTGCCCTCCCCAGCCTTCGGCTGGCGCCCTGCGGGCTTCGGGCTCGCTCTTTAGAAACCCTCGGTTTCTAACAGTCGCTTCGCTCCCTGTTTTCCTAGACGGGACAACCGAAGGGTTTTCCCGACCCCTTTCCGATAAGGGTTTTTTGACAGATATTTTTTTCTATCATAAACTTAAATTGAAATCAAGTCTATGATGACTGAGAAATTTTTAATCAAAGGTGGAATCCCTCTTTCTGGAGAAGTCAAAATTTCTGGATATAAAAATTCAGCTGGAGCAGTTTTAGCTGCTTCTTTGCTTTCGGAAAAATCTTCTATTATTGATAATCTGCCTCTTTGTTCAGATGTTTTAGATAAAATTGAAATTATAAAAGCAATGGGGGGAGAAATTGAGTGGTTAGATAAAAGAAAAATAAAAATTAATCCGTCAAATCTTAATCCTGAAAAAATTCCAATTGAACTTTTTGAAAAAATGAGGGTCTCGGTTTTGCTTATTGGACCACTTTTGAGCAGATTTAAAAAATTTAAAGTTCCTCACCCAGGTGGAGATAGAATTGGTTTAAGACCAATCTCAGCTCATCTGGAAGCCCTAAGGGATTTCGGAATAAAAATTGAGGAAAAAGATGGCTTTTATTTTTTTGAAGCACCGGAGAAATTGAAGGGAAGGAAAATTGTTTTGGGAGAATTTTCAGTTACTGCTACTGAAAATATAATGATGTTAGCAACAAGGGCTAGAGGAGAAACCAAAATTGAAATTGCCGCCGCCGAACCTCAGGTTCAAGATCTGGGAAGATTTCTGGAAAAAATGGGTTTAAATATTAAGGGGTTAGGAACCCATACGATTTTGATTGAGGGAAAAAAAGAATTATCGGGAGCTAATTTTAAAATCTCTCCTGATCCTACCGAGGCTGGAACTTTTTTAATTGCCTTTGCCCTAACTAGGGGGCGGGGGAAAATAAAAAATACCAATCCAGAACATTTAACAATGTTTTTAGAGAAAATGAAAGAAATTGGGGTGGGTTTTAAAGTGAAAAGAAATGAAATTTTAGTTTTTCCGTCAAAAAAATTTAGGCCGACGAAAATTCAGGTCCTTCCCTATCCTGGTTTCCCAACCGATTTACAACCGCAGATATCGGTTTTATTAACTCAGGCTGAAGGAAAATCTTTAATCCATGATCCTTTATATGAAAACAGATTTCAACATTTACATGAATTAAGAAAAATGGGGGCGGATATTGAAATCACCGATCCCCATCGGGCTCTAATTTTTGGGAAAAGAAAATTAACTGGGAATAAAATAGCTGCTTCCGATATTAGATCTGGGGCAGCCTTGGTCTTAGCCGGATTAATTGCCAAGGGTCAAACTCAAATTGATAATATCTCCCAAATAGAAAGAGGATATGAAAGAATTGATGAAAAATTGAGAAAATTGGGAGCTAAGATTGAGAAGAGGGCTTGAAAACTAATTCTTCAAAAGTTGGTTTTTCAATTTTATAAAAAATTCCAATTGGAATTTTCCCATCATTTTTATAATTCCATTCCCTAATTTTCGTTAGGGCTTTTTCTTTCGAAGAGAAATCGAAATCATTTAACTCATAAATTCTTTCTTGGTAAAATTTTCGATTGTCAAAGAAGGTGATGCAAGGCTGTAAAATTTCAAGAAATGAAAAGCCTTTATGCTCTATGGCTTTGACAATTAAATTTTTCAAATATTCTATTTTTAAGGCATATCCTCTGGCGACAAAAGTGGCTCCAGAAGCCAAAACTAATTCCAAAGGATTAAATGGTTCCTCAATACTTCCTTTTGGAGTTGAACTTCCTTTAAATCCTTTTGGAGAAGTGGCAGTAAATTGGGAAACAGTTAAGGCAAAATTTCGATTGTCATGGACTAAAACTGTAATATCTGAGTTTCTTTTGGCAGCATGAATCAAATGGGAAATCCCTTCATTGTAAATGTCTCCATCGCCAACAAAGGCAATAACTTTCAAATTTGGGTTTGCCAATTTTATTCCCTGGGCAGTAGCCAAGCATCTTCCATGCAAGCCATAAAAACTATTCAAATTCAAATAATCAACCATTTTCCCATGACAGCCAATACCACAAGTTAAAACAAATTTTTCTTTTGGAATTCCGCTTTCAATCAATTCTGAAATTGCCCGCTTTGTTGCTTCTAAAATTCCAAAATTCGTACAACCCGGGCACCAAGTAATTTGAGCTTTTGTATTTAAATTAATTTGCCTCACAAATTTTTTAATTTATCCTCAATCTCCTTTGCCAAAAATGGCCGACCAGTATATTTTAAAATTTTCCCATCAACTTTTATTCCATTTTGATTTAATAATTTTGCCATTTGGCCAGTTATATTTAATTCAACCGAAAATAATTTTTTTACTCCTTTTAATGCTTTTTCCATCTGCTTTTTGGGAAACGGTTCAATGAAAATTGGCTGAACCAATTTTATTCCCAAATTTTCGGCCGCCTCAATTGCTACTCCTTTTGTTTGACCCCAGGCAACAATTGCAATCTCAGATTTTTTATTTCCATAAATCTTAACTGCCTCTAATTTCTCAACTTCTTTTTTCATTGTTTCAAATTTCTTCAATCTCTTTTCTTGCATTTTTTCAACTTCTTCACTTTCAATTGTAATTCCATATTCATCGTGTTCATAACTGCTTGTTTTGATAATTGCATTTTTTTGGCCAGGAAAAGCCAAAGGAGAAATTCCATCTTTGGTAATTTTATATCTTTTATATTCTCCATTTTTATCCCAGAAAATTGGATTTTCTTCTTTAACTTTCTCAAAAATTTTCTCATTAACTGAAAAAGTATTTTCAGAAACATCTTTATCCAAAAGAAAAATTACTGGGGTTTGATACTTCCAGGCTAAATTTAAGCCCAAAGCAGAATAATATAAACATTGCTCAGCATCTCCCGGAGCAATGACAAATCTTGGAAAATCTCCATGGCCGGCTGACAAAACAAAAAGCAAATCTCCTTGTAAATTGTAGGTTGGCATTCCGGTTGAGGGACCTCCTCTTTGGCTTTCAACAATTAAAATTGGGGTCTCGGATTGACCAGCCAGACTTAAGGCTTCTACCATTAAGGCAAAACCTCCACCCGAAGTTCCAACAGCAGATTTTCCCCCGGCAAAAGAAGCTCCCAAAGCCATATTAATAACTGAAATTTCATTTTCTGGCTGGATTACCTTGACTTTTAAATCTTCTCTCTTTGCCAAAAAATTCATAATGGTAGTAGCCGGAGTCATTGGATAGGCAAAATAAAATTTCAAGCCGGCTTTTGCCAACCCCCAAGCAGTAGCTTCATTCCCAGTCAAAAGAAGAGTAGTTGACATCGGTCTGACCTGTGTAATTTTTAGTAAATTTTTTGAAATCTCATAAGCTCTCTTTCCAATTTTCAAATTCAAATCAATCTCATGTTTTATTTCCTTTCTCAAAACTTCTTCTAAAATTTCCCAATCAATCCCAACAATTTTTGAAAAGGCAGAAATCAAGGCCACATTTGCCATTATTGGTTTTCCTCCCATTTCCTTTGTGATTTTCTCAATCGGAATTCCAATTCCCCTTTTTGACTTAATTTTATCACTATTAAAAATTATTAATCCATTTTTTTCTAAATCCTTTTTGTGAAGATTTATTGTTTTTTCATCCAATGCTAAAAGAAAATCAATCTTTTCTTTTCTTGATTGAAATTCCTTTTCCGATGCCCTGAGCTGAGAAAAATTGTGACCACCTCTAATCAATGACTGATAATCTTCGTAAATATAAATTTCATAACCTAAAAAATTAAAAATTTCAGCAATTATTCTGGCTGCCATCCTCGAACCTTGTCCGGCCTCTCCTCCAATTAAAATTGAATAATCTTTTAACATTTTTTTAATATTACTCCGCCATTCATTTTCTCATAAAGAACATAGTTTGCAAAATTTTTGGTGGAGGGAAAAGGCGGAAAATAGAACACCTTTTATTTGGTCACAAAATTAATTAGTTTCCCGGGAACAAATACAATCTTTTTTATTTCTTTTCCCTCAATCCATTTTTTGATTTTTTCTCGAGAAACTGCAATTTCTTTTGCTTTCTCTTCTGAAATATCTGCTTCAACTTCGATTTTGTCTCTGACCTTTCCATTAATCTGGATAACCAAAGTTATAATTTCTTCTTTAACTAATTTTTCATCATACCTCGGCCAGGTTTGATTGTGAATCGAATCTCCTTCCCCTAAAGCCTGCCAAAGTTCTTCTGTAATATGGGGGGCTAAGGGGGCTAATAAGACTAAGGCTCTTTTAATTATATCCCGACCAATTTTCCCTTCATTTTTCAGGCCAAAATTTACAAATTCCATAAAGGCTGAGACTGTCGTGTTAAATTTCATTGCCTCCAAATCCTCATCAATCTTTTTGTTTAATTTATGAATCTTTTTTTCTGCTTCGATATCGCTTTTTTTGTTATCCCGGCAACCTAAAACCAAATTCCAAAATCTCTCTAAAAATCTTCTCACTCCTTTTACCCCTTTGTTTGACCAAGCAATTGCCTGATCAAAGGGTCCCATAAACATTTCGTAAATCCTCAAAGTATCGGCTCCGTATTCTTTAACAATATCATCGGGATTAATTACATTGCCAAATGATTTTGACATTTTCCTTCCATCTTCAGCCAAAACAATTCCGTGGGAAGTTCTTTTTTGATAGGGTTCTGGAGTTGGTGCTATTCCGATATCATAAAGAAATTTATAAATAAAACGAGAATATAATAAATGCAAGGTTGTGTGTTCCATCCCACCATTGTACCAGTCAACTGGAAGCCAGTATTTTAATTTTTTAGGGTCAGCCAATCTCTTATCATTTTTTGGATCGCAATAACGCATAAAATACCAATTAGATCCAGCCCAGTTTGGCATGGTATCAGTTTCTCTTCTTACCGGACCTTTGCATTTTGGACATCTAGTATTCACCCATTCAGAAATAGCCGCCAAAGGAGATTCTCCTGTTCCAGTTGGTTGATATCTCTCAACATAAGGAAGCTCAACTGGTAAATCCTTTTCTGGAACTGGAACCTGACCGCATTTTTGACAATGAATAATTGGAATTGGCTCCCCCCAGTAATGCTGTCTGGAAAAAACCCAATCACGAAGTTTATATTGAACAGACTTTTTGCCTAAATCTTTTTTCTCTAACCAATCGGCAATTTTTTCTATTGCCTCTTGCGAAGACAAACCAGAAAACTGACCAGAATTAACTAATTTTCCATAATCAACGAATGCCTCTTTGGAAATATTGCCACCCGCGACAACCTCTCTAATCTCTAATCCATATTTTTTAGCAAAATCATAATCTCTTTTGTCATGAGCTGGCACAACCATTACCGCTCCCCCACCATAGGTTCCAATAACATAATCCCCTACCCAAACTGGAATTTTTCCGTTATTAATTGGATTAATGGCAAAAATTCCTTTCAGAGGAACTCCAGTTCTTATTTTTTCCAACTGGGTTCTTTCAAATTCAGTTTTTTGCCCAACCTCTTTAATATATTTTTCAACCTCTTCCCAATTTTCAACCTTAAATTTTAAATTTCCAATTATCGAATTTTCCGGAGCCAAAACCAAAGCCGTTACTCCAAAAATGGTATCCAAACGAGTTGTGAAAACTTTGACCTCAAACTTTCCAATTTTAAATTTGATCTCGGCTCCAGAACTTTTCCCAATCCAATTTATTTGCTGGGTTTTTATCTTTTCTAAATAATCAACTTTTTTCAAATCTTCAATCAATCTATCAGCGTATTCAGTGATTTTTATCATCCATTGCCTGAGTTTTTTTCGAATCACTTTTTCTCCGCATCTTTCATGTCTTCCCTCAATCACCTCTTCATCTGCCAATCCGATTTTACAAGATGGACACCAATTAATTGGAATTTCGGCCTGATAGGCCAATCCCTTTTCAAATAATTTCAAAAATATCCACTGAGTCCATTTGTAATATTTTTGGTTAGTGGTATCAATTTCCCTGGACCAATCAAAAGACAAACCCAAACTTTTTAATTGCCTTTTAAAATTGGCAACATTTTGATCAGTGGCTACCCTGGGATGAATTCCAGTTCTAATGGCATAATTTTCGGTTGGCAAACCAAAGGCATCCCAGCCAATTGGATATAAAACATTAAATCCCTCCATCCTCTTTTTTCTGGCAACGGCATCCATTGCTGAATAAGAACGGCAATGGCCAACATGCAATCCCTCTCCTGAAGGATAAGGAAACTCAATTAAAACATAATACTTTGGTTTTTTCGAGAAATCTTCAGCCCGATAAAATCCTTGCTTTTCCCAATATCCTTGCCATTTTGGCTCTATTTCATTTGGATTGTATGCCATTTTTTGAGGATTGTATTTCATATTTTTAATTTTATTCCATTTTTCAATTTTGTAAATAAAAAATGTTGGAAGTGTTTTAGATAAATAAGGTCTGAGTCGTTCTTCATTGATTTTTTTGAAAATTTTGCTAAAAAGAAATCAGTCCTTAAGAGTTGAATAAGGAAATGAACCAAATGAAAGATAGTTCTGACTCTACTGCCAGATATCCTCCCTATCCATATCAAAAAAGAAGGCTATATGAAAGACAAAAAGAAGCATTTCCAGTGTCGGCTCTGAGAAAAATAGTTGAAAGGGAAATTGAAACTGCCAACTTAAAAGAATTTAGAGAATTCCAGATTCGACTAAAAGCCCACAAATTGGAAAAAACCAAAGAAGAGGCCAAAAAGCCTTTCAGTTTATGCGAAGATTACTTTGAGGCTGCTTTCCCTGACTTCTGGGAAGAAAAAGAACCACTTCAACCCACCCGTTTTGGTTTCGAAGTTGAAATCATAAAACCAAAAACTTCATATCTTCCTTACTGGTATGAATTTTGGATTAATCCAAAGATCAGGCAGGTGAAAAAAGGAGAAAGAAGAATGGTCGATTACATAAGAACTTATTTATTGAGACTCAGAGTAATGAAAGACCACGAAAAATGGCTTTTAGTTTTCTTGAGAGCCTTTCTCTATTCTCCGGCAATCAATAAACTGGACTTAATTGAAGTGGAAATTCGGGGTGTGACTTTTTTGGGAGAATCTAAAACTTTGAGTAAACATGATCTTACGAAGGCACCAATGCGAATGCCAATTTTAGGTCCAGCTGGTTTAGAAGAAAGTGTCTGGAAGAAACTTGAAGAGGTATTCCGCTATCCCTTTTTGCTTCAGCATTTAGCAGAACAATTGAGCGCGAGATATCCTTTTGCCTGGTGTTTAACTCAAAGGGGCGAACCAATACCAAGAAGAAGGGGATTAAAACTTGATTCAGCCGAGGAAATAGCTCAGTTCTTTGAGAAAGAAAAAGGTGTAGAATTATATCGTTCGGTAGACAAAAAAGGCATAAAAAAAGTTGACATAGTCATTATAGAATACGATCCACCTCTAATGATGGAAGACGAAAATTTGGTCTGGAAACAAATTGTTGAAGATGCAGAAAGATTCCTCCGGATATTGATTGACCGTGGTTTAAACCCAAAATCAGCTGAAGTAAATTTCTCTGGAAATAAAAGTCTGCAAATATTGATTCACGTCAATCCGCCGATTACTTACGAAGAAACGAGGGATGTCCAGAATTTCTTAGCCTGCTTGCACAAGTTTGAGGCGGCAAAAGACTCTTACATATACACTTTGGATAAAAATAATGGAGTAGCCAGAGTGACGAAAATCTTGCCAGATTGGACCTACGGAGAGAAAAAAGAAATTAAATGCGTGCCTGTTCCCAATCTCAAGAGAGCACTAATCAGAGGGGATATCTGCTGTTCGATTCCAATAGAATTCCTTATTGAAAATGACAAAATAAAGTTTAGGCCCTGGGTATTTAACTTAAACGAAGTTCGGGAACAGAGTAGATGGGAAAAGGTCAAAAAGAGGCTTCTTGAAGAAGATGGTCAATCGCCAGAAAAAATATTATTCAAGCCCCAATCTTACTACGAAAAAAATGCCACTCATCCGGTTGTCTTCAAAAAACTAATGGAGGATTTTCCATGGTATGTAAAAGCAATGAAAGAGATAGAGCCCTACCAATTAGATCTCTGGAGGAAGGAATGGATAAGGAAGAGATTTGGAGAAAATAAGAGTGACCCAGATTTTATCTCGGGTCATTTTTTATAATTTAAATAATTCCTTTGCGTTTTTAGTGGTTATCTCAGCCACTTTTTCAAAAATTTCATTTTTTATTTCGGCGATTTTCTCAACGATATATTTTATGGCTGAGGGATTGTTTTTCTCTTCGGGAAAATTAGGTGGAGCCAGATAGGGACAGTCGGTCTCAATTAGAATTCTCTCTAGGGGAGTATTTCTAATGTTTTCTCTAAAATCAATTCCCTCGATTTTTTTGAAAATTATTCCATTAAATCCAATATAAAATCCCATTTTTAGATATTCTCTTAGTTGCTCTGCTGTTCCCACAAACCCATGCATCACTCCTTTTAGTTGTAAGTTGTTAGTTGTAAGTTGTGAAGTTAAGACCTCAATGAGGTCTTGATGTGCCATTCGGCAATGAAAGATCACTGGCAAATTTAATTCCTTGGCTAATGTTAATTGCTTTAAAAGGGCTTCTTTTTGTTTTTGTTCAAATAACTCAAATTTTCTTTTCGTTTTTGGCTTCCAATAATAATCTAAACCAATTTCTCCAATTGCCACAACCTTTTTAGACCCTTCAACTTCGCTCAGGGCAAGTTCTTTGTATTTTTCTAAATCAAATTCTCTCTCAAAGTGGGTATCTTCTTTTTCATCGAATTTTATTTTTACTAATCCCGTTTCCAAATTTATCGGATGAAGACCAATTGCAGCATAAACTCCCTTCTCATATTTTTCAGCAATCTCCACCGCCTTCTTTGAAGTCTCATAATTTGTCCCAATATTAATGAGCCAAACATTGTTTTCCAAACATCTTTTTATAACTTCTTCTCTATCCGATTCAAAAG
>Ga0315280_10002858_pt1 | contig 27388 bp, 21 predicted proteins | sample YL17G06_40_MG_FD_203697 | JGI IMG/M metagenome (GOLD analysis project Ga0315280, IMG submission 203697) | Sediment microbial communities from Yellowstone Lake, YNP, Wyoming, USA - YL17G06_40 | ecosystem: Environmental > Aquatic > Freshwater > Lake > Sediment | place: USA: Wyoming | collected... | reverse complement strand
CCTTCCTCAAAACCCCGAGTCCAGATGCAGGTCTAAGGGAAAAAGTCCCCCACGCCGACTTTCTGTGGATGACAAATGCAATAACACTGCTCGACGCGAACGTACAGAATTTTTGCGGACCACAAGTACGTTTACGGCAACCGGATAACAGCCTGACCGGCACCAACGAACTGTGTCGCGATGACAATTCCTCCGATTAAGAGCAACGTCCCCAAGGCCCACATCACTACCTGGATCGGTTGGGTTGATCGAGGCGCCTTAACAACCTCATCAAGGGGCGTACACTGGCGCAGTTCTGTGGGGGTACCGCACCATCCACAGAACCTGTCGTCGTCCTTTAGGCGGGTTCCACAAGTCGTGCAGAACATTAGTCCGTCCCGGACAAGGCTTTATTGTTTCAGGCAGCGCGAAACCGAATATTTGCCGTGTGTCCGACTACCCAAACAGCGATCCACCGAGACGACCTTGCAGACGTACGCATATCTGGCACCTCCGGCATGGGTTCGTCTACTGGGCAAAGTCCCTCCGACATTTTCGTTCCCAGTCCGCCGCGGAGGATTCCTGCGACTTCAATTTCTCTCAAAGCCTCACGTCTGTTTGCTATCACAAGTGCTGGAGGGCCAGGATGGGTGCTATGCGGGTCCATAACACTACTTTCTTTTTCGCCCTGATTTGGCTCCGGCTAAAAACCAGAAGAAGAGGGCAAGCAGCATAAGAACCAAGACTATTAGGTAAATCAATGCGGCAATAACAGCCACCGCAAAAGCCAAAGAAGCGGCGGCTAACACAGCCCACAGGCCTGCCCGCACACCGTTCCGTACGAAGGGGTCAGAGATACCACGCGTGGCGAGAGTCCCAAGGTGGCCTATTGCAACTGCCGGCCGAAGCACGTACCGCGAGAAGTCCCCACCTTTCCCTGCCGCCCTCATCGTCCTCTCCAGCCAGAATGCCAGCCTCTCGAGCGATCTTGCTGCCCATTGTGAGCGACTCACGATTACTGAGCAGGCCAAGAGGCCCGAGGGAAGGCAATAAAGCGCTACGGGCTGGCTTCTGAGGATGTACTGCAGCGCTAGGAAGCCTAGACCTAAGAGTAGGGCGATTAGTTGTGACGCAAAAATGCTCTGCGGAAAAAACACATCAGCCCAAGCCGCTGAGGATTTGGCTGAAGTGTTCAGTGGGAGCCCACAACGGCGGCAAAACAGATTCTTCACTGGAAACTCAAGGAGACATGAAGAGCAGTAAGTCATAGGCAACGCGACATCTCAGGTGAATTCGCCAGAGAGCGGTGAGATGCTACTGTTAAAATTGGAAAGCGGTCTCTCAAAATGGAACGGCCCCGCTTGCCCCCAGGCGCCACATTTGGTTTTTGCCGTGAAAAAGCCAATAGACAGTGTTCCCGCTTTTCCAAAATTCGAACCGGTAGCCGTCTACAGGACAGAACTTAAACTCGGGCCTCCTCTTGTGGCCCGAAGGGCAGGGCTTCGTCAGCTCGGATTGCAGGCTCCTTTCGACATCCTCAGTGGCGCGGGGGAACGTGGTCCTCACTGACTCCAGGCCCTGCTGAGCACCTTGGAGGTCTTCCACACTCAACCTCTGTCTTACCTGTGCTAGCGCCTGCTCGATTTGTCCCAAGTCGGGAGCGGCAAAATGTTCAAAGAAAACGTTGTTGCGCATACTGGCCAAAGAACCCTCAGCGGTTGCAAGCTTCTTCTGTAGATCTCGCGAAATCCTAGCCTGGTTCTCTTTGTAAGCTTGGTGGGAAGACCAAAGGATACTCAGGATGATCAAGCTAACAATGAGGACGACGATGACCGTGGCCCGTCGCCATTCGCGCTGACGATGCCACTCACCGTCGCGGCGCCGTCCCTCGCGGAGGTCATACGAAACCTGCACTCGATCGACCACGATGGGGGAATTTCGATCCATAGTAATTCACGAGTCTAAGAACGATTTAGTTGCCCCCTCCAAACGATACGATCTGGTAACCGGACAATATCCTGCCCTGCATAACCGCTCCATGTCTCAATTGAGAAAGGTTGACACTGACCCGCTCCGGAAAACTCTACCAGGGGAAACTAGAGAATCCGAACTGTCAAGGTCCTCCCGACCACATAAAATGCGGGTTTCGTGCACTCCAGAGACTCAATAAAGGTACTCCACTTTCGCCGGCACTTCGGGAAGGCGCTTCGCCTTCATAGAAGGTGTTTTTGCAGGGCGCTCGGCGGCCCGGGTCAAGGGCGGCGTCCGCCGGCGCAGCGAACCCTTGAGGCGGGCCGCCGAGTGCCCTATCCAAGCTCGAGAAGGCGAAGCGCCGCTCCCACTCCCTTCGGTGTGTCTCTGCCACGCTCGCCGGCGTTTGGTCCTGCAAGGCGCTGTGGGGCCTTTCATGATTGTAGTGATACCGCCAGGTGGCAAGCTGGCGTCGCGCGTCCTCCAGCGATGTGAACCACTCCACGTTCAGGCATTCGTCCCGCAACCGCCCGTTGAAGCTCTCGATGAACCCGTTCTCCATCGGTGGTCCGGGCCGGATGAAGATCAACTGCACACCCTGCTCCATCGCCCAGGCTTCCAGTACCCGTCCCGCGAATTCACTGCCATTATCACAGGTAATGCTCTCGGGCCTCCCGCCGTACTCCTGGCAGGCGCGGTTCAGGGCTTCCACCACCTTCGCCCCGGACATCGATCGATCCGCTGCCAGCCGCACGCATTCTCGCGTGTATTGATCCACCACCGTCAGGATCCGGAACGGCCGCCCATCCGCCAGCCGGTCACTCATGAAATCCATGCTCCAGCACTGGTTCGGGCGTGTGGCGGCGGGCACCGGCACTCGCTGCCGACGTGCCAGCTTCTTCCGCTGTTTCGTCCGCACGGTCAGATCCTCCTCGCTATAGAGCCGGTAGATCCGCTTCGCGTTCACCCTCCAGCCTTCCCGCCTCAGCAGCACCGTCAACCGCCGGTACCCGTACCGCACATACGTGGCGGCCAGCTCTTTCAACCTTCGCCGCAAGGGAACCTGCGGATCCTTTCGGCTTCGGTACCGCTGGCTAGACCGCACCATCTTCATCAGCCTCGCCGCACGACGTTCGCTGAGCCGGTAGACTTCCTGGGCCCACTCGGCCAGCTTCCGTCGCACCCGAGGCCTTAGAGCTTTTTTGAGACAATCTCCTGCAGGATCTGCCGGTCGAGCGACAAATCCGCTACCAGGCGCTTCAGCCGGCCGTTCTCGTCCCGCAGCAGCCGCAGTTCGCGCAATTCACTGATCCCCAGTCCCGCATACTGCTTCTTCCAGTTGTAGAACGTCACCTCGCTGATCCCTGTCTTCCGGTACACCTCCGCCACCTTGGCACCACTCTCCACTTGCTGCAAAGCCGCCACCACCTGCTCTTCCGTGTGTCCCTTCCTGGGCATCGCCTGTCCTCCTCACCTGAAATTCCTGAGGACCTTCCGCCCAAGATTACTCCAATTCCCTTTGGATCAGTTTTCCGGTTTTGGGTCAACACGCATCCTTGAACCGCTGGCCACGCGCAACTACACCCATATGTTTCCTCCGTTTGACAGTCCAAACCTTCCCTTACTTCCATCCAGGCTGATCGTGGTTCGTTCTCCTTCCGCACCTCAGCGTTTTGGCGCCTCTTCTATTATCACGACGACGCTCTTGTCTCCGATGGCGAAGGCTTGATTGACGCGACCGGTCACCCAAACTTTTTCTCCCGGTCGTGGCACGGCCCTGTCTGTCACAACGATGATTTCACCCGTATCGTCCCGAACGACAAAGTACTTGACGAACACAAGGTTTGCACCTTCTTTCACTTCGCCTGCGATCGTCACGGCCTTTCCGTCGAATTTTCGGGGATTCTGCAATATATCTTTGATCTTTGTGGGAAACAGGCCAGTACACCCAACCGTGATGCAGGACCCGAGTACGGCCAGTAGCACGGGCCAGGCCAGTTGCCTCGTCCTGAAGTATCCCTTCATCTCCTCCTCCCGTGCTTTCTCTCTCCGCATGCGTTTGACGACATCCAATTCAACAGCAGGCAGAGGGTCGCCCCTGAATCGTGGGCAATTCCGATCTGCGCGAAGGCCAGGGGACCATTCCTCAATGGAAATAGGGATCAGACCGCAGCTGAAGCTGGAACATTCATCAGCGTTCCGATGAGATAGCCGAAGAAGCGAAATCAGAGTAGATTAAGGCCGCCACGTCAGTTCTCTGCCTCCGTGGAGCCAGTGTATGAATTTCCCTCTTTGCCAAATCGCGAACCTGTACCGACACCGTGTGCAGGATCTGTCTTGGTAACGACGCGTGTGTCTGCGTGGACATGGTTTGCGCAATTCAGAGAAGATACTATCGTTAACGTCCGTGTGCGCTTGCGTAAACATGGCGGGTAGCTCCTGGAGAGCTTGGCGTGTCGGCTCCGCATTGCGCAGCGTCAACTCCCGTTTGGCATACTCGATCTTTGTTTGAATCTCCGCTAGCCTCGTGGGAGCAAAGTGTTCATAGAAAGGCTTGCTCTCAACAAACCTCCTCTCGTGCTTGCTGAGTTGATTCTGGAGCATGGCCAGCTCTTTCTCCAGAGCGGCTCTGTTTTCGAGGTAGAAGACCAGACCCACGATGGAGGCAACCAGGCCCAGGCCAGACCCGACAATTGCCAGCTTCCAGCGCAGTGAGCGTGTATGCTCCCATTCCTCATCGCGCTGCTGGCCGGCCTCCGTGTCCCATATAACCTTCGGATCATCCAGAAGTACAGGCCCGAATTGGCTCGGTGAAATACTCATTGCAAACTGTGTCACTCGTCAGCGGTGAGGTCTTTGTGGGATGGTCGTACCCATAGATGCGTCTTGAGTGAGTTCTCAAGCGCCTCCCAGAAAGTGTGTTAACACTACCTAGTGCCCCTGATCAACCCCGATCACAAACTCACTCCCTGGGTCGAATGTGATGCTTGGTCCCTGCACAGCGAATTTAATAAACAGAAGTGAAGCCGCCGCGCCCGCGCCCGCTCCGATAGCGGCTCCCCTCCCGCCATCCACCATGGCGCCGATTAGAGACCCTATGGCAGTCGCAGCAGCAACCTTCCCAAGATTATTGGTCTTCTTGACTAGAAACCCTTCTTCATCCACATCAGGCATGCCTTTTGAGTTAGCGACGGATTTGAGGTAGGATCGGATTGGAATTCTCAGTCCTCGGTGTGTTAAGGTCTCAACGCCAAAGCTAAGAATGGATTTTCCCTTAACCTTCCCGCTTCCCTTTGAACCAGTCACGGTGCCCTCAATAAAGTCGCCCGCGAAGGCATCGGGGGTGATGACCTAGCCGGTGATCTTGTCGCCTTTGCGATTGGCCACGGTGCTCAATTGTCCAAGAAGTCTAATCCGCATCTCGGTGTCGGGGGGGGATGAACTGCGCAAGTGCTGAAATCTGGCCAAGCGATGCAAGCAGCAGTGCGATAGTAGCTACTCGGACCATTGTTCTCCTCCATCACCGAATGATTTCCCACGTGATTGTAATCACTGAATGCCTCCGGTCCTTACTACGAAGAGCCAACCGTTTCCAGCCGTTTTGAGGACCGGGGGAATCAGCAAGGCCAATATCCTTGGGTTCAACAGTCACGATGATTGGTACCCCTGGCAGTTCTCCATTAAGGAGGCCGGTAGAGGCGTGGTTACCCTCGATAGTCACTAAACCCTCTTTAGGAAGCTTGCCCGACCAGATGATTGTGCCCGAGGTGGGACCCGAATAGGACCTGTCACTACCACTGTCTTGGGGCACGATCGGAGAAGAAAGCGACTGTGCTGGCTGGATAGGCACGTTAATGTCTGTGATCTCCGGCTCAGTCCGCCTCGGATGTTGTGCGGTCGCTTGCGACGGAAACTGCGGGTTGTTGTCAACTTGACTTGGTGGGGGGACAGCACCTCCCGCAAGGGCACCGCCGTTTGTAGGTGTTTCTAGGAGAACTTGAGGCTCCTCGCGAGGCACCATTTCCGTGCCGACTTGGTTTGGTGTTTCACTGGCAGTCGAAACAGCTTCGGCCGGAGTCTCGCTCTGAGTAGCCACGGCTGTCGAGACCGGTGGCTGTTCCTGCTGTGGCGCAGTTTGCGCAACTGCCACAGGTCGGTTCGCAGCTTCAAACGGGCGGCCCTGCCTTGGCGCCGTTCTCAAGACGAAGTAGCCGAGATAGATGAGGAAGGCAAGGGCCAGAGCCGATAAGGCGAAACCCCATGCTATCGGACTTCTCTGATTACCAGGCGGCGAAAGCGGTATCTGGCATTGGGCACAGTAAGTGTGGGAGGGCAATTGGGGGATCCAGCCACAACGAGGACATCGCCGGAAGTCGATAAGACCACTGCGAATCCACTCCTCGTCTCGTTGGGAGCCAGCCTGGAGGTCAACAGCAACAGACAACTGGCCAAGGCGAACCTCGCCAGGTTCAAATGCTTTAACGGCAGATCTGTGAATCGAGTCCGGCTTTCCCATCATGGCGCTAATTCATTTGAGAACTCAGCCAAGCCCTAAAGAAAGTGGACGCCCTTTCGCGGGTGAGGCTTCATTAGGACAACGTGCCAGGCACGATTTGCACCTCGACCATAATCGGGGAGCGCGGGGAATTTGGATCGTTCGAGTACAACTCGACTACACCCTTATTCCGGCCCGGGGGGCACTTCGATGAATCAATGCCAATGACCACCTCGCCCATTGATGCCGTCACGCTTTTTGCTCCCTCAACCTTCAGCCACTCGTGATCCAACACAATCTGGCTGAGCACTAGTGCACCCTGACCTGTGTTCCGTACTTTTAGCGACAACGACTTGCTTGCTGGCCTTGCGACTTTACCGAAATCCAGGCTGCGCTGGTCGACATCCAGCTTGGGGACGAGAAACTCGCCACGCAACGCAATCGTTCCCACCAAGCCAGTTTTTCTGTCGCGAAGGCGAAGCTCCTTTCTAGCGACCTGTTCCGTTCTTCCAGTCCAGAGTTCGCCGTGAATCTCAACAGCGATCTCTCCCGGTCGCACGAGTTGCACTCCTATCCATTCCGGAAAGGAGGAACCAGGAACAATCTCAGCATCGATGGGTTGCTTATTCCCAACTGTGGCGTGAACCAAGAACCTCTCCGTAAGCCCGACCGCCACCCTGAAATTGATTTCAGCAGGATCGAGTCGCATCGATTCAATCCTGTAGGCGACAGTCAAAGGTAGCCTTTTCCTCTCGAAAACAGGTGTGTTGGTCTCAAGCCATACCGTTGGTCTGTAATCCTTGGGTTGGTCGGGAGGAGTGCTGCCGGGGTCGATCGTCAAATCAATCCTTCCAGGTGCTGTCCCTTCCGGGACTTGGAAATCTTTCCCCTCCAATTCTCTGTACTCTGAGATGACACTTCCCTTTAGAAGTCCTGAGCCGAGGTTTCGGATTTCGACCTGCTTTGTAACCGGAGCACCGAAGTAAATGACACCTAGGTCATGTACCGCGTCGTCCACCGCAGGAATCGGCCCCGGCGCCGTCACTGTGACGCGTACTGGGATCTTCTTTTCCCGGTGGAGGGGATCGGTCGCGTTGGTCTTAAGGACGATCTCGCCTATGTGTCTTCCTACCGCTAGACCCTGGGCCCTCACCCTGACTTCGATTCCCTTTGCCGTTTCTCTGGGTTGCAGCCGGAGTGGTGAAGACGGCACCTCAAGCCAATCGACATTTGCTTCTGGGCAGACTTTCAGCTCGGAAGTTCCACCGTTGCGCACTCGGAGTGTCTGGCGTCTTCGCAGGGGCACTTCAAGACTGGACGCCTCCACTCCGGCCACTATCTCCGTGGCGGGCACTCGAGGGTCTGTGCGAGGCTTTCCATCTACGATGAACCGGTAGGCGTAGTGTTGACCTTCAGCCAGAGAAACAACGACAGCAAACACTCCGTCGTCCCTTTTCGACATCGGGTACCGTTTGGGGTAGGGCCTGTCGAAATCCGGGCCATCTTCGAGGGAGAGGGCGACCTCACTGGCCTCGGGAGGGGCCAGTGTTAGGGGGTATCCTCCTCCTGCCATGACGTCCTGAAAGACCAGCTCCGTTCGGTCAACGTATTCCACTGGGCCAGCGGCGTGCTCGCGGCGCCATCGGATACTACATTGAAAACTCATTGCACGGTGATCCCGTAACGATCGAGCGTCAAAACTTAGAGTTGCCTCCACAGCTGAATCGGGGAGTTCGAAGGGCCAGAGTTCGACTTCGAGTGGCAAGGCTGCCATGACCGGAGAACGCGCACGGAGTACCGTTCCCGCAGGCAAGGACACGACGGAAATTCCCGCAATGGAGCCTCGGATGTTCTTGAGCAGTTCGCAATCAACATCACCGACATTGCGCACCCGAATTACAGAACGTACGGCGTCGCGACCCAGAAGAATCGCTGACCCAGGTTGGTCAAATTCCAACCACGGATCTCCAAGGGGAAGGGGGAACACGACATCCCGAATGATAGCGTAGGCGCGGCTATGAGCCCTTCGCAGACCTTCCAGATCCATGTATTATTTGCCCCTTGCGGAGAGTGTGACCAGTGCCCGGCGAAGAACCTTCCCCTCGTGGAAGAACCCCCGGCGTTCAAGGGATACGATAGTGTTTTCTGGGAGGTCCGGGCGGATCGGTCGAGCCCCGGCTACAGGTTCATGAACACTGGGATCGTACGCGGTCTGATTCGGTTCCACGGGGATCTCCTGAACCCTTGAGAGGCCCAACGCTACGCGTAGAGTCGCATCAAGAGCCCTCAGCGTCTCTGGGGCTTCCAAAGCACCCAACTGACCATAAAACTGGTCGAGGAAAACCAGCAGTTCGACCCTGAGTTTTTCCCATTCCTGCGTAAAGGTCGCTGTGTTCTGCTTCAATTCTTCCAGTTGTTTGACGAGCCGGTGGCGGTAGCCGTTCGTGATGGACTCTCCGCTCCGGCCTGACACGACATCCATAAACGACAAACTCTCATTTACGTCGGCGGAAACGGAAGCCAAGTCGAATTTGCTTAGAGAAACTTCCATGTCCCATACGAGACGCCGTGCGCATTCGCAGTAATCGCTGAACTTTCTTGAGAAGTCAGGTAGGAATGCCCCGCCCATGCTTGTCGTGGCCACCCGAAGCGCCGTGACCCATGCGCCCAATCCATCGAACCAAGCGCGTACCTTCTCGCGGATCCTTTCTTGTGCCTGCCGGTGTTCTTGCAGCGTCTTGGCATTCTCAACTTGGGCTTTGAATTCCTGCAAAGTGCGCTGGTTCTCTTCCTTTAAAGCTGCCTGCAGCGTTTCTTGCTTCCATTCGTCGAAATAGGTGTCGATGTTCTTCCTTCTTAACTGATCCACGGAAGTCCCAAGGGCTCGAATGTCGCTGGCAACATCCCGGATTCGGTCTTCAAGCGTGTCCTTCATTTCTTGAGTCTGGGTGCGCTCCTCATTCAAACGCCGCTGCATGAGGACGTACGAGTCGTTCATTTGGTTGGTCGTTGTTCCAAGGGCTGTTAGTTTTGAGCTGAGGTCTTGAAGATCACGATTGAGTGTCCGGAGTTCGTGATCGAAGCGCATTTCCAGTATCGCCTCCCCAGAACCTGGATCTCTGCGCCGGGAGGCCAGAACATCGTGCCTTTCTTCCAGTGAAGTTATCTTATGGTTGAGCCACAAGACCGCGATTACCAGCAGAACCATGAGAACTGCAGGGCCAACGACCACTTCCAGCCAGCGACCCCGGATCCGCCGTGCTTCCTGAGGAGGCGGCTCTACGGCCTTCTGCCCAGCCTCAGGCCCAGGCCGCGCGCTTGTGGGAGTGCCTTCACCCGGACTCTTGACTTCTTTTTCCTCTCTCCCAGGTGGAACGGACTGCGGTGACGCCGTTGACTTCTCCCGGGGTTCTTTTCCCACCGTTTTCGCCGGTGAAGAGGCCTCCAATGGTTTCCCTGAGGAATCGCCAGTCTTCTGGGAAGAAGCGCTGAACTCGGCTCGCGGCCTTTCCTTCTGATTCTCGTTCCCTTGTGCCGAAGGGGCAGGCAGAGGAGCAGTGAGAATGAGTATAATCGGCCATAGAGCAAGGTGCAGGATGGATGGACAGCGCGGGCGCGGTTGGTGCATATAGATCGCCTCCGTAATCTGCCTCACGGCAGCCGGAAGGCTTTCTCGTAAAGCTTCGTCCCGGAATTGACTTCACGAACGCAGACTGTCCCCTGGGCCCAGTCCTCCAAGTGGCCAGCTACTAGTAAGACCGGGTCCTGAGAGTTAAGAAACTGACCGGGTTCAATCTGGAATGTGCACACACTAACGAAGCGGTCTCCGCCAGGGAGCGCAGCACTCAGCGTGATCGCGACGGGCTTTTCGGCTCTTCCGGGCACTTTGAAGGCGCGCTCGAAGTCGAACGGGGGTTCATCATCGGGCCAGCTTATTTCGATAAAGTTCTGGTCCTCCGGTAATTCCACGCGCACGCCCAGGATCCAGCGGCGCGCCACACCGATCCGAATGGGAAGCTGCCCTCCCAAGATTGCCGCGTGGACTGCCGCCCCGGTTGCCACCACATCGGTCGGCGGGATTTTCTCCCACACAAGGGGTGAATTCCCCAGCAAGGGCTGAAGCTGGGTTTTCACTGCATCCTTTGCAGGCGCGAGGTGAGCACCTCCACCGGCGCAGACGATCCAGTCTGCCCGTTTGGCTTCGGGCTTTGATCCCTGCCAATCTGGCAGCGACCTCTCAAAGGCAGCTTTAACGAGATTCGGGAGTGATCTCGCCACCGCCGCCGTCACTCGCTCGGGCCCGGCGTCGGGGCACCGCGCCCCGAACCCCTCTAGGCAGTCCGCAGCCAACAAAGCAAAGTCAAGCCTACTCGGTCCTTGTTGAACCTCTCTAGGTCGTCGTTGAACAAGGACCAGCCCAAGATTCAGGTCACGGGAGCCGCAATCGATTACCCACACTGATCGCGCGCCCTCGAGATTTCCCCAATGGGTGGAATCCTTCTGCCAGTAGGGCAGGTAGGCGAGCACCGTGGCCAAAAGTTCTGTTACAGGTTCACATCTGTCAAAGCCAGCCTCGGAACCCGCGGAGCTGAGTGTGCTACTACTCTCCCACGAGTATCCCAGCGGGACAGACACACTCAATTGCGTCTGATTTGGACCAAGGATACGGCGCCAGAAATCAAACACGGGCCGGGCAATGGCCTTTTGAGCGTCTACGTCGCCAAAGGCAGCGAAATGGTTCTTAATCTCCCAGAACTCGAGGGAGTTGCTGTCCTCTTGCCAGCCATCAGGTAGCGGGAACAGAGGCTCAACGACGCGGCGGCCCCCCCGACTGATCTCCTGAAAAGCCACCCTAGCCGGGACATAGGCCTTACCCGGTGATGCGGGCACTATTTGCGGCCGTCCCAAGGTCGCGTCCCAGATAGCGAGCGAGGATTTAGCGCTACCCCAATCCAACCCGGCGAAGACCTTGGCTGTACGATCCATGCGGTTTTCTTCAAACCCGATAGCGGTTCTGGAGGCGGAAAGGACTAGAATGTCCCTCGACTTGAGCTTCTGCCTCCAGCAGGCCATCCTGGCCCACCCACATCCGAACCTCGACGAGAGGCAACTTGCGATAGTTACTGATCTCCACACCCTTGACGTTAATCCTGTCGATCGGGACGATGTCACGATTGGCAGGAGAAATCAGGTCATCTTTTTCAGGATCGCCGGTATGCTGATAGATTGTAATATCTGCCCTGCCAAATTGGGTAACCCTCCCGCTCGGGTCCTTGAATACTTCGCCTTTGCCATAGGGTGTCCCCTCAGGGATCAAAGCCTTGAAACATATCTCGCCTGCGACATCGTCGGCCTTCGGCAAGTTGTAACCATAGCTGCAATTGGTCACTTCATGGAGGCCGACGCATTCCAAGGGAGCCTGCTCGGCGGATCCGAGCACTTCAAACTTCTCCACCGCATAGTGGCACGCGCCACGCGAAACGCATTCCTTCTCCTCGAAACCGTCGTACCGGTCGAGATCTTGGCGCCTGCAGTGCGCGATGAGGCGAGTCCGTACCAGGGGAACCAAGCTGGTCCTCCCCGTGGCGATGACTTCGTCAATTTCCTCCAGCTTTACGGGACGCTTCAACTGGGCTCGCTTGATCGCCCGGTCAATGATTTCCATGGCTCTGCTGACTAACTTCGGCACTTCGCCGTGTTGCTCGAATTCAGTCCGCTTGATAGTCGTCTTGAAGGGGTGCTCTTTCCCTCCCGCGCTAAGATTCAAGCCGATTTCTATTTGGCCCTTCGTGCTTAGGTCGATTTTGGCCGTCTCGGCCGCTTCCCAGAGGAGCCGGTGGTTAAGGAGTACTTTGATCTGATCGAAAGAGTCCAGGTCGTACCATTTATTAGTTCGTTTCAATTCCTCGACCTTGTAGGGAACGTCCAAGCCCTTTTCTGCACGAAACTTGTCTACAATGATCTGCATCAGACTGGCGGTTAAATCGTCGCCGCCGAGCCAGTTGTCACCCTTATGGGCCAGAACTTCGATGCGGCGTACGTCTGGCCGCGGATCGACCAATAGGACGGAAACATCCAGCGTCCCACCGCCAAAATCGAACACTAGGACGAACCTTTCCTTTCCGCTGTGGTCCTTCTTGCATTTGGCCGCCTCGATCGCCGCCGCCGTGGGTTCGTCGATACGAAAACTGTGCCATTTGTCGCGGTTGTCCGGTTGAAACGGCCTGATGCCTGCATCGCATACAGCTCGAAGAACCGCTTGAACGCCGCTATCCGTGAAATTGGCAGGAAGACTAATCATCACGTCGGCCAAAGGGTGCCTCAAGTGGCGCTCCGTTTGGCGCCGGAGATAGCGAAAGATCGCTGTCGCAACCACCTCAGGTTCAAAGGGGTGCCTGTCAATCTCGACCTCCCGCTGACGACCTTCCCCTCCTTTTCCTACGTTCATCAGCCGCTTTACGGAGTGGACAAGCAGTTCGGGCCGGCCTACGCGTTCCGCCATCTTGAGGGCCTCGAATCCTGCAACCCAGCGGTCGTTTGTCTGGTCGTAGAATGCCACCGAGGGCACCACGGGTTGTGGTTTGCCATGCAGATCGCGGAACGGGACCATCTTGGTTTCGAAACGGTCGGTACAGTAAGCCACGCAGGAGTTGGTGGTTCCGAAATCAATGGCTACGAAATGGTCGTAGGGTTCCACTTCGTTGACTTGAAGACGAAGCGAATGGTCTTCGAGTTGGCCACCATTATACTGAGCCTTAACCTCAACGGCGCAAGGTCCCACCGGCAGAGTCTCTGCATCCACTTCACAATGGAGCTTGACAGCGCTGTTGGCAGCGACGCGGATAGGGAGATGGGGCTTCAATTCTTCCGCGGGCCTCCGGTCTTCTTCGGAGAATTCCAAAATGGTCGTGCGGAACCACTTCGGGCGGTTCGGGAACTCCAAGGACGTGATTTCGAGCGTTCCACCCCCCACGTTGCGAAGTGATAGGGCGGATTCGCTGATGATGCCCTGGGGAATCTGAGGCTGCCCGACGGGGATTATCTCCAAATGAGGTGGTTTTTCAACCTCAACAGGGATGCTGATTTCCAGCGGTCGACCGGCTTCGAACTTCAAGGTCAGCTTCTCGGTCTGCTTCCCGTACTGGGCCACCTGGCTGCTATCAAAGGTTATCTGAAACGTGGTCTCTCTGCCCTTTTCGAAAGGTTCACCTGGGGTGAGTCCTGCTAAGCTGAAAGCCGGATGGTCGAACCTAGCTTCTTGGAGTTGGGTCGGCACTCCCACAGTCTGCCGCAGCCGGGCGGTTGTGTGCACCCGCGTGCGGGGCTGAAGCTTGGGAAAAGGTTGGACCTCACACTCAAACTCCGGCACGCGGCCGACGCGAATTGGGATCCTCCGGGGTGGGAGAGCGGTTCCGAGGATCGTAATCTCGACGTCGGCGCTGATCCAGTCGCGGTCTCTACCCAACTGTGCAGGATTTACACAGATGTCAAGTTCGCACGGCTGCTCCTTGGGGATTTCGATCTCCTCCTGCTGTTGGGGCGGCAAAGCAAATTCGACGGCGGGGTGGGAGCTTTTCAACTTTACACGCACTGATCGCACGCTAGACGTATTGTCGAGCTTGATCTTCGGTACATCGCCTTGCGTGTTATCCGCAAGCAGCACGAGAATCTGGCTTGGTTCAATTCTCAGGTCGATGAGCGCCTTGCCACACATGCGGCAGTGGACATCGCCCTCACCGTACGGCGTTTTCCACCCGTCAGAACAATCGTGGTAGTTAGAGGGACTTGCTGCCGTGGGCGCCATTGTGCGTCGCCACCTCGCAATCAGGGAGCTCCCGGGGTGGTCCCATTGTGGACATCTAGGATTCACTTGTCAAGTCTGCAAGGTTGGGTTAGAATCAACCCGCATCGATCCTACATCTGATCCTCGCGCGGTGCGAGGCGGGCCACGTCAGAGGTGAGGCGGTCTTCATGCCTCCAGAATCGGGCTCCAAACGTTCTTCCTCCGCAAGCCAGACGGTTGTCGTTTGCCCTAACGAACTATGCCACTCAGAACTTCCCGCTGGCAGGGGCAGGGGGTACTGTGCCGAGTGCGGCGAGGCCTGGACGAGGTGTTCAAAGTGTGGACGAGCAATTAGTACCCTCTGGCAATTCTGCCCGACTGATGGAATTCCAGCTGAGGCTTGGTCATCCAGCCTGTACGGGGCGAGCCCCAAGTTCGCTGACCCAGAACCGCGCACGATCGAGATTGGGGAGGAGTCGTGGACTGCTCCTGTGAGTTACGGAGGTTATCTATGGACGATCTCAACGGAGGGCAACGTTTTTCGCCTCTCGCCTGCTAATGAAGTGCCAGTGCTAGTTGAGAATTTGGGCAAGGAATTTGGGAGGCATCCTTTCACTATTCTGAGGAAGAAAGAGGGCGGTCGGCCACTTCTTGTTGCGGTCGGAACACGGCGCGTTGCCCTGATGGACCCAGCCATTCACAAGCCGGAAGATGAGCCGCTTTGTTCCCGCTCGCTCCCCCGCGAAGAGAATTTTGTTCTGTTGGACGACTCATATTCAAGCGTTGCTGTATCGAACCAGCAGGTTGCCTATCTTAAGAGGAAGCGAGAAACGCAATCTGACCCAACTCCAGAAAGTGAAAGGAAGCCGGGTGACCTTTTTCTGGCTGTCGGGACACGTCGAGCGAACAATGTCGAATTGGAAGACGAGTTTGCGGTCTCCAGCGAAAAAGCCTGCGGTCCCTTTGTCCTCGGACAAAGAATCTGTCTTTATACGGACGACCAATTCCTTTTCCTTGATGGTCAGCGATTGCAATCCTATCCTTTGCCTAGGGACTTCCATCCAGTCATTGATCCCGAGGGAGAATCTCCCTTCGACGTCTGGTGGGGACACCCACCCTATGTGGTATTTCCCAGCGGCGCCTATATACCAGGCGAATTAAATGGCGTCGCTTGTTTCCAATTCGTGGAGTTGATTGGTTCGCGGCCAAAATTCAGTGATCCAAAGATTCCAGAAGGGGGGGCCTATCGGCCCACCTCAGACGAAGGACTTGTGATTGCTAGTCGCGGGAGTCTCAAACATCTTTGGCGAACGCGTCTCAGTGATGCACTCCAACCGGAAAGGGACACGCAAATTATGGCGGGGCCGGCTCTACTCACAGACGACTTCGAGGTGGCTCTCTGTCAGGGCGCGGCAAAGGGCCGGCAATTGCGCCTCTACCCGGGTGGACGGGAGAGAGCGGACATCGACGACGAAGTTACTCCCATTGACCTTTTTTTGTTCCCGGGTTACCTGACCCTGACATCGAGGCTTGAGAATCACTTGGAAGTCATCTCATGGCCACTCGTCTCAAGCGCGTAGTAGTCATCATAGCAGTCGCCTTGAATCTCATGGCCCTCACGGCGAGTGCGGCCGACACCCTCGTGCTCATCGACCGATCCGGCAGCATGGCGAGCAATTTCCAATCCGGCCTCGCTAAGGATCTTGCAACCCGAATGCTGAAAGCTGCCGAGACCACCGGGAAAGCGGACCTGGCAGTATTCGATGTGGAATGGCACGTAATCCCGGGTCTTGACTCGCCCGAGTTCGCGACTTTTGGCAAGGACACCTATCTCGACAAAACTCTCAAGCAGTTCAAGGATAAGTACGATCGAATCTGGTTGCTGACAGACAACGTGCAGGATGATCCCGCCTCCGCCGACCGTTATGACATGTCCAGTTTCTATTCGACACTTCAAGCGAAAGAAATACGCACCATTTATGTGTTCCCGTTGCGGCAGTCTCCCGGAAATGCAGGTTTGATGATTTACGCAATCTCCACCGGAGAGGACACGAGAAAGCTCGAGCAACAGGTCAACACCTTTCAGAGACCCGGGCAGGAGTTCAAATTCGAAAAACTGGCGATGAAGCCACTGAACGAAAACGTCATTCAAGTCACGATAATTGATGTCGAGATAAATGACGCCAAGATACTCCATGAACAGAAGTCGCTTCGGATTAGGGAAGGCGACCCCCTGAAGATCGAGACTCGTGTTCGCATCGAACCCAAGTATCCCCATTTGTACTTCGAGTCTTCTCCCGTCACTCCCAGCCGGGCGGGGACTCCATTTAAGTGCTTAGTCGCGGATAAGCCAGAGAGTGATATCAACCCGAACCAGGTTCAGACTGGAACCAGTCAAGAGTATCGGGTGACGGTAGATTTTGGACGTGTCCATCTCAAGAAAGGTCCGGGTTGTATCTGGGAGGCGGCGTTTGGCCATGCCAGCGAAAGCGCTGATATCGAAACCCCCATTACGGTAACGATTCCCCGAAACAATTTCAAACTGTCGAAGACTTTTCTCGCGGACTATGTTGCCAGCTCCGAGTCCGAGGCGAAAGTGACGGGCAAGATTTTCGGTCTGGAGAAACTGCCTGGATACATGGCGCCCGAGACAACCAAAGTCCCCATCCGCATTCCGTATCGAGTGGTGGTTCAATACCCCTCTTGGCCGGCAATCGTGTTGTCGATCGGCGGAGTGGTACTTCTGGTGCTCGTCTGGCTGGTGATTAAGCTTCTTAGTGGCATATCCTTCGCACCGCACTTTACAGCGGAGACTGAGGATAGAAAGCCACTTCCCACACTTGTGCGCGACAAGCAGGTATTCGTGTCCAACCAACTGCTTGGCAGCATCCAGTCCAATGAGTTCACACCCGCTCCCGGGGTAAGACTGGACCCTGACCTCCGCGTCGCAGACATAGGGGATAGTCCATTGATATGTGTTTTGCGTGATGGGCAACGCATTCGATTAAGGGCGGAGTCTGGGCAGAAACCAAGGCAAAAAGCACCTACTCGGAGTACCCCCCAAAAAAGGTCGGCTCCACCAACCAAAAGGACGACGAGGTGATGCGATGAATGGGTCAATTGCAGCTAGTCGAGCCCGATGGACTCTCGCAACTGTTTTCACCGTGTTTCTCCTTATCAATGTGGTGGTACTGACCTTGGCGTTCTTAGCGCAACTGCGAAATGATCCATCAAAACTCCCTCCTCATCTGGGCGAAGAAGTATCTGTGGGCGTTCGCCTGTTGGTTATTGCCATTGGTGCCGTCTTCAGTTGGTTTCTCGCAAGAATGCTGTTCAAACACCTGGTGGTGCAGGACGTGTCGCCGGGCGACTCGGTCGGACCTGCTTACAGCTTGCTTTCTTACTTGCTGCTGGTGTTGGCAGCATATTCGTTCCTGGGGTTTGGTACATGGCTCTGGCTCCCGGGTCTGTTCCTTATCGTGCTCGTCTGGTCACTGATCAGCCTGTGGAGCTTAGTGGGGTGGCTCCCGATGATTGTGGCGCTGGTGCTCGCTGCCCTCACTGCCTTTTTCTCTTGGGTTATCATGACCTAACCCAGGCCCTAGTGTTTAATCGGCGGAAAGGAGCTTCTCATGCCCGACAGTGAACAAGTTGGAACAATTCATCCGACTGTTTACATAGGCCTAGGTGGAACGGGGAAGGAAGTCCTTCTTCGCCTTCGGCGCCGGTTCTACGAGCGCTGGGGGAAGCCCAGCCTGGAGTGTACGCGCTTCTTGTGGTTTGACACGGATAGTCGTGACGTCTGGGCCAAAGGCGAAGAAATGCGCCAGATGGATCTCGAGCTCAAATTCGAGGATGGCCGGGAAGCCGTTTCGCTCTTAACGGGCAAAGTCGGTGAGGCTTACGGGAGATTCCTTCGCAGCAAGAAACAGTTTAAGTACATCCACGACTGGCTTCATCCGGAGGTGGACGTTTTCGGGGCAGACATAACCGATGGAGCAGGTGGGATACGTGCCATCGGACGCCTTGCCTTCTTTTCACAAGTCACAAGCATCGAGACAAAGCTCAAAGAAGCCGTCAATCTCGTTACCGAAGATGTAATTCAAAGGACCAGAAAGCTACTCCCAAATAGCATTTTCGATCCACAAGTACAAGTCTACGTTATCTTTTCTGTGGCGGGCGGAACCGGCGGCGGAATATTCCTCGACATGGCCTTCATGCTTCGAAAGCTGGCTCTCGAGGGCTTGCCGATCGAGAGAATCATCGGGGTAATGGCACTCCCGAATGTATATTTCATGGATACACTTGATGAGCGTGCTCATCGGTCCCATGGCAGTGCCTATTCGGCGCTAAAGGAGCTTGAATACTACAGCCGGCGGATTCGGGCCCAAAGCTCCGAGGGCGATGACGAGTCTTCAACGGTTGACTTCCGGGTTGAATGGGAGCCGGGCTATCCGGACAGACCCATCATGGGCCCCCCCTTTGGGACCCTTTACGTATTCGAGATGTTTAACGAGTTCCCTGTGCGGGCCTCAGACCGTGTCGAGTTGTTTGAGATGACCTCAGATTGGTTGCTTCTGAATTTTCTTCCCGGCCCATTCACTCAGCAAAAAACAACCGAATTTGCAAACATCAAGCCACTCTTGGCCGGAGCAGTAAAGAACGAAATCTCCGTCGGAGATTCAATCCTGAGTCAACTGTACTCCCGCCGTTATGCCGCCTTTGGCATGTCCAAAATCGAGGTTCCCATTGAATCAGTTCGGGAGGCATGTGCCTGTCGGCTGGCGAGTCGACTCTTGGAGTACTGGAACCGTCCGCCAAGCAACCCAGACATACGTGGAACTCTTGAGAAGCAAGTGCGCGGGCGGTTTGACGCGGAAGGCCTGGAAGCGCTGTATGGGACCGATTGGAGGAACAAGATTGACATGGAGCTGGGCGCACTGTTGCCCGAGGCCCAGCAGTTACCAACGGATGAGGGTGGAGATGAGTCTCCTCTTGTGAAATTCATCCAGGATTTGCCTGAGAAACTTCAAGCGACCGAGCGTAAATTGTTTTCCGATGTTGGCCCCGGTCCGGGTCAGTGGGGCGATGTGGTTCAGATTATTCGTAACAAAACCCGGAATATGACGCCATCTGTCGTTGATGATTTACGAAGGAAATTGGACACCTGGGTCACGGAATGTATTGAGCGGGAGGACTTGGGGATCAACACCCTCCTGGCGGATGGAGGGTTGTTGCAACTGCTGCTCGATACGTTCAAGAAGTTCTGTAAGGATGAGCCCAGTGGGGCTTCCCTACGCAAGAAGGAAGCTCTGGATGAGGCTGGAAACATGCGGACCTGGCGTGATTACTATCTTGCGGAACTTCGATACGCGGTCCGAAGTTGGGGGGTCAGGCTGCTGGGGATGAAGGGCTGGACCGTGGAGGAGATTTACAGTCGCTTTCGTCAGGTGGCCTTCAGGTGGGCGTACAACCTAGCGGGCGCTACCTTGGCACGGGAAGCGGCTGTAATAGCGGAAGAAGGGATGTTGTATCTGACCAAGCAGCGCCAGCAGCAATTGCGGGACTTTCGGGAAGCAACTGAAAACGTGGCAGATCGCCTCCGCAATCTTGAAAAAGAATATCTCGATCCCAGCAGGTCAAGTCTAAGCGTTACCATTTTCGATGCCAGCAAAGATTTCGACAAGTTTTACGTGCTTAAATATGATCCACAACGGAGGGTACACCAAGAGGTGAAGATCGAGGGAGAACAAGGGCAGCATAAGCTCTTCCTCGGAAAAACGCTGGGGGCAGGCAGTACGCTTCTCAGCTTGGTGGATAGTTTTGGGAAGCTAGGTGAGAAGGGACTGGAAAAGCTCCTACAGGATTACACTACAAGGCTCTTCAAGGATGCTTTCCAGACATGCCTCCACGGGGAGGATGAAGAGCACCGGCGCAATTGCGGCCGTCTCCTGAAAGTGCTCGAACACGAGTACTTCAAGACCCATAGGGAGGAGATTATTGAGAGATTTGTCCGGAGTGCTTTGCCCCTGTTGCGTCGGGGGAAGTATGTTGGTGGCAAGGCCGTCAAGGAAACCAAGATTCTTTGTTTGGGGGTCGCCGCCCAGGACACTCTCAACGACGAATTCGTGGACCAGGTCAGGAAGCGACTCCAGGCTCATGGGTTTGGTGAGTATGGCGTCAACGTACAATACACCGGGGACCCGACGCACGTTTATTTGCTCATCGAAACTTATGCTTTCCCCATTTCCTGCTCAACTTTTGTAACGCAGGACTTACACAAGGCATACTATGACTTCTACAAGTTGCTTCGCGGCAAGACGAAGTTCAAGCGGGACGAAGACAACATCCCTCTGCACCTCTGTAGCACCTGGGAGGGCGAATTTGATGATCTCCAACCACTAGATGAGCGGGCTGCAGAGAGCATCCACGAAATCCTGCAAATACTTGCGGTGGGCCCGATCCTGCGCGTCATCCGGGTTATTCCGAAAGATGGCCACCGAGAGTATGGCTATGGTAAGTTCGAGCCGCCCCAGGTCCTGACCAGAGAGTTAGGCAACAAGCGCCAGGCGGTCGAAGCCATCCAAGCTGACCGTGAACTGCGCCAGAGGTTACTCAAAGAAATAGCCACACGGCATGAGAGAATCAAGCTCGCCGCAACAGCCACAGACCCGACATCGCTAAGCTACTACTGGGCACTTTCCTACGTCAATTATCGTCTTTTCGTGCCAGGATCCATCGAGCACAGCATTGTGGGCGCGAGATTGGCTGATATATACAACTACCTTCGCTCCAACAAGGGAACAGAACTTAGGGTCTTCGGAGAAGGGGAGAGCTCGGAGGATATTCTCAAGTACTGCACGGAGCAACTGAAGATCGGCGTCGACTGGGTTGCGGATTTCCCGGTTCTGAAATCGATAGAACCGCTCGTCCTAGGCAGAGACTAGGACTCGGACTTGGTCACACTGACGAGTACTTAGCGGTCAACGCCCGCGAGCACGAAATGTACCCGGCGGTTAAAAGCTTGCCATGCAGCGCGTGCTTGGATTGCGTCGAACTCGGCAAACGGCTGGCTGGCTTTTGTCGTGGTTCGAATCCGCCAGGCTTCGACGCCCAAGCTCTCTAATCGAGACTTCACTCTCTGAGCTCGGCGGTTCGCCAACTGTTGGCGAGCGGTTCTAGTTTTTCCTTCCAGACCATCTGTGTAGCCCTCCAATAGGATGCGCACCCCCAGATTCCGCGGTTCGACTAGCCATTTCCCGTTTCTTTCGAGAAGGTCCTCTGCCGCCGGTTCCAACTCATCACTTCCCCTGCGAAAGAAGACATCTTGAATGTTGTCAAAGAATGTTAGGGCCGGATCGTATGATGCGGGTTTCTCCTGGGACCTCGGAATCACCGCCACCCGAATCGGTGGCCCCCAAGCCACCCCAAAACGATTGCGGGCGAGGATATCGTAGGTTGTTGTTTGCTCCTGTGCTAGCTCCAGCCGTCCAGATGCGGGAAACACGCGGGGAATTCCGTCGAGGGTAATCTCTACCGCGTCGGCACCAGCGGAACTCCACACAAGCTGTGCCGATTCACCCGCTTGAAGGGGACGCCCCGGAAAAACATTCGCCCTAAGAAGAGGTGGAACCCCCGCAAAGTTAAAAACGACGCTTCGTTGCTCCTGTTTTGACTTGGCTTCCTCCTTGTTCAGCACCCAGATGTTCACGCTCTCTCCCATCCGGTTCCCATCGATGCCCGCTCTCATCAACCACTGAGCAACAAGAAGCGCTCGTTGTTGGGCCTCGAATGATTTGTTGGAATCCTTGGTGCGCCCGAAGACCACAAAATGTATTTCGGGATTGGCTTTCAGGAAAGAAGCGAATTGATACAGCTTCATGACCTCTCCAGTTGATAATTTCGGCCTCCCGCCCCCGAAATAGATTCTCACAGCATTTTGGTTAAAGGGTTCTGTGTAATTGGGCAAGACGGGTGCGGGTGGGGGCAGGGGCAAAGGTTTCACCTGCACTGTGACCTGAGCCGACGCGGGTAATGTCCCTTCCTCACCCTCGGCCGTCAGGCGATAGGTACGCCGCTCCTGCAAGTGTTCTACTCTGGTCTCCCCGCTCGAACTCACGGCGCCAAAGCCTGGCTCGAGCAGGGCGCGCTGCGCATTGTGGGTCTGCCATCGTAGCGTCGTGCTACCGCCGACCCATACTGTCTCCGGTTCTGCGCGCAGGCTTGCTTCAGGGCGCAGCGGCACGACAACAACCTCGATAGGAGCTACTTGCTCAATAGGCCAAGGTGAATCTACCACCAGCTTGAAGCTAGACGTGGCGGACGGGTGCAACTTCAGCGCGCCAGAAGACGGCACGGGCCCAATATCCGGTTCAATCCGCACCTCCTGGCCACAGTAGGAGTACCAATCTAATTCCACGGCCTCACCACGAACAATGCGGGTCCTTTTCGCTGCGAAGAACGGTTTCAGCTTTTCAAGAAACTGGGCCCTTTGTTTCCGAAGATCCTGACCGTCATTCCAGCAGAAGCTCGCTCCTTTCGGGTTTTTCTTGCCGCAAACTCGACAAACCCACGACCCATCTGCGGGTCTCCGACATTCCCCTTGAAGGTCCATGCCCTGCGTTGGGGCCAAGCAGAACATCATCAGGAGGATGCTGGCCACGAGGTGAATCATTTGAACAGCACAGAGGTTCACCTTGATCTCCATTCTCAGGCCCCCTCGTAGTCAACCGTTAACGACCTTTCGATCATGGCTTGAGCGTCGGATGTATGAATCATGCTTGATGGCACTATGCCTTTTCCGAGAGTGAAAGTCTCAGCAGGACGAAGCGCGCCTGGTGCCATTTGACCCGGAAAACTCACCCCGGGCGTGTATCATAAACGGGTCGTGCTCGCAAGGCTCAACCTGGGGCGCGACACGAGAAAGCTCACGCCATGGCTGTGCTCCGCAATAATTCCGATCCATAAAGACCGTGCGCCACACTGAGGGGCTCTTAACAATGTTAAGAGCTCACTCCTAAGTTTCTGAAACTGCGTGAGATGCAATTTTGGCGAGGGACAGGGCTGTTCTCGACAGTGATCCCGGCACACCAACCCGATGCGGCCACTCGTCCCGTTTGCGACTCTACGACCAATTCGCTGCAGGCTGTCGCTGAGTGATTGCGGACGATTGTTTCCGAGTGGGCGACGATACGCCCGGAATCGCGTTGGCAGTTGGCAACCGGCCCAGATCGAAGGGCGGTCTGGCCCTATCGACGCGATGCGCGTTCATCCGAAGTTGGGCCGTACCGGGCAGAGAGATCAACACTGCGCGACCAGGACTCCCGCGGGGCGGTGTGGGACATGCTACGTCTAACGTGGCGCTGAGCTGCCGGCGGTTATAAGCGCCTAACCCTGGCGAGCTGTCTGCCCCGCCGGTCCGCTCCAGCGCCGGGTTAGGCAGTTTCCACATCCCGACAAAGGCGCTCAAGCGCGTCTCCATCTGCCCGTATCAGTCCTTGTTGGACCGATCGCTCGTAGAGTTGGAAGACCTCCTTTGAGTCCTCGCTAGAGAGAACTCCAGCTGCCAGGGCACGCTCTAAAGTAAGTCGAATCTTGTCGGCCAAGAGTCGGGACTGAATATTCGATACGCGCTCCACGAGAAAGAACGCCTCGGCCTTCGAGGGTACGCGTTTCACGCTGCCGAAAAAGTGCTTCATCGCTGCCGCGACGCCGAACACGCCTCGCTCGAATCTAACTGAAGCCAAGTAAAGCTCAAGTTGATCATCTTTCGAAATGACTCGGTCTAGCCAGAGCGCGAGCATTAGCTCGATCAACTTGCGCCGCACGATCTTAGTCGGCTGCTCAATGAAGAGTGTTCGAACAAGCTGTTGCGTGATAGTTGATCCACCCGAACGACGCTTCAGACCGATTATCCCCAGTATTGCTCGTGCGGAGGCGCGGATGCTTACTCCGTGGTGCACAGAAAACGTGCGGTCTTCGATGAATACAAGCACCTTCTTGAGGTTGGTGAGGTCAACTCGAAGCCTCGTCAGCTCGTAGCGGGCGAGCGTAGCTCTGTAGATGACGTATTCGAAGTTGCCCACAAGGCGCAGCCTGGCAACGCGTGCGACGTGCCTTGCCAGGAGCATGATCGGTCGCTCGTGAGTGTCAAGGAGCGCTTTGCGGTAGATATAGGCAAGGGTCGCCGCCCACGCGGCGGCAATGGAAAAACCGGTGGTCGTGGAGGATACGTGGAATAGCCAGTTGCGGTCGACAAGACGGCCCGCGAGAGCTGATGATACGAACAGAATGACAAAGGACGACATTCCGGCGATCAGGTAGAACGGATAGGTGACGTAGGTGCTCCAGCCAGGGAAAACTCGAACGGCGAACGGTTGGTCCGCGCCCTCGACTCGCCAGTTGGGTAAGATGAGTTGTAGGTGACCGTAGCTGAGCCCGAGCATGCGGCGGAGTACGATCAGCTTTCGCGCCGCGAACACGACGCACTTCTGGCGATCTGCGAAGTAGCGGACGGTCACGATGGCAAAGGTGCCTGCCAGGAACAGTAGGGTGGCCAACGTCGCCTCAGGCGGTATTACCGCAGAGAATGCTTTCGTAAGTGGATCGAGAGCGCCCACGGCGAGCGAGCCCAGGCCGGCTCCCGAGATAACCGCGATGTTCGACGCATTCAGGAAAAGCCGCTCCTCCGATTCGAGGCTCTTCGCAGCAGCCTTGTATTCTTCAAGAGCGATGTCCCGGTCTTTGAAGGAGTACGTGGGGAAATGCTGCTTCCAATTGGACTCCGACTCGCGGTCGATCATAACAGTGGCTTTGACCCCGGTTACAGCGGGCCCGACTCCATTTGAACTGCGTAACTCTTGTTTAGGCCGACCCGCCTAAACCGCCAAGTGGCGGACCGAAGACGAGGCACCCCCACGATTGCGGTGCGGATACGTTCTCATTATAAGGCCACTTATGATCTATCAGGCAAGTTGCCTGCATCTTCTTAGGCCGTCCGGTGGCCTCGCCTAATCTTCCCTGTCTCGCTGGATACGGGCACCACCCGGTCGTACAGCCTCGGAGCCGGGCGGCCAGGGAAGAGTTCCCCGTCAGCTGACGGGTGACCGACTGTCACGGGAGGAGTTGTTCATAACGCCAGGCCTGGACTCTCGCCAGAGAGCCAATCTTCCCACACCACAGACCCCATCTCAACCGCCGAAATCTGGCCACTGCCCCAGCAACGGCCCAGCCCAACGCCAGCGGACACCTAATCCGTCAGCCGACGGACTTAGGACAAGGGCCCCGCAGAAGCCGAACACTGGTTCCGCCCGAGTGACGGCGCACTCGGAGACAATCAGTTACGGACGAGTTGGCAACTATCCAGGAGTTGAGCGGCTTCGCTCTACCCTACGGCGTTTATCGCGGGTAGTCGGTGATCACGGTCCAACTTGCTCGGATCAGACTTAAGAATGAAGCGCAAGGCGCGGGGCATAACTGCAGGCCCGCCGACACTGAGTTTGTAAGATGTGCATGCCAATTGGCGACCTGAAGTACAAGATGAAGTACAAGGGCGGGAAAACCGAATTGCATTACGCCGAAAGAGCATTATTCCTTTCACTGCGAAACACACAGTGGCACAATAACAAGTGGATTGTGGACGGAGAGCATTGGATGATCTTAACCGGCCGCAGCACCAGGGCGCTCGGGTGTCTTGTCATACTCGCGGCGCTCTGCCAAGCCACGACGCCAGTAAACGTGCCGGCAGACTGGGAATCTTACAGCAGCCCAGAATATGCATTTACGATTCAATATCCTAAGGACTTCAGCCTTTGTGCGGGGGGACTCGATTTCTGCGAGAATACTTCGCGATCGTATATTCCAGCTTGCAACGACAACACCGTTGATTGTTTTGTATACGCCGGCCATGAATATGACGGAACAAACTTTGAAGGAGCAGCTCTCTCGGTAAATATTTTGCGAGATAGACGGACAGAACAAGATTGCAACAAGATTGATGTTGGCCCTCACCCGATCAAGGGGAAGATCATAAACGGCATACGCTTTCACTATGGAATGACAGGCTACGGAGGCTTAGGCCATTGGACGGCCGGCCCGAAATATCGTGCGTTCTACGATAAGGTTTGTTTTGAGCTGGCGGTGAACATCACAGCAGCCAGTTTTGGCAACTTTGACCCCGGAACGATCAAAAAGTTTGACCGGACAAAGTTGGAAAAGGATTTTGACGCCATGCTTAACACATTCAGGTTCACCGGTCCTGTTGCAGACGGTCCGGCATGGCGCGTGTACCACAATGGGGATGTCGGCGGAACTTTCGAGTACCCGGATGGTGACACTGTGGTGAAGTCCGTTGAATATTCGCAGGAGAGACACTTCTCAAATGAGATTACGGACTCCACATACTTCGCTGACCACGGGCTGAATTACTTCGTCGCCACAAAGGTAGACCTGAGAGACAGGAACGCGTTAGATGCGTGGCTCAAATCATCGGGCTATCCCGATTTGAGCAAAGCGCAGGAATTAAGACATTCAAGTTTATATACAGAGTACAGAGCGGGCAACTACTGGTATGTATACGGCCAAGCTGCGCTGCACATCCTCGGTGCTTCAGATCAACAACATAATATTGTTGCGCCGCCAAACAACGTGGTCTTTCGCCACTTTCTGAATAGCTTCAAACCGGATTAGACAGGGCATGTGAGTGAGATTGTGGTGGGCGGCAAGCGTTTCAGAACGATGCGGCGAATGTGGAAGACTTGCTCCTTCCCAAGAAGCCACAGAAACCTACTGTTGAGGAATCCTCAATCGCGCCAACAATGTCTGGCCGTTTTCCGACTGTTTGGCGCGGTTTCTCCAAGGCATTCATCGATCAGTAATGTGTAGTCGCCTAGTGTTTATCGACGAATCCGCAGGGGCAATCCGAAGTTCTGGCCGGGCGACGCACGCGGAAACAATGTGAGCTTTCGGCAAGCCCGGGCAGGATTTCAGGCTAATCTATTTCTCGGAGGAATATACCCCGACTCACTTTTTTTCCGCGGCCGGTTTGTTCCGACGGCGCTGCAAGGGTGCCAGTCGTCTGTTGACCTCATCGACCGAAGAAGCCTCCGGTCGACCCCCACTCGGATCTGCGCCCACTTTGCATCGACGCTGTCCTTTCTGTA
>Ga0315280_10002857_pt1 | contig 27399 bp, 20 predicted proteins | sample YL17G06_40_MG_FD_203697 | JGI IMG/M metagenome (GOLD analysis project Ga0315280, IMG submission 203697) | Sediment microbial communities from Yellowstone Lake, YNP, Wyoming, USA - YL17G06_40 | ecosystem: Environmental > Aquatic > Freshwater > Lake > Sediment | place: USA: Wyoming | collected... | reverse complement strand
AGCTCAGGGGCTTCCGGACCATCAGGTCGGACCGGTCCCGGCGCTGGAAAAAACCTCCGGCCACAAGCTCACGTTTGCCCCAGCCAATGATTTCGACGGCGTCCCCATCCCGCCGTCGGCACTGGCGAATTTGACGCGCACGAATACGGCCAACAAGGAAGTGCAGGCCGACTCCGCAATCAACTTCACGCTTTCGACTCAGCGCGCATTGCCGGCCGGGACATCTTATCTGTGGACCGGCACACTCACGATCCCGAGCGATGGCACCTATACGCTGGCTTTGCAGACCCGCGGCACAACCGGGATCCTGGAACTTGACGGGAAGCGCGTCCTTGGCGGGGGCGGAGGCGGCCGTGGCGGCGGATCCGGCGGCGGGCAGGCCGCACAGGCCCCCCAACTGCCGGCTCCGGTTGCGGCCTTGAGGGGACAGCATCCGATCAGCAGCAGCATCGTCCCCACCGTGGACAAACTCAATAACGCCCGCGTGAAAATCGAGATGAAAGCGGGCGCGCATCCGATCACGGTAACCACGACCGGGGAAACGTTCGGCAATCCGGTCCAGGTGCGACTGGCGTGGGTGACTCCAGAACAAGAGAAGGCCAATTACGAAGCGGCGATCGCAGCCGCCAAAAAGGCGCGCAAGGCAGTCGTCTTTGCCTGGGGGCGCGACCGGCCCGACGTGTTTCAGCTGACCGCCGACCAGACCCGGTTGATCCAGGATGTCGCTGCGGCAAACCCCAATACCATCATTGTGCTGAATACCAGCCTGCCAGTGGCCATGCCCTGGCTCGACAAAGTCAAGGCGGTGCTCCAGATGTGGTGGCCCGGAGACCAGGGAGGTCCGGCGACCGCCAATATCCTGCTTGGCAGAGCGAATCCCGCGGGACGCCTGCCCATCACCTGGCCCGAGCGGCTGGACCAGATGCTGGCCCAGGACCCGAAAGGGCATCCTGAGCGCGCCAACGAAGGAGTGGACGGCAAGACCACCTATTCGGAGGGCATCTTCGTGGGATACCGGTGGTTCGATCAGCAGAATCTGAAACCGCTTTTCCCATTCGGATATGGCCTGTCGTATACGAGTTTTCAATACTCCGGCATCAAAGCGGTGCGCGCGAAAGATGGCGGTCTGGATGTCAGCTTCACAGTGAAAAACACGGGCAAGGTTGCCGGCGATGAAGTTCCTCAGATTTACCTGGGAGCGCCGAAAAACGCGCCGGAAGGGGCGCAATTCGCGGTCCGTGCACTCGCTCAATTCGAGCGCGTAACGCTTGCGCCGGGCCAATCTAGGAGCATGACGCTGCATATCGATCCGCGCCGTTTGCAGTACTGGTCGGTGGCGGCCGGCAAATGGCAGACCGCGACTGGACCGCGGACGGTCTACGTGGGGGCTTCCTCGCGCGATATCCGGTTGCAGGTCGAGATCACCGTGTGAGGCCAGGAGAAGCACCACCGGCCCGATGACGAACTTCTGTCGCATGCGGCCTCATATTGTGGGGTCTGACGAACAGTGTGCTTCTTGCTGTTTTCCAGGATGACGCGGCGCGGCACATCACTCTGAACTTGAAGTCCGTTGTTCTCTCGGGTCATTGCTGTCTAATCCCGAATTCCGAAATTGAAGAGGAGACTGGGATAGCGCGAAGGTCGGCCTCAATCGGCAAAATCCGTGCAATCCGCGGCGTTTCTTGCGTTGCTTTTCCGTCTACGTCGTCTGCTGAACCGCAGAGACGAAAGAAGCCACGGATTCCCCGGATTGCACAGATTTGGAAAAGGCGCATTACACTCAAGTGATTGTTATCGAGTCATTTGAGCCACATCAGCCCCATTAATTTCGGAATGCAGGCTCAAAGCTTGCGGAAAACCCGAGGTTTGCAGCGATCATTATGCCGAGCTTGAGAAAAAAACTCGCCGGCGTGACCATCGAAAGGGTTGTGGATTGACTAACGAATAAAAAACCGCCGCACACCCGAGAAGGCGTCAATCGCGGCGGATCATCGGCGTACGTGGGTCAGGATCAGGCGACGCAGCACGCATTTGCGCATACCGGCGATCGACACTCGCGGCCAACGACCGAACTGTGCCGGCCAGCACGGCCTGGTAGTACACACTGCAGCCGGGAGGTGCCGCAACCAAGTGGTACCCGTCCCGCAGGAGCGCCAGGTCTCCATCATGGATCGTGACCGTCACATCCCGCGTTCCGGCGCTGTTGTACACCCGCAAGAGTGCAAACCCGTCAGGATGGTCAATTCGGAAGTAGTACAGTTCGTCCAGGTCAGACTCACCCGGTGGGTTGTTGATTTCATGCCTGTGCGGCGGGAAACTCGACCAATTGCCTCCGGGCGTAAAAACCTCGTTCATCATCAGCTTGTCCGCTGCGAACTCGGGACGAATGATCCTTATAATCTGACGAGTAGTGTCTCCGCTGCCGCGTATTTCACAGCCGAGGTCCGGCGGAGCGAACAGGTGAGGTCTCCCGCTCATACGGGAACGAACGCAACTTTGTGAAAACTCCAAACACGTCTCGGCACGCAGTTCAAACGAGGTGCCGCAAGGGAGATATGCGCAATAAGGGTAGCCCGAGAACACGTTTTCGCGCTTGCCGATCTGCCGGGGACCCTCGCCCCAATCGATCGTGGCTCTCCCGCCGAGCAGGACGATTGCAGCCTCGTGATCACCCGTGCTTTCCTGCCAAATTTCGCCTTGTGCCAGACGACGAACCAGAAAGCCGAGCGTGTCCCAGCCTGCTTCCTCCGGCGTGACCGCAATCAGAATGCCGGGCTGATCAGGAGGAACGGCCGCTGGCCTTACGAGAAAATCGCAGGTCTTGTCCAACTTCATTACCCTTTCTCCCTCTGGCGTCCATCCTTGCAAGTTCGCCAAGCACTGTGGCGCCCACGGCAATGCGTGGAGCTCCGTTCACCCGGTATCGTAAAGTGGCACCATGTGCCACCGGGAGGATACCCTGCGGGCCCGCAGCCAAACCCCCTTTGCGACGCTGCCTCTTTCCGCCAAGTCCGCAATCAGGCCCGTTTCGCGACCCGGCCCAACCTATTCCGAGCCACGCGCCCGCAGCTGATTCACGTCCCGGGCCAATCCGCCACATCGTGCCGAGTACAAATCCACCAGGCCTCAGTGCTCGAGGGAAGCCCTGTTCCGGGGAGTGTCTTCGTTCATAAGGAAGATCTTTAAATAGGACGGTCTCCGGCTTTGATCTGGGCCTGGGACCGGACATCCACACCAGGAAGCATCCGGCTCGGGTCACGAGTCACGACCACGTCTACCAAACTGGGGCCGGACCTTTCCTGGATCGCCTCCCGCAGGGCGCCGGCAAGATCCTTCGGATCCTCCACCCGGAGGCTGTGACACCCCATCTCCCTGGCGATGTTGGCGTAGTTCATCTCTTTGAAATCCGAAGATTGATAGCGTCCCTGGAAGAGGGCATGCTGGAGGCCTTTTACGTAACCGTGAGCTGCATTATTCACGACCACGAGAGTCAGTGGAATTCTCTCCCTGATGGCTGTCTCCAGGTCTCCCAAGGTCATATTGAGCCCCCCATCGCCGGTCATGGCCACGACCGGCGCATCCCCCGCCGCTAACTGGGCCCCGATCGCTCCGGGCAGCCCGTAGCCGATGGAAGCGTTGCCGCGGTTGGCGACGAAAGTCCTGCCCGCAGCGGGTGTGTCGTAAAGGAGGCCCGCCCAGTGAGCAGCAAAGCCCCCGTCGGCCAATAAAATACCGTTGGAAGGGATGGCTTGCGTAAGCTCATGACACATCCTTGCCAGGTTGATGGGCTTCTCGTTGCTGGTGAGCCTTTCCAGATTCCTGGTTCTCCACTCCTTTTTTTCCTCCTGGATTTCGGAGAAATAGGCCGCCCTCTTTTCCCTCTGGAGGGAAGCATCGTCCCGGAGTTCCTCCAGTAAATCAGCAAGGGCGGCCTGGCAGTCTGCCCAGAGCCCGATTTCCACCCGCTGATGCCTGCCGATCTCCTCGGCGGAGATGTCGATGTGAATCACCTTGGCATTCTGAGGGATCAACGTGTAGCGGATGGTCGCGATCTCGCCGAATTTGAATCCCAGAGCAATGAGCAGGTCGGCGCTGCGGACGTAATGATTGGCCACCCGATCGTAGCGCCCGAAGAGGCTAAGGCACAGTGGGTGGTTGCACTCCAGGGCCCCTTTGCCGGTCAAGGTGTGCGCCGCAGGGATATGAAACGCATCGACGAATTCGCGCAATTGACGGTAGGCCCGGGACAGGTGAATTCCGCCTCCGACAAGAAGGATGGGCCTCTCCGCTTTGCGGATCAGGGCCGCGGCCTTTTTCAGCTCTGCCTGATCCGGCCGGATTCTGCGCGAGGGAATCGTCAGGGTGGAGGGATCGATATAGAATTCATCCTGCGCATACTCCCAGTTGTTATGGGCGATATCTTCGGGAATATTGAGGACCACGGGACCGGGGCGGCCGGAAGTGGCCGCGGCAAAGGCCCGGCGCATGAGCTCCGGAATGCGATGGCCCCGTTCGACGCGGATCAACTCCTTCACAGTCGGCGCAAGGATCTCAGCCTGACGCGTCTCCTGGGTCATGTTCTTGCCGGAATGATCCCGGTTGGAATCTCCGATGAAAGCCACCAGGGGAATGCCCGCGGTGGCTGCCTCCACGAGCGGGGTTGCGAGGTTGGTGGCTTCGGGGCCCAGCGTTCCGTCGCAGAAGCCGACGCGGCCAGAGATTCGGGCATAGCCGTCGGCCGCGAAGGCGCCGGTGCGTTCATCTTGGACCACGATATGCCGGGGCTGGCGGTTGCCCCCTTGGGCAATGGCATCGTAGAAAGGGAGTAGTTGGAAGCCGCCGATGCCGAAGACAAACTGCGCCTGATACAGGCGCAGCATCCTGGTCATGGCTTCACCCCCGGTCATGTGCAAAGCCTTTTCGTTCGCCATTCTCATCCCCCCGTTGCTTTCAGGTCCCGAATCCGCCAGTGAGGCCCGCGCTCACGGAGGACAGCGATCATATCTTGCGGATCGTCGAAGCTCGAGTTGCCACGAGACTATTCCGGTCACGGGTTATCAATCCTTCTGGCCCGGAGGAGGGCCGAATTGGTTTCCGGATCGAAAATGCGGTCAAACTCGATCCCTTCGATTTCCTGGATAGTTACATCCATGGTTGAAAAGGTCGGGTTCTCATCCGGGAATAGATGTCCCCCCCATACTTGCCCATGGGTATCCGCCACCACTCCATGCATGTGGATCAAGGGCTCCCCCTGCCGCGGAACTCCCACTTTTCCTTGGGCGGAAAGAAAGGTGATCGGGCCGTTGAGAAGGCGGGGAGCCGAACGCTTGTCGCCCCTCGGCCCCTCCATGGTCCGTTCTTCCCAGCGGATTTCGGTTTTCGAGAGGCTGCCGAAACACACGGAGACTATTCCTGCCCGGATCTGATATTTCTTGGCGATGGCCACGATTCCGTTTAGGAGGTCGGAGCCGGCCAGAAGGCGGGCGTTGATGATCCTGCCCGGTTTTCCCTCGAAATCTTCGAAACGAATTTCCTGGTGGATCTTCCAGTAATCGATCAGTTGCTCGGCCATTCCCTTTTCATGTCCCTCCGTGTCTTTGGCCAGTCGCGATTCTCGTTGCGGGAAAGTCTCGAGTAGGCATCCGCATTCGGCAATGAAGCGGGCCGGATTATATAGATCGAATGCAGAGAATACAATCCATAGGTGGTGTTCGGGTGTTACTTGTCCAGCAGCATGGAGGGAATGGGGCCTCTCGTCGAACATGCGCATGCCACCACGGCCAAGTCCTCCCGAAGTGTCCGCTTTGCAGTGAAGAGCTGTCGCAGTTTGAAGGACAGGCTATGTGTGCCGATGCGGGCGGACATGTTTGATTTCATGACCTTCCGATTCCGTTCCCAGCCAGATGCGCAGGACGTTGGGCCAGTGATCAAAATCTTTTGAACCGGCGCCATATCCGACCCTCTCCAAAATCATCTCCGGGCGGCTGAACACAGAAAAAGCAGTGATCAGCGCGGCACCGGTGGGGGTAATAATTTCGCCCTGGGGCGCGTCAGCATCCTGAAGTTCCAAAGTAGGGGCTTTAGCCATCGCGAGGAGCTGGAGAGTGGCCGGCGCCGGCACTGGAAGAGTGCCGTGGGACGTCAAAACGGTTCCACGCCCGAGGGGCAAAGGTGAGGAGTAGAAGCGCTCAATGCCCAGGATATCGAAAGCTAAGACCGATCCCACAATGTCGATTATGGAGTCGACAGCTCCGACCTCATGAAAATGAATCTTCTCGACGCTCACGCCGTGAATTCTTGCCTCCACTTCCCCGAGGCGCTCGAAAACTCGGATGCTATCTTTCTTGACCTTGTCGGAAAGGCGGCTTGAATCAATCATCCGTCGTATGCCAGCCAACGAATGTTCCGGCTGACGAACGGACCGGTCAATCTCCACGTTAAACTTGGTGGCAGCCAAGGCAGATCTCTTAACCTTATCGACAGAAATCTGATATCCCTTCAGATCCAGGCTGCTCAAACCGGAAATCAGTGACTTACGGTCCAGCCCCGCATCAAGGAGCGCACCCAGCACCATATCGCCGCTACAACCGGAAAAACAGTCAAAGTAGGCAATTCTCGGCACCCTAAACCTCCTGCTTTGTCTGATCCAAGATTCCTGCATTCAGGCTGCCGGTCCGATAGCCGGCGAGGTCCAAAGTCACATAGAGATAACCGAGAGCTTTGATTGCCTCCACTGTCTTGTGTCGCGCCTCGCTGGCGAGCAGGCGAGCCATGTCTTTCTCATCGACTTCTATCCGGGCAATGCTGTCATGGTGTCTCAAACGGAGTTGTCTGATTCCCAAGTCGCGCAGAATGCGCTCCCCTGCGGCGATTTTCTGAATTACATCGAGACTGATCGGCGTGCCGTATGGAATGCGCGAAGCCAGGCAGGGGGATGCCGGTCTGTCCCAGGTGGGAAAGCCCATTTGTTTGGAGAGCTGGCGGATTTCGCTCTTGGTCAATTCCGCTTCCAGAAGCGGGCAGCGGGCCTGCTGTTCCTGGCAGGCTATCCTTCCAGGGCGGTAGCCGCCAAGATCATCATTATTCGTGCCGTCGGCTACCCACGACAGGCCTTCGTTTTGCGCGATTTTTTTGAGTTTTTGCAGCAACTCCGTTTTGCAGAAGTAGCAACGCTGACTCGTATTTGCGACGAAAGCGGGATCGTCTAATTCGTTGGTGTCGATGATCCGGAAACGCAAACCCAGTTTTGCGGCGAGTGAAGTTGCATTGGCAAGATCATCAGGAGGGCACACCTGAGAATGGCCATAAACCGACAAGGCTTTCTCCCCCAGTACTTCACGGGCTATGCAAGCCAGAAACGTGCTGTCGACGCCTCCGGAGTAAGCAACTAAGACGCTTCCCATTTCCGTAAGGATTTTTTCAGGCCGGCAAGTTTGTCCTGTGTGCTCAGCATCTTCTGTCCTCGTCCGCATTCATCAGCCCGGCCAGGTACCCTGCGCCGAACCCATTGTCATTGTTCACGACCGCGACTCCCGGCGCACAGCTGTTCAGCATGGTCAGCAAAGGCGCCAATCCGCCGAAGCTGGCTCCGTATCCGACGCTTGTAGGAACCGCGACCACGGGAACAGAAACAAGCCTTCCTATGACGCTGGGCAGGGCTCCTTCCATCCCGGCAACCACAACCAGCACTCGAGCCTTGCGTAATTGTCCCACCTTATCGAGCAGTCGATGAATGCCGGCCACGCCGACATCCAGGATGCAGTCTACTTTGTTTCCCATGAGTTCTGCCGTCACAATGGCTTCCTCAGCGACCGGAATATCCGCCGTACCGCCGGTGACAACAGCAACGCCCGTCCGAGTCGGAACAGGTTTTGTCTGGTTGATCACGATCGTTTTTGAAGCCGGGTTGTATAGGGCCTCCCCATTTATTTCTTTGACCAAAGCAAAAGCTTGGGGGCCGGCATGAGTGACCAGGAGACGATCTGACCGTGGAATTAAGCGTTCTGCAATAGCCGCTATCTGCTCATCGGTCTTGCCGCGGCCGAAGATCACTTCAGGAAATCCAACTCGAAGACTGCGGTGGTAGTCGATATTGGCGCATGCCAATTCCTCATAGGGAAGATTGCTGAGAGAATGCATTGCCTCAGGAAGTGACATCTCATCTGCTTTCACCTTTTTCAAAATATTCAGCAACCATTCATGCATGATCATGCATTCTCTCAACGTCACACGGCTAACCGGTTATTTCAAGTACAGCAAGTCATCTTGTTCTGGGACAGGATTGCGAAATGAGCCGTGTGAAGAATGATCTCCGTCCACCAACTGTGATTCAGATGCTCGCAGGAAAAGGCTCAGAAGTGTCCGAATACCGGGTGAGCTATGTAGGGTTCTTCCAAAGCACGCAACTCCTCGGTATCAAGCTGGATGCTGAGCGCTGCAACTGCTTCATCGAGATGATGCAGTTTGGTCGCCCCAATAATGGGTGCGACAACTCCGGATTGCTGCAGAAGCCATGCCAGTGCGACCTGAGTATTCGAAACGCCGCGCTTCGCGGCGATTTGCCCGATCCGATCAACTACCGCAAAATCGTAATCCTGATAGTAATACTCCTTTGCATATTCGTCGGTTTTCGCCCGGACTGTGTCTCCAAAGTCTCGCTTATTCCGGTTCCCAGCCAAAAAGCCGCGCGCCAAAGGGCTCCAGGGAATCAAACCGATGCCCTCGTATCGGCAGAGCGGAATCATCTCCCTTTCCTCTTCGCGATAGATCAGATTATAGTGGTTTTGCATCGACACGAACCGGGCCAGGCCCAGGCGATCTGACAAACCCAGCATCTTAGCGAATTGCCAGGAATACATGGAGCATGCGCCAATGTATCGAGCTTTGCCGGATTTGACGACATCATCAAGCGCCCGCATCGTTTCTTCGATCGGAGTCTCATAGTCAAAAAGATGAATCTGGTACAGATCGACGTAATCCGTGCCCAGCCTCCTCAAGCTGTCTGTGATCGCCTCCAAGATGTGCTTGCGCGACAAACCGCGCTGATTAGGATCGCTCCCCATTGGAAAAAACACTTTGGTTGCAATCACAACCTTATCTCGGGAAGGACCAAAATCCCGGAGTGCCCTTCCCAGAACCTCTTCGCTGACCCCGTCGGAGTACATATCCGCAGTGTCGAAGAAGTTGATGCCCAGTTCAAGAGCGCGCCGAAGGAAGGGACGGCTTTGTTCCTCATCCAAAACCCATTCCCGCCAACGGCTCGACCCGTACGTCATCATTCCCAGGCACAGCCTCGACACCTTGAGTTCCGATGGTCCCAGTTGCCTGAGTTCCATGGTCTGCAGTTCCTTTCGATTCGGCGTCCAGTCCATTTACGGAACAGTCGCACGCCAACTCTCAAACAATCGCACCCTTTTCAATCCTATGTAAGTCTGGCTCCTTCTGAGGCGTGCTCCTACGCCTTGTCCGCTGCCGACACTGTTGTGTAAAGCAAAAACATCCAAGGCTACGTGGCCCAAACATCCATAGTATACCAATACGCGATCAAAATCGACTGGGCAGAAAAAAGATGCGAAGTTCAATAGACTGCGCTCGAGATCACAAAATTCTGTTAGCTGGAGTCGAACTGCGGTTGCGGGATATAGTTAAACAGAATCCAATTACCAGTAACAGCAAACGGCCCTCCCTCAAGTCTTTCTGGGCCGTTTGCCGTTGGTTAGAAATTATAAATCTCTCGGATTATCTATGCCCAAATCCGAGTTCTTCCGAGTTTATCCTTATCCTGAAGGAGGCTCTTGGCTGTATTTACGTTATCCGCCACCTGGAAATCGTACATGCCCACACAAAGGAAATCGCACCCGTTTTTCAGGGCATAGGTGAATGCTTCGCGCGGTGCAAGCGCCCCCGCCCCCAGAATCTTGAATCCGATCCACGGCACCTTGATGTTGGCCATGAAGGCAGCCGTCTGCTTCGGAGTTGTATCCCAGAGGTTGTTGTGGTTGCCCCACACCCCGAATTCCGCCTGGGCGAGTTCGGTTTCCGTGGGCTTCCAATTCGGATCCGGTTCCTTCGGAGGCCCGGCGCTCCAGTAATTGCCGCTGTTGAAGGTTTTCATGTAGAAATCCGGTTTGATACCCGCCTTTTCGAGTGCCATCGGAACGTCGATAAGGTGGCAGCAAACGCCGGCGACGAGCTTTGCCTTCCGTATATTCTCGAGGGCTTTGCCGATTGCGTCGATGTTCTTGCCTTTGAACAGGGCATCGGATGTGTTGCCGTGAACGTAACCCGCCTTGGCACCCATATCGAGAGCCATGTCGAGGTCTCGCGTTACGCTGCCATCCTGCTGCGCACTGATCCCGGCGATCCAATTGATCTTTCCGCCCTTTTCCTTCGTGTACTTTTTGACGACATTGACCATGTCCGCCGCCATGCGGGCGGTGGAAGCGTTAATGCCCTTTTTTTCGTACATGGCGAAGGTTTCGAGGATCTTCTCCTCGGTAAAGTATGCCCTGAGAAGCTGGGAAGTCCAAAGGAGGTCTCGGGAATGTGCCTGGCCAACCACAAGGTTGTGGCCGGCAATGACCCGGCTTATCTCGAGGCTTCCCAATTTCCCCATCGGCATTGGGCCGGGAACATCGGGAACCGCCTGTGCAGGTCCGCGTCCCCCACCCGGAGGCCCTCCTCCTGGAGGTCCCCCCTGACGTTGCTGGAACGCCAGCAGGTTATATTCTTCCCAGCTGTACACGGCAGCGGTTGTCGCTGTCAGTGTGGCAGCCTTCTTAAAGAAATTGCGACGACTCACTTTCTCCGGCATGAAAGCCTCCTTATCGAATGGTACTTTCCCTTGCCCTTGCTGCTAACTGAAGATCTGCAGATCTTAAACTGCTATGTCAGACAAATACGAAAACTTCAAGCATTTTCTCCTGAACCCGGCGCCCAAATCAGGAGCGCGCCCGTTCGTGCCCGCCGTTGCCCGCTATTTGGCCGCAGGTACATATTGCACCTGCACGTCCTTGATGAGCTCCTCCTTGGTCGGCTTGCCAGCGCTGAAAAAGGTGTCCATCTTTACCTGCTGAGCTGCCTGCCCTGCCTCGAACGTTCCACGAAAGAGGACATTTTCCTTTTCAGTAATATGCACCTGGAAACAAAACTGGTAGGCCCCTGGGGCGACCCCCAGCTTGTTCAGGTCAAAGGCCAGCGAACTGCTGCCCACGTTCGGCGTCGGCCCGGAAACAGCATCGACCAGCGTCTTCTCTGCCTTGGCCCAGCCCGACTGCTTCACCCAATCCGGACAGGCTACTCCCAACTTATAATCGTTGTGAGAAAGTTCGTTGCTTACAAACAGCGTCTTTACCAGGTGCCCGTTCTTGTCCTCGAGCCACATCGCCGTGTGATAGGTCGGCTCGATTTCAGAAGGCGGCATGTAGAGAAAAGAAACCACCAATTGTCCCACCGCGGCGGGCGTGGCGGCGGAAGAAAAAGCCCCGGCAAAAGCCAGGGTTGCGGCGATGCCCCCGATGACAACTGCAAACCGAAAATATTTCGTGATCGCCCCTTTGAAATTCTCCCTGCGCCGTGTCCCCTGCGCAGGACCTTCGACGCGATCTGGATGCTTCAGGAGCAACTCCAGGCCCGGCCGCGCATCAGTTTTTGATATTTGGGTCTTGCTTGGACCTTGCGCACAACAACTCTATTTTCTCATCCGGTACTCGCAAAAATACTAACATCGCACCGGCACAGAGACAACAGAAATATCAGTTTTTGAGATTCCGCCCACGGAGCGCTCATCTTCCGGCTTCGTTGCAGTAAAAGATTGATAATAGAAAACCACAGAGACCACAGCGCTCACAGAGTACTGGGCGGGCATGCTACAGTTGCCAACGGAGGCAAGCATGAGACCATGTGTCGAGACACCACTGAATGTGCGCGGGCTGGAGTACGGCGGCGCAAGACCCCTCTTCTGCGTACCTCTGGTGGCGGCCGATCTGGGGAGCCTTTTAGCTCAGGCCGGAGTGGCGCATAGCCTGAGTGCGGATCTGATCGAATGGCGCACTGACTTTTTCCAGGATGCAACCGCCAAGGGCTTCGCCGATTCTCTGAGCCGGCTCAGGAGCGTTCTACCGAACGAACCCATCATTTTTACCCTGCGCATCAAAGCGGAAGGCGGAGCCAGGGAAATGCCTCAGGACGCTCGCGAGGCGTCAATCGAAAGCGTCGCGGCAACGGGTCTGGCCGACATCATTGACATAGAACTGTGCAACGACACTCCCTTTGTCGAATCAGTCGTGCGTGTCGCTCACGAAAACGGCGTGCGTGTCATCCTGTCCTTCCATGATTTTGAAAAAACGCCCGCAAACGAGGAATTGCTGGCGAAGATCAGCCTGGTGAATCTTCGTGGAGGGGATATCGCGAAAATCGCCGTCATGCCGCAGACCCACAGTGATGTGTTGCGACTGCTTGAAGTCACCCTGCAGGCACGGAGATGTTTGCCCCGCCTCCCGCTGTGCACCATGGCAATGGGGCGTCTCGGCATTTTGAGCCGGGTGGCGGGCTTCCTCTTCGGGTCGGATATGGCTTACGCGGTCGGTCAGGAATCTTCAGCCCCGGGCCAAATTCCCATTGCCGAGGCGCGGGCGATCTCCGAAGGCCTGCTGAAGTATGCGGGTTAAGCATAAAAAGCGCTGGCACGAGGCGGGAAATTCCCGCCGGCGTGCCAGCGCGGTTTGAATTACGCTTGGTAACTAGAATGGGGAATATTGAATCTCTTCCAATTCGGGATCATAGAATTCACCGAACAGTTCCTCATCCGTCATCCAGTCCGGCTTGTCGTACTCTTTGGAAACCCAGGTAATATTCATGTAATGCTTCAAATGAATATTCTCAGCCGTTGCGTTTCCAGCCCAGGGGCCGCAACCGATGGAAGAGGTCATCGGCATGCCATTCATCATGCCGCCGGCGTTCGCCTTCGATTGCGGCTGACGAACCATGATACGGCCCACACGGGCGACCATGGCGAGTCTATGAATATGATCTTCGTCGAAGGAGAAGATGCCCACCGAATGGCCGATACCACCCACTTCGTGGATGGCATTGACGGCATCGATGGCGTTCTGGAATTCACCCTTGTATTTGTGCACGGCCAACAGAGTGGTCAGTTTTTCAACACACCAGATACCTTCGGGAGACGAGTTATAAATGCCTGTGCCATGCGACGCAATCAGGAACTTCCTGTCTTCCGGAATCTCGAAGCCGGCGGCTTTTGCCATCGCCTGAGGCGAGAGAGCCACCGTATCCGACAGTCTGTGCAGCTGGTCGTCCCACATGACTTTCCGGATGGCTTCCTGCTCGGGCTCGGATAACATGTAACCGCCAACCGCTACCAGCTCTTTCAGCGCGGCATCCCAGATGCTCTCATGAATCATGATGTTGCCGTCGGCGGAGCAGCCGGAACCAAAGTCGGAGGTCTTGGAACGCATGGTGTTGAATGCGGCTTTATGCAGGTCCTGCGCCGCCGTTTCGTCCCAAATCATGGTGGCATTGCCCGCGCCGACAGCGTAAGCCGGCGTACCCGACATATAGGCACGACGGACGACACCCTGTCCGCCGGTCGCAATGACCAGATCACATTTGGTCATCAGCGCTTCCGAAAAGCCCCTGTTGATCTTTCCCTTGTAGCCCAGAATCTGTACCAGATCCTCGGGGGCGCCGACTCTTCTCAAACCTGCGCGCATCAATTCGATGGTCTTGCGGCTGGTCTTTAAAGTAAGGGGGTGCGGCGAGAAGATGATGGCGTTTCTTGCCTTGATGGCATAGATGGCATTGCCGGCCGGCGTAAGATCGGGGTTGGTGGCCGGGATGACGCAGGCGATAACGCCCACGGGCTTGGCATACTTGACGATTCTCTTCTCGGGGATTTCCTCGACAATGCCTACGGATTTTTGTCTCAGGCAGTCACGAAGGATGCCGCGAATCTTGAACCGCTTTGCTTCACGACTGATCGGATCACCAAAATTACTTTCCTGAATACCCAACTCAACCAACTCGTGAAACGTTTTGGAGTTTGCCACATTCTGTGCAACGGAACGAATAGCTCTGTCAATAGCTTCCTGACTCCACGTTTCAAACTCTTTCTGGGCTTTATCTGCTTTCGCAAATGCTTCTTCAATTTCATCAATCTGGTCTTGGGTTAGCTTCAGTTCAGCATAACGCGCCTTCATGTCATTTTGTCTGCTCATGTAATTTCCTCACAAAACAATCAACTTACAAAAAAGCTGACTTGATCGTCACTTACAGCGTTGCCCCTCGTACAGCCTAAACTTGTACCGGTCCGCTTACGATGTCACTGCACTTGCCCGCTTTGAGTATGAAACTCGCCGTCTCGTGCCCAACGAGCTGTCTTATGTGTTTGCCCAGGGTAATGACCTGGTCGAGGTCGATGCCGGTTTCCACGCCCATCTCGTGGCACATGTGCACGAGATCTTCCGTGGCGATATTGCCTGAGGCTCCCGGCGCAAAAGGGCAGCCGCCCAATCCGGCAAAGGCAGCATCGAACCTTTCTGCTCCGGCGAGCATACCGGCAACTACGTTGGCAAGTCCCATGCCTCGGGTGTTGTGAAAATGCAGCCACCAGGTGATTTCGGGAAAACTTTCGCGTACCTGCGTGCAATACGCATAAACCTGCTGCGGATTTGCCATGCCGGTTGTGTCCGACAGCGATAATTCCGTCACTCCAATCTCCTTGAAGCAGCCGACCACTCTCAAAACCTGTTCCAAAGCAACCTTGCCTTCAAACGGACAACCGAATGAGGTGGAAATGGCGCCCGAGAGTTGGACGCCGTGCGCGGCGGCGAACTCTGCGCATTCGCCAAAGCTGCGAATCACCTCCTCGGGCGTGCGCTTCATGTTGCTGAGGGAATGGGAACGGCTCGCCGAGGCCGTCAGTTTCGCTTTGGTCAAGCCGGCGGCCACCGCACGCTCGATTCCCTTGACATTCATGACCAGGACGCGATATTCGACGCCGTCGACCTTTTTAATCCGCCTGGCGACCTCATCTGTATCCGCCATTTGCGGCACAGCCTTGGGATGAACGAGCGATCCGATCTCGATGAATTTCACGCCGGCTTCGGCCGAGCGCTCGATGAGTTCGACCTTTTGATCGATGGTCAGAGCGGTCTTTTCGTTCTGCAGGCCGTCCCTTGGCCCGACTTCGCAGACCGCAATTTTGCGGATTGAATTCAGCTCTTTGTTGTCTTTGGGGGGTGTCAGAGTCATGAGCGTTCCTCGAGTCTGGAATATCAGAAAATCTCTTTTACATCATAGCAGGGCCAGGATGTCAATGGATTTTTGGATGTTCAAAATGGCTTCACAGCATAGGCCGATCCGCTACGGGTCTGTTTAGAAACTGATAAAAGACGAACCACGGAGAACACAGCGCGGCCTCTGGCCGCAACCAAAAAAACCTCACCGCAGAGACGCAGAGAAAGCGAAAAGACGAGGTGGCCTTCTGCGGGCCCGAAGGAGTGTCTTTGCGCTCTCTGCGTCTCTGCGGTAAAAAAATCCTTTTCTATTCCAAAAGGATTTTCGGGTTAGTAGCACAGAGGCCGGAGAGTAATGTTCAGCCCGCCGGGGAGCGCATGTTGCCGTCTCTGTGGGCTCCGTGGTCTCAGTGGTTCAGAAGAGATCGCTTTCGCCTTTCGTTCATTGCGTGCGCGATCGCCCAGCATAAAGATCGCCGAAGACCACGGAGTTATCCACAACGAACTTGGTTCATCACATCCGCCCTCGACCTTCAGGGCATGCGTCGCTTTCCGGTTTTTGAACAACCGGTTAACGGCATCCTGCGGCAGTATGAAGACGGCCTTTGTCAAAGCATCCGACTCAGTGGCCGTGGCCGCCACAACGCTTGCCTGACATACTCCCTCCACAGGCGCGCCGGTCCGAGGGTCAAAAATATGGCTGTAACGATGGCTTCCGACCTGCACGGATTTTTCCGAAACGCCTGATGTAGATAAGGAAGCATTCTTGAGGCGAACAATCGCATAGGGATGCTCGGAATCCAGGGGGTTCTTAATTGCGATGCGCCACGAATCGCGACCAGGCGGATGTCCGACAGCGAATAGAGTGCTGCCTCCGGCGCTCACAAGGGCGGAACGAACGCCGAGTTTATTAAGGACATCAACCGCCCTGTCGACGGCATAACCCTTGCCTATGCCGCCCGGATCCATTTCCATGCCGGCCACCCTGTAAAAGACCGTGCCGTCTTTGCCATTCAATACGATCTTATCAAATCCCGACTTGGCTCTTGCGGCAGCTATGTCCGCATCAGAAGGCTTGGCCGGGTGAGCAGTAAAAAATCCCCACGCCCGCACCAAGGGTCCGACCGTCGGATCAAAGGCGCTCATCGTCTGCTCGTGGAAAGTGCGACAGAGAGTGAAAAACAAGAACAGCTCCCGCGAGACATGGACCGGGGATCTGGAAGCCTCCCTGTTGACCGCACTGAGCTCACTGGCCGCCGCATAATTGCTCAGGAAACCGTCGACGCGTTCCATTTCGCCGAGCGCGGCGGCTATCGCCTTGTCGGCCCTTTCGGAATCGGCGTCGTAGATCTGAACCTCGCAAAACGTTCCCATGATCTTCCGGGCCTGTTTGTGCAGGGTCGTGTCGGCTTGCGGTGCACCCGCACGGTTCAGCATCGCGAAGATCACGGCAGTTCGTATCAGAATATAGAACAGAGACAACTTCCACCCCCTGCGCCGGTTCAGCGACGCACCAGGCAACAACGGACTACGCTTCAGGCTATCAGCGCACACGATTGCCTTCAAGCCAAATGTCAGCATCCTCACAACCCGCCATTGTAGGCGCATATTTCTGATCACAGGCGGCGCGCGTGTGGCGTGTATCGTCCTGTGTACACGGGAACGGTGAACACACGCGGCTTGATTTTATGCGTCATCTTGGGCTAAACTGATGTTTTGGATTTCTTCGGACAACTGTTGGCTATCCTTTTTGTTTTTTCAATTCAAGCCGAAACGCAGTTGCTCGTCGCATCATTGGAGGTGTTGAAATGAGCAGTGCTTCCCCCAATCACAGTCTTTCCGTCAGAGCCTATTCGATCATTCGACACCGCATCCTGCGCGGGGAACTCGCACTGGGTGAAGTTGTTTCACGAAGGAAAATCGGTACTGAGCTCGGAATGAGTCTGCTTCCGGTCATGGAGGCTATGCTTCGTCTCGAGGTGGAAGGTCTTCTGGAAAGCCGTCCACGGGCGGGCACAAGGGTTCGAATCCCCACCCAGGAGGATGTCCAGGGTCATTTCATTATCAGGGAAGCTCTGGAAACCCAGTCTGCAAAATTGTTCAATCAAAATGCAACCCAGAATGAGCGGGCATCCATGCAGAAATTAGCCGCGCGCGTGGATGCGGCATACGAAGCGGATATAGTTCAGTTCGTCGGCCTGCACCAGAGGTTCCACCGGCGCATTGTGGAATGCGCTCATTGCCCTGCACTCCTCAAGGCCGTTGAAAATACTCAGGCGCTTTGGTCCACTTGGCTGTGCGCCCTCGTCCCCCGTCTGCCAGTTAACCCCCTCGGCGGGCGAGATCACCAGGTATTGATGAAAGCCTTGAATCATGGTACGGTGGAAGAGGCGGCTGAGAAAATGAGGGAGCACGTAACCCTCGGATGCCGTCAGATCGAGAATGGGCTGGAGCCCTACTTCCGACTCCGCAAAATCAGAGGCAACACATATTCCCGGACTGCCGGAAAACGTCCCTAGGCATTGATTCGAAATTCGAAATTGAAACCCCAATCTCGAATTTCGCATCTCGAATCTAATCCTTAACCATGGGCTTGTTATGCGATTCGGTCGTCAGGCTGAGCAAGATGATTGCTAATAGGGACCAGGCGATCAGCATCATAAAAGCGGTCTGATACTCGGCTAATCCGTAGACCTTGACCCCGTTTGCCATCTGTCCGGTCCACTTCATCTGCAACACGCGGCCGACCGCGGGTTGCAGAATGTTCGGGCCGATCATATTGCCCATCGTTACCGCACCCGACAAGGTCCCAAGGTATCTCGGAGAAACCGATTCCTTGCCGAGAGCAAATCCGATGATGACGCAACTGGTCGCGAAGCTGGCGATGGCTGCGAACACAATGAACACGGGCAGGGGCACGCCGGCGTAATAAATCGTGATCCAGCAGATACAGGCTACCGAGACGCCGCCGACATACAGGGGTTTGCGCCGGCCGATCTTTTGCGACATTTGGCCGAAAAGTGGACTCGTGGCCGCCCAACAGATGGTCATCAGGGAGCACACCAGCGCGCCCTCTTTGATGTCGAGGCCATAGCGGGCCGCCAGATAGGGTGCACCCCAGGCGCCGGTGAACGTCAGAATAGGGCCGACGATGCCGCCTTGGGCAAAGAAAATGAGCCAGGTGTTCTTGTAATGGAAGACACCCTTGAATCCCTCCCAGCCTGCGCGCAATCCCGCCAGCGCACTGCGTTTTGGCTGATTGGCGATGTCGGGCCCGTAGCTGCGATATCCCAATTCGGCAGGATGGTTCTTAACGAAAAGCCATGCCAGCACGCCGATCCCGAGAATCACCGCCCCCGAGGCCAGAGCCACCGGACGCCATCCGAATCGTTCAATCGCAATGCGTAAGGGAGCCTGTCCTGCTACGGAACCCAGATTGCCCCAGAGCAGTCCCAAGCCGGTGAGCATTGCGAATCTCTTGGCCGGGAACCACGAACCCAGGAGCTTCATCAGCACAAGCCATCCGGCGGCATTGGCAGCGCCGATCAGAGCCCGGCCAAAACAGGCAACGGCGAAAGTAGATGCCGTTCCAAATATAAAGCTGCCCAAGGCGGAGAGCAACGTTCCCACAATCAGAACCTTTCTTGCGCCCCAGCAATCAATGAAAACACCTACTGGAATCTGCAGGAGAACGTAGATAGTGAGATACCACATTAGTATTGTGCCGAATCCGCCGGCATCGACTCCGAAATCCTTCATCAGTTCGACACGCATCATCGCGGGGGCAACGAGTTGGTAGAAAACGGTGAGGTAGAAGAGCGCGGCAATACCCCAAACTACTAGAGAGAGCTTCGTGCTTGGGTATTCCTGGTTAGCCAAGCGCGCATCCGGCCGGGCAGGTGCCGGAGGGCTGCTGCCGTGGTTCATAAAGATTCCTTTCTGATGGTCTGCAAGTAGCATCCGTTTGTCGGCCAGATTGGCGCAATCTCGACGCCCCGTTTCTATCCAATGGACTGTGGTGCTACCGGCAAAATGTGCTCCAGCATCGCATCAGGCGAACCGTGGCTCCGCTCCGGTGCGCGGAAGCGCCAGTTCGAACCAGCCCGTGATGCAGCCTTACATTCAAAGCATGATTTTTCTCCTGTTCTGATATACCACAACACTTCGATTTTTTGTAATGACTTTACCGAAATCTGCTCCAGCGGACGATCGCCGGAGCCAACGGATCCGAGCACACCGGATGCTCTAATCCGCTGTCGGCTCTTCAAGCCCGATACTGACACACAAGTAGGCACCGGCCTCTTCGGCGGCGCGGGAGCTGGTAAAAAGCACCGGCTTAGGATTATCAATCAGGTCCGCCATGAGATCGGCTACTTCACGAACATCCTGCGGTTTCAGAAAAGTTTTCTGGGGAGTACCTCCCAGTGCATTTTTCACAAAGTCGGTATCGACCGCCCCGGGGAAGACCAGCGATACCGCAATGTCCGGGAACGATGCCTGCAGATCGGACCGGAGGCTCGCGGTAAGCGAGTTCACCGCGCTCTTTGCCGCGCTGTAAATCGATCGATAGCTGACCAGCGGAACGAGGCTGAGGTACGAAGAGACATTCACGAGGTGCCCCTTGGCCTGCTGCTGGAAATACGGAATAATGACCTGCATTCCGTAGAGCACCGACCGCAGGTTGACGTTGATGATTTCGTCGAACTCCGAGTCGGTCAGCTCCAGCACCTTTTTGCCCACTCCTCTGCCGGCATTGTTGATCCAGACGTCGATTCTGCCGAAATGCGCCAGCGCTTTGTCGCGGAGGCGCTCCATGTCCTCCCGCTTGGTAACGTCGGTCCCGATTGCCAGGTGTCCTGATCCGCAAGCGGCGGCAATCTCATCCAGTTCCTCTTTTCTCCGTGCCGCAAGCGCCAGGAGATGTCCGCTCTCGGCCAGTTTTCTCGCCAGTGCCGCGCCGATGCCGCTGCTTGCCCCGGTAATCACAATCACTTTAGATTCCATGCCCGCCTCTCTGTCACTTGCCCAGGATCCCTTTATTAAATTTGAAGGGATCCGAGAATCCTAACCCCAGAGCTCTCTGAGTTCTCTGCTTTTACAGCGGATCCGCGCCCGGAAGCAAGCACGCTTTTCCCGAAACTCAGGGCAGGAATATTTTTAGCTTGAAATCCCCAAACGTTTCATTCTAGACTAGTCTATAAGTGTCATATCAGATTTTTGCGAAGTGGGCTTGTTGAGGAAATGCGCATAGCGGATTGCTTCGGTGCCCATCGCTATTGCGCACGAACGGACAGGCTGCCCAGGTTTCATGTTGGCTATGAGTTGCTTCTATTAAGGATGGAAAGAAAGGGATGCGCCGTATGGCACGGTTGAGCGGCGCGTCGGATGGACAATTTGAAGCAAAAGGTAAGCCGAGCTATCAGCCTGCGAGAAGGGCGTGGGCCTAAATCACGCACAGGAGGCAGACATAAATGAAAACTTTTGTAGCTTTTATCGTGGCGTTGATCTTGATCCCGGGCTGCTGCATGGCTCAGGTGGTCAACGCTAGCCTTGGCGGGACAGTCACAGACGCCAGCGGGGCGGTCGTCCCAGGCGCGACCGTGACCGCGACCGGAGTTGATACCGGCGTCGTCAATAAAGTAATAACCAATGCAACTGGAGTGTACCAGTTTGTCGGCCTGCAGGCTGGCAACTACCGGGTCACGGCAGAGATGACCGGATTTCAGAAGGTTACCTTCGACCCTGTGGTCCTGAACGCCGCCGCGAATGTCAGGCTTAACTTCAAGCTGCCAGTTGCCGGCACCACTACGACCGTGGAGGTGACCGCAGCCGCGGAATCGCCGCTGCTGGCCACCTCGGCGGTCGTCAGCGGTTTGCTCACCGGAAAGCAGATTCTCGATTTGCCGCTGATCGACCGCGATGCCGCGAACCTGGCGCTGACCCAGGCTGGCCTAGCGGGCGGCCTTGGGACTGGCGTCAATGTGGCGGGCGGCAATACGCAGTCTCTGATGACGTCGCTGAATGGCATCAACATTTCCAACACCCGGATTAACCGCGCCGGCGGTCTGGATTCGTTTCAGTTCAGCCAGACCGTCGACATGGTAGAGGAAGTCAAGGTGGTTACCAGCCCGGCCGACGTGGAACTGGGACGCGCGCTGGGCCAAGTGCAGATGATCGTACGTTCCGGGACCAACGAATTCCACGGCAGCCTTGTGGATGGGATTCGAAATACCGCTCTCAACGCCAACACTTTCTGGGACAATTTCTCGGGGCTGCCACGGCAGGATCTCAAGCGCAACCAGTTTGCCGGGCGCATCGGCGGGCCGATCATCAAGAACAAGACGTTTTTCTTCTTCCTTTACGACGGCAGCCGCCAGAGGACGTCATCCTTGTCAAACCAGACGGTGCTGACGGCCTCGGCAAGACAGGGTATATTCAGGTTTTTCCCGGGCGTACAGAACGGCAACACCCAGTCGGCAATTCCTACCGTTGATGCCCAGGGAAACCCTGTGAAGCCGGCAACCGCGAAGGGCGATCTGCAGACGGAAAGCCTTTTCGGCAGGGACCCGAATCGCATGGGGCCCGACTCTTCGGGAATCGTGTCGAAATATTTGAAGGCGGCTCCCCTGCCCAATAACTACCTCATTGGAGACGGTCTGAATACTGCCGGTTACCAGTGGCAGACGCCGGCGTTTTCCGATAGAGATCAGCTCACCTTTAAAGTGGACCATAACATCGGCAACAACAGCCACCTGAATGTGGTCGTGACGCACGAGTCCCAAAACTATCTCAGCACGGCGCCGATCTATCCCACTTCCTCCGATTGGAAAGGTGTGAACGATGTTATTACGTGGTACACGTCGATCGGATTGACCACCACCTTCAGGCCGACCCTGCTCAACGAGCTCCGTCTCGGCTTCCAGCATCCCGACATGAATCAGGTGGGCGGAACGCGGGCCTATCCGGACGCGTACCCCGTGATCAACGGATACAGATACACGCCCGGCTTTTCGACCTTCGCCTCCCCCATTCCGGGCAACATCGATTCTGAGTTGATCAATCCCGTGTACACCGTCTCGGACAGCATCAGCTGGATTCGGGGCACCCATTCGTTCAAATGGGGATTTTCGTTCGACGCAATGTCGTCGAATTCCTGGAACATCAATAACGGATACGTGCCTTCGGTCACCTTCGGCGCCGGCAGCGTCGCGGTGCAGAACATCAGCACGATTTCCGGAATCGGACAGAATCTGAGCCTGGCCCAGAACCTCCTCACCGACCTCTCCGGCACCGTTTCCGCGGTAAGCCAGGGATTCGGTGTCATGGACGGCAAGAACCCCGTGTTCATATCCTATCCGGGCCGCAGGCATTGGAAACAGCGGGACTTGAGCTTTTTCTTCAAGGATGATTTCAAGCTGGCTCCGAATTTCACTTTGAATTATGGAATTCGTTGGGATTGGGTTGGCGTGCCGTTTGAGAAATACGGACGCACGCCGTATCCGGCGACCGGCTTTGGCGGTCTGTTCGGCATCTCCGGCACGGATTTCTCCGCACTTTGGACGCCGGGAGCCAGCAAGAGCAGTCTCATGCAAATCCAGACAGTGGGTCCGAACTCGTCGAACCCGGATAAACAGATCTACCAAGACTACTATAAGGCCTTTGGGCCGGCTTTGGGATTCAGCTGGTCGCTTCCGTATTTCGGGAAGGACAAGACCGTCCTTCGCATGGGATATGGCTGGACGCGGCCGAGAGCCCAGAGCTTCTTGGGCATCGATGGCAGCGTTACGACATTCGGCAATACCTCATCCTATAATCCCACCACAGTCACCTACGCGAATAATGTGAACTTGCCGTTGCTGCCTTCCTCCATGGATCCGCTTGCTGTGCAGGAGCTCACAGACCGCACGCAGCGCTTTTCTGCCTATGACCCGTACTTCATGCCGCCGATCGTGCAGAACTGGAACGTTTCTTTGGAACGGGAGATTTCCAAGACAATGACCGTGTCGATCCGGTACTTGGGCAATTTGACCACGCACCTGGTCAGTGGAACTGCACTGAATGCCGCCAACATCTTCGAAAACGGAATCCTGGACGCATTCGAGACCACGCAAGCAGGAGGCGACGCGGCCCTGTTCAACACGATCTTCAAAGGACTGAACATTGGCGGCAAAGTCGTCGACGGCACGACGTGGACGGGTTCGGCTGCGTTGCGGAATTACTCCACGACCAAAGCTTACTTGAATGCCAACAACGTCGGTGGTTTTGCCACCTGGCTGAACACCACCAACATATACAACCAGACAAGAGGTGCTCTGCTGTCCCGCGTGGGTTTGCCCGATAACTTTGTCGTAGTCAACCCGCAGTATGCCAGCGTGTCGACTGTCAATGCCACCGCGCGATCCTCCTACAACGCGATGATCATCGAATTCCAGAAACGGTTTTCGTCCGGCTGGAACTTCCAGACGAATTTTACCTGGTCCAAGACGCTGCTTCAGGGCGGCGGAGGTGATGGCTCCAACACCTATCGCAATCCCCGCAACTTCTCGATCGATAAGGCGCTGGCCTCCTATGACCAGAACTGGGCATGGAAGGCCAATGGGACGTATTCCCTGCCTTTCGGTGCCGGAAGGAGGTATCTGAACACCAAGACCGGGTTCATGAGTTTCCTGGATAAGGTCGTGGGCGGCTGGCAGTTGAGCGGTATTCTGAATGCGGCTGCCGGCAGGCCTCTTTCAATTACGGGGACCAGCGGCGGTTTCACAGACGGCGGCACTGCCACGGCCAGCCAGGTAGGGGCCTTGCCCTCAGGCGTGGGAAAGGTGACCCGGGTCGAGAACGGTGTGGTTTATTTCCCAAACCTGACGCAACTCACCGATCCTCAGGTTGCCAACCTCACGACACTGCAGGGCCTGCAGAGCTCAAGCACCATGAAGGCGATCGCTTATAACGGCACGGTGATATTCCAGAATGCCGCAACGGGTACGATTGGGAGCCTGGCTCGCTATACCGGCCTGCGCGGACCAGGCACGTTCTCACTCGATATGAACATGGGCAAGACTTTCCGGTTTCGGGAGCGCTATTCGATGGAGTTCCGTGTGGACGCCATCAGCGTGACGAACACGACCAACTTCGATAATCCCACAACCAGCATCAGCTCGACGAGTTTCGGCCGCATCACTGCTTTCAGGTCGAACGGTTCGAACCAGTTCACGATGCCGGCCATTTTCAACGGCAACCGTGTCATTGTGATTAACCTCCGTTTTAGTTTCTAAGTTTTTCCTCGTATACCTCCGGGACCGTCTGCGCAGTCTGCAGGCGGTTCCGGCTCCTCCCCTCCAAACCGGCCACGACTGAACCCGGGCTCGAACACGATCCCTCAAGCGGCATTGCTGCCGGCTTCCTTGGCTGCCTTACTCGTCTGGTTCTTGCTATTTGATCCCATTCTGAATCACAGCCGAGTGCCCGGCACACAAAAAAAGCGCCCGCTCGTGCCAGTCCACGGCTGAGCGGGCGCCGGAAACATGCCGCCAGAGCTTCCAGGCTACTGGCCCTTGCGGAAAATGTCGTTGATATTCCAGTGTCCTGGAGTCGGCGTGGGAGCGTTTTCCATCGGCACCTGGATAACGGTCGGCAGGTCCGACTTGAACGCCAGCTGCAGTGCGGGAGCCAGTTCGCTGGCATCATTGATCATGATCCCGTTGGCACCGCAGGCGCGCGCCATGGCGGCATAGTCCACGCGATATGGTTTGCCGTCGCGCAGGAACAGGCAGCCAAAGCTCCAGTCGTATTTTGCGCTCTCCAGGCCGGCAATGGTGCCGAAGCCGCAGTTGTCCATGATTACCCAGATCGCACGAATGTTGGCCTCCATGGCGGTCGCGACCACGGTCGGGTTGCCGGCGCAGAAGCCGCCGTCACCCGTCAGCGCCACCACAATACGGTCAGGAAGCGCGTACTTGACGCCGAGAGCGGCGCCGGGGCCGAACCCCATCACGGCCAAGCCGCTGGTTGTGATGAACGTTCCGGGAATGGTGAACGGGGTTTGCTGCGCAACGCCGTTCTTGTTCCAGCCCACGTCGGTGACGATGATGCCATCCTCGGGCAACGCCTTGCGGAGTTCGCCCAGGATGCGTTCGGGCCTGAGCGGGAACTGGTCGGAGTCGTAGAAGCCGGTGAAGTTGGCTGCAAATTCTGCCTTCCCTTTGGCGATCCGCTGTCTCAGGTCGCCACGATCGCGCGGTTTTAGGTCCTGTGCGGCGGCCACCAGTTGCTGCAGGGCGAGTTTGGCATCCGCGACCGCGCCCAGCGCCGTCTGATAATTGCGCCCAATCTCAGCAGGATCGATGTCGATATGTATCAACTTCGTCGGCGGCATTTTGAAGGTGAAGCGCGGATCCCAGGAACTAGAATTCGCCTCCGCCAGACGCGTCCCGATGGCGACGATCAAGTCCGCATTCCGGCAGAGTTCGTTCGAAAGTGGGGTGCCCCAGAATCCCGTCTGGCCGGCCAGCCACGGGTGATCGTCCGGCAGGCAGCCCTTTCCCATCAGCGTATGGGAAACCGGGACTTGCAGTTTTTCCGCCAACTGGGCCAGGAGAGCCGGGGCGCCTTTGGCCAACACGTGCGTGACACCGCCGCCGACATAAAGGACAGGGCGTTCCGCTTCGGCCAGCGCCTCGACAATCTGTTGGGCAATGGCAGGATCAAGCATGGGCTTGGCCACAACCGGCGGTGTCTTGGCAAAAGCATCCACAAACAGGTTCGATGACCAATGATCCATCGGAACGTCGACGAGCACGGGGCCGGGCCGGCCGCTCATGGAGAGGTGGAATGCCCGCTCGATCGTGCGGGGAAGATCCTCAACCCGGTCCACGCGATAGATGCGTTTGCAGAACGGGCGGTAGACCTCGTACTGATCCGCATCCATATGCATGCAAACTTCCTGGTGAGGATGCCGGCCGAAGAAATACGACGGCACATCTCCTGAGATGATCACCATTGGGATCGAGTCGAGCGAAGCGTTCGCAACGCCGGTGGTCGCATTCAGGATGCCGGGGCCCAGGTGCGTCATCAAAACGCCGGGCTTCCCGGTTGCACGTGCGTATCCGTCAGCGGCATGCGCGGCCACCTGTTCATGGCGAGTCGTGATGAATCTGATTTTGGTGCTGTGGCCAAGCGCGTCCAGAAGCCCGATGTTCGTGTGGCCGCAAAGGCCCCATATGGTGTCGACGCCGATTTTTTCGAGATACTCGACCAGAAGGTAGGCTGCGAGTCTCTGCTCGGTTCCACGCGGCCGGCCACAGGCTGCAACTTCGCCCATCTTTCCCTGTGCCAACATCAGTTCGGCAGGATTTTGGGTGTCGATACTTGAGTGAGTACCAGATTTATGAACTTCGGTCGACATGAGACTCCTCCCAGCTATAAGTTGTTATTCCTATTCAAATACAGCTATCGGCTCGGCGATCCATAAGGACGAGGCAATTCGGATCAGGTCGAAAATTCGAGTCTCGCAAATTTTTGCGAGAATATCAACCTGATATTTCAGAACGTCCGGTAGATTCTAAATAAATCAGGAACAGATCTCCGCCGTACGTGTGCCTCGCTGTGCACGCCGTGTCGCATGCAACTCGGGTCCACCCGACGGGTATCGGATCCCGGTATCCGCCCTGTGGGCTGAAACGCATTATCACACGAAATTCTGGCGTGGGAGGCTGAATTTGAACACAGAAGTCTGCTGATGCCGTGCGCCGGAATCCAAGTTCGTTCTGTCCCGCTAAGAGCTAAGCTGCATCATGGCGACGTGTTCCTGCGTGTGCAATTGAGGCGGCCGCCGCCAGGCGGGCTGCTGAGGTCGCAGTTGTCTTGACATAATGGATGCTTCCCAAGGTATTTTATGCTAGGAATTGATATGTCAGTATCAATCCAAGCCGGCAAACGGAGGCCTATGTCGATCCTTTGCGTGGTTGCCGTCATCCTGGCTGCTAAGGTAGAACTGCAGGCGCAGGGGCCGGCTCGCAGCGTGAAGCGGACGCAACCGTTGCCGCGCACCGTTGGGGAGAGCGTTACAGCGATTGCCGTGCAGGTCGAAATTAACGCATCATCATAAAGATCGAGGTGGACGATAATGAAGACACGAATACGAATGGGA
>Ga0315280_10002856_pt1 | contig 27404 bp, 30 predicted proteins | sample YL17G06_40_MG_FD_203697 | JGI IMG/M metagenome (GOLD analysis project Ga0315280, IMG submission 203697) | Sediment microbial communities from Yellowstone Lake, YNP, Wyoming, USA - YL17G06_40 | ecosystem: Environmental > Aquatic > Freshwater > Lake > Sediment | place: USA: Wyoming | collected... | reverse complement strand
ATCGACGCGCCGCCGAACAAAGCCGTAAATCGAATTCTTGTAGCGGTCGAAGAGCTCGCGGAAGGCGAGCGACTCCCCGCGCTTGAAGGCCTGCATCAGTTCCTCGTCAGACCGCGTACTCAACGGATCGTCTCCGTCTTTCTCTCCGCTCCTGTAATCGCGGGAGGGGAAGGAAAAGTTCCCGTCTTCGAAGATTTCTTCGGCCATTCTAACCCCCGGGCCGGAAAGCGCAACCTTCCAGGCCTCAGGATGGTGAACGGTCGGTCGGCCATTCCTTGCACGCTCGCCGCCAGGCGGGCGCGGCTGGGGTGGGATATAATCGTGAACCTCATATGACGCTTCCCAATCACGCTGGTTATCTCCGCCTCTCCTCGCTGCAAATCAGTTACCTTCTCGCCCTCATCAGTCTATGGGGGGTCCCGTTCGAACGGGCGGCACTCGCGGACCCGGCGAGGCCTGTGCAGGAGGCTCCTGCCGCGCCGCAGCGGCCCGGCGAGCAGCAGGGAGTTTCAGCCGTCGAGGAGGAGCCTCCCGAAGAGGCCCCAAGCCAGGACCGGTCTGAACTGCTGAGCGCCGCAACCGAGGGCGCCCAGGCCGAGGTTGAGAAGGCGGTCAGCACTGTCGACGGGCCGGACCAGCAGGCACTGGCTCAGGCGCTGCACGTGGAGAGAGAGACGGAGAGTCCCGAGGGCGAGGATTCCGCCGGGCCGAGCCTTGAGCCGGTCGGAGATCTCGATGGCGATGGCAACCTCGAGTATGTCTATCGATGGACCGGGCCGCTCCAGGAGGGAGCGACGCAGACGGGCGTTTCCGGCGAGGGTGCCTGGAATCTTTTCCTGCTCGCCTGGGACGGGCAACGCTGGCGCGTCTCAGAGCTACTAGCGGGCGAGGGGCTGTACGACCTGCATGTGCTGCCCCGGCTCGGCGACGTGCCCGGCTTGGCCGTCGTCGAAGGCCTTGGCCAAGCGCCAACCCCTATAGTCTTTAAGTTTCAAGACCACACGGCCACGCTGGCGTGGGACTCGCGCGACGGCGAGAGCCGGTACCAGGGATTCGCTGCCGGCGAAGTCGAGTTCCGCGACGCAGGCCCAGACACTCCGCCGGAAATGCTGGTGACGGGCAAGGCCGACCCGGGCCTGGTCCACTTCCCGCGGGCCAGCAACCGCGGCTTCGGAATCGCGACACTGTACATCTGGGATGGCAAGGCTTTTGTGCCGAAGAAGACCGCCTATTCCCCCTGCGAAGATTACACGTTTTACCGCTTCGTCGCCGCGCTGCATCTGAAAGACTTCCGCGGGGCTTACGCTCTGATCGATCCACCGAAATTCCTGAAGAGCAAGGACTCTAGCCTGGAGACGTTTCGCAAATACGTCGAGAGCACTTTCCCGGAGTTTCTGGGCGATAATATCTTCGAGGCGCCCGATACTTCGCAGGGAACCCCAAAACGATTTGACTTCGAATTGAACCTGAATGACCAGCACTACATGTATCATCCTACCTTCAGTAATGACGGGAAGTTTCTGCTGACCGGACTCGAACGCCGCGAAGAGAAATAGCCGGTTGTGGGATTGCCAAAGCCGTGCGACACCGGAGTGTCCAGCTATCAGGTTTCGTCTTGGCTGGCGGTGAGAGCTGCCGGATGGGGCAGCCGAAGGCGCTCTTGAAGTTGGGCGGCGAAACAATGCTGGAACGCCAGCTCCGCCTGCTGCTGGGAGTGTGCCGGAGTGTGGCGGTGGTGGGTGCGCCGTTGGAACCGCCGCCCGTAGACGTGCAGGTCTGGGCGGACGAGCTACCGGGCCGTGGCCCGCTCGGTGGGATTTACACGGGCCTGAAGCGTTCGCGGACAGAGTACAATCTGTTCCTTGGATGCGACCTGCCGTATATGGAGGCGCGGTTTCTCGAGTTTATCGCCCGGCTGGCCATGGTCGAGCAGGCTGATGCGACGGTTCCCCAAGCCGCCGACCGCCGGCTTCAGCCGCTCGCGGCTGTCTACCGCCGTCGAGCCCTCGACCCAATCCGCGCACGGCTCGAGGTGGGTGCCACCAAGACGCGGAACGTCGCTCAGCACGTCCGTTGCCGGGTCGTACCGTGGCCGGAAATCGCCCGCGCCGAGTTCGCGCCGCGGATTTTTGCTAACATGAATACGCCGGCTGACCACGAGGCGGCGAGACGAATTCTGAACGGTGAATTATGAATAGTGAGTAGTGAATTGTGAGTTTTGGCTGATTCGCTACACGTACCGAGCGCACGGCCTCCCGACCTCATAATTCACTATTCATAATTCATAATGCACAATTATTAGATGTCCGAACAGCACGATTTGACAACGCCCGCTCCTTACATCGAGTTCGTCCACGTTTCCAAGGCTTTTGACGAAGAGCCGGTGCTAGTGGACGTGACCTTCGAGGTGCGCAGCGGCGAGATGGTCGTGGTGCTGGGCCGCAGCGGCGTCGGCAAGAGCGTCATGCTCAAGCACATCCTCGGCTTTCTCCAGCCGGACGAGGGACAGGTCTTTGTGGCGGGCAGGGAAGTTTCGCGGATGACGGAACAAGAGCTGGTGGATATCCGGCGGCGCGTGACCATGGTTTTCCAGTCGGGCGCGCTGTTTGACTCGCTCACCGCGGGCGAGAACGTGGCCTACCCTTTGCGGGAGCGCGTCGAGCGGGGGCTCGAACTCAGTGAGGAACAAATCCAGGCCCGTGTGGATGAGCTCCTGGCGCGCGTCGAGCTCACGGAAGCTAAGGAGCTGATGCCGGCTGACCTCAGCACCGGGATGAAACGCGCCGTGGCGATTGCTCGCGCTCTGGCCGCCGAGCCGGAAGCCATTCTCTACGACGAGCCCACAACCATGGTGGACCCGCTGATGGCTCAGACCATTGGTGACCTAATTCTGAAACTGAAGCGCGAGACGGGGCTCACTTCCATTGTCGTAACTCACGATATGCGCCTGGCGCGCAAGCTCGCCGACCGCGTCGTCTTCCTGGTGGACAGTCGCGTGGCCTTCTTCGGACCGGTCAGCGATTTGGATAGCGCGCAGGAACCAGTCGTCAGGGATTTTATCCAGCTCGATGAGGTGTCGTTTCTGAAATAGGAGTCAGGATTCAGGGATCAGAAGGCAGAAGGCAGAAGGCAGAAGGCAGAAGGCAACTCCCTTTCTCGATGACCGGTTGCAGGACTAAGCTGGAGTCACAACTCGCAACTGACAACTGACAACTGACAACTGACAACATCCCACCTCCATGAGGCCGAAGTCCACGATGACACTCGATCGGGTACTGTCGCGCTTCGGTCTGGCGTCGCGGACCGAGGCGCGCGAGGCGATCTGCGCCGGGCGGCTCAAGGTGAACGGTCGCGTCGTGCGCGACCCGGACTGCTGGGTGCGGCCTGGCGAGGACACCTTCCATTTTGACGGTGAGCGGCTGAAGCCCGCGCGTCGAGTCTATCTCCTCTTCTACAAGCCTAAGGGCGTTATCACCAGCCACGGCGACCCCCGGGGACGGGAAACCGTCTACGGTTACCTCAGCGAGATGGGACGCTGGGTGGCGCCCGTCGGCCGGCTGGATAAGGACACGTCCGGGTTGCTGCTGCTCACCAACGACACGGACTTCGCGGATTGGGTCGCGAATCCCGGATCTCGAATCCCGAAAACCTACCTCGTGAAGACGAGTGGCCTGCTCAGTGACGAGATCATTGCCCGGCTGCAGGCAGGTATTGAGATGAAGCGCGGCGACTTCGCGCGGCCCGAAAGCGTGCGACGCGTGGAGGATCGCGGCAAGTACACTTGGCTCGAAGCCGTGCTCAGCGAGGGGAAGAACCGCGAGGTGCGACGGATGATCGAAGCCGTGGGCTTCAAGGTTCTCAAACTGGTGCGCACCTGTATCGGCCCGCTTACGCTCGAAGGCCTGGAAGTAGGGAAGTGGCGGGAGCTCAGGCCTGCTGAGGTCGCGGCGCTGCGGAAGCGTGGCGCGGCCCGCAGGCCCGAAGTGAGCACGTAGGAGGGAACCTATGACACGGAAGCTGGCCTCAACGTTCGTCGTCGTTTTGGCCCTGTGCGCACTGCTTCAGGCCCAATCGAAGGAGAAGGAGTCGAGTCAAGCGCAAACAGGCAAGGGGACCCTTGACGTCGTCGTCGTGGATGAGGAAGGGAAGCCGCTCTCCGGAGTGCTCGTCTCCGTTCCCGGTTATCGCTCGACGACCGGATTGGGCGGGACATGCCGGTTCGGTTTGCTTCCTGGCCGGTACGCGGTCCTGATCAGCAAGCCGGCCTATCGTGGCCGTCGCGTCAACGCCGGCGTCCGCCCGGGCGAGACCACCACAACGCGGATTGCTCTGCGGAAGCTTCCGCCGGCGCGTTCCTCGAAAAAGTAGGAGCGCAGCCTCGAGTTCCCTTCCCGCATTAGGGTCCGCCCTATGGGCTTTCGACCAGTCCTCGCATGAGCTGGAATTGCGTCTTGACAAGCGACGGTCACATATATAGCATTCCTATAGGTGTAGTCGCTATGGGTTCCCTGCGCCCCCAAATCAAGCGTGGCAGTGCGGAAGTGGCGATCCTCGCGGTGCTCGCGGATCAGCCGCTGCACGGCTATGAGATTGCCAAAGCCATCGAGCGGGGAACGCAAGGTGCGCTCAGCTTCAATCTGGCCTCGCTCTACCCCATGCTCTACCGGCTCGAAAAACGCGGCTGGGTGAAAGGGACCTGGGAAGCGAAACAGGTGGGTCGCCGGCGCCGCTACTATCGCTTGACCGCTGCCGGGGAGAAACAGCTTGTCACGCTCGGCAAGCAATGGCGCGTTTTCTTCCGGGCTTTGGATCGTCTGGTGGGGGTTGCCCGTGCCTGATTGGATCGAGCTTGTCAGATCGCGGCTGGGAAAGCTGGGCCTGGAGCCCGGGCGGGAAGCTGAGATTGTTGCCGAACTCGCGCAGCATCTTGAGGACATGCATGAGGAACTGTGCTGTGAGGGATTGTCAGACGTGGAGGCCGCCAACCGGGCGCTGCTCAACGTGTCCGATTGGACGGCGTTCCGTTGTGATATCCGTCTGGCGATGGAAGGCGAGGATCAAATGAATCATCGAACCAGATCCCTTTGGATACCTGGACTGGCCACCTTGACTTCTTCGATGCTTTGGCTGTGGGGAATTCAGCTGACTGGTTTTCAGCCCTACTTTTTCTCCGGGGAAAGCATAGCGGCAGCTTATTGGCCTTGGCTCGTCGTCCTGCCTGCTATGGGTGCCTTCGGTGCCTGGTGCTCGCGTCGCGCCGGAGGCAAGCGCTGGGAACGCTTGCTCGCGGCGCTCTTCCCAGCGGCTTCTTTCACTGCTTTCATGGTGATGGTCCTTCCCGTAGCTTTGGTCGTGGACCGGCAAGTGGTCACATCTCACCTTCTTCATCTCGGCGGGTACTTTTGGGCTTGGGTTATAGTGCCAGGCCTAATGCTCTTTCTTGGGGCGTTTCCGTTCTTGAGGAATGCATCCGGTAACCCGAGCGTGTCTGGCGGGACGGTAGAGGTGGAAAGGGGAAGCCGTTCGCCTGGCCGAAACCCTACGGGGTTGTTCTGCTGGAGCTCGTGAATCATTCGCGAGGGTTTGCCCGTGCCTGATTGGATTGAGCTCGTGAAAAGTCGGCTGGGCAAGCTCGGCACAGACCGCGCGCGCGAGGCCGAGATCGTCGCCAAACTCGCGGCCCACCTCGAAGACGTGTACGGCGAGTATTCTCAGGAGGGTTGTCGGAGGAAGAAGGAGTCAGCCGTGCGCTCGCCACGGTCTCAAGTTGGCCGGCACATCGCCGAGAGATCTGCGATGTCGGGCGCGGGGAGGATCTCATGAACCAGCGGACGAGGAGGATTTGGTTTCCAGGATTTGTGACACTGACAGTTTCCATGGGCTTGCTGCGGGTGCTCATCGGCGCGGGCTTGCAGCCGCTTACGTTTTTCCCTCAGTGGCATCATCCCTTACAGTTCTACGCCTCATGGCTCATCGCTTTGCCCATATTCGGCGCCTTAAGTGCTGCCTGGTCGCAGCGCGCCGGAGGGGATGCAAGGGCGCGGCTCCTTGCCGCCGTCTTTCCTGTCGTCTCGCTAACGTGTCTCGGGTTGCTCGCGCTGGCAGCCGACCTGATCGGGGATGTTGCCAGCGGTCGTCACTCTATCTGGCACACGTTATGTGGTTTCGGTTCTTTTCTCTTGTGCTGGGTTCTCGTTCCGGGGGCAGCGCTTCTGGTGGGGTTCACACCTTTCCTGAAGCGGCCCGTTGAGCCTTTGACGTGACCCCCGTCCGCCAGAAGCAGCTTGACTCAATCAGCAAGCAGTGGCGCTTTTGTTCCGGGGCTTGAACGTCTGGTGAGATTCGCTCGTGTGTGTTTGGAGCGAGTTCACTGCGAGGGGGGCATCTGCGTGTTCCGAGAACCGCGTTTGTTTCCCCCAGTTGGCACGAAGGCTGACCGTTACGCCTCGAAGAGCGACTCAACGAATTCGCGGGGGTTGAAGGGGAGGAGGTCTTCGACTTTCTCGCCGATGCCGACGAACTGGATGGGAAGGCCCAGCTCGCGGGCGATGGCGACCACGACGCCGCCCTTGGCCGTGCCGTCGAGCTTGGCGAGGATGATGCCCGTCGTGCCGACGTGCTCGGTGAACTGGCGGGCCTGCTGGAGGCCGTTCTGGCCGGTGGTCGCGTCGAGAATAAGCAGCACCTGATGCGGCGCGCCGGGGACTTCGCGCCCGGCGATGCGGCACATCTTCTCGAGCTCAGCCATCAAATTGTATTTGGTGTGCAGCCGGCCGGCGGTGTCCACGATCACGAGATCGTCTTGCCGCTTTTTGGCGGCCGCGAGGGCGTCGAAGACCACCGCCGAGGGGTCGGCGCCGGGCTTCTGCTTGACGATCTCAATCCCCAGGCGGCCCGCCCAGATTTCCAGTTGCTCGTTCGCCGCAGCGCGGAAGGTATCTGCGGCGCAGAGCAGCGGGCGGCGCTTCTGCTGCATATAGTAGTGCGAGAGCTTGGCGATGGTGGTCGTCTTGCCGACGCCGTTCACGCCCACGACAAAGATGACTTCGGGTTGTCCGGCGAGCGGCTGTTTGGGAGCGGAGACGGGTCGCGATGCACCGCGCGTTCCGGCAGGATTTTGGAGTACGGCGAGGATTTCCTGCTCCAGCGTCGCGCGCAGTTGCCGCGCCTCCCGGAGCTTCTGCCGGCTGACCTGTTCGCGCAGGCGGGCAAGAATCTCCTGCGTCGTCTTCACCCCCAGGTCGGCGGCGAGCAGGGTGGCTTCGAGATCGTCCAGCACCGCCTGGTCCACGGTCTCCTTGCCCTCGACGATCTGCTCGACCCGCTCGACCAGTTGCGCCTTGGTGGACGACACCGCCTGCTTCAGGCGGTCGAAGAAGCCGCTCTTTTTCTCTTCACCGGTTCCGAAAAGGGATTGGACCATCCTGGACGATTGTAGCGCGAACGCAGCGCACGCGGGGAAACGAATTCCGGCGCGCGAGGAGATCAGGCGGCAGGTTGGGGAACAGTTTCGAGCGTTTTGCGGCGAACTTCGTGGCTGCGGAGTGCACCCTTGGTGTAGGCAGCGTGCATGGCATCGACGACGATGGGATCGTATTTGGTGCCCGCGTGCTTGCGGAGGATTTCTAGGGCTTGCGGAAAATCGCGCCCAGCTTGGTAGGGGCGGTCGGTAGTAATGGCGTCGAACGTATCCGCCACGGCAATGATCCTCACCATGAGCGGCAACTCGTCGCCCATGATGCCGTCCGGGTAGCCCTTGCCGTTGAGCGCTTCGTGATGCCAGCGGATGCCCGGCAGCATTTCGTACAATTGCTTGACTTGGCGCACGATCTCGTAGCCCATCACCGTGTGGCGCTTCATGATGTCAAATTCTTCATTAGTGAGCACTCCAGGCTTTTTCAGCACGCGGTCTTCGACCCCGATCTTGCCCACGTCGTGCAGAATCGCCGAAGTCTCGATCTTTTCAACCTCATCGTCGGGCAGACCCAGCTCCCGCGCCAAGATGACAGAGTAGTCCGAGACACGTCCCGAATGGCCCTTGGTATACGGGTCTTTGGCGTCCACCGCGGAGGCGATCATCCGGATGGAGTCGCGAAAGAGCTGCCGGTTCTCTTCGGAGGCGGCCTTCAGGTCGCTGATGTAGCGTTGAATGTCTTCGCCCGCCAGGTTGAAGCCTTCGGCCAGTTCGGCCACCTCCTGGATACGGCTGCTGACATCGGCGCGCTGGGTGAAGTCCCGCTGGGCAATCGACCGGGCAGTGCGGGTCAGGCTCTCCAGGGGTTTCGTAACGGACTTGGCTGCGAAGATAGCGACCACGAGGTTGAGGAGAATGACCACGATGCCCCAGCCCATCGTTCTGCGGCGCATCTCGTCGACGACGAAGTAGGCATCGCTCAGACGCTTCTGGACGATGACGCCCCAGTTGACGTTCTGAATGGGCGAATAGGTGCCGAGCATGTCGATCGTCGCGCTGCCTTCCGCAAGAGGGAATTTGCGCGTCTCGGTGGCGCGCGCCGCGCCGCGCCAGGTGAGAAACATCTGAACGATGGGTATGCTGACCATATCCTTGCCGGGCACGTTCTTGTCGGGGATATTGGAGGCGACCAGGCGGCCGGAGTTATCTACGATGTAGGCTTCGAGACCCGTGCGCCGCGTCTCCACGAGGCGCTCGACAACCGGCGCCAGCGTGACAACCGCCGCCACCATCCCGCGGAATTCGTTCCCGGTCGTGATCGGGCGCGCCCAGACCATGACCGGTTCGCTCTTACCGTACCGGACGACGGTGATGGGATCGCTTTGGTAAAGCGTGCCCTGCCGCGCGGCGATGAAGGCCGCCTCGAGGGCCTTGCGAAGGAAAGCATCTCCGGCGGCGTTGTACCCGCCTGCCTGTACACCGCGCGCCTCGGTGTTCAGGACCGTGGCATAAAGCGCTGTCGGCCAGTCCGTCACCATCTGCTGCAAGGCCTCGCGCAGGCGGGGATCCGACCCGTATCGGCTCCCGTCAATCGAGGCCGCCAGCGGCACGACTTCCTCGAAGAACTCTTTCAGGCGTTGCTGCAGGTTCTCTATGTAAAGGGAGATTTCGCGGGCCAGCGATTGCGAGGTGGTGGACTGCAAGATGTTTTCCTGAGTCTCCAGGTACTCCCGATTCCTTGCCATCATATTGGAGGTGTAAACCCAGAGAGGAACCACACTGATGCCGATGAGGATGACCAGCAGCAGATAAAGAATTCGTACCCGGCGCGTGCGGCTTCGTTCCATGCGGCCCTATTGTGGAAATCTTACGGCAATGGGTTTCCGAAAGCAATGATTCAATGCCCGGCGAGTTTGAGTTTTCCGCGTTTATGGGTCTGAGTCGAAGGGCTAAAATACGGCACACAATTTGGCGAAGCCTCAACAGGTGACCCTGAGGACAAGGGAGGCGGACAATGTTTCTAGCATTTCTAGCTATCTTGTGGGTCTCGGGTGTCATCGCGTCAGCGGTGTGGGCTCATGAGCAGCGTCGAAGTGTTCTGATGTGGACGACTGCAGCTATTTTCTTCAGCCCTTTGTTTTCCCTTGTATGCCTGACCTTCGGCGCGATGAGTAGAGCGTTCAAAGATGGTCAAGATTGCTCAAGGGCGGGATTCGTCGAATACCGTCGGGATTGGAGGACTGCCGAGATTCGTTGTCCGGGTTGTGAAGGAACCGGTCAGTATCTCGGAAAGTCTTGCCAGCTTTGCGTGGGGAGAAGGACCGTTTCGGGTGAAGTGTCTAAAAGGTTCAAAGACCGGCGTGACCAAATCCAAAGGGAGATGTACGAGAATCCCAATTATCGCTGAGCGTCCTCGACGTTTGGGGTTGGCGTGGTAGATTACATAGCAGTGGAAAGTGTTATGGCGGAGGGTGGGAGAATCGAACTCCACGGCGCTGTGACGCCGTTGACTGGTTGTAAGCCAGTGTCCACGGCCAACGGGCTGCACCCTCCGCCGCCACAACAGGCTCTATGTGAATTTACTCGGGCGGGTGGGTTTGCTAACCACGCGGGCTATGAAGAAGGGAAAAATGGAAAACGACTTGCTGGTTGAGCGGGAGAAATTCGGCCGTACGCTTGGACGCTTGCTGACAACGACGCCACTGCGACGCGACGATGTCAAGCTTGTCTCGCGCGGCGACCGTTTCCGAACGGGCAGCGACGGGCATGCTATAGTGATCTTCTCGACCAACTCGGGGCAGGGAACGGGGCCAGTTTTCCAATAGTGCGATCGAAAACCGCGACGGGGGTGCCCCTTACAACATGTTGAGGCGTTGCGAGGGCTCTTGCCCGGAATACTTTCCCGGACGCTGAAACGTGAGCATGTATCCTGAAGAAATGGTTCGACCGATGCGCGAGGAGTTGACCCGCGTCGGCTTCCGTGAGCTGCGAACGCCGGACGAGGTGGACGCTGTGCTCGGCCGCTCGAAAGGCACCGTGCTGGTGGTGGTGAATTCCATCTGCGGCTGCGCGGCAGGACGGGCGCGCCCGGCGGTGGCCCAAGCGCTCGCGCATCGTGTCCGCCCGGAGGCGCTGGCGGCGGTCTTTGCTGGCCAGGACGCCAACGCCACGGCGCGGGCGCGCAGCTATTTCACGGGACACCCTCCCTCCTCGCCCTCGATCGCTCTGCTGCGTGAGGGGAAGCTCGTCTACATGCTGGAGCGCCGAGATATCGAAGGCCGCGATCCGTTCTCCATCGCGGAAGACCTGACCGCCGCCTTCGACCGCTTCTGCGCGCCGGCGGGTGCGAGCGCGACCGCCTGAGGTTGCGGGCAAAGCCGCTCCGGAGCACGCCCGAGAGCGCAATCATTCCTCTTTTAGGGATCGTTCCATCAACTCGCGGATCGCCTCCCGCGGGGAGGTTTCGTCGCCGAGTATCCGCGAAACCTGCCGCGTAATGGGCGTGTCGACGCCGTGTCGCGCCGCGAGGGCGACCGTCGCCTCCGTCGTCCTGACCCCTTCGGCCACCATGCGCATCGAACCCAGGATTTCCGGAAGTTTCCGGCCCCTGCCCAGTTCGATGCCCACGTGGCGGTTGCGACTCAAGTCGCCGGTACAGGTCAAGACGAGGTCGCCCAGGCCGGCCAGGCCCGCCAGCGTCTCCCGCCGTGCGCCGCAGGCACAGGCTAGGCGCGTCATTTCGACCAGGCCGCGGGTGATGAGCGCGGCCACGGGGTTGTGACCCAATCCCAGCCCCTCTACCACGCCCGCCGCGATGGCGATGACGTTCTTGACCACGCCGCCCATTTCCACTCCCACCACATCGCTCGACGTGTAGAGCCGCAACGTCCGCGAAGAAAATTCCTTCTGGATGACCTGCGCCGTCGCGCCATCTTCGGAGGCGACGACGACCGCCGTAGGGTCGCCGCGCGCCACCTCGCGCGCAAAACTCGGCCCGGAAAGCACTGCCAGGCGCAGCGGGAAACGCGCACCGACGACGCTTCGGAGGACTTCGCTCATCCGCATCAGAGTTCCGGTTTCGAGCCCTTTGGTCGCGCAGACGAAGACCATCTCCGGCTGGAAGTGGGGCAGCATCTGCAGATAGAGCGGGCGGCAAAAATGCGAGGGAATCGCACTCACGACAACCTCTGCGCCTTCGAGCGCTTCGGCAAGGTCGTTCGTCGCGACGATGCTTTCCGGTAGGGAGATGTCGGGCAGGAACAGCCGGTTTTCGTGGTGGACACGGATCGATTCTGCAACTTCCTGCTCATAGGCCCAGAGTCGGACGGCGTGCCCTAGATTGGTGAGCGTCAAACCGAGCGCCGTACCCCAACTTCCCGCGCCAATGATGGAAAGTCGACGAGCCATCGCCTTTCAGCCATCAGCGGTCAGTCGTCCGTGGTCCGTCGTTTCTTCACAACTGACTACGAACGACGGACAAAGGGCGCTTCTCTGCTGCCTTCTGACCCCTGACTACTGTTTTCTGCCTACTGCCTACTGCCTACTGCCTACTGCCTACTGTTTTCTTGCTCCCCAGTCGATTTTCTGTGCCCTTCAGCAGCCGGCGGATGTTCGATCCGTGCCGGGCGATGATGACCACCGCGCAAGCTGCCGCTCCGACCACGAGAGCCAGCGGCGGGTGGACCTGGACTTGGAATAGTACAGGAAAGGCCGCGACGGCGATGGTAGATCCCAGCGAGACGTACCGCCCGATGGCGAGGACGACGGCGAAAATCGCAACGGCAATCCCCACCTGAACGGGGGCTAGAACGAAGAAAACTCCCGCGGCCGTGGCCACGCCTTTCCCTCCGCGGAACTTCAGCCACACGGGGAAGCAGTGGCCGAAGACCGCCGCAAAAGCTGCGGCGCCGACCCAGACCGGGGCGTTGCCGGTCCATCGCGCGGCCAGGACGACCGCCGCCGCGCCCTTGGCGAAATCCAACAGAAACGTGGCGATGAAGCCGATCAGGCCCAGGTTGCGCATGACGTTGGTCGCGCCGATCGACCCGCTGCCGGTCGAGCGCACGTCGATCCCCTTTTGCCAGCGAACGATGAGATAGCCGAAGGGGATTGAGCCGAGCAAATAGGCGATGAACGGGATGAGCGGAGCGAACATGGTCTGCGGTTGACGGGTACTCGGGCGATTCGTAAATCGCCCCTACCCGGGGAAGCGTGCCACCTTGCGATATTCCGCGCCGTGCGGCGAGAGTTTACTCTCAAACAGGAAGAATTCCGAGACTTCGAATCGTCCGAGCGACGTGTTCGCCTGCTGCTCGACCAGGATGCGTAGCTCGGGTTGCGAACGCGGAACCTTGAAGCGCGCCAGCGTGAGGTGAGGACTGAAGGCGCGGCGCTCCCGCGCGAAGCCCAGCTTCTCCATCGAGTCTTCGACACGACGCGCCAATTCGCCCAGATCCTGAGGCGCCTCGATGCCGGCCCAGAATACGCTCGGGCGACGCGCGTCCGGGAAAAAGCCAAATCTCTTGACCTCTACGGCAAAGGGGGGAAACGAGGGCAGGGAGGAAAGCGCTGCTGACACGTGGCTGACCTGTTCATCGCTGATCTCGCCGAGGAATTTCAACGTGAGGTGCGTGCCATCGGGACGAGTCCAGCGCGCGTCCGGGCAGGCGGTTCGAAACGCCGCCTGCTGGAGGGCCAGAGCTGACTGAATCTCCAGGGGCAGGTCGATGGCAACAAAGGCGCGCATGGAGCGTCAATCCCGTCAGTCTCGAACACGCCGCCGAATGATTTCGAGTGCCGCCTGGGTGGCCCAGTGGCGGATGCGCTCGCGGTCGCCCGGAAAGTGGAACTCGCGCACTTGAGTGCCCCGTTCGTCCGTTAGGGCGATGAAGACCAGCCCGACGGGTTTCTCGGCGCTGCCCCCACCGGGGCCCGCAATGCCGGTGATGCTGATCCCCATCGAAGCGCCTGTGCGCCTGCGAATTCCTTCCGCGAGGGCCTGGGCGACGGGCTTGGAAACCGCGCCCTGCTCGTCGATCAACTTCTGAGGAACGCCCGCGAGCCGGGTCTTGAGTTCATTCGAGTAGCAGATCACGCCGCCCAGGAAGTAGTTCGAGCTGCCCGGAACCTGCGTGAGCCGCTCGGCGAGCAGCCCGCCCGTGCAGCTCTCGGCAACGGCCAGTGTCTTCCGGCGCAGCACCAGGTACATTCCGACGACTTCTTCCAGGGACTCGCCCCTACTCGAAAACAGGTGGTCGCCGAGAGCAGCTTCGATCTTGTCGCCGAGTTCATCGAGCAGAGCGTCGGCTTCGGCCTCGCTCGAGGCGCGGGCGCGCAAGTGCACCTCAATGGCACCGGGAGTGGCCAGAATGGTTGTGCAAGGATTTGTATAACTTTTGTAGATCGGCGCGACACGCTGATCAACTTCGGATTCTGCCAGTCCCACGGCCCTGTAAACGCGGCTGCGCAGGCATTGCCCCTGGACAAGGCGGGCCAGGCGGGGCAGACAGGTGGATTCGAACATCGCCTCGAGTTCGCGCGGCGGGCCGGGTAGCATGATGATCACAATTCCGTCTTGCTCGATCCACAGTCCCGGCGCCGTCCCGTTCTTGTTTTCGAGCCATTCTGCGCCCTCCGGCACCAGGGTCTGGCGGAGATTGTTCTCGGCCATCTTCCGGCCGAAGCGCGCGAAGCGGTTCTCAATGCGACGGCGGATCTCCGGTACCTCGCGCAGCGGCCTGCCGAGTGCCTCCGCGACCACCTGCCGGTTGACGTCATCCTCCGTGGGCCCGAGGCCGCCCGTCAGGATAATCAGCCGTGAGCGGCCGAGCGCCGCGCGAAACGCCTGGGTGAGTCGCTCGAAATCGTCACCGACGATCGTTTTGAAGCGCACCTCGATGCCCAGCGAGTTGAGTTTGTCGGTGAGGAAGAGCGAGTTGGTATCCTGCCGGTAAGGGGTGAGCAATTCGGAGCCGACCGCGATGATTTCAGCATCCATTGAGGAACAGTGGCGAGTGATGAGTGGCTAGTGACGAGAAGAAGCCCAAAACCAACTGTTGGCTGAAGGCGCGTGAGGGCTCGCACAGGGTGCAGCTTGTTCCAGTCTGCTTGTCACTCGTCACTTGTGACTCACTACTGTGGCAAGGGTTTGCCTTCAATATCGACGAACAGCTCGATCAGTGAACTACTTGTGGCCAGGATCAGGGAGCGATGAGGAGTGAAGGCCAGTCCGACGATTCCATAGCCTGAGACCACCAGTTCCGGCCGGGCCTGCCCCGCAAGGCGCACGATACCGCGGCGGCCGCCGAGCGACGCCGCCACATAAAGATGACCCTGGGCGTCGAAGGCAAGGCCCTGCGGGCGTCCCAACCCTCGGTAGAAAGAGCTGACCTCCCCGGCGGGCGAAATCCGGTACACGTGATCGAAACTGGAGGTGGTCGGTCCCGTTGCGTACAGTTGATCGTCGGGTCCGAACGCCAAGTGGTAAGCGGCGACGCTCGGCTCCATGGTGGCGAAAACGAAAATCTGGCGCGCGGGGTTGATCTTGAAGATCGTGCCCGTGCGGTCGCCCACGTAGAGGTTGCCGTCGCGATCGAAGGCGAGGCCGGTCGCCACGCCCATGCCCTCCGCGTAAATGGAGCGCTGGCCGTCGGGTGTTACCCGATAGACCGTTCCCTCGGCGCGGCTCGAAATATAGAGAAGCCCGTCGCGATCGAACGCCAGCCCGGTGGGATTCATCAGATCATTGAGAAACGGCTGCACCACGTGGTTCCGGCTGACCTTGAAAACTGAAACGGGCACCTTCTGCCCCCGGCTGCCGCTAAAGGTGCTGAAGATGTTGCCCGCGGGGTCGATGGCCGGATTGGCCACGGGGTGGAGGTTTTCACTAATCGTGAGGCCCACGGCGATCGAGGCTGGTTCGCTGACGCCCGCGCCGCAATCCACAGTGACTTCGCCGCTCACTGCGCCTTCCGGGACGCGCACCACCAGGCGATTCTGCGAGCTGATGAGCACGCTGCCGGGCTGCTCGCCGAAGCGGACGACGGGACGCTTGTTTCCATTCACCACGAAGCCTTGTCCCTCGATAGCGATTTCGCCGCCGCAGATGGCGGCGCGCGGCGCAACAACCTCGATGCGTGGCTTGTTCGACTTGGATGTGCGCCGGTCCATCGCCTAATTCGACCTGCTCGCCTTCTTTCCCAAGTTCATTTCAACAGATGACCCAGCACCACGAGTGCCGCCAGGCTGTACAGGCCCGCCAGCACATCGTCCGTCATGATGCCCCAGCCGCCGCGAAGGCGTTCCGCCCGGCGGGCGGGGAAGGGTTTGACCACATCAAAAAACCGGAATAGAAGGAAACCCGCCAGCAGCCATTTCCAGGACGCTTCGGGTCGCGCTAGAAACGTAATCAACTGGCCTGCGACCTCGTCGATTACGACCTGCCGGGGATCGGTACGCCCGAAGAATTTCTCCGCCCGGCTCGCTGCCCAGCCGCCCACAAGAAAGATACTCACAGCGGCGGCCGCCAGCAAGACCCCAGACCAACGGTGAGCGGGAGCCGCCCTTCCCAGGGCCGCCACCAAAATCACGCCGACCGCCGAGCCCGCCGTTCCGGGCGCGACCGGGAAGTACCCGATCCCGCCGCAGGTAGCAATCCAGACCGCGGCATCGCGTCGCCCCTCAGTCACGATTCCCCTTGACGGCCTCGCGCGGCTCTGAGGACTCGCCCACCGGTGCTTCCTCTTCCGCCACCGGGATCCGGTAACGCTCCGCAAGCCAATTGCCCAGATCAATCAATTTGCATCGCTCGCTGCAGAAGGGCCGGAACGGATTCCCCTTCCAGGCGGTCGCGTGTTTACACGCGGGGCAGCGCATGGCGGCTTTCCTGGACATCGCGAAGCGGTGGCTGGATCTGCACGAGCTCCGGGTAAGCAGAAGTTCGCGGAGCGGCACCGCCGCGCTCGGCGACGTAGCCCGATTCGAGACGCGCCACAAGGTCGTAATCGTGCGACTCGGTGATGGTCGCCCAGCGGAACTCGCCCGGCTGCGGTCCTGCGCCGTCGAAGTCATTGATCAGAACCTGACCATCGATTTCCGGGGCCTGCGATTCAAGCCGGCCGCGAAAGAGCAGTTCTGTCTCGGGCGAGCGCCCTTCGACCAGCACGGGCCGCGATTGGCCCACAAGCGCCCGAAGCTTCCGCCGGGAAATCTTCCGCTGCAACGCCATGAGCTTCCGCTGCCGCTGCCGGGCGACGCGCGCCACAACCTCGCCCGGCAGCCCAAATGAGGCGCTGGTTTCCTCATTCGAGTAGAGAAAAACACCGAGGTGGTCGAACTCGGCCGCGGCAACAAAATCCAGCAAGGCTTGAAAGTCCTGCTCCGTCTCGCCGGGGAAGCCGATGATCATCGAGGTGCGCAGCGTGACGTTCGGAATCGCGGCGCGAACCTTCGCGAGCATGTGCAGAAAATGCTTGCCGTTCGAGCCACGGCGCATGGCCTTGAGCACGGCTCCGCTCGCGTGCTGGAGCGGGACGTCAAAATACTTGCACGCTTTGGGCGTCTCGGCGACCGCCTCAATGAGCCGGTCAGTAATGCGGTTGGGGTAATAGTAGAGCGCACGGAGCCAGACGAGTTCTGGGATTTTGCCCAACTCGCGAAACAGTGTCGCGAGGCCTTCGCGCAGTCCCAGATCTTCGCCGTAGCTCGTGGTGTCCTGGCCGATCAGGGTGATTTCACGCACGCCCTGCCGCACCAGGTTCTCCGCCTCGCGTACGACGCTCTCGAACCGCCGCGAGCGGAAACGGCCGCGCATTTGCGGGATCACACAGAACGCGCACGGGTGGTCACAGCCCTCGGCGATCTTGATGTAAGCGCTGTGGGAGGGCGTCGCCAGCACACGCGGTGTAAACTCGTGATAGAGGTACGGCTCGACGGGCTCGCCGGCCGTCCGCCTTTCGTTCTCGTCGCTGCACGCCTCCAGCACGCGCTCGAGCTCGTTTGTCCCGATGACAAAATCCACTTCCGGAATTTCTTTGAGGATTTCCTGCCGGTAGCGCTCGACCAGACAGCCCGCGACCACCAAGCGCTTCGCGGGTCCTGACTTCTTGTGCTCGGCCATCTCGAGGATCGTATCGATCGACTCACGCTTGGCGGGCTCAATGAAGCCGCACGTGTTGACAATCAGGACGTCGGCTTCGTCGGCGCGCGGCGTCAGCGCGTAGCCCTGACGCGCCAGGAGTCCCAACATCACTTCGCTGTCCACAAGATTCTTGGGACAGCCCAGGCTGATCAATCCTACTTTGGGCATATGCGGATTAAACCCGGGGCCGCGGCGGCTCCGCGCCGCTCAAGCAGAAATTTTATCACGATTTCGCCGTCGACAGTGTGCGCCCCCCAGATGAGTTCGTCGTCCACACTCATGATTCGATTGTCCGCCCGCGCATGCAGACGCGGTTTGGCGCTTGGCGGTCAACTCTGGCAACTGACTACTGACTACTGACCGTCCGCCGCCAGACCAGGACCACGTCTTCGGCCGAGCCGGTAATGTATTCGCCGTTGGGAGAGAAAGCCACGGTGAGGATGGGCGACTTGCTCTCTTCGAGCGTCTGCTCGAGCGTCCCCTCCTCCGCTGACCAGACACGGACCGTCTTGTCTTCACCCCCCGAAACCACCTGGCTGCCGTCCGGCGAAAACTCCGCCCAATGGACGGGTCCCTGATGGCCTTCGAGAGTCTTCAGAAGCTGCCATTCGGGGACGGACCAGATGCGAATCTTGCCGTCCTCGCAGGCGGTGGCCGCCTTTTTGTCGTCGCGAGAGAAGGACATGCTCAGCACCGTGCCCTGGTGGCCGCGCAGCGCGTCCACAAAGCGGTGCTCGCTGAGTTCCACGACGACGGGGTCGGGCGTGGAGCTGGCTTCAAGCTGGGCGAGCAGCAGCCAGTGCCCGTCCGGTGAAAATTCAAAAAGGTTCGGTCGGCGGGTGAGCGAGGGAAGGGTGATGTGGCCGGCGCGCCCCGTGACGGGTTGCCAGAGTTCGAAATTGCTGTCCTTGTACATGGCCAGATAGCTGATCTGCGGAAAGTAGCGTGGCGGAGTGAACCCGCCGCTCGCGCCGATCGCGTTCACTTTGCCGACCAAGGCGTCCTGGTCGATGTCCCATTGGAAGCCCATCGTGGGTGTCGGGCCCACCGTGCGCTTATCCTTACCGCGGAAGAGACCACTGCCGAGGAGGAAGAGCCGGTTCGGCGCCACATAGTTCGCGGACTGAAGCGTCAGATCGGTCACACCTTCCACGCGCGGGCGCAGGGCTTTGCGCACCCCGGCGGCACTGAGATCCATCAGCACGACCTTGTCTTCGATGACCACGGCGAGTGCCGTGTTGTCCGGTGAGAATGCTGCGGCGGGAGAGTAAGCAAGCGCCAGGTGGCCTTCCACGCGCCCATGGCTGATCCAGGTGTAGCGCGGCGGCGCGCTTTCGATGCTTTCGATCTGCGCGTGCGAAACCTGCGCCACGGAGACACAGAGACACAAAGCAAACCATGAATAGATGAGGACGAGGTCTCTGGATCTCTCCTTATCTCTGTGCCTCTGTGCCTCTGTGGCCTTGTTAGACAATTTCCCCTCGGGCGATTCGGCACACCAGCTCGCGGTCGGCTTCCAGGAAGTTGTAAGCTGAGAGATTCTGGCGCGGCGCCCAATCGACCGACTCGAAGACGCGGTTGGTGACTTTCCCGAGATAGGTTGGTACGGAAAAGAATACGACTTCGACATATCGGTCGGGGTAACGGTGACGCAGCCGGAAGACCTCCTCACCGATTTCGGCTTCGATCGAGAGCTCCTCGGCCAGTTCGCGCCGGAGGGAATCTCTCAGATCTTCGCCGTCGCGGACTTTGCCGCCCGGAAATTCCCACTGCAGGCCGTAAGCGTCGGTGCGGTGCCGCTGGCAGATCAAGATTCGGGCACCTTCTACTATGATGCCGGCGGTAACCAGGATGGGTGTCGCGTCGGGCACAAGCTCATTGTAGCAGGGAAGTTCGAACGGCAGAGTGGGGCCTGTCGCCACACAACGCCGTTTGCTTGAGAGCAGGGGGGAGGTACGCCCTACGTATTGCGGGCTAGTGAATGTGCTTGACCTTTTTCTGCATGTAGTCCAGGAGCAGATACTGGCCGAGCGTGTAGGGGGTGGTGAAGTAGGCTTTGCCGCGGCAGATTTCCGTGACCTTCTGCACGAAGTTGACCAGGCCGTAATCCGAGGCCAGCATGAAGGTGTTGATGAGAATTCCGTTGCGGCGGCAGCGCGCCACCTCGTGCAAGGTTTCGGAGACCACGAGCGGATCGAGTCCGAAGGCGTTCTTATAAATTCGGCCGTCCTCAAGAGTCAGCGCGGAAGGCTTGCCGTCGGTAATCATCACGATCTGTCGCATGTCTTTCTTCTGGCGGGGCAAAATCCTCTGCGCCAGGCGCAATCCCTCGCGCGTGTTCGTATAGTAGGGGCCCACCCTCACCCGGGCGAGTTCCGAAAGCGGCATCTCCTCCGCGGAATCGTGGAAGAGCACGAGGTGCAGCGTGTCGCCCGGATACTGCGTGCTAATCATGTGCTTGAGAGCCAGCGCGACCTTTTTGGCGGGCGTGAAGCGGTCCTCGCCGTAAAGAATCATGCTGTGGCTGCAATCGAGCATTAGCACCGTGGCGCAGGAGCTCTGATATTCGCACTGGCGGACTTGCAGGTCTTTGTAATCGAGTTCGAGCGGCACGCGCAGCCCTTCGCGCTCGATGGCGGAAAGCAGCGTGGCGTTCACGTCCAGGTTCATCGTGTCGCCGAACTCGTAGGGCCGGCTCGATCCGTGTGCCTCGACGCCGGTGGCGAGCTCGCGCGTGTCGTGGCGCCCGAAACTAGATTTACCGAGCGAGGCGAGCAGGTCTTTCAAGGTCTTGAAGCCCAGGAAGTCCAGGGCCTTATCGGTCAGCTCGAATTTCGCCTGGCCCTCCGCACCCATGGCGTTGCCCGTGGCGGGTGGATTGACCTGGCCCTGATTCGGGTGCGGCTGCTCGATGGTGACGTAGCCTTCTTCCGCCAGCCGTTCGAGCAGCTTGTCGATGAGCTGGGAGAGTTGTGAGTCGCGATAATTCTTGGCGTTTTCGAGCAGCTCGTTGAGCAGTTCCTGCGGGATCATGCCCTGCTGGCGAAGGGCCTCGAGGAGCGCCTGGTGGAGATTCTCCATCGTGCGCTCGGGGTCCATCTGGTAGAAGTTCTGGAACCGCTCGTTGAAGCCGCTTTCCAGCAGGAAATCCTGAAGAAGTTGCAGCAGGTCTTCGGCGCTCAGGGCATCAAAGGGGTCGGCGACGTATTTGGAATACTTGATGTATTTCACTTCAGTTCTCAGCCGTCGGTTCTCAGTTGTCAGTTGCAGCGGACAAAAAAACAGGCAGAGGGTCAGTTTATTGGCCGCCGCCGCGGGCCGAGCGAGCCTGCGTCCTCGGGCGAAGGCTCACCCCGCGTTCCTCTTCCATGCTCGGCGTGATAGCCGAGCTCCTCGTTGCGGCTGATCTTCTTCAGCGCGTGGAGCCCTTCGAGAATGAATTCGGCCCCGGCCACGAGCAAAGCGGGATCGTCTTTCGCCTTGATGCCGAGCGCCTGGGTCTTCTCGAGCAGGCCTTGGATTTTCTTCAACTGCGCGTAGATTTCCTCGGCCGAAGCGCTGCCGGGGTATTTCAGATTGCCACCCATCTCGAACCATTGCACGACCGCGTGCATGGGGACACCGTCGTAATACTTCTTGAAAATGCGTGCCATGGCCTGGCGAATGATGTCACGTGCCACGTTGTCGGCGCCGCGCAGCTCGCCCTCATATTCGAGCTCGAATTTCCCTGTGAGCGACGGCAAAGCCTCGTAGATATCAGTGCAGCGCGGCACAACGTTCTTCTCGCGGTTGGCAAGGGCCCGGCGTTCGGCGTTGGAGATCACATTCTCGAGGCACGTGATGGGCATGCGCTGGCTGACGCCGCTGCGCTTGTCGATCTTCTTTTCCTGTCGCGCCTCAAAGGCAATGCTCTCGATCACCTCGCGCACAAACTGCGGGATGACGAGCCGACCGGACCCGTCGCGGCCCGTCCAGGCCTCCTGCTCGGTGATGGCCATGGCGTGTTCGAGCGTGGCGGGGTAGTGCGTGCGGATTTCGGAGCCGATGCGGTCTTTGAGCGGCGTGATGATCTTGCCGCGCGCCGTGTAGTCCTCGGGGTTGGCAGTGAAGACGAGCGCCACGTCGAGCGGCAGGCGGACCGGGTAGCCCTTAATTTGGACGTCGCCTTCCTGCATGATGTTGAAGAGCCCCACCTGGATTTTTCCCGCGAGGTCCGGCAGCTCGTTGATGGCGAAGATGCCGCGGTTGGCGCGCGGCAGCAGGCCGTAGTGAATCGTTAGCTCGCTCGAGAGCGCGTGCCCACCGCGTGCCGCCTTGATGGGGTCGAGGTCGCCGATCATGTCGGCGATAGTCACGTCCGGCGTGGCGAGCTTCTCGACGAAGCGCTGCTCGCGCGGTAGGTAGTCGAGGGGCGTGGCGTCGCCACACTCCGCGATGCGTTCCACGCAGGCGCGGCAGATGGGTCTGAGCGGGTCGTCGTTAATCTCGCAGCCGGCGACGAAGGGGATTTCCTCGTTGAGCAGGCTGACGAGCGAGCGCAGGATTCGGCTCTTGGCCTGACCTCTCAGTCCGAGCAAGATAAAGTTGTGGCGGGAGAGGACGGCGTTCGAGATCTGCGGGACGACGGAATCGTCATAGCCGATAATGCCGGGAAATATCGTTTCGCGCGCTTCCAGTTTGCGGATGAGGTTCGCGCGCATCTCATCCTTGACGCTCCCACTCCGATAGTCAGACCTCTTCAGTTCTCCGAGAGTTCTTGGTTTTAGCATTTGCCCTGGCCCCAGTTGCATTATATGCGACTCGCAGGGCCAACTCAACGCGGGATTGCCACCGCGCAGCGTGGTGGGCTGATTGGATTTGATTTGCGTCAAGCGGGTGCAAGCCCTCGCGGGGATCAGTTTTGCGGGCGAACGTTGCCGTTGCCGCCCGCCTTGGTGCGCGCCCGCTGGACGCGATCGACGTGCAAAATCCACTGACGGATGGCGTGGGTTACGCGCCGCAGCCGCTCGTTCTCGTCCCGCAGGCCGAGGATTTCCTGCTTGAATTCCGCGTTCAGAGGCAGGGGCGCGCCGATGCGGAAGGAAAGATGCCGATAGGGACGCGGCAGATGGATTGGCACTTCGGTGGATTCGCGCAGTCGCTGCATGGCAGAGCGGAACAACTCGATCGCCTCGTTGGCGGCGGAATCGCTTGGGGCGTCGTGTTCGGGATCGTCATCAAAGAACTGCACGCCGCCGCGCAGGTAGCCCTTCTCTTCATCGCTGTAAAGAAGTTCGAAACGCCGGCTTCCGACGGTGAAGATGTCCATGCGCCCGTCTTCGTACTTGCGGGTTACGTTGAGGATGCGCGCCGTGCAGCCGACCGTCGCCAATTGCTCGCCCTGGGTCAAAAGCACGCCGAATTCCTGCTGCCCCGTTCCGGCGGCCTTGGCCGCCAGGCACTCGCCGATCATCAGCTTGTAGCGCTCTTCAAAAATGTGCAGTGGAAACGGCTGCTGCGGAAAAAGCACGACTTCCAGCGGGAAAAGTGGGAGAAGCAGATCATCCATGACCCGACCAGTCCAACGGCGGGGGCGATATTTTCGATCTGCGCACAGTGTGCAGCACAACATCTGGCGGCTAGCGCGGCGAATTATAGCACGTGCGACCGCTGGCATTGCGCAATCGGCTTGCGCCAGGCAGAGATCGCTGCCCCCAGCACGGAAAGGCCTTCACGAAGCACCGAGCTGTTCGATTTCCTCCCCGGCGTTGACCCAGAGCCATAAGATCGGTGCCGCGAGCGTGACCACGGCCGCGAAGTCGAGTGCCTGCGTCCACCCCAGATGCGTGGCGATGTATGCGGTCACAATCGGCGAAAGCCACCCGCCCAGGTTGCCGCACATGTTCATCAGTCCCGAGAGCGAGCCGGAGAAGTTCCGCGTCAGGTCGTTGCAGGTGGCCCACCAGGTAGCGGTGGCGAAAAGATTGAATCCCGCAGCGGCGGCGAGCAGCAGGATGGCCAGGGTATTGTTCTGGGTGTGGCTGCCAGCCCAGAGCAGCGTGGCCGAGCAGACGGCGCCGAGCCACACGGCGCTCTGGCGGCCGTGTCGCTTGCCGAAACGGGCGACGGCGCGGTCGGAGATCTTTCCGCCCAGCGGCGCGAGCAGGGCGATAGCGATGAAGGGCGTGGATCCCCAGAAGCCGCCCTGCGTCACCGTCAGGCCGCGCACGCGCACCAAGTAGATGAAGAACCACGTGTAGAAGATGTAGGCGGGGTAGGCGATGCAGAAGTAGCTCAGGACCAAAGCCCATACCGACCCACTCGAGAAGATCTTGTTCCACGGTGTCGGCTGGCGCACCCGCGAAGACGCGCGCGACTCCTCCCGAGCGGCGAGGCTTCCGTGGATAATCGCGAGTTCCCCGGAGTTCACGCGGTGATGCTCTTCGGGATGGTTTGTTGCGTAGAGATGCCAGGCCAGCGCCACGACAGTCCCCACGATGGCGCAGGCATAAAACGATGCGCGCCAACCCCAGCGCTCCGCCATCGAAGCGATAAACATCGGCGTCACCATGCCGCCCGCGCCGATGCCCACCAGCCACAGGCTGTTGCCGATGCCGCGCTCTCGCTCGCTCATCCAGAAAGCCACCATGCGGCTGGTGTTCGGAAACGCTGTCCCCTCGCCAACGCCGACCAGAAACCGTGCAATGGCAAAGGACCAAGCGAGCCCAAACCAGTCGCGCAGCGGCAGTCGAGGTGCGAGCGCCGTGGCCGCCGTGAACAAGGACCAGAAGACGATGGCCACCGTCAGCACGCCGCGCGGCCCGAAGCGATCACCCAGCCAGCCGCCCGGAACCTGAAAGAGCGCATAGCCGAGGACGAAGGCGCTCAAAATCCAGCCCATCGTTTCGTTCGAAAACGCGAATTCGTCCTGGATGTGCTTTCCGGCGATCCCGAGGTTGAGGCGGTCGAGGTAGGTCAGCGCGGCGATCACTGCCAGCAGGACGAGGATGTGCCAGCGGACACGGGTGGGCTGTGCGGGGCGAGGGAATACAGGCGTCATGCTCTCGCCGCCCGGGGACGTCATGCGACCAAGCCTTCCTTGTGAGACGCAGTCTCTGCCGAGGCTGTCACTTGCAATTCCTGCGGAATGACCCGCGGCAGGCGGTGTTCGTGCACGAGCAGACGCTCAGCGACACGGGCTCATTGCAGCGGTGCGAACTTCGAGCCGTCCCAGGCGCACACTTTTTCGAGGGGCACGCTCTCCACCGGTTCTTCGCGCCCGACTGCGTAGAACTCCACTTTGCCTTTCCAGACCGGCTCGCTCACTTTGCCGCGCAAGCGGAACTCCACGTCGCCCTTGGTGACCGTCCCCGGGGCGCCGATGTTCTTCTCGGGCGGGGAAAGGATTTGAAGCTTGGGCGGATATGTCCCGAGGTTGCGGAATTCGACCGGAGCTTTCCACCGTGTCTTGAAACCCTCCGCGGCGATTGTTCGAACGACCAGGTTCACGCCCTGATTCTCCGCTCCGGCGGCAAAGACTTCGCGCGTGATCAGGCACTCGTTGCCGTCACCCAAAAGGTCGCGAACCTCCACGTGCCGGATCCCGGCCTGCAGATCGGCGAATGGAACTTCAAGGTATGGGCCGAGAGTCAGCCTGCCTTGCGCGCGCGCGAAGACCTGGAGTCTTGCCGTCGGAAAGATGGGCGAGCCCAGAAAGCAGACCAGCAGCGGGTCGCCACCTGCGCGGCGCACCAAGTATCGAGCCATGGAGGTGTTGGCCGCAGCGAAGTCATCCAGGTATGGCCCCCCGAGGAGCTTGAGCAGTTCGCTGTCCTCCGGGAACTGGCTGAGCGGCAAAGACTCGACCCGGCTGGAATCAACCCAACCCATTTCCGGAGTCAGCTTCGCGGGGTCCACTGCACGCACGCGCGTCCAGCTCCGACCGTCTTTCTGCTTGACTTCAAAAGTGGCAAGCAGGGAGCCGCGGCCGAGTTGTGCGAGGGTCTTCTTGCGGTCAGCGGGCTTGGGCGTGACTTCCAGCTTATCGACTGTCGCCACGCACCAGCCGGTCGGTGAGGGGGGCCTTTTCTCTTTGACGACGCTTTCGGCGACTGCCGGAAGCGAAGCAACCAAGACGAGAGACAACGCAAGCTTTTGCGGTTTCATGTCGTGGCCTATTCTTCACGGTTGGGCGGGCTTTGACAAACAAAATCTCGGGGCATAGACTGGACCTCGCGAAAAATCAGCCCGGGTGCGTGCCGCTTGCGGCGGCACACAAAAGGGAAGGCCGTGAAAGTCGGCCACGGTCCCGCCACTGTGAACGGCAGGCCTTGCACCGGGTGGTGCAGGGCGGGCGTCGCCGATCCGTTCGCCGCGCAGTCGGTGGAACGGAGCCACTGTCCCGCTCGCCGGGATGGGAAGGCCGCGCGACGCTGCCATTGACGCCGTAAGTCAGGAAACCTGCCCGGGCGTTCGAGGCCGATTCGGCTCTGTCAGGATCGGCTGTAGCCGCGCACTCTTCGCGAGAAGGAGTGGGTGGAACATGACCCCGCCCGCGCGTGAGTGTGTGGGGTTTTTCCTTTTCCGATTCGCGTGATGAAGACAGGCGACTCAACGAGAATAGCGATGTCGAGCAATCTGAGGCTGCTTGGCCGGACGGTGGCTGGCCTTGTCCTCCTCGTCGCCGCGCCTGCGTTGCTACCTGGCCGGGAGGTTCTGGATCAAACGGGCCGCCGCGTGAACATTCCGGACCGGCCGGCACGGTTGGTCTCGCTCGCTCCCAGCATTACGGAGACGCTCTTTGCTCTGGGCCTCGGCAACCAGCTCGTCGGTGACACGGACTACTGCGACTTTCCGCCGGCAGCCCGGCAGAAGGCCCGCGTCGGTTCGATCCTCAATCCCAATCTGGAGAAGATCGTCGCACTCAAACCTGACCTCGTGCTTGGCAGCCCGGAAGCCAACCGGCGCGAGACGGCCGACCAGCTCGAGCGGCTGGGCGTTCCGGTCTATGGCGTGAAAGCAGAAAGCGTCGAGGAGACTCTCCGCTCGATCGAAGAGCTGGGCCACGTCCTGGGGCGCGAGAGCGAGGCACAGGGGCTCGTCGCGAGCCTGCGCCGCCGAATCGCCGCCGTCGAGCACCGCGCCGCCGCCCGGCGAAACCCGAAAGTTCTATTTGTCGTCTGGTACCGGCCGCTCACGACCGCTGGCCCACACACGTTCATCGACGATGTCATACGGCGCGCGGGCGGAGTACCCATCAATGATGGCCTCAACGGGGAATGGCCTCACCTGAGCCTCGAGGAGGCGCTGCATCGTGACCCGGACGTTATCCTGTTCCCGAGCTCCGAGGCGTTCTCTCCTTCGCTTGACGAGCTTGCGCGACTGCCTGGATGGAAGGATTTGCGCGCGGTGAAAGTGCATCAGTTGTACTTCATTCCGGAAACCATCATTCGCCCCAGCCCGCGGCTTATCGATGCGCTCGAAGAAGTCGCGCGCATCTTTGACTCCTTCGTGGGCGGAAAACCTGAGGTGGGGCGTTGATCCTTGCCGCCACGCGCCGCAATGTGCTGGTCTTGACCGGAGCCCTGGCCGGTGGATTGCTCCTCGTCAGCCTGGCGGCGCTTTCCCTGGGCGGCGTTCACCTCCCGCTCGGGAAGGTGTGGTCAGGTTTGTGGAATGCCGCGCCAAGTTCGGAGGCGAGCGTGATCGTGCGCGAAATCCGCCTGCCGCGCGTGTTGCTTGCCGTGCTGGTTGGCGCCGCCTTGGCCACGGCAGGCACGGCTCTGCAGGCGCTGCTGCGCAATCCTCTCGCTGACCCCTACGTGCTGGGCATTTCGAGCGGAGCGGCGCTGGGCGCCATCGTGGCGCTGTGGG
>Ga0315280_10002855_pt1 | contig 27409 bp, 26 predicted proteins | sample YL17G06_40_MG_FD_203697 | JGI IMG/M metagenome (GOLD analysis project Ga0315280, IMG submission 203697) | Sediment microbial communities from Yellowstone Lake, YNP, Wyoming, USA - YL17G06_40 | ecosystem: Environmental > Aquatic > Freshwater > Lake > Sediment | place: USA: Wyoming | collected... | reverse complement strand
GCAAAGAGTTGCGGGATTGGTTCCTAACTTATCAGTCCGACGCAATGGCTGAAGTGGAAATGGGTCATGCGGGAGCAAAAGAACTTCCACAGTTGGTCTTGAAAAATCCGATGGTGATCGAACCAGGGTTGATCGAGCAGTTTGTCTGGGGGATGATAGAGCAACGCATGGATCTCCTAGCTGCAGAGTTTAAAGATCAGGACCCACGCAAGCGAGCCCCCCTCTTCACTCTGGAGAACATACTTGGATTCGATCTATCGTTGACGGTGAGATATGACGGCGCGAAGATGTTTCCGAAACTCATTGGGAAGAGAGGATACGGCTCTTCACTCGAGACAGGAGTCGGAAAGGAGGAGAGAAAGCGGATTGCGAGACGGCTCGCTGGTGCAATACTGCTCCAGATTGCTTGTGGATTCATGCCCTTGAATTTTCCTCTTGACTGGCTGGTCAAGAATCCTGCGGCATTGATTGAAGAGTTTGAAAAAGGAGGGCTCATCGACCGAGACGATGCGACAATCGTTAGTCGAGTGCTTTCCGACGCCGCCAAAGCTAGGATGTCGAGAGGAAATGAGGGAGATTGGCCCAAGCTCACAAGATCTCAGAGATCAATAATCGGTGAGATCGCGTTCCGGTACCTCAAGGATGGTGATGTGATAGCTAAAGACTGGGAACCTAGCATTCCAATCGCCGATTATCTTACTCCTGAATCTGAGCATTACCGTCGGGAAGGAAATTCTTGGGCCAGGGACTAGCGCCTCGGGTGTCCGCACCATGAGACCGTGTGGTGGTCATATCTATGGTGCGAGCAGCATGATTTGAACCGTCGTCGTTCGTCGTCGAAAAAGTGTGTGTGTGGGTCTAATGGTGCGGCCGGTCAAATTTGAACCGTCGTTTTAGTGTGTGTGTGGGTATAGTAGTGCGGGCAGGAGAATTTGAACCATAGCCACGGACAGCGAGTTCAGTTTCATGTCGCTCTCTGTTCATCTTTCACTTCGGTTGCGAGTTTATCCGTTCCCTCAGACGCGTGTCGATTGATGTTTCATGAATTGTCCGTTCTGTTCCAGCGAACTAACAGCCACAAGCCAAACACAACAATGGACTGGGGCCAGCTTCCAAGCAAGGAGCAGTTACTATTGCGTCAAGTGCGAGTTGGCTTTCGATGACCAGTATCTGCGGACAAAAAACCCTTTACGTGCACGTTTGTGATCGTTGAGTTTGTGACTGGGTGAAGCATCACCGAGTCACGAGGATTGAGCAACAAGACGCTGAACGCTTGAGTTAGCTCACGGCAACATCAATTGTGTATGACAATGTCTAGAAACTGCCACACAAAATCGCCTACTGTCCTCAAGGTCTGTTTCGAAGGCCCGCTATAGCATTGTGGGGTCAGCCCGTCGCTGAGATCGTCATATCTTCAGCAAAAAGATCCGACTGGGACTGGCTTCTTCATCCCCGAATGCAAAGCATGCCGCCCTAATCAAAAATGTTACCTTGGCTTCCTCTTACCAAGACCTTTGATAGTCCCAGAAACACGAAGGACCAGTGGCACGATCGACACCTCTGATGCCTCGGAGATTAATGCGATTGCCGCTTGAAGCTCGCTCGCTCCATCCCTCTTGCAAGCAACGATTGCTTCCGATTGGTTGGGGTCAAACCTCACTAACTTTGGATCGATGCGGGACAGACCTACCTCACCAAAACATCTTCGAACCGAACCTATCAACGCGGTTCCAAACTGTTCGCTTGACAATGGCCGCTCCGAAACAACCTTGACCAAAAGATAACGCCTAGCCATCGCTGCTACCTTGCCTTGGGAAGAACGACTCTGACTCCTTCTTCGATATATTCAGATGACCGAAGGCTTGAATTTCGAGTAATGATCGACCGAGGCGTTGACGATACACCTTCGGCAGATTGTTCTTTAGAGAGACCGATCGTGGAACCTAGTGCTGCGATTTGAGATGGACTTCTAACCATCCCGGGAACGTTGCTTCCGCTGGATAGAACCACTTTGACCTTATGCTCTCGGGCAATCACTGCTTGCTTGGTGATCGTCGAGAAAATGCCGTTCGTCTCCCTCAAGAGCGTTGAGAGTAGATTGAATTCAAAGGCCCCTCGAAGTAGATTTGCAAGGGAATGGTTGAACCTGACTTTATGATTTCTAGGGTCGAAGAAGACGACGTCGACCCTGCGGTCCCTGCAGGCCACTGTCGCCACACCCGGATTACTGCATTTTACACCTATGATGTCATACGAATTTCTGAATCTTCTGAGCAGCCGAAGCAATTCCATTCGTGACCCTGAAGACAAATCAACTCGTAGAGCCGTTTCAATTCCAGCCTCTTGGAAGATATGCCTGAGGAAGGAAATTCTCTCTCGCAGAAGGCCGGTCGGAATAGTGAGACCAATAGTGGAATAGCCAGCGAGTCTCAGGAGGTCAGCCATTTGTCGGCATGACTTCTCGTCTTCAACGCGCGGCAGTACATGGAGGTCGACAAATTTCGGCATCCTAGTCAGACCCCAAGAAGTTCTTCATGAGCTCCATAGCTTCTCCGCTGAGACGGCTGAACTTCATCCGAACCCGAATCGGGTCCTCATCGCCTAGTTCTACCATACCTCGAAAGGCCTGTTGTTTGTCGATTCGTATGTAGAGGTTGCCTTCAGGGTCAGAATGCAGCGCAAGGTTCCTTTCGATCAGGAGTTTCTCGCTCTTCGAAAGTTGGCTTAGGAAGTAACTGGTGAATTCATTGACTTCAGCGGGCTTTGTCAGCCTCGCATCGAACGTAACAATCGGATTTCTATGATGCCCTTCGATGTGCTTTCTCGTGAAGAGTTGCCGCTCCTTCAGCGAGTCCGGTAGAATCGTTCTCAGGGCAGCTTGAACTTTCTCAAGATCGTCCGTTGCGTGGGCAATGGTGCTTATTTCAACGGACTGAACAGCATGATCTTTGTTCAACTCCAGCACCGGCCGGACCTTTCACTCGCACTTATTTGGCACATGGATAAGATAAAGTCGGGGCCTTGGCTACGACGGATTTCAAGTATAAACTGGTCGTTGCGGTCAGGCGCGACTTGGACATGGGGAAGGGCAAGATTGCTGTGCAGGTGGGCCATGCAACGGTGACAGTGGCCGAAGAGACGAGAAGGCGACGTCCTGATTGGTGGAAGGCGTGGTTCAACGAGGGGCAATGCAAGGTAGTGGTCAAGGTCAACTCGGAAAGTGACCTGCTTGACCTCCAAAGGAAAGCTGAGGATGTAGGATTAGCTTCGGCCATTATTCACGACAGTGGGCTTACACAGGTCGTTCCTGGAACCCCGACATGTGTGGGAATCGGTCCGGCCCCAGCGGAACTTGTCGACAAAATCACCGGTACCCTCCCCTTGCTCTGAGGCCCTAAGTAGGCAGAATTCTGGAGCAAAGAACCCTTTGGCCTAGGGCGGCTTTCTGCAGTCGTTTATCCTTGGCCATATTCACAAAGTAGACTGGAATCTGATGCCTTGCAGCGATCACCGCCTCCTTAATCTTGCCTCCCATCCCACCCGTCACATCGGATGCTGTTCTGAACGTTGGTTTGGCCATTAAACGAGAAGCTAAGGAAGGTGCCAGATCTGTTAATAATTGAGCCTTCGGGTTGAGTTTTGGATTTGAGTCAAATATCCCGTCGACATCCACTCCATAAACCAGTCGTGCCGCTTTGAGTTTGGATGCCATGTACGCCGCGAGTTGATCACCGGACAGTATCGAGAACCCTTTGCTAATGTCAGGAACTATGTCGCCGCCAGTTATTGGAACACAGCCCAACCGCATCCAAATCCTCAGAGGTTCCAGTTCGGCTGAAACGATGCGCCCCTTTCTTGTCACAATGAAGTCGGACGCTAGAAATGGCGTCAGGGGAACTTCATGCTTCAGAAATGTCTCATCAAGTATCCTTTCCCACTCTAGAAGCTTGAACTTGGTCACGGCGAGCCTCTTGAGTTGCTTAGGGCCTGTGAAGCCGTCTTCGAGTCCGAATCTTGTAACCGGGATGTGGCCGTAACTTCCTGCTCCGTGCACAAGAACGATTGAAAATCTCTTCCTCACGGCCGCTATTTGCTCGGCCGCCCGATGAATCATCTGCATACGAGGAGTGTAGATTCGTTTCTTGTCGGTAAGAACGGAACCTCCAAGTTTGATGACAACCAAGGGTTTCTGCAATTCAGGGGCGTTCCATCATCCATGAAAAGGCGAGTTGCGTGTGACACGACTCAGAATGCGGGGACGCAAGAACCTTCCACGTGAAGCGGTGCTTAGGTCGCTCCGGACACTGGGTTGTGTGGGTCCTGCATGATTGTTTCGAACCAGTGGTGCAAACCATCTTCCCAGACGTAATATGAGTTAAGGACTCGAAGGTTCGGGAACTTCTTCTTTGCTTTCTCCTCTGCGATATTCTTCAAACTCATAGCTCGAGTAAACCTTGTGACACCTAAGGCTTTCTGTCTGCGACCTGCTCTGGGGCGCGGCTTACGGGCTCCGCCTTTCCTTATCCTGACGCGAACAACAACGTAACCCTGCTTAGCTTTGTAACCAAGGGCTCTGGCCCGCTCAAGTCTTGTTGGGTACTCAACTCTGTGGACCGTGGGCTCTCTTCGCCATTTGATCGCAAGTTGGCGAAGATAGCGTTCAAGGTCGGTCTTCTCTCGCCGATTCCACGTCTCAGTCAGGTACTTGTACATGCCCATTGGATATTTCGACCGCAACCAATTCTTCTGAAGCTTAACCTTAAGACGAATGATGCCTTTTCTCTCAGCTTCCGGCAGTTTGAGAGTAGCGCTGCTATTTAAGTGGCTTGAAAGTTAGGACAGGAAGTTGAATCATGAAGTCGACCGACGAATCCCTCAGAAAGGCCTACCTTCCGGCGCAGCTCGCCCTAAAGTATCATCCGTTCTACAGAGGAAAGATCGAGATCGTTCCCAAATGTCCAATCAGGTCCTTCGATGATTTCGCAATCTGGTACACGCCGGGTGTTGCGGAAGCCTGTCAAGCAATAAAGACCAGACCCGAAGCCGTGTACGAGAATACCAACAAGTGGAACACTATAGCGATCGTAACTGATGGCTCACGAGGTCTCGGACTCGGTGACATTGGGCCGGAAGCCGGGCTCCCCGTCATGGAGGGAAAGGCGCTCTTGTACAAGTACCTTGGAGGCGTTGATGCTTTTCCACTCTGTCTTGGGACCAAGAACACTGAAGAGATTATCGCTGCTGTGAAGTGGATACAGCCATCTTTTGGCGGAATAAATCTCGAGGATATAGCTCAACCTAAGTGCTTTGAAATCCTCGACGCGCTCCAAGGTCAGCTCGACATTCCTGTCTGGCATGATGACCAGCAAGGGACGGGGACCGTAGTTCTCGCAGGATTCGTTAACGCTCTGAAGGTTGTTGGGAAGAAGATATCTGAAGTCAAGATATCGATGATCGGGGCGGGCGCCGCAAATGTCGCTTTGGCACGCCTTCTGATCTTGGCTGGAGTGAAAGCAGGCAACATCATACTAGTCGACAGTAAAGGTGCACTGCACCGCAACAGAAAGGACCTGGAGCATACCTCCCCCAAGAAATGGAGCCTCTGCCAAATCACCAATTCCGAAGGGAAGGTAGGCGGTGTGGAGATTGCGATGGACGAAGCAGATGCTTGCATCGCCCTTTCAAAGCCCGGACCAGGAGTCTTGACCAAAGACCAAGTCGCCAAGATGAGCGATGGCGCGATAGTCTTCGCCTGCGCCAACCCCATCCCAGAGATATGGCCATGGGAGGCCGAGGAAGGCGGCGCTGTGGTCGTCGCCACAGGCCGGTCTGATTTCCCTAACCAGCTCAACAACTCGCTAGGCTTTCCTGGGATCTTCAGGGGAACAATCGATGTCCGAGCTCGGACCATTACAGACGAAATGTGTTTGGCGGCTGCATTCGAACTTGCGAAACTCGCTGAAGACCGAGGGCTATCCGCGAAGAATATCATACCGACGATGGATGATTGGGAAGTTTTCCCACGCGAAGCCACAGCGGTCGCCGAGAAGGCGATTGAGCAGGGCGTGGCACGGTTGAAACGGACTCGAGAGGAGTTGTACACCAGCGCTCGATCAATCATCAAGCGTGCGCGTGAACAGGCAAGGTACATGATGCGCGGCGGCTTTATCCAAGAATTCCCGACGTAACAGGCGCTTTACAGGAAGGAACATTCCATCTCTGGACTTGGGGAGCTAGCCTTTAATGCCGTTCACGTTTCTACCGCCAAGGACTTCGTGGAGTTGTAAACTATGGCTGATCGTACCATAGCCGTCATTGGTGGAACAGGCGATCAGGGTTTCGGCTTGGTCCTACGCTGGGCTAAAGCGGGTGAGAAAATCATCATCGGATCAAGGCAGCAGCAGAAGGCTGACGATGCTGCAAAGAAAGCTCGAGAAATCTTGGGAGGCAAAGCCTCTGTCTCAGGAATGGAGAACCCGAAGGCAGCAGACGCCGCCGACATAATCGTCATGTCGGTTCCTTTCGCTGCCCATGTGGACATGGTCAAGTCGGTTCAGAACAGCATCAAACCAGATGACATCTTTGTAGATGTTGTCGTCCCGCTCTCGACCGCAGTGGGAGGAAGCGCCGGAACCTCACTCGGAGTTTGGGAAGGCTCAGCGGCACAGCAAGCGGCTAGGTTGCTGCCGCCACACGCCAAGGTCGCATCCGCGTTTCACAACGTCGTGGCAGAATCATTACAAGACATCAACAGGAACGTGGATTCAGATGTGATCGTTTGTAGCGATTCTCAGGAGACAAGGAAAATCGTCATGGACCTTGCAACGAAGATACCCGGCGTCAGGGCTATCGATGGAGGGCACTTGGAGAATTCGCGAATAGTGGAGCAGATTACGGCTCTACTCATTGGGATCAACATTCGATACAAAGTCAAGGACGCAGGGATTCGAATCACAGGCCTTCCGCCAAGTAGCTGACAGCCGCTTCCGGGAAACAGAGATTTGCCACGCATCGTCGGTGTGGTTGGAAAACCGAACGTAGGAAAAAGTACATTCTTCAGCGCGGCCACTCTGGCGCATGTCGCTATCGCGAACTATCCTTTTACAACGATCAAGCCGAACATAGGGGTCGGTTATGTTAGGACGCCGTGTGTCTGCCGAGAGTTCAATGTGACCGACTCACCCGGCAACTCCACCTGCGTTGACGGAATTCGCCTTGTTCCTGTGGAGCTTGTTGACTGCGCGGGATTGGTACCCGGAGCATGGCAAGGTCGCGGCCTCGGAAACCAATTCCTTGATGAGATCCGGCAAGCGGATGCTCTCATTCACATAGTAGACGCCTCAGGATCAACAGACTCTGAGGGAAAAACCTGCGATCCCGGCACTCACGATCCGAGAGAGGACGTGCGGTTCCTCGAACGCGAGCTAGACATGTGGATTCTTCAGATAGTAAAGAAAGAGTGGGACCGAGCGGTAAGGCGAGTGGAGGGAGCTAAGGAGGACCTTTCGGTAATTCTGGAAGAGAAGCTCAGCGGCCTCGGAATTCGAAAAGGCCCTTTAATCTCGGCCAAGAGCAAAACAGGCCTGAATTTCGAGAAACCAAGCGCCTGGTCCGATGACGACCTGCTGAGGTTGATCACTGAGCTTCGCAAGCATTCGAAACCTCTCTTGATCGCCGCGAACAAGATCGATGTGTCACCGGCCGAGAAGAACCTCGACGCGTTAGGAACGATGGGCCACATGGTAGTCCCCTGCTGCGCGGAGGCCGAACTCGCGCTCAGGAGAGCTGCCGAGAAGGAGATCATATCCTACATACCCGGGGACAGCAACTTCAGAGTAGGTGAGAAAAGTCGGCCCACGGCCGAACAGGACGCTGCCCTGACGCGCATAAAGGAAAAAGTCCTTCTGCCGTTGGGCTCGACCGGCGTCCAGGATGCGTTGAATTTAGCTTTCTTCAAACTCCTTCAAATGGTGACTGTATACCCGGTCGAGGATCCGGAGAAGCTTACCGATCATAAGGGCAGGGTCCTTCCAGACGCTTACCTTGTTCCCTACGGGACGACCGCGAAAGAGTTTGCGGGGTTAATCCATTCCGACCTGGCGGCAGGATTCCTATACGCGACTGAGATTAGGTCCAAAATGCGGGTAGCGGACGATTACGTTTTGAAGGATAGAGACGTGATCTCGATCGTGAGCACGAAAAGACACGCTTAGTGAAGACCACGAGACTACCTCTGCTTGCGTTTCTTGGCTCGCTTACTCATAAGCGTCTGTTTTGCGAAAACCACTTGTCCCGAAGGTACGTCCTCGGATATTACCGTCCCTGGTCCGATGTATGAACCAGATCCGACGCGAACGCCGGGCATGAGACTTGCATTGATGCCTGTCTGAACTTCATCCCCCATTATTACGCCAAGTTTTTTCCTGCCGGTGTTCCGTAGTTGACCTTTGATCTTTATCATGAGAACTTCTTCGTCTAGGCGAATGTTTGCGGTTATCGTGCCAGCTGCAAGGTTGCAGTTTTCCCCGATTATGCTGTCTCCGACGTAGGAGAGATGGGGGACCCTCGTCCCGTTCATGACTATGCTGTTTTTGACTTCACATGACGTTCCTAGAGTGACGCCGTCTCCGATGCTAGTGGAGGGGCGTATCCTTGAGTTTGGCCCGACTTTGCTGTCTTTGCCGATGTAGACGGGCCCCTCAATATAGCAGCCTGATTTGATTGAAGCGCTCTCCTCCAACCAGATTGGCCCCTTCAGGATTGCTCCTTGTTCGACGGTTCCGTTTACTCGGTGGGGCAGGTTGGCGAGGACACGTTCATTGGCTTCGAGAAGATCCCAAGGCCTGCCTATATCCATCCAGTCTTCGCGAGCGATAATTGCGCTTCTAATCTCCTTCCCCTGGTCCAACAAACTCTGGAGAGAGCTGGTCAGCTCATACTCCGCCCTTCTTGACAGCGCGGTCTCTTCCACGGCGCGGAAAACTTCTCCATCGAGGATATAGACGCCAGTGTTTACCCATCCCTCTGCGTGGCCTGTTCTCGAGGGTTTTTCACGAATCCTTGCAAGCCTATCGCCGTCAAGTTCGACGACACCATACTCGGATGGATTTGCTATGCGCACGACTCCCATGACTCTCGAGCATTCTCGCGATTTCTCAACTACTGCTTCTATAGCGGAGGAGTTTATCCACAAGTCACCATACAAAGCTAGGAATGGATCGTTTCCGATGGCATCATAGGCAACCTTGAGCGCTGATGCGGTCCCCGTCCATCGCGGCTGGTCTAAGTACTCGATTCGTACACCGTATCGTCTGCCATCGCCCAGCGCGGATCTAATCAGGCCGCCTTTGAATCCAACTACCATGTAGACATCCTTTATCGAGCTGTCCGCGAGTGCTTGAAGAATGTATGAGATGAGCGGTTTCCCTCCTACCGGCAGCAAGTGTTTGGGCTTTGTTTCGGCTAGGGGCCACATGCGTGTGCCTTCTCCTGCCGCCAGCACAACTGCTTTCATTCTTCGCCACCTCGTCAGCTTTGGGCTTTCAAATCGAGCTATGCGGTGATTAGCGCTTTAAATTAGAGCATATTGCAAAGACTGGTTGCATGTTGTGAGTTGACCATGGCTTTTGATATCCTTTCCTTCCTTGCTGGAGTAGGGGCGGGTGTGTTAACGGGAGCCTTAGCTGGAATTCTTCGCGGCCTCGAGAGGACGGCGGATTTGCAAGAGCGATTGCGGCATGTGACAAGGGATGTTGAGCAAATGGGTAACATACTTAGGTCCTCAGGCCCTAGCGTTTCGGATGGGCGCGATGCTGAGGCTAGGGCAGATCGGTTGCAGCGCGAACTGGAAGAGATACATGAAGAAATCAAACGGATGTACAAGAGGACGACGCATTGAATAAGGCTGATTGAGCTCTACGCCGCTTTTGCCTGCTCCATCACCTGAGCCGGCGTAGCCATAACGCCTGGCGGGATGGACAGTAGCTTCGATTTTCTGACGCCCACGTGCCTCAAGGGGGCAATCTTCTTGGCAAGATTGTAGATGTCCGACCCGAGTTTCCCAAGTACAACTTCCTGTGATAACTGGTCGTAGTTCAGGGCCGTGGCCTTCTCTTCAACGACTTGCCTCATCACTTGACGAACCCCGTGCTCTTGGGAAGCTTTGATCCTGTCACGCGTGAACGCCACAACGGAAACTCTAGTTGAGAATTGATCCCTAGTGGTTGCGTTGAAGATGCCATCCATACGAGTACTCCCACGCCTGACTAGGCTTCGGAGATAGTCGGTGGCATATTCGTGGGACTTCAAGATTGTGTAGGCTCTGTGATCCTTCGTATTCACAACAAGGAAGTATAGTTTGATTGACTGGTGAGCGAAATCGTTTGTTATGTCGTAGAGGGTCGTCTCCACAACGCGCCCTACTATTGCGGCCGGGATTTCACAGGGTATGCTCGCTACGACGTTTTCCCCGAAGTATGGTGGACTGTAGACATCGTACCATTCCTTCAGCCTCCATTTGTCCCTGACTTTTCTCGTGGCTTTAGACAATAGTTTTCCACCTGAACTTCGGAATTCAGCAACCTACCTTTTGGGCGCTATTTAAGCCTGCATGAAATAAAAGATACGCCCGACAAGACTCGACCGGGCAAAATGAAAGACAAGCGAAGGCCCATCAAATTAACTCCTGACTGGATAACAGGATTCATTGAAGGTGAGGACTCCTTCTTCGTTACACACCGCTCCGATGGAACAACGCGTAGGGTTTACCCCCAATTTCGATTCTGCCTCACACAGTCCGACCGAGAGAGCCACGAGCGAATTCGGAATTACTTTGGTTTCGGGGTCATCTATGGCCAAACAACCAGCGCATTTGCGCTCGAGGTGCGAAGTCAGTCTGATATCCAAAAACTGATTCGCTTTCTGGATGGACGAATCAGATGCGGTCACGTTCGTGAGAAATTCGACCGTTGGAAATAAGCATTTGGCTCATATGCCAACCGTCGTAAAATGATCAAAGGGGTAATAGGTAATCGTTCACAACGAATTCCAACCGGGTCCAGCTGAACGTCACTTGATCTTACCAATTGAAGATTCGGCTGCTCGTATGCATCGAAAAATATCTTGAACCGTTGCTTGCAGGGTCTCGATCCTCTCACAGTTTCTAACGAGAACCCTGAGCGCCCTTCCATTAGCGGAAACGGAAATCTGCATTCTACGACTTGCCAGTTTGTTGTCAGGCGAAAGGGCTGTCATGACACTCTTCGCGAAAAGTGGCGAAGGGTAATGAAGCGTGATCTCAGCGTCCAACGTTCTCTTTCATCTGCGCTAGGAGAATCTCGTCGAGTTCCTGGAGAAACTGGTTGGGATCGTCGACTTTAATGTGCGCGCCGGCAGCGACGTTATGACCCCCGCCAAATCCTGAGTACTTCTTCGCCGTGCTGTTCAAGGCTGCCCCGAGGTTAACACCCATCTTTAGGAGCTTCGCGGGCGCACGAGCTGATAATTTGATTCCACCTTCCTTGGATCTAGTTAGAACAATGATTGCGTTATCCGCAGAGAGATTGCCTGCAGAGGATAGAATTGAGGAGAAAGCCCCCGTCATGCTCTCCTGTATTTGGTTCTCTCCCCGAATGGCCCAAATAACCTTGAACTTTTGAATTGCATCCGGCGATTTGGTCAACCATTCCATGTAGCTTGCGAGCGTCTTCCTGTAACTCGCAACAACCTCATTCGCCTCGTCTAGAGCCGCTTTCCGATCGCCTAACCCAACACTGATTCCTACCGAAGGATTGCCAGTCCGGCCGCATGCGTTCAATAAGGCCGAGAACTCTCTTGCATCTCTAGTCGGGCCACCCTGCGGCTCATTGATTAGGGTGTACACTGTGCCGACCATGTCGAGCACGACGCTTGACTGGAACCCGATGGAAGTCAAGTAGGCGATGATAGCGTTGATTAGTTTCTGTTTCTCGTCCTGAGATAGGTCGGCTACCGTTCTGAACCTATCACCGTCCTTGAGTCTAATGCCAGCATTCGAAAGCAGCGTCAAACAATTGTCTTCGCGCCCGCTGAGGTTGGGCAGATAAGGTGTAGTTGTGTATGCTAGAGCCCGGTGGATTGGGCGCGTCTCTCTTCCATACACGACTAGATCAGAGTCAACCCTCGCGTTGCCTGATGAAACAGCATCCTCCACCAGAATCTCGTTTAATCCTGTTAGCGTTTTCTTCTCGTTCTTATCCTGCATGTCGCCTAAAGCGCCAACGATTGCCAGTGCGCTCAAGTCTTTGTTACTTTCAGAAAGCGCCCGGGTTACGAGATAACAAACACCTGCCGCGCTAACCAGCGTCGCGCCGTCTATGCCGAACTCATGCGGGTTAAGGTGGACAGTCTTCTGAGTCACCTGCGCGTTGGGCGGATGGTGATCCAAAATGATGACTGTCTTGGCTTCGAGGCGAGTGGTCACTAGGTCGAGGTAGCCGCTTCCTATGTCTGCGAAAATCACGACGTCGGGTTTCGCTTTTGAGACTTCATCGAGGACGTCCTCACGAAGTTCCTCGACTATTCTGATGTTGAATCGGGCGTTGGCACGCCTCAGGGCGGCGCCAATTATCCCCGCAGACGATAGGCCATCTGCGTCATGATGGGAAATGACCATGAAAAAAGAATCTGTTCGAAGATGCTCCTTGATTACATCCGAGACCTTTTTCGCGCGCTCAAGGAACGCATCGCGATCTACGTCCGTGGGCATTCATTATGCCACTGACGCTACAACGTGCTTGTATTCCCATTCAGGACGGAGTTGTCCTCTGGACCTATAATATTTCACGAGTCGATGAATCTTCGACTCTACCATGGCCAAGGAGCGCTTGTTAACGTAATCCTTCCTATTCTTCTCCAAATGCCGCCTAAGGTCGTCGGCCTTCTTCAGGAGTACGCTCAAGTCTTCAGGGAGCGTTCCCGCCTGCTGGGCGTTACGCAGGATCTCTTGCACAGTTTTCCCGGTAACCGACTTCACCAGAGGCACACCGTAGCGATCTCGCAATAGCACACCGATCGTACTTGGAGAATTGCCCTCCCTCGCGAGCTTGAGGACTAGTGCTTCTACCTCTTCCGCGGTGTACTTGCACCATGCGGGGACCTTCTTGCTGATGGGGCGGGTTGAGCCTGACCTTCCCCGCTTGCTTGTGTAGAGCCTTGCCGTTAATGTGCACACTCCGAGTCTGAATTTTGCTTTCGGCGGCTAGTCTCTGAGTCATGATTATTTAACTTGTCTAGGACAAGACTCGTCTTCGCTGGGAGATGAACCACTTGGAGAATCTTGCGAATGCCTTGGCTCGGTGTGAAAGGGCATTCTTCTCAATCGTATTCATCTCCGCGAATGTTCGCCCGTCTCCTTGAAGAGGGATGAAGATGGGATCGAAGCCGAAACCATAGCTTCCTTTCGGTTTCTTGCTGACGACTCCTCCAACGACGCCGGTGAAGCATTTTGGGGGCCTTCCCGGTGTACAGTAGGCTACTGTGGCCCGGAAGGACGCTTTTCTGTTCTTGACGCCCCGCATCAGTTTCAAGATCCCACGCGTGCCTAAAGTCCTGAAGACGTACGAGGAGTATGGGCCTGGGAAACCATTCAACGCTTCCACGAAGAAACCAGCATCCTCCGATACCACCGCGCACCTCTTTGATTCTGAGGCTTGTTTAGCGGCGAACGACGCGATCTCGGTCAGATCATCAGATTGAATCTCCTCTTTCTCGAAACGCAAGTGCTTTAGGTGGATTCCATAGCCTGCAGCTATGCGAACTGCTTCAATGTACTTGCCTCTGTTCCCTGTCGCAAAGTAGATGGTTCGGCTATGCTCTTTCAAAATACCTGCCCCGTTGTTCGATCTCTCGCATCTTGCGCAAGGTCTCGTAACCACGTTTCCTTCCAACAGCCTGTGAATATCCCTCGAGAAAGGCCTTGAAGAGAGCCATATGAAAGGCATAGTGCGTACTCTTCATGGCCCTATTGAGGAGGAGCAAATCCACCCCTCTATCTTCCATCTCGGTCGAAAAATCACTTAACCCGAAGTCGATTATGAACAACTTACCGTCCTCGGATAGGACGTTCGAGATCGTCATGTCACCATGAACGACTCCGCCCTCATGCAATTGCCCCAGTAGCTTGCCAAGTGAGTTACATCTTTCACGTCTCTTTGGCATCGAGACTTTGTACAGCTCCTCTTTGAGCGTAGGGCCCCTCACGTAATCCATTATCAAGGTGGAGGACGCTGGGTCAATGTGCTGAATGCTTGGAACTGGAACTCCGAGTTTCCTGGCCTCCTGCATCATAGTTGCCTCGTGAGCCGTCCTCATTCGGCGGATTGTCTCGTCGAGCTCAGGAATCCTGTAAGGCTTGGTCATGCGGCTCTTTCTGATCACCAGTTCCCCGTGCCAGTTTTCCAGGTAGATTTCGGCCTCGGCGCCCTTGTAGATGAGTTTAGGTTGCATCGTTTCTCCAGGGGATGTCAACATCCTCCAGCCTCCATTTCGGCCTCACATGGGCCTCATCTACCCGAGCGGCTAAACCTGCGCGAAGTGCAAGCATACCGGTCCAGGCTATTTGCGCGCCACAATCAGCAGTATATGCTGAGTCGACGACGTGGCAGACAGCGTCATGCAGTTTGGCCACGTCCTCGAGTTTTCTCTGAAGCGTCCTGTTTGCCGCAACCCCGCCAGTCAGGAGGATCTCTTTCTTCCCAGTGTAGGCGAGGCTTCGTTCAACGGCCTCAGCAAGCATCGAGCATGAAACTTCCTGCATCGAATAGCAGACATCCTCCAGTTTAGCTCCCGAACGCAGCTTTGCGAGGGACGCGGTTAGCAAACCAGAGTAAGAAACATCGTTCCCCTTCACGACATATGGCAGGGACAGGAAACTCGAGGACTTCTCTGTCAGTTTCTCAACTTCCGCGCCAGCCGGCGACGGCAAACCAACCTCCCTTGCGAACATGTCGAATAGATTGCCAATAGTGATATCCTCGGTTTCGCCTAAGATGCGCCAGCGGCCTCCTGAGAAGGCTGCGATAGCAGTGTGACCCCCGGAGACCAAAACCACCAGTGGGTCTTTCGCCCCAGTTGTGAGAATTCCAATCTCAATGTGCCCGATGGCATGGTTCACAGGTATCAAGGGTATCCGGAAGTATGCGGCTATTGACCTAGCGACTGTTGCACCAACTCTGAGGCATGGGCCCAAGCCGGGCCCTAGGGCAACAGCTACGCCGTTGAGCTTGGAGGCTTTGACCCTAGCTTTGCTAAGTGAATTGGAAATAACGCAGGCCGCAACCTCGCAATGATGTTCAGCAGCTTCGCGAGGGTGAATGCCTTTCCCCGGAGCCGAAACATGAACGTCACGGACATCGGAAAGAATCTGACCGCTATCTGTTACCACGCTTGCGCCGAAGGTGTGCGCAGTGGATTCTATGCCCAGGCAGTGCAAATCAATCGCAGCCATGAATACTGCAGAGAGTCAGAAAAGTGTCTCGACAGCCTTAGTTAACTTAAAATAACATAGGGCACGCTGAGTCGCTTGAATGGTGTCGCCGGTGAAAGGTGACCGAGAAATCGTACACTAGACTTCTAAAACACACTCGTAACTGTGATTTTGTTCTCCACAAACCCGGACTCAATGATTCAACAATTCTTGGCGGAGCCTCTTGGAGGGAGCAGCAATGAGCAAATACGTTGGCGAGTTACCAAAGCAATATGACCCCAAGGTCGTCGAGGACGAAGTAAAGAAACTCTGGGAACAAGAGCAAACCTACGAATTAGTAAAGAAGTCTAGGTCCAAGGGTCCAAAGTTCTACTTCCTAGACGGACCTCCGTTCCCCAGTTCGGACACCCCCCACATAGGTACTTGCTGGAACAAGGTTCTGAAAGACACCGTAATCCGATACAAGCGTTCGCGAGGGTTCAACGTCAGGGACCAACCAGGCTATGACTGCCACGGCCTCCCAATCGAACTCGCGATAGAGCAGAAGTTTGGCGTCAAGACCAAGAAGGACATAGAAAGCTTCGGCCTAGAACGATTCGTGTCAGAATGCAAACGCTTCGCCGAAATGAACTCCGAGTCAATGACACGGATCTTCCAGGATTTGGGTGTCTGGATGGATTGGGAACGCCCATACATGACACATCATGACAACTACATTGAGAGCGACTGGTGGAGTCTAAAGCGTGCGTGGAACAAAGGGCTATTCGAGCACGGCCAAAGGGTCGTTCACTGGTGTCCCAGATGTGAGACCGTTCTCTCCGATTACGAAGTCGTCTTGGAATACAAGATGCTTCGCGACCCGTCAATCTACGTCAAGTTTCCGGTAGAAGGCTCGCAGAACGAATTCGTCCTAATATGGACTACGACACCGTGGACGCTTCCGTCAAACGTCGCTGTAATGGTGAACCCGGACTTTCAATACGCAAAAGTCCGCAGCAACCAGGAAGTATTCATACTCGCCAAAGAAAGACTGGAAGCAGTCGAGAAGGAAACGGGCGTACGTCTAGAGCTTCAGGAAACCATCCCCGGGACCAAGCTTGAAAGACTCAGATATCGTTCCCCATTGGAGACTCTAGTTCCAGCCCAGCTGAACTTGAAGGATGCCCATCGCATCGTGCTCAGCAGTGAATATGTCGCACTTGACGAAGGAACGGGCTGCGTTCACTCCGCGCCCGGCCACGGGGAGGAGGACTACGAGGTTGGCACGCGTTATGGATTGCCAGTTCTTATGCTAGTGGATGATCAAGGATGTTTTGTTGGCGAGGCGGGAAAGTATTCCGGCAAGTCTGTCAGAGACGCCAACCCGGAAATTATAGAGGATTTGAAATCGTTAGGAATGCTCCTTCACGCTTCCGAGATAGAGCACAGAAGCCCCGTCTGTTGGCGTTGCAGAACGCCCTTGCTGATACGTGCGACCGATCAATGGCTCATCCGCGTAGCCCACTTCAGAGAACGTTTCATGAAAGAAGTCGACTCGACCCTCTGGATACCAGAATGGGCAGGTGCAAGCCAATTCAAGAACTGGCTTCAAAACCTCAAGGACTGGGTAGTATCACGCCAGAGATTCTGGGGGACGCCGCTACCAGTTTGGGTTTGCGAATCTTGCGGGCAGCAGGAAGTCGTCGGCTCCAAGGATGAGCTTCTTAAGAATGCAGTCGCGGCGACCCAAGTTCCCAGCCTTCACATCCCCTGGGTTGACAAAGTCAAGCTTCGCTGCAAGTGTGGCGGAGAGATGGCCCGCATACCGGACGTTATGGTCGGATGGTACGATTCTGGCGCGGCCTCATACGCCTGCTTGGACCATCCAAAGAACCCTCAAGATACGCGCTTCTGGTGGCCTGCAGACTTCATAGTTGAAGGACGCGACCAGATCTCGGGATGGTTCTTCTCACTCCTCAAGGCGGGTATAGTCGCGATGGATGCTCCCCCTTACAAAACGGTGCTCATGCACGGGTTCCTCCTCGATGACGCAGGGCGTGAAATGCACAAGTCATTGGGTAACTTCGTGACGTCTCAAGAAGTCGTACAGAAATTTGGCAGGGACGCCTTTCGCTACTACGTTCTACAAAGCACGCTCTGGGAGGACCTCAGGTTTTCCTGGGACGCGATAAAACAGTACTCAGGCGACCTGAGTACATTCTGGAATACCTTCGTCTTCGCAAGCACTTACATGAGCTTGGACAAATTCACACTCGCAAAGTGGCCCCTGAAGAAGCTGGCGCGCTCGCTACGTCCTGAGGACCGGTGGTTGCTGAGCCGGCTTCACAGAACGATTAAGGAAACAACCGACCTTATGGATAGGTACAGGGTCCATGAGGCCGTTCGCAAGCTCAAGACCTTTCTCGTTGAAGACCTGAGCCACACATACGTAAGGTTCATCAGGCGGCGAACCTGGGTCGAGAAACAAACTCGCGACAAACTGGTAGCTTACGCAACCCTGTACGTCGCGCTGAAATCAGCCCTCACCATGCTGACCCCGATAATACCATTTCTCACGGAATCAATCTATCAACACATGTTCAGGAACGCGGAACCAAAACATCCACAAACCGCACACCTTCTGGACTGGCCGGACTGTGAGGAAACGTGGATTGATGATTCGCTCGAAGAAGAAATGAACGAAGCCCAGGCAGTCCTCTCCACGGTGGCTGTCGCTCGGATGGGCAAGGGCCTGAAGCAGAGACAGCCAGTTCCACAAATAGTGGTAGCGACCGATTCCAAGACAGTTCGAAAGGCTCTGAAGACCTACTTTGACCTTCTTCTTGACCAAGCAAACACCCGTAGGTTAACCGCGACGGCCAAGAGTGCCGCACCGAAATACGGGGAAGCTGCACGTTTCGCAAACGCAGAATTCGCAAATGGCACAGTATACCTTGACCTGAAACTCACCAGAAGCGAATTGGCTGCGGGCTTGGCACGTGACGCGGTGAGGCGCATGCAGCAGATGCGCAAGGAGATGGACCTGAAGGTGGATTCCTTTGTCCACGCCTACGTTCTAGCACCCTCAGTAAAGGCCGCCAACCTGCTGAAGAACGAACGAAGCTACATTGCCAGCGAAGTACGCGCCAAACGCCTCACAATAACCACAAAGAAGATGGAAGTTAAAGCGCCCTACTATACGAAAACTTGGCGGATAGACGAACAGCCATACGAATTCGGCCTTTGCGAGGTTTCGAAACTGAGGAGTAAGCCTGCCCGTTAGAAATACGCTACTACTAGAGTGGAACCTCGATAAAGAGCCGCTCAAGCAGCTCCTTGTACCTGTTCCTTATGGTGACCTCGGTCACGTTCGCAATCTCAGCTATTTCACGCTGAGTCTTTCTCTCATTCGTGAGGACAGTGGCAATGTAGGTTGCTGCAGCAGCGATCCCTGTGGGCCCTCTGCCGCTCGTCAACTTCATCTCCTTAGCAATCTCAAGGATCCTGATTGCGATCGCCTCCGCCTTACCCGAAATGACGAGCTTATTGCTGAATCGTGCCGCGTAATTTCTGCTCGTTGACGGTGGGACGAAGGCTTCGAGTTCGCGGACCATGAACCTGTAGCTTCTGCCGATATCTTTCTTGTTGAGGCTTGATGAAGAGGCGATTTCATCCAATGTTCGCGGTACACCGCACTGCCTACAACTCATGTAGATCGCGGCGGCGGTAACGTTATGGATTGACCTTCCGCGAATCAGCCGCTTCTTTATGGCACGACGATAAATCACTGACGCGGTTTCTAGAATATTCTTGGGCAGGCTAAGGGCAGAAGCAAGTTTGCTTAGTTCGGCTAAGGCAACTGCGAGATTCCTTTCTGTAGCATCGGATACACGGACCCTGCTTTGCCATTTGCGCAGCTTGTAAAGGTCTAACCTCTGCGTAGCCGTTGCGCGCTTACCGAGAACACGCCTGTCACGCCAGTCAATAACAGTTGAGAGGCCTTTATCATGAATCGTGTAAGTTAGAGGGGCGCCGACGCGAGCGCGTTTGGCTTTTTGCTCGTCGTCAAAAGCCCGCCACTCTGGCCTGGTATCAGCCAATTTCTCTGCGATTACGAAACCGCACGCCATGCAAACAATCTCGGCGGCCTCGTAGTCACGCATCAGTTTCGGTCCGCCGCATTCAGGGCAAACGCGCACTTTCCGTGTGGATTGTAGCGCTTCGCCTACCTCTCCATCAGATTCTTCGGACACTTTCTCATCTACCCTAATCCAGGGAGTAAGCGATTCGGCCGACGTACTTGGCGGGTGAAGGGTTGGTGGGTCTGATCGATAAGTAAGGCGATGAAATGGGTCCGAACAGGTCGTGTACCTTGCCTATCTCCTTCAGTTTGCTGTCGCAAGCGCGTGTTCCCATTTTTACGAAGCGGGCTTCGTCGCACTTCACTATGAGGCTGCGGCTTTTCGAAAGGTGAAGAATTTTGCCGAGCCTCCGCAAACTTTCTACGTCACTCCCGCCGTAGCAGATTCGAAGTCGCTATCATATTTAAACGTAGATATCCGCGAGAAAATCTTTCAAACGAAGATGCAATTCTTCCAACAAAAGTTGACATAACAATTGTCATGGTTCCCTCGCGAGAATCGACGCGAACGGCTAAGATCCGTTTCAACGTCCAGTTGACTGAAGTCGGAATGGATCCGAAAACTCCCGAAGGGAAGCGCATACATTGGAACCAGTCCCTTGCACCCCTGAATGTTTTTTACGCAGCAGCAGGCAACCTTAGATTTCAAACGGCAGCTCGGGTCAGATGATAAAGGGCGTAGTGCTTACAAATTTCATGTCCTACGAGAATTCTTACGTTCCCCTAGAGCCCGGGCTAAACTTGATATGTGGACCCAACGGCGCAGGAAAATCCTCTATTTTGCTTGCCATTTCCGTTGTCTTAGGTCAAGCCTACACTGAAAGGTCCAAGCGGTTGAGCGACCTCGTCAAATGGGGACACGACGAGGCCAGGATCACCATAATTCTTGACAACACTGGGAAGAAACGCCCGTTTCCACAATTTCACACGGACCTAGTCACGGTAACACGCGTCATCAAGAGCAATGGCACGTATTACTATCTGCTTCAAAACAAACCAGCTACCAAGTCTACGATTACTGATGTCCTTCAAGCCATGGGCCTGAACCCGGATAACATCTTGGTCATAATGCATCAATTTATGGTGGGCCGTTTTGCCGCAGTTAGCGCTCAAGACAAAATGAAGATGCTCGAAGAGGCTGTCGGCTTTCAATCCTACAGAGAGGAAGTCCTCGACGCGAGGAAGCGTTTAGAGAGCGTAATGAGCGAAGAACAATCACTGGCTCAGGTTCTCGAATCTACGAAGGAAACTCACGACTATTGGAAGCGTGAGTATGAGCGGTACCTGCAGAAGCGGCAACTGGAGACTAAGCTCGAGGCGCTGAAACGGGAACAGCTCTGGAGCAAGATTCAGAAACGGAAAGAAGGCCTAGCCCGTATCGAGGCTAGAATCGAGTCGAAGACCAGAGCCTTACAGTCAATCGAGAACAAGATTCAGGAACTGGCCGACTCCAAGAAGAAACGCCAAGCAAAGTTCGATGAACTAAACCTAGGCCGAATAGAACTCGAAGACAAGCGGGTCGAGCTTGTCAAAGAAACCACCACCCATGAACTGAACATCGAATGGACAACCAACCTACTGCAAAACTTCCAATCCGTAGAAGCGGAACAACAAGCCTCCCCAGTGGCACCTGAACTTCAAACACTCGACAAACTCAAGCTGGCATGGAGAGAGACGGCTGAGGAATCGCAGAAGAAACTTGGCAAGGTCAAGGAGAAGATGACGATGCTCAGTGAGAAAATCGCAGACACCAGCGGCCGGCTCGAGGACGCGCTTTCAAGGCTTATCGATACAAACGTTGAGTATGAGGTATCGGGGTTCAAGAGAAAACTGCTCACGGAAGAGGTTGCAGACCTTCAAGCGCAAGTACGCCTGGCCAAGGAAGAGCTCGACCCGATGATAGCCTCGGCAGAGAAGGCTGGGCCTCCGATCGAATCCCCTAGGAAGATCTTTGATATCATGCTAGAAATCGGCGCCGTCGAAGAACAGATGAAACCACTGGCATCGATCTCGGAGGATGTCGAACGCATGTATTCCTCTTACGCCAAGGTTTACGAAGACCTGCGGCTAAAAGCCGACCAAGTCGCGCAAAGCCGCCAAGAAGTTCTGACAGAATTGGATAAGCGCCTCTCACGATGGCGTGATGTTCTCACCGGCTTCTTAGAACAGCTGACGAACCGATACAACGAGATTCTCGGAACCGTCGGAGCCACGGGAACTATCCGCCTAATCTCCTCCAGAGACGTTGAGAAGTGCGGACTCGAGATACTCGTTGGTTTCAAGGGAAATAAACCCACGGCCCTGGACGCGTTCACACAGAGCGGTGGAGAGAGGAGCATAGCCATGATGGCTTTCCTGCTCGCACTCCAACAGCATATCACATCCCCCTTCAGGGCAATAGACGAATTCGATGTCCACATGGACCCAAAGAACCGTGAACTAGTGACTCAACTGATTATGACAAGCGCTCACGCCATGACGCAAGGGCAGTACATTGCCATCACACCTGGACAGGTCAACGTGACTGACAACAGCCATGTGATCGTGGTGCAGAACGTCGAAGGCACGTCGGTCGTCAGCGAGTTGAAGTAGCCTTGACGGAGAAACCCAGGAGTAACCGCACCGTTCTAGCGTCGGGTAGGAAAGAGCTGAAAGAAATCATCGAAACCTGCGACGCCATCTCAGAGAGAAAATTCAACCCATTCTTCCTAGACGTTAAACTCGGCGTCGAAACACTCAGGCAATATTTCCCTTACTGGGAGCTTTTCGAGGACCATTGCCGCGACGCACACAGCCTCAACAGGCTCTCGGAAGTTGTGAGGCTTCAGAATACCCAACTCAAATTCCAGTCAAGCGCGCTCTACGTTGACCCAGAGTTTGTAGCCAGAAAGATCGAGCGAATGAGCGAAAAGCGTCTTGCCGAGGTCTTCCTCCAGAGCTGGCATCCACTAACGGAGCTACAGCAGCTAACGAACGAAGCTGTATCCGGTTCCCTTGACTACTGGAATCTTCTTTTGCCCATCGAAGAGCGTTGGAAAAGGAGGGAATTCTTACGAGGAAAGGGGCCGGGGGCTGCGGATTCGAACACCCTAACAGGCCTAGGGATACGGGGTGAAGAGTTCGGAAAACAGCTGGCTGCATTGTGGGAAGAACTCGGACGGCTTCACGTTACAGACCAGAAACCCGTTGAGTATTGGAAATTTGTCCGGGCGGGATCATATCAAGAGACAGTTCAAAGGGCGTACTTCGTCAGTTTCCTCGTTACCTACGGTTACGCTAAGCTCCATACTGAAGGAGACCAACTGCTACTAACACCCCTAGAGCACCCATCGGAGAAACCCGTGGCTGGCGGGGTGAGCTTTCCCATACCAATTCCAAAGGAGGCGTAAGAGTCCTGGAAGCTACTGAGACCAAGAGTTTCTATTCAGACAAGTTGAAGCGCGCAGTGCATCTCTTGCTCTTCCGCCGCGGCAAAATGCCTGGTGCAAAGGAATGGGAGCTCAAGGAGAAGCTGGGCAAGAATTACGAGCAGGTGCTAGAGCAATTGAACCAGCTCCTGTCTGAGTTAGATCTTGAAATCAAGAAGGTGACAGAGCCAAGAACGGGCGAGATGACAGCCGAGGGTGCCCCTGCTGCCCTTGAGGAACCTAGGTACTACGTTACCCTGAAGGGTACGTTGGGTTTGAAGGAGGCGAAGATGATTGGATGGCGAATTGACAACTTGGCCGCCCTTAGCGCCTCCCTCGCATACTTAGTCTCTAAGCAGGGCAAGGCGGCCCGTGAGGACATCGAAAAGTTGGTGGCGCACAAGTTTGGACGATGGAAGGCTGCCACCCTGGTCGACATATTCCTCAGAACTGGGTATTTGGAGGAAGATGATGCTGGCGTAATGTCTCTGGGTTGGCGGACACGATCCGAAGTCGACCTTCGTGCATTAATGACAAAAATGGCTGAAACGAAGCTCTAGTCCGTTTACGACTCTTCTCGCACCACCTGTTCAAGAAAATCCTTGGGATATTTCTTCTTGGAGACAAAGTTCTTCACGTTTCCCCTTTTGACATGACCAGAGAGGGCGAGGAGTTGTTCGCGTTGGGAGTAATGGTCGTGCACCTTACTCCTCCCGAGAACAGTTAGAACCTGTCCGAGGAAGAAAGTTGGAAGTCTCTGCTTGTTACACATGGGGCAGGCGCAATGTAAGCTGGCTCCGTACTGCTGGTTCCATTCCTTCCGTTTGAAGACGCCCCAGTTTGTCGGATCGAACATGTTGATTTTGTCCTTGGTCAGCGGAACTGGCGGGGGCGGGACAACCCACCTATTGAAACTGTCCACTCCAAACAGGGGCAGCATCATACCCTCAGAGCAGTGCAAGAAGCTTCGGGCGAATCGTATCTTTGGGGGAACCTGAAATGCGTGAACCCAAAGCCCAGGCTCCTTCTTCTTTGCGTCTTCAAGCGAACGAAGTGCCTGGTAGTAGAAACCCCCGTTCATGTCGAAGCCGATCAGCTTGGCCCCCCTTTTCAGGATAGGTTTCAGTGTCTTCTCGAATTCTTCTCTAGTTGCACCCGGCGCCAGGACCGGCATGAGGGGTTTGTCAATGCCCCTGTGATCTAACCACCTCTCAGCAAATCTATAGTGGGCCAGGAAATCCGCTGGGGAAACACCTGGACTCTGCTGAACAGTGATTATGTCCATATCCGAGAAGTACTGAAGGTCAAGAACAGTCCTCAGATCACTTGATTCAACAATCGCCGCCTCGCCTTTCAATACCAGGAAGAGCATGCTTAGCACATCTTCGTGGACTGAAGTTTCTCGAGCGAGGCGCCTCGAGAACTCTTTCAAGAACTCTTCTTCCTTCAGTATTCGTTTCAGCGTCTCCGGGTAGATGAGCTTGCCAGCGATCACAATCTCTGTTGGAAATTCCTGTTTCAGCCCAACCAACCTAGTTGCATTCAGCTCAGTGGTCGTGGCGAATTTGTTCGGTACAGGAACCTTCGCATTCGAGTAATTCAGAACGCCGCTAACAGCTCCCGTGTCTTCATCGATTTCGATGCTCTTCTTTACAAAGTCAGGCATTCACAGAGCTCCGGGCCCTTAGTGCCCAGCACTTAGTCCGTTATCCCGAGATTAAAACAGAGGGATGCCGATCGGGCTAGCTCATTCTTTGATAGTTATCTCGATGACGAGTCTCTCCGGTTGTGAGGCGATATTCATGGAACGGATAGCGTAATCTTCCTGCATCCTGAGCAACCGGTTAATGATTTTCACCTTGTCCCCAGGCAACGGCTGAACCTTCACGTCTTCCGTCTCCGTAAGGCAAGTGGGACAGACCCAGTAGCTTTTCTTGAGCAGCGTTCCCGGTTGCTCTGTGTTTTCCTGATATCGTACTTTATGACAGACTTGATCCGTTAACACGTTGCACTTAGAGCAGTGCCGTTTCTCAGTAATCTGAATGTGTCTGCCGCTGTTCGTTATCATGCCAAAACCCATGGGTAGATGCATAGACTCCAAATTTAGCTTAGAGAGTTGACCAAAACTGTCGGGACATAACAAAAGCTAGGGCACGCGCCACTCAATTGCGCAAAGTGGATTTCGATCCGACCCCGCGAGCTTCTGGAGTCTGAAACCCTTAATTAGCTGCCGCCCAAAGGCTACGCAGATTCGCGCGAGTTCTGAAGGCATTAGTTTTGGGCGAAGAAGTAGAGCTACCGCCGCAACTGCAGGAGCAGTTGGTACGACTGCAGCAGCTTCAGCAAACGCTACAGTCGGTGGTCACCCAGAAGCAGCAGCTGGAACTTGAATTGAACGAGACGGACAAGGCACTCGCAGAACTTGAGAAGTCGACAGATGAGACACCAGTGTACAAGAGCGTAGGTAGCATACTCGTCAAGTCCAACAGGCAGACCCTGCTCACCGAACTCAAGGAAAGAAAGGAGCTCCTTACGACACGCGTTACGGTACTGGGGAAGCAAGAAGAGCGTACTAGGGAAAGGCTGAAAGAAGTACAAGGGAAACTACAGGAACGCCTACAAGGGCCTAAGACCTCTCCTTCCCAGTAGGATTACACCCCAGGTTTCCACTCGCAAATTTGCAAGGAAATAGGGAATAGCTGCAATGGGTATTGAGCTAAGGAGAAAACCTACAACAGAGGAAATTGAGCAAATCTGTTTGGCCGCTGAAGAAGCGGCGCGAAAACACCTTTTGTCTAAGGTTTCGTTGAAGCGCGTAAGCGACCTTGATGTTATGGTTGAGGCAGTAGGCGATAAACCGCTAGTTGTCTATGTTGATGTTGCAATCGAACTCTCAAGTGGCAATCAGGACTTGGACCCTCTGGTTGACGAGGCAACTGACAGAGCCTTCTCTGCGGCTGAAGCAAAAGCTAGGGAGCTCAATCTTTGCGTGGATACACCCGCCTAGTGAAGCTGCTTAGAAGAGCGAAAGCAGTTCTCATAATCGGCCATCAGAACTCTGACCCGGACGCGGTCTGTTCCGCTTACGCTTTCTCAGTTCTCGCTCGCCGAATCAATGCAAAATTGAAGGTTGTCTTCACTTCTCCTGAAGGCGTAAGCAAGCTATCAAAGCAAATCCTGAAGGTAGTTCCGCTCAAAGTAACCGACGATCCTGAAATGTCAGGCATGGACCTGATAATCACCGTGGACACAAACACCATCCAACAACTCGGCGAGCTCAAAGGACCAGTACTACAATCTGGAAAACCTCTAATCATGATCGACCACCATGCCCCCCACCCAGAAAATACCAAGACGGCAGCGTTCGTGCTTTGCAATGAAAGAGCAACTTCAACCTGCGAAATGATTTTAGACATGTTCAGGAAGTTGCGCCTTACTCCCAACCGTTCGGTCAGCCAGGCCTTGCTGATCGGCCTCTTAGTGGAGACGGGACACTTGTCGATTGCGACGCGAGACACGTTTGAGTCCGCATATTCTCTGATAAGGTCTGGCGCTGACCCCGAAGCGGCCCTTGCCGTGACTCGGAGTTCAATGGATGAGTCAGAGCGAATCGCACGCCTCAAGTCGGCTCAAAGAGTCAGACTAGAACGTGTTGACAAGTGGCTAGTCGCGGTATCAGAAATAGGATCATATCATGCCTCAGCCGCTCGAGCCCTTGTCGCCTTGGGGGCGCATTTAGCCGTGGTGGCCGGAAAGAGGAATGACGAGCTAACAGTCAGCCTCCGGTCGACACGCGAGTTTGCGTCAGAGACTGGCATGCACCTTGGGACAGACCTCGCAAACCCTCTAGGCGTCAAGATGGGCGGAATGGGAGGTGGGCATGCAACAGCCGCGGGGGCAAATGTGAAAGGCGAAGTGAATGAAGCATTGAAGCTCGCTTTGACGCTCGTGCGAGAATACGTATCTCGCCCCCCAAAGCCTAATACAGCGGCCACTGGTTATGCGGAGGCTTCATCTCAAACTAGGGTAACTACGCAAGAATGAGATGAAAATATCGAGGGGCCAGCCCTTTGCCGGCAATCGCAGCTCGGAACCTTTCATTCACGTACGCTGGTGCCGAGAGACCTTCAATGGAGAACATCAACCTCTCCATCGAGAAAGGCGAGTTCGTAATTCTGACTGGCCCCAGCGGTTGTGGTAAGACCACTTTCTGCAGGTGCTTGAACGGGCTGATACCGAACTTTTATTCCGGCGATTTGCAGGGTGAGTTGGAAGTAGACGGAACCAAAGTCAACGGGAAGTCTACGGCAGAATTAGCAGCTCATGTAGGTTTCGTATTCCAGAACCCTGAGAACCAACTCTTCTCCCTCTCCGTTGAAAGAGATGTGGCATTTGGACTAGAGAACCTCGGCGTACCGA
>Ga0315280_10002854_pt1 | contig 27412 bp, 25 predicted proteins | sample YL17G06_40_MG_FD_203697 | JGI IMG/M metagenome (GOLD analysis project Ga0315280, IMG submission 203697) | Sediment microbial communities from Yellowstone Lake, YNP, Wyoming, USA - YL17G06_40 | ecosystem: Environmental > Aquatic > Freshwater > Lake > Sediment | place: USA: Wyoming | collected... | reverse complement strand
TGGGGCCTCAATTGCGGGTAACTTGCTCAAGCTAACTCCGTTTCTCCTTCTGGTGCAGCTTTATTTGGCGGGCAAGTATTGGAAAAACGAAAGCTCCTCGCTGACGCATTTGACCACTGCCTGCTTGTTGGTTGTCCTTGGGACTACTATCTACGGAATCAGGGGGGGAATCAATCACTTGGTCTGGGTTACACCATTCCTTGCCGCCTACTGCGCGTTGAACCTTGACGGACTGGGACTTCTCATACTCACTCTCATCTCGGCATCCCTATACGCGCCCTTGATTAGTACAAGAGAAACTGAACTCCTTCGACCGCTCTTCGCGGGGTTGCTGTATGGGCTCGAAGCTGCATACCTCGTTAAGCTGAACCTTGACGGAGGTAGGATTGTTCTACGACGCATCCGCCCTTTGTTAGTAGGCAGAACAACATGACGGACCCTTCAACGACGATTGAATGCGCAGAGCCTTTTTTGGCAGATCTTAGAAACCATCCGAAGTGGGCAAGGTATGAAATGCCCTAACTGCGGCAGCCTCTTGCAAGAGTACCCAGTCTTCCCTGAACTGTACTGCGTATCATGCCGTCGCCGTTGGTTTTGGTCAATCTCGACAGGCGAATTGATGGAGGAGTTGCCACGCGATTTGCGGGCGGAAAGAGAGCGTCGTGCCGAATAATCTTGAACCCTGGACGCTCGCCACTCTTAAAACGGAGATATCAGCACTAGGCGAACAGATTCGCATTGAAGGCGGCGATTCTCGCTGGGGGGGCCGGGACGCGCCTCTACCCGATTACGGCATATGTACCGAAAACCTTGATCCCGATAGGGAGCCGCTACGTCATCGAATATGTGATCGATTATCTGAAGCAGCACGGTATCCACGATATCGTTATGCTCGTTTCCAGCAATGAATATGAACTCATCCGCAACCACTTGGGAGATGGAGCGCGGTTCGGCGTAGCGGTTGAGTATTCTGTGGCTGAAAGAATCGGGACCGCCGGCGCCTTGGGTGCGGCCGCGGGTTTTCTTGGCGACAGATTCCTTGCCTACTACGGAGACGTGTTGACCGATATGGACCTGAGAGCGATGATCGCGTTTCACACCGAAAGAAAGGCCGTCTGCACGATAGCAATGAGCACGGCTGTCCCGATAGAGTATGGCGTCGCGCGAGTTGAAGGTGATGGGCGAATAACGTATTTCGAGGAGAAGCCAGTCCTCAAGGAGTATCCGGTAAGCATGGGAATACACGTGTTAGAGAAAGAGATTTTGTCGTACTGCAGGCCCAGCACTGACTTGGCGCACGATGTCATACCAAGGCTGCTTAGTGACAGAAAGCCAGTTTATGCGTATCTAACCGACAAGCGGCACTACGACATAGGGACGTTCAAGAGCCTAGAGGAAGTACGAGCACTACTAGAGCAAAAGAGACCGCTCTTTCAGCAGCCTTGATGTAGCTATGCGCCAACGCTAGACTGACTTGCTTGCTGGGGCTAATGTTGACTGACTCCCGGGGATGCTTGATCACGGGCGGCGCCGGTTTCATCGGCAGCCACCTCGTCGACGCCCTAGTTGAAAACGGCTGGAAGGTCACGGTTCTGGACAATTTCTCAACGGGCCGCTACGAGAACTTGACTGGTGCACGCCGCAAGGGTCAAGTCCGAATTATGAAAGGTGATGTACGGCACGTTAAGACTGTTGCAAAGGCACTTGCAGGTGTGAATGTCGTCTTCCACCTAGCGGCTCTATCAAGCCATGGATTGGCTGTGAAGCAGCCTCTGCTTACCAACGACGTGAACGTCACTGGTACAATTAACATTCTTCGACATGCTGCAAAAAAGAAAGTTGAACGAGTTGTTTTCGCGTCGTCGGCAGCTGTTTACGGAGAACCCGGAAGAGTCCCAATACGAGAGGACGCAGGCGCTGGCGCCTTGTCACCCTATGGTGCGTCAAAGTTGGCCGCGGAGAAGTATTGTCAAGCCTTCTGGATGACTTATGGGCTGGATACCGTATGCTTGCGTTATTTCAACGTCTACGGGCCGAGGCAGAGAGCAAAGGGTGAAGCAGCCGTTGTCCCAGAGTTCCTGAGTAAGCTGCGTCGAGAGAGACCGTTGGTCATTCACGATAGAGGTCGACAAGTCAGGGATTTTGTTCATGTAGGCGATGTGGTTCGCGCAACAATTTTGGCTGCTCGGACCAGGAAGGCTTCTGGTGAGACCATCAATGTTGGAACAGGAAACGCCACTTCAATCCTTGCTTTGGCAAATAGACTCATCGAACTTGCAGGAGGGCCAAGATCGCGGAAGATATTCGATAAGCCCCGAGTCGGCGACATCTATCGATCCTGTGCAGACACATCCAAGGCAAAGAAGATTCTCGGCTTTGAGGCGAAAATAGACCTTGAACAAGGCCTGAAAGCACTGACGCGACCCGCTGCGAAATGAGATGCGGACAGTGCAAGGCTCTTGAAAACCTCCATTTCGCTTAATTATTCCGCCCGGACGCTAGAGGAGGTCTGAGTGCGCATCATGAACATCATGTGCCACATCGCCAGGGCTTGGTATTACTTCAGAATGGGGTACTAGTTTTAGCTAACATTCCCGTTGGGCTACGTGTTGACACATAACTGGCCAAGTTGAAGGGTATCAAGATGAAGAAAGTGCTGTTCATTGATTATTTCTTTCCCCCGCTCGCTGCCGACTGGAGAGGGACAGCATTGTGCAAGCTCCTTCCCGATCTTGGCTGGCAGCCTATTGTAATCTCTGCGGATGAAAGCGTGCGCTATGACAAGGATTATGACTTGCTTAAGGAGGTGCCTGATCAGCTCGAAGTACACAGAGTTCGTCACCGGGAACCGCCCAAGGTCTGGATTTATTTAAGGCGTAAGCTCAGAATTACGGCCGATTTTCCAGACTATTACAAGACTTGGTTTTCTCCCGCTTACCGCGAAGCAAAGAGGATCTTGCGACAAGACGACGTGCATCTAATATACAGTGCTTCGCCAACTTTCACGACAGCTTTCGTGGCGATGAAGCTAAAGAAGGAGTTTAGGATCCCGTGGGTTGCAGATTTTCTCGATGGCTGGGCGGTTAACGATTTCCTGAATTTCGAGTTGGAAGAGGGCGTTAGAGAACCGTTGCGCTCCTTGTTTAGGTTGCGTGTCAAGAGGGCGGAGCGGAATATTCTCGAAGCGGTGGACGAGATGCTCGTGACATCGTGGCACACGAAGCAGCGTATGTGTGAGCTTCACGGGGTCAGCGAGAAGAAGATAGGAGTAGTTACCGAAGGATATGATGAATCGGTCTTTCAAGGGCTAAAGCCTCGTGCTCTCTACCCGGATAAATTGACGATAACATTCCTTGGTAGTTACTATACTCACTATCGTGAATTGATTCTCAGATTTCTGAAAGTCGTCGATCAGGTTGACCAACATGCCGAAGCCGTTTTCGTAGGGCGGGCTGCGGCACGAGTACATGAGATGAGCATGGCCAATGCGACCTGTATATTGCATGTGCCCCGGGTGAAAGCGCTTGAGTTTGGCTTGGGGAGCAATTTTCTATTCGTCGTCATGCCCTCTTTCGCTAAGTGGATAGCGATGAAGACCTTTGACTACTTACGTCTTGGAGTACCGATCCTTGCGCTTGTTCCTGAGGACGGGGATGTAGCAAAGATCATAAGAGAGGCAAAGGCGGGATTCATCCTTTCATATGACGAGGAATCTCTGAGGAAGCAACTGAGAGATATCTTCGATAGTTGGAGAAAGGGTGAACTGAAGGACTTTCAGCCCAATTCGGAATACATCAAGCAATACGAACGGAAAAACCTCGCACAACGAATAGTTTCAATCTTCAATGAGGCCACGGAGCGAACCACGCTATGACGTCAACCCATCCGAATAGAGCCATCTCAGATGTTGCGCCATGTATTTTCCGATTGTGTTTGTAACTGCATCAATGGTCATCTCCATAGGACGAGGAGTCTGACGAAAACCTGTTGGCTAGGAGTTACCATGGATGCATGACTGCTGGTGCACATCTTCCTTTGAGCGCACAGGAGAGTTGACAAGAGCTTCCAATCGGGCTTGGGATGTGTTGAATGGGTAGTGAGAATGCCAGTTCCAAATGCGCCAGGATGCTTGAGGTGCTCAGAGGTGCCTTGATCGAAGCTGAAATATGGAGGTCGACGTACCTGTCGATCAAGACCGCCCGGCAGAAGACTAGCGCTTCTGAGCACGAGCAAGGATACCTCGCGGTCTGCAGGTTGGCAACCCGTTGCGACGGTGTTTTCAAGAGTTTCAAGAGAAACCGGCACTACAGCGTAGTCTTGGAGCATGTCAGCGAGGAGCAGGGGCGAGAATATTTGAAAGCCATTAAGGAAGAGGACGAGGAGTTACTGAAAAACATCTCGAAATTCCAAGAGAACGACTTACTAGGAAGCCCAATCACATTTCACTACGACGTTGGCAGCTTCTCTCCAACAACATTAAGATATGTGAAAGTATTGGCCGACCTGAAAAACATCTTCGGGGACTTGAGCGGCCTTGACATCTGCGAAATAGGTGGAGGGTACGGAGGTCAGTGTAAGATTATCTCCGACGTTTTCGACGTGTCATCATATACCATTATTGACCTCGAGACCGTCATACCGTTAATCAGGAAGTACTTGGAGAGACTCGGAGTGAAGAATGTTGTGTACCTGACGCAAGACCAAATCACAGAGTCTATTGAATTTGATCTGGTCGTCAGCAACTATGCTTTTTCAGAGTGCATAAGACCTGTGCAGGATCATTATTTCGACAAGATCCTGACCAAAGCACATAGGGGCTATATCACGTATAATTTTGTTGGCGCAGCAAACGAAACGTCGCCTTACAACAAGGAAGAAATCGTTGAACGGCTCTCCAGGAAGCACGCCGTCCGCATTCTGGATGAAAAGCCTAGGACCGCGCCGACGAATTTCATTCTAGTCTGGGATGACGAGAATCCAGTCGTGCGGAAGTGAATAACACACAGGAACTGCTCTCGGTATTGGGGAGCTGCAAAATCGACGCAAGTGCACTTGAAGGGTTCTCTGAGTTCTTATAGAATCGGGTTCCGAAGTGATTGAGTCGATTTTGACTTATCTTCCTAAGATTCGACTCGCGTTGCGACAAATCACCCTGATAATACTCCGCACGGTCAAGCCCATCACCCAAGGGATCTGTTCCCGGCACAAGCGAATCATGTGGCAATAAATAACTACGGAGAAAATGGGATTCCTTCTAGCGCATGTTAGTGACAGGGCAACCAGGCGATTGGCCACGTCATGAAGAATCAGAGTCCCTTCACGTTTCGACATTGGTTCTGAACTCACATACCGTGGATATCCGCGGCAAAGCAGCAACGCGGCATTGAGCGCATCTTTGGCAGTCGGCGCATAATGCCGGTATGGCCTCACCAAAGCGCGCACGACATTGAATGACGCACCTCGACCGATCGTGGCAGTCAAGGCTTGGTGAGACATCGATGCCTCCGGGAACAACCCTTGGTAACGCCGAGAGATATTTCCTTCGTGTTTTCTGTAGCGCAGCAAGATATGGGGGAGATTGTCAATCTTCGTTATATTGGAAGAACGAAGCCAGAAGTCATAATCTTCTGCCCACTCCCATTCTCCATAGCCTTTGAGTGCTTCACAGATTGTGCGCCTAACCATGGACGTCGGGTTCGCTATGACGTTCGCATCCCTGAACGGCAGTAGCCACTTGGTCAATGCTGGTCCGGTCGGGAGTTTGTGCCTAGAAACAACTCGACCATTGCCATCTATGACCTCGAATCCCGTTCCAAGCACACCGACCTCTGGATGTTCATCCAAGAACTTCACCTGTTTTTCAAGTCGTTCTGGCATACTCACGTCATCGGCATCCATCCAAGCAATATACTGACCTCTGGCTTTTCTGATCCCTACGTTTCGCGACTTGGCAATACCAAGTCTTCTCAAATTGTGGATGTGCCTAATCCGGTCGTCAGAATAGCTCTCAATTGCTGCAATGCTTTCACTGCTTGTTCCGTGCTCGCTTATGACCAACAACTCAAAATCCTTAAAGGTCTGGCTCAGAATGCTTTCTATTGCTTCTCGAAGATAAGCTTCCGCATCCAATACGGGCATTACAACGCTTACTCTCGGACATGCGACCATTTCTAGTCACAACCCTCAAGGCAGATCATGTTGATTGGTTCTGATGGGGAGCGACTCCATTCGCCATCGTCCTCGTCAATTGAAGAGGGGAACAAGATAAATGAGTGGCAGCATCTGGTAGCATCGGGGTCAACATGAAAATAAGCTTAAAGATTCTGGCCCGTTTGTGGTACTACTTCCGAATGGGTTATTCGACATACCTTACCTTCCTTTTGGGTTACGTATCAACGCTTGTCACTGTCTACTATCTTGCAATAAAGAATCTGCCGACCCTGCTGGACCTCTTCCCTCATTTCGCGGGTTTTGCAGTACTTGCCACAGCGATCGGTGTTCCATTATCAGTGGGCATTGGATGGCTTCATCTCAAACGTACCATCGTGTATAGCTCAGAAGCCGAAGTTGCAGCAGAAGCCAATCCATACACATACAAACTCTCTCCAGGTCTTTGGAGTGAGGCCTTCGCGCCGCTGTATTTAGAGCTACTAGTGCAGCAGAAGAAACTCCTTGAGGCTCAAAAACTGTTGGATGAGGATGACAGGGCTCGCATACAGGCCATTGAGACAAAGATGAGGATTCTACTCAAAGGAGGCTACGTCGGCGTTCCGCGACGTAAATTCTGATAACCAAATATTACTCTTTTGACGAACCGCCGTTGTTATAGCGCATCATTTCCGAGAGTTGGGCGCCTCCAAACCCAGAAGGTTGAGGATCTGACGCGCGCGATGAACGTAGGTGTGGCGTCCCATGACCGCATTGTATCCATTGCGCCTGTATCGCATGTTGAAGTCCTTATCATTCATCGCTCGGGTCACAATCGAATGATACTCATCGATGTCTCTTGGCACCAAGAGCTCCTCTGGACCGAATAGTTCACGATAGAAGGCAACCGTATCGGTCACGGCCAAACCGCCACTGCCTAGTACCTTGAATGCCCGCTCTACGATGTCACCAATTACTTCAGCATGTGGTTCGCTCAGGGCAGGGCACACGGTGGCGTTTTGGTAAAGGACTCTTTCGTCCTCTTCATTTAGTACCCCCGAATAGCCTCGGTATGGCCACCGTGAATAACCGTAAACCCGCAGAACATCCTCGTAAGGTTTCAAGTACTTAGTAAACTGGGTTGCCTTGTAACCCCAATAGCCTCCGACGAATGCCATCTCTACATTTGAGTATCTCCTGTCCTCCGGTTCTGGATAATACATGGTGTTGTCGCAGGCCAAGGGAATTGACTCAACTCTCTGACCTTGCACCAGCCAGTTCTTATAGAAAACCAAACATGAAGGGGGAATGGGTGCCCACAAGAAGGCTGGGTTTGCCTCTAAAAGTTGTCTAGTCACATCACTATCGTGGGAGAGAGGGTAGAGAGCTCTTGGGTTAGGTAGACCGTGATTCGCATAAACTTCTTCCAATCCATCTGACCAGGGTTCTACCCAAACAAAATGTGGGTAACTGCGCAACAACTCTTTTCCTCTCTCGTCCAGCTCCCTGAAACTGTACATGGTTAGAAACATGAAAGGCTCGCGTAGCTTCGGAACAATCTTGGCTACATCGGCAACACCGACTAGGCGATATCGAACACCTAGCTGCTCAAAGCCCCTACAAAACCCCAAAGATATCTTACTTTCCGCCCCCGGGTCATGCGCGTCGAAGGAATCTCGACAGACCATCACAAATGTTATGGGACTATCCTCTGGACCTCCCACTTCGTCGTCACCTAGAACCGGCCCGATGCGTCTTCCCCTCCTAGTTCGAACGAACCTTGCGATTTGCTTCAGCAGCATCAGGATTGCTCCTCTAACAAGCTCATCCTGTTAGAGCTGCTTAAGGGAGACACGTGGAATGTAACCGTTGGATAGTTCTCGCAGGCTACTGGAGTCGGCGCATTTTCTGAAATCCACATCCACTCCCCCGACGGTTGTCTGACCAACACCATGTCAAACCTTGATCCAAGAGTCAGGAAGTAGATCCCGGGTATCAGCGCTGAATTGATTAAACCACTGACTCGGAGCGAGAACGATTTTATTCGGATTAGCATTAAGCCAGGCTCCCCACCAACTGAAGCTACTGTTGGCGATAATGTTATGTTTGCATCGACTCATTAGTCGCAGATCCTCATAGTTCTTGGATGAGTCGTTGTGAGTAACAAACGTTGTCGGATACCCGAATCGTAAGTTTCCCTTGACCCAACGAGGATCGTCAGAAAAAACGAAAAAATATGGATTCGTTACTTTCTCCCTGATTAGGCTAACGCACCGGTCATAGTACTCGAGTCTACATGTTCCATGAACAAGATTGTGCTCCGGGATTGAAATGTAATCCCCTCTCCTAACATGGACGCTGACCGATTCCGTCTTGGCAATTCTTTCAGCAATTTCAAGGGTCTTGGGGTCAGGCTCATATTTGACGATGAACTCTCGCCGAATAACGTCCTGAATAGGAGCGAAATACTTCTCGCTCTGCCAGTACCCATCCAGATATACGTCTCTCGGCGTCTTCAAAATATTCAGATCGAATGGCCTGAGATGGGGTTCTCTGAAAATAGAACGACGGTAATATGGCTTAAGCTTCTGGCTCATATCGAAAACAGTCTTTGCAAGACCTTTTTTCATACTTCCTTTAAGTTCCGCGATTTCTTCGGGTCTTGCGAACTTCTCCTGGATCGAGAAATGTTTCAGGGCATAAGCATGCAACTTGTAGTGATCAAAGTGGCTGATGTCTAGTTTCAGAGTCGTTCGATGGAGGAGAGATAGTCTGCGAGCTGCCGCATACTGGAAGAGTTGGTTCCCAAGCCCGCCAATCAATTTTGCGATTATCATGGCGATACGTTCGCTCCACTTGTATCAAAACCTGACGAATTGTATCTCCCGAGTCTGAGTCCTAAGCCATCAGATTTCAACGGCGTGGTCGCCCCACGAAGCCACCTTCGATCAGGATCTGCAATTTGTGCTCTAAGATTTCGATCCTAGATTTCTGCTCCTCAGTAAGCAGGTTTTGTGCCGCAAGAAGTGCCTTTTGTTGAACGAGTAGTTCCTAAGTGGTGCAAAAACCTCTCTCCAAACACCAGGCGATAGCTTGTAGGTATACGGATTGGCCTCTACACCTATGTCCGCTTCAGAACTGTACGCGGGGCTTCTCTTGAGATGGACCCAGCCTATAAGAACTGAAAGAGGCGCGCCAACTAATAAAGCAACTATGGCGAAGGGGACGAAACGTGGGAAGATGTCAACAAGGATTGGCAGGTTCTTTATTGCAAGATAGTAGACCATGACAAGCGTTGATACGTAACCCAAAAGGAATGTGAGGTAAGTCGAATATCCTATCCTGAAGTAGTACCACACTCTCGCAGTATATCTTATTTGCTTCGCATCGAAATCACTGATTTACCGCAGAGAGCCTGTTATTATCAGTTCTTGATAAGGTTCGAGATCGCCTGCTCCGCCCTTTGAATTCAAAGCTTTTGTTCCAGAAAATGTATGCGTGGCCAATCATCCCCAATTCAGGGAATGACACAAGACCCCCTTCCTGCAATTCATTGAATTCATTGATTGCGGCCAATTCACCTAAGTGCGGGTTTCCATGAAAAGACCAAGTATCGTCGAAATAGAATATGGCCCCACTCTGTAAAAGTGGCCTTAACCAGCTTAGGGCAGCCTTCGTCGAGCTGTAGTAATCCACGTCTATGTTGACTATCGACGGCGGCCACTTCTTGAGGTCATTTCTAAGTGCGGATGTCAGTGTATCCTCAAAAAAACCTTTAACAAGACGGACCGTCCCTCGTGTCAGATCAATGCCGAGTTCGGCGACTTTCCCGGTCACTTCGTCCAGCCCGACCGAAAATTTTCTTCGATACCAATCGACATGGTCGTCCCTTGGATCTTGCTTGTTAGGCAACCCCTCAAAACTATCAAATCCGAAGATGTGAAATCGATACAGGTCCCGACCCGTCGCCTTACAAAAGGCCTTGAGAGCCGTGATGTAGGATGATAAACTTCCGACGCCTACCCCGAATTCGTAGTAATTCCCAAATGGGCTGTAGCCGTAACTTGCCAAGGTTGCTTGATAGGATAGAACGGAATAGTACCAAGAGCAGAGTCCATCAGCGTTTATGGAGTTCCGCCTCAAGCCCAGTCTAAAGTAATACCAAGCTCTGTAGATGAGGTCGCTGAGCCGCATACCAAACAACTTCTTCTACAAGGACCAGCAAATTAAGTCTGACGATCTGGAAGGATCTTGAAACTACCATATTCTTGCATAGAGCTCCATGAATCATTTGAAAGCATACGATCCGCCTAGCGGACGCATCGCTGGACGAGATCATCTCGGGTTTAAGAACCGGCCGTCTCTCCAAGGCACGTCTATCCCCAGCAGCTCTAAGATTCTGGCCGCTCTTTGGGCATAACTATGGCGTGCCATGATCGCGGCGTAACCTTTGCGTCGGTAACGCATGATGAAATCGTGATCGCTCAGAGCTCGAACCTGATATGCAATGGCAGTTGTACTCGGCGGTATTCCTGACGAGAGCTTCATATTCGGCCTTGTTGGCCTCGATCAAAATTGCTTCCCAATCTTTCAATCAAAGGTTGGCGGTATTTGAGCAAAAAACGCCTTCAGCTGCTCCAAATCCGACACAAACTCTTGACGACGTACCTATGAGTTGAAATATTCTCTCGATAATTCCATCCTCACCGAATTGAGAATGGATATTATACGCGTGATCAGACAGCTTTCTCACCTTTATGATAACCTTCTAAGGTCTTCGACCCTTAAGTCAAAAATATTGCTTATCTGCGCATATAGATAGATTGTTCACGAACCGCTCAGCGTCAAGTCCCTGAGAATTAGAGTACTTTTCGTAACAGCGACCTCTTGCGCGATATGTTGAAAAACCAAGATCCATCTGATCAAAAAACGACGCGACTTGACCCTCACTAATTCTTGAAGGATACTGCTGCTCGAAGATCCTTAAGTCTCCAGCAGCTTCAAAATCCTACTCAGACCTGTGAGGCTGCCACGCGAAGTCGTCCTTTTAGGTGTTCAAACCTCGAACAGCTGTTCCTAGATCACTTGTGAAATGATCTGTGATACCACTCAATCATTTCCGAAATTCCTTCCCGTAGCGAGACACGCGGAACATAATTATCAGTTAACTGGCGTAATCGAGTGGCGTCGGCGCACTTACGGAAACGTCCCTCCGGCCTACTAGCATCGAAGACCACCCTTGGCGACTTGCCCGACACTTCACAGATGAGCCGCACTAGATCAGCAATGGTTGTATCCTCATCATAGCCAATGTTAACTGGACTCGCAAGGAACCCACTTTCCACAACGCGCATGATGAGGCGTGTTGCATCGCTAGCATGCAAGAAATTTCTTCGTTGGCGCCCGCTACCCCACACTACAAGTGGGTCTTCCCCATCCATTACGCGCTTGACAAGTGCCGGTATAACGTGTGCTTTCTCTTCCGAGTCCCAACGATAGTGCCCGCCATAGGGATTGAACGGACGCACGATCGTCACCTTCATTCCATATTCACGCGAATAATAGGTACCCGCCAATTCTTGGATACGCTTGGCCCAGCCATAGCCTTCATTAACGCTTTCGGGTAGCCCCTCAAACACGTGAAGTTCGGGAGTGGGCACAGGTGCATCGTCAGGGTAGACACATGATGAGCTAACAACAACATATCGGTCCACATTGTTTCTCCGAGCCGCTTCAAAGGGGACCAAAGTACATAGTAAGTTGTAGACAAGCATCTCGCCGTTGTGAGCTCTGCTGTAATCCATTCCGAAAGCCTTGGCAGCGAGATTAATTACCACATCTATGCGTTGAGTAGCTTGATGACTAACGTTCGTATCTCGCAGGTCGCCTTCGATAAGCGATATTCTGTTTGAAAATTTCGAAAGGCTGTCCGGATGGCTGTTGTCGAAGTTATCGACGACGACAACCTCTGCTCCAGCTTCCACTAGCTGCGGCACGAGATAGGAGCCGAGAAAACCACAACCTCCTCCAACCATCACACGCTTTTCTGTCCAGAAGTCATCAGCCATGCGCTCGTCCCTCAGCGTCCACACTTTCGGCTCTTTCGCAGAATCTTATCAACTTGTCGCAGTTGACTAAGCGCTTCGGGCATGATGAACTTTCACAGCGGCTTCTGGCTTTATTACTTTGTCGGGCAAAATAGCGATCCTGTCAAAATCCCATACGGGGGACAAATCGCCTGATCGTTGTGAGGCTTAAGGGAGGACTGGGTAATCAGTTCTTCCAGTACGCCGCGGCTCGACGCTTGTCGATTCATCACGGAACAGAGCTGAAGCTTGATATTAGCTATTGGAAGACGAATACCTCGTGGGCCCCGTACGAGAGTTTCCAGAGGTACGGCTTGAGCCATTTCTCTGTACAAGAGTCTTTTGCGACGGAGGAGGACATATGCAAAATAACTATGTCTCGCAGAAAGGGCCTTCTTGGGGCAGTCCACTCACTTGGCGAGTTTATCAAGCCCTATTATCGTAGGCCGGTGTTTGCCGAACCCGAGCTCCGACCATTTGATCCTAACATACTAAAGACGCCAAAGGATGTGTATTTGGACGGATACTGGCAAAGCGAGCGCTACTTCGCTCCTATCGCCGACACCATAAGGCGAGAATTCAGAGTGAATTCGGAGCCTGACAAAGAAAACCGAATTCTCGCCGAACAGATCGAGTCGAGGGAATCGGTAGCAGTCCATGTCCGACGTGGCGATAGGGTCAAGGATCCAAGGATCGCACGCCTGCACGGGACTCAATCAATTGAATACTACCACTCAGCTGCAAGACTGATTGCGAACGAGGTCCGTAAGCCGCACTTCTTCGTATTCTCGGATGACCCTCAATGGGCGAAATCAAACCTGCGACTTGATCCGGTGATCTATGTGACACATAATGGCGACTCTCGAAACTATGAAGACCTCAGGCTAATGAGCCTATGCAAGCACAGCATAATTGCTAATAGTACTTTCAGCTGGTGGGCCGCATGGCTAAACAAGAACCCAAACAAGCTAGTAATTGCGCCGAAGAACTGGTTCAGGACAGAGAACTTGGACACCCAAGATTTGATCCCCCAAGACTGGACTCAAATCTGAGTCGACAGAGGAACGACAGATTAGCTATGAAAATTAGAAGGCTCGCTAACCGACCGAAAGCGACAGGCCGAGCTTCATGCGAGGAGATCCGACGGATCATTTGCAAATTGGAATAGCAAACTCCTTCAAATCCTCCGTGGCCCAACTCAGCATCGCGTAGGAATATTCTTCAACTAATCTCTTCAAAATGGTTGGGAAATATGGAAAAAGATTTCCGGATTTTTGAACCACCATGTTTGTAATCACCAACTTCCTAGAGTTAGGACTAACCCATGTGGTCTTGAAGAAGAATCTAGGGCCTCAGTCCTTGTCCTCTCCAGTTACTATGGCCATGTCAGGGGGGTCGCCTCAGTCAAAGATATTCGAAAGAATTCCTTGATGTAGAATGGCCCTAGAGTTCGAACGGGTTGACGATATGAAGCCACTGGGATCAGAACCTAGACGACCTCACCTAGCAACAACCCATAGTTCCCCGAACGACTTTGGGCGCGTACCTCAACAAAGCCGTAAGTCACCTGCGACGACAGCGCCCGTTGCCGCATCTTGTTTCCATTGATGAGACTTAAATGTATCAAGGGAAAGGCACGGTGTGTGATAAGGGTGGCATGGCGCGACGCTCGAGTCATGGTAACAGGAGGTATGGGCTTCATTGGTTCGCACCTCGTTGAACGATTGGTACGGGAAGGAGCCCAAGTTCGAGTTGCAGACGACCTCTCACGCGGTTCGATTGCGAACTTGACTGACGTAGCCGACAAAATTGAGTTCTCAAGAATCGACCTGACCGACGCCAAGAATTGCATGACGGCGTGCAAGGATATCGATTTTGTTTTTCATTTGGCTGCGTCAGTAGGGGGGATACACTACATCAAGAAGGAGAATGTTGGCGGTTCCACTCCCAGTCTTCTGATGAACACGAACATGCTTGAAGCTGCAAGGCGATGTAGTGTTAGGAAATTCTTGTTCGCGAGTTCAGCTTGTGTCTACAGGGAAAAGTCCCTTCAACTGAACCGCTTCGTTGAAGACGACGCCTATCCGGCTAATCCCGAGACAACTTATGGATGGACCAAGCTGATGGGGGAGATACAGTGCAGAGCTTACTTCTTGGACTATGGATTAAAGTGCTGTTCTGCTCGTATCTTCAATGCCTTCGGAGAAAATGAGAGCCTTGATCCTAAATCAGCTCACGTAATTCCGTCACTCATACGCAAAGCCCACAACTACCCTCGGGAGCCATTCACGATTTTTGGGGATGGCAAGCAAGAGAGAGCCTTTCTATATGTGAAAGATTGCGTTGAAGGGCTACTTCGCATGATTGAGAAAATTGAGGACGGGACCCCAGTTAATCTTGGATCGAAGGAAGTGGTCTCAATAAGCTACGTGGCTAAACAAATAGTTGCGCTGTCCGGGAAGGACATTAGAATACAGTACGACCCTTCCGGCCCACAGGGTACGCATCGCTACTGTGCCGATACAACAAAGATGGAGCAAGTGCTCGGGTGGTCACCTAAAACAACTCTCGTGAAAGGGCTAAGAAACACGTTCGAATGCGCAAGGCGAAGAATCGTTGTTGAAGCATAAGAAGATCCTTGTGACAGGTGGCGCTTCTTTCATCGGAAGCCACCTAGTCGACACACTGCTGGCGCGGGGGGCTTCGGTTTTGGTTGCGGACGACTTCTCTAGTGGCCGCCTCGAAAACTTGGAGTACCCTTTGAAGGAGAGACGGTCCGGGGAATGGGAATACGGCTCTCTCGTTGTGAAAAGAGGAGACGTAAGAGACAGAGGCTTTCTCCGCTCTGCGATCGAGGACGTCAACATCGTGTTCCATCTGGCAGCAGTGCATGGAGGCAGAGGCTTCATTGACACCCATCCCGCTGACTGCTGTCAAAATATGGCCATCGACGAGTTGGTCTTCGACGCATGTCACCGAAGCGCCGTGGAAAAGGTCTGCTATGCAAGTTCGGCATGCGTCTATCCCTCCTATCTTCAGGAGCAAGCTGGGTCTAGCTACCTTCTGAAAGAAAGCGACGCGGATGCCTTTCAGAGAGACAAGGCGTATGCAGACCTGGAATACGGATGGGGTAAGCTGATGGGAGAGATGGCGTTAAGAGCCTATCATACGCAGTACGGAATGAAGAGCGCCTCAGCCCGAATCTTCACAGCTTACGGTCCTCGCGAGAACGAGACGCACGCCATAATAGCGCTGATAGCACGTGCGTTCCTTCGCTCAGACCCGTACGCAATTTGGGGGACAGGCGAACAAGATAGGAACTTCACTTACGTTCAAGATATCGTAGACGCTATGATCTTGGCATCCGAAAAAATAGAAGACGGTTCCCCAGTGAACGCTGGCCGAAGCGACAGGATAACATTGAACCAGACTGCAGAACTGGTCTTTGACTTGATGGGTTGGAGACCGAAGAAAATTATCCATGACCTCACAAAACCCCAGGGCGTTAAATCACGCGCAGCAGATCTGACGCAATGCCGCTTAAGACTCGGTTGGGAACCAAAGGTCGGGTATAGAGACGGTTTCGGCCGAACCATCAAGTGGTATTTGGCCTCGCATGACCAGGCCGCCGTTAGCTCAAAACTCGAAAAGTTGCTGACCGAAAGAACCATCTGAGCCTCTGGAAAGCAGCCACGATATCAGCGCATCTTCTTGAAGGTCAGAATTCTCATATCAGAAAATCTACTGGGAGAGGGTACCAGTAGATAGTCGAACGGCTTTGAGAGTGCCAAGACTATCACCTCTATTGCACGTAATAGTCGCAGTGGGATCGTGTGTTTCTGTTTCTTTTCCTCGAATTCGATGGAACTTGATGTTTCCGGATTTGCGCGTTGCGGCAGGGGCGCACGCCTATCCTAGGTAAGCCGCATTCGTAAACGAGGCTGCATCCTTCCTGTTCGAAAGCCTTCACGTATTCGTCTCTGGATCTGATAATGAGGTAGGATGCCGGTGTCCTGCTCTTCACCTTCAAGGGTGAGAAGTCCATGACGAGGACGTAGCCACCATTCCGAAGAACCCTGACCATGTTTTCGACCGCGGCGGAGAATGCCCAGGCATTTGTCAGGTGTTGGAGAACATTGATACCGAAAACTAGGTCAAATGAGTTGGGAGGAAAATCAAGATCTTCTAGTTTCTTCGTAAGCAGCCTAACGTCGCTCCGTCCGGAAAACCTTCTTTCAGCGTAATCTATTGTTTCGTCACTTACGTCTATTCCAGCGATATCTAGTCCGCTGCGCTTGAGGAGAGATTCTATCAAATCGCCCGTCCCGCAGCCAACATCCAAGATCTTCGTACCGGGGCCGAGCGGGATCGTTGCACGGCGGAGAACTAGGTTGATCGCTCTTAGGCGTTGAGGCTGGTCGTACTCATATAGCACCCGGTCTACCTCGCCTGTATGGCCATGCTTCTTGAACCTTTGATTCCAAAACTCCTTGGCATCATATGCAACGTTCAATTCCCGCACAAATCCGATTTGTCGCAGCCACCAACAGAGACAGTCCGACCTATTGATGTAGCCGGATTATGATTTCTCAATTCGCGTAGAAACTGCGTATGGTCTTAATGACGCATTCGATGTTTTCGTCGCTAATCTCGGCGTTTATGGGTAGGGATACGACTTCCCGGCAAATAGCTTCGGTTTCCGGCAGACTATGGGCTCCAAGTCGAAGCCCCTTATGCTCCCACATGGGTTTCGGCCAATGAATCAAGACCTCCACGCCGTGGTCCTTCAAGTATTTGACCAGCCCATCGCGTTTGCGTGTTCGAATCACGAAGTTTTGGTACGTATCGTGGTATTGATCACCATCAAAGTCCGGCAAACGTATGTCTCCTGTCTCCGATAACCCTCGGATGTACATTTCGGCGACCTGCCGCCGCCGTTTCAGCCATTCGGGGAGGTGACGCAACTTCACATCCAAGATGGCGGCTTGTACATTGTCTAAGAGGCAGGTGAATCCATGCTCATGGTATTCGCCTGTTTCACGGTCCTCGCCATTGTAACGCAGACGAGCGATCCTTGTGGCTACTTCTTCGTTGTCTGTCGTTACGGCTCCGGCATCACCGAAAGCCCCGAGAACCTTGAAGGGATAAAAGCTGAAACACCCAGTTAATCCGAAAGAACCCGATTGCTTCCCTCTGAATGTAGCCCTAGAGCTTGCGCTGCATCTTCGATCGCTACGAGATGCAAAGTATTAGATATTTCTACTCAAAGCTCCGGCCATTGATAGGCATGGAGCACAGACCGCAATAGAGTCAAGGACATCAACAATATCCTGTGCGAGCTTTCTTCGTTCAAGAACGGGAGATATTAAAGGGCAAGAGACGCATTGTACGTCGGCTGGAGATTTCATGAAGATACTAATCACGGGTGGAGCGGGCTTCATCGGCAGTAATCTATGTGAGAACTTTGTGCGTGCTGGTCACACGGTTTTGTGTCTTGACAATTTGCTTAACGGAAACCTCGGAAACCTTCGGCCCCTACTGGTCAAAAGGAACTTCAAATTCATTGTCGGCGATATTTGCGACTATGATTTTCTTGATAGAATTGTGAGTCAAGTTGACGCTATAATCCATCTGGCAGCTCAGATACATGTGGACAGATCCATAATCGAACCTCGCCTGACCTATGACATAAACGTCGGAGGGACCCTGAACTTGTTAGAACTGGCAAGGAGATATGACATAGAGAAATTCATCCACACCTCTTCAAGCGAAGTCTACGGAACGGCTCAGTATGCGCCTATGGATGAACGACACCCACTCTCAGCACCGCATGTGTACGGTGCTAGTAAGATTGCGGGCGACAGACTCTGCCATGCTTACATCCAGACCTATGGGCTTAATGCCTACATTGTCAGACCCTTCAACACATTTGGTCCGCGGCAGAAAGACACCGGTTACGGTGGAGCAATTTCCATGTTTGTAAAAAGAGCCCTTGAAGGCAGACCTCCGATCATTTACGGCGACGGCAAGCAGACACGTGACTATACGTATGTAGTTGATTTGGTTCGCGCCTATGACAAACTCTTGACATTCAATAAGCTCATTCCAGAACCACTGAATTTCGGGACAGGTGCTGAAGTCAGAATAATAGACTTGGCAAATCAAATTATCAAGTTGTGCGGCAAAGAAGGAAAACTCGTGCCTGCCCACGTGGAACCAAGACCTGGTGAAGTTAGGAGACTGGTTGCGGACTCTTCAAAGGCAAAAGGAATTCTGGGCTGGCAACCAGAGTACTCACTCGAGAGAGGGTTGAGTGAATTCATCAATTGGTACAAGAGTTACAGGTCTGAGGAATGGGAGAAGCCGACATAGATTCGGATAATGCCTCTAGACGGATGAAGATTTCGAATAGCATAGCTTCTCCATCGTGTTCATTCGATCAGAACTAAATCCCAAGATTGGTCTCCTAATCCCCGATTGCCAGTGAAGCCGCAGCAACTCTTCTCGCCTCATCTGTCGTCAGGGAATTGGACATGGGAAGGGCCAAGCTATTCTCGCCCAAGAATTCTGACCAGGGTAAGCTGACACGCTTGTAGGACGGAGCGACGGAAAGGAAATAGGGTTGTTTGTGTACGGGAACAAACATCACGCTTGTCTCTATGCCTTGTGCAGCGAGGATCTTTCTTAGTTCGTCCCTAGAAACTGGGGCCTCTTTGGTCAGTCTGACGATGTACGCATAGTATGAGGTTCTGTTGCCGTCTTCGATCTTCTGTCGCTTCATCCACCCTATCTTCGACAAAGCATCGTCATAGATGCGCGCGATCAAATTTCTGTGCTCTACAAATTCTTCAATCCTCTTGAGTTGCAACAGACCCAGTGCTGCGCTTAATTCCGTGATCCTATAGTTGTAGCCTAGTTCGAGAACCGGTTCTGGACCGATTCTAGGCCTCCCCTGATTCCTAACTAGGCTCACGTTCTGAGCAATAGCATCGTCATCCGTCGCAACTGCGCCGCCCTCGCCAGTGGTTATTATCTTCGTCGGGTAGAAACTGAGGGCCGATGCGGTCCCTATGCTTCCGCACATGCGATTCTTGTATTTGCTACCGAGTGCATGCGCTGCGTCCTCGATGACGCATGCCTTACTAGCGCGTGCAATATCCACAATATCCCTCATGTCGCAGGGGTTTCCTCCTACGTGAACTACCATCACAGCACGGGTCTTGCTCGTGACCTTTTCTTGCACGTCATTCGGGTTCACATTGTAAGTCTCCGGGTCGGAGTCCACGAGAATTGGTTTCGCACCAACATAGAGAACCGAATTCACTGTTGCTGCGAACGTGTTTGAGGGGACGATTACTTCGTCACCTGCTCCTATGTCGAGTGAGCGGAGAATCGAATGCAAAGCGGCCGTGCATGAATTCAAGCACGGGCAATGCTTCACTCTAAGATAGCTCGCCAACTTTTCCTCAAAGAGTCTGGTGTATTCTGATGAGGTCAGCCATCCTGACCTGAGAATCTCACCGGCGACGCGTTTGAATTCCTCAATATCCTCGTTGGAAAATGCGGGCTTGGCGAAGGCTATCTTCTCTGTCAAATACTGTCTTCTCCAAGACGCCGTTCATGCGTTATCGTATTCAAGTTTGATGAGTCATTATTGCGCATCCTTTTGTTTCTGCCGCAAAGCTGGTTTCCTGTGAAAACCGTTCGCGTCCAAGAGTTCCTTATACAGTCGCTCCATGAGCTCCATCTGCGTCCGATATTCATTACGTTCCTGTATAATCTTCCTGTTGATTGCGCCGAAACTACGCCTAACCTCTTGTTCCTGAAGTAGGTAGGTGATTCTCTCTGCCAGTGAGGCTGGGTCTTTCGGAGGGACAAGAAAACCGCCTTCGCCGTCTCTTATCCAACTGCGGTTATCGACCACATCCGTGACAACGACTGGTAATCCACTAGCCATTGCTTCAGCTGTACTTACGGCTATTCCGGAGTCAGATAAAGCGGTGGAAACGTGGACATCGGCTGAAGCGAAATATCGCGGGAGTTGGTCATTTGGAATAGGTCCGATGAACCTAACAGCGTTTGCTACTCCCAAAGAGTGCGAGAGATCCTCCAAGTAATTCCTTTGTTCGCCGGGCCCCACGACAATGAACTTAGTTTTGGGGACTTTCTTCAGGACAGGTGGTATGGCTCTAATCAAAGATTCCACGTCGTAAATGGGTTCCAGATTTCGTGCCGATATCACCATTAACGAATCAGAAGGCAGATCAAGCGCTTTCTTCAAGTTTTCATCTTTCGCACTCGGGCTGAATTTCTCGGTGTCAACTCCGAAAGAAACCAATCGAATTCTCTCCTTGTCACACCCCAATTGGACCATTTTGTCGATTACATGATGACCATCACTTGTAACCAAGTCAGCCCGTCTGAGAACATGCCGCACTTTCCACCTGCTGAATCTCGATCTATTCGGATCGATCAGTATGTCCGAGCCCCATGCAGTGAAGACGAATGGGTGGACACGAGTAAGTGCTCCCCAAAATCCATAGCTTGACGCATAGTGTGCGTGAAGAACATCAGGCCTTATCCCTTTTATGAACTTCCGAATCTGCAACATCAATGCTGCAAGGACGACCGCACGGGGGGCGTGGTTCGGCGGTTTAAGTTGATGTAGAGCCACGTTTGGAAGATCGCAGGGTTCGACGGAGATCAAGTGGGTTTCATGGCCTTTCTCGGCGAAAAATCGCACCAATTTTTGTGTGTGAACTGACCTTGCATTAGCTAGATAACAGAGTTTCAAGAATTCCGGACCTTTCCATAGCGTCGCTCTGATTTGCACCAGTGAATGATGGCCGTTTGCTGTCTCAATCTTGCCACATATGTCTTGCTGACAAAGATTACAAGAAGAGCGGGCTAGATTGTCTGCATTATCGAAAGGAATTGATTGTGCAGGTTACCTTCTCAGCTCGGTTGGCTTCAAAGACCTGACTTGTTAATTACTCCGACCTCATATGCACGCCTAGAAGAGTAATCGTGGTGAGTTGAATCTAGTGGTATGGCTGCGGATTGATGTAGATAATCCCTGTTATTATCACCCGATATTCATACGCCTGAGATTACGTTGGAATGTACCCATACCCGGATACTACAAACCTACAAGGGAAACGTTGGCGTTCCTGAAATCAAAGTATCCCGAACTTAGGCGAATATGGTTCATTCGGAGCATAATACTCCCCCCTAGGGACCTCTTGAAAGGCGAAGAGATAGGGCTGCACGTCACGAATCCAATGAACATCTTGAAAGAGTATGCTAAGGTTACGAGTTGGTTCGATCGAAGTATTTCTTACTATACGAGACACGGGCATTCAAAAATAGCGAGTGGAAAGGTATGGACAGAGGAAGAGAAGAAATACGTTCGCAGTGTGCTTCCTAACTTGGAGGACCTGTCGGACAAGCCTCACCATACGATTACTCGGTTACCGGATCAGCCCAGTAGGGTGGATTTTCGAGGCATAGACCACATCCTCTTTCACGACGTCCATTTTCGCATTGCCAGAAGGGAACTAGAGGAAGTATTGGAAAGAGTGGCTTCTAGTGCATAGGATAGAATGCGTCATACCAGCCAGGAATGAGGAGAAATATCTCCCCAAGACAAGTGAAGCGTTGGTCTCCCAGACGATTAGACCAACGCGCGTCATAGTGATTAACGATGGGTCTACTGATACGACGGGTGAGGTAGCGTCGAAGTTCGGGTTTGAGACAGTCTGCGTCGAACACCGTAAGCCCAGAGAAAAAGGGTCTCCTGAACTCGCCCAACTATTCAACAAAGGTTTGGAACAGGTTTCACCTACAGCAGAATATGTCATGATTCTAGGAGCAGATCATGTCCTCCCAAACAACTACATTGAGAGGGTAATCGGCAAAATGAAACAACAGTGGGTCAGCCTGGCCTCTGGGGTAATAGCCGGGGAAGCGGCTGTAACACCCAGAGGCAGCGGACGAATCGCAGATGTGAAAGATTGGAAGGAGAGCATTGGCCGGCTTGGATTTCCGCTATGTTATGGTTTCGAAACCTACATTGTCCTAAAAATGATGATGAAGGGCTTCAAGGTTGCAGTGTATCGTGACATCCTGAGCGTGACCCAGCGAAGGACAGGGGGTACGACTGACTACGTCAGTTACGGTCGGGGAATGAGGTTTCTTGGGTACACTCCTGAATATTTGTCAGCTAGGGCCTTGATCACGGCGGTCAAGTTCAGAGATCTTTCGAAAGCAGCGGAGATGCTTGCCGGGTATTTGTCATATCACATGCACTCCGACGTTTCTGACTACATGACGCTGAAACAGCGAACATTGTTAGTTGAATACGCTCGATCCCCGAGAAGACTTCTAGCGCGAGCGAAGGCCAGTTTCGGGAGAACGTTTGTCCCTCACCAGGAGGAAAATGCCCCGTGGCCATAATTTTGAGACATGACGTCGATAATCCCTATGTCGGCGAATTGGGATTTGGTGTGTTCGCTCGCAAATTTGTTTGGACGCTAAACTGGTATAAGCAATACGGATTCTTGGGTGAAAAACTTCCGGGCCTTACGCACCTCAAGTACTTGCATGCCACCAAGCGGCTTTTCGAAGTAGAAAAGAACCTTGGGATCAAGGGCAGTTGGTTTTTCAGAACAAGAACGAAACCGTACGCTGCCCTGAGAACAATGATGATACAACATGGATGTGAGATATCATTTCACGCCGACCGATCCAAAGACGAAAGCCGGTTCCTCGCGGATTTGAAGTACACAATTGGCAGAGAGAAACCGCTGGGTTTTACGAAGCACGGCAATTCCAGGAACGAAGCCGAAGCACGCAAGGAACATATCGAAATCTACGATCCCACAAATTGCCTTCAATTGGCGAAGAGATACGGGTTCAAGTACTTCTCCGGAAACGGAACCAATCCCGAAGAGCCATGGAAGATCGTTGGCGGAGTAGTGTACTTTCCCAGCGCTTTCTGGATTCAAACGGGATATATGGATGATACCAAATATACCTTGGACTGGCTGATGGAAGCTCAAAGAAACAGAGATATTGTGGTCCTGGTCCACCCCAGAGAATATACGGACCTGTTCCCCAGACTCAAGAATAGGATTGATGAACTGTTTCGACGCACGAGCGAGATCGTGAACTTCACCGACTTCCTCAAGAGAAGGTTAGATAGTACCAAGCTGCGATGCTCGACGCCAGAACGAGGTCATTTCTCAACTTCTTGAAGGTTCTGAGACTGATTTGCCCGGTTACTCGATCGCTTCTGAGTAACTCAGAACGCTCGCCTCTTGTGAAGACTCGATAGAACCAGGTCGGCTTTTCCTAACCTCTCTTATTGCATCTTCAGGCATTAGGCCCTGGTCTTTCACCAGATAGCACGCTAACACGGTCCCTGTTCTTCCAAGGCCGCCCAAGCAATGCACAAGCACACAACGCCCTTGAGCTATCTGCTCGGAGATGAACCCCACCGCTTCGGCTAACTCCCTCCAGTGAGGTGGCATGTGGTCCTGCATAGGGATTCTCTTGTACTCGAGTCCAGTCACCCATTCTGTTGGAAAAGGCGCCCCCTCCGTTAAGTCCAGAATGGCGCTTATCCCCTGGCGCTTGAGCCAAGTTAGTTGCACTTTTGAGGTAGGTCGTCCGGAGGCCGCGAGTTTCCATGGCATTACCCAACTAAAGCGCCTCGGCTCAAAAACGCCGTGTGCTTTCGATATAATTCGCCTCGCACGAGCTGCCCCAAGAACTGCTGCGAGTGACAGGTGTGGCCCCACGTCGTTCAACCATACGTTCTTCTTCACGGAGAAATCGCACCAGTCACGCAGAACGCTCAAAAACGATTCAGGCCTTGCGCGTAGGTGACGAAAATCATCGGGGAATGGCCAACAATACCTTAGCGCGTCATAGCTGCTTGGCGGCTCAATATCACCGTACGCTACCATACAGGCCGCTAGGTATGGAAAATTGACGCCGGCCGAAATGGCAAGATCCAATGACCCCCAAAATTTTGGATTAATCTCAAGCAGTTTGAACTCGCCACTCTCCCCATCCCGCTTGAACTCGACCATTGCTACACCGTGCCATGAGAGCTGATCGAGTAGTTTTGACCCGAGCGCCAGAAGCTCCGGAACTAACACGGACTCTGCTGCAGAACTCGGTCCACCGGTGGGAGGTGTCTCTCGGATCCTTCTGTGCATGAAGTGGGCGCGGCGGTTGCCTTTGTTGTATAGGGCGAAGAAGCCGTAGCCATCTCCGCGCACTAACTCTTGAATTACGAACTCTCTTTCTTTGAGGGTCGTTCGACAAAGGGCGAGAGCATCCTTGGGGTTGTGCACTATACTTGCGCCTCCACTCCCGAAGGCCGGCTTCAAAATAGCAGGATATCTGAGCCGAGAAAGCTTTGAGAGCGGGTTGCCGGAAAGGAACGTTTTGGGAATTGGTATCCCTAGATCTTCTGCAAGAGCAATCGTCTTCGCCTTGTTACATGCAATCAAATATGAATTGGTCGGAGCCATAGGTATCTTTCTCTTGAGGCTCTTCGATGCCCCGGTTTCAAAGCTGAACCAAGTTTCGTTTCCTACGGGAAGTATCACATCATAATTCTCCGTTTCATCGATACTCTCCACAGCCCTCAGAAACCATTTGCTCGTTGGATCCGGATAGAGAAACTTCTTCGTTGTGTATTTCGAATAGAAAGATTGAGCACGCGCGTCAGTTGACCCAACGTGAACCTCGACACTGTGCGTCGCGAGAGCGCGAGCAATTGCCAATGAGTGTTTGTATTCACCGTCAGTAACGAAAACCTTCAACAGCTATCGCCTCAACTCTAGGCTTTCGTGGGACTGTAACGACACAGATAACCTAGCGCTGATTCGTAAGGAGTCAGTAGGGAACACCCTGGTAACCTTAACGCCAATATTCGCATGATGAGAAGGTTCCGACAATTAAGACTCCTGTTCCGGCATCGCTCCTTCTTGACCGGATTGCTGCTGGTCGGATCTGGATACTGCACAAATGTGCATGCGGCTGGTTATGGTAACCCTGTACTCACACCAACTCGACCGCCGCTTCAGAAACCCTGCCTGATCCATCTAGTGAATTTAACGATCAAAGGTGATTCCAGTGTCACAGAGACACTACCATCAAGGGTATGGCCTCGAAGAAGGTTTTTGTTTCTCTAGCCAGTTAATCGCGCAGATTCAATTTGCATATCCGCGTTGCGATGGCGCAGATCAACTCAACAGTGGGCGACTTGCACGGAAACTCCAAATTAATTCTGGACTATGTTCGCAAAGCCATTGCTGTGAAAGCTGACTTGGTTGCCTTCCCTGAAATGGCGACAACAGGCTATCCTCCGTCAGACCTGTTGCCGCCACGCGAAGTCCGACCCCCTGCGGGGAATCGAAAGCCAGAGCTCGAAGCGTTCGTTCGCCTAAACAAGCAACATGTCCTTGAACTGGCAAAGGAAATACAAGACACTGTCGCTATCGTTGGATTCGTCGATTATGACGACCATCACCTTTTCAATGCCGCTGCACTAATCGCCAAGGGCCGGCTTGCGGGCATAGTGCACAAAACGCTTCTGCCTACCTACGACGTATTCGATGAACTGCGCTACTTCACCCCCGCGCGAGTCAATGATCCGCTCACCATTCCAATCAAAGGAAACGCGGTCAAAGTAGGCACCTCGATCTGCGAGGACATCTGGGATGAGCAGATCGGCTATGGGATGAAAGTTGTCGACGTACTTTGCCAGGGTGGTGCGCAGGTTATCGTGAACCTCAACGCCTCTCCCTTCCACGATAAAATCCGGGACGTTCGCCTCCGGATTTTGAGACAAAAGGTCAACCGGTTGCACGTTCCAGTTTTCTATGTGAATCTGGTTGGTGGTCAAGACGAGCTTGTTTTTGATGGCGAAAGCCTTGCCATCGATGCCAATGGTCGCTTGATCGCGATTGGGAGACAGTTCGAGGAAGACCTAGTGATAGCTGACATAGAATTGCCCGAGGGAGTTGGAGTGGGGGGCGAGGTGGCAGAACCTCCTTACAATCGCGAGGCTGAAATGTTCAATGCGCTTGTTTTGGGCGTTCGGGACTACTTCAAAAAGACCGGATTTAAGCGGGCCTTGGTCGGTCTAAGTGGCGGAATTGACTCGTCTTTGGTTGGCGTAATCGCGGCGGTTGCGCTTGGTAATGAGAACGTTACAGGTGTATCGATGCCCTCCCGTTACTCAAGCGAACACAGCGAGAAGGATGCTGAGGTCTTAGCGAAAAACCTAGGAATCGAATTTCTTTCCATACCGATCGACACCATTTTCGCAACTTACGAGCAACAACTGGCGCGCCACTTCCAACGACGACCCGCCGACGTAGCCGAAGAGAACTTACAGTCACGCATCCGCGGGAACATTCTGATGGCCCTTTCCAACAAGTTTGGGCATTTGGTGTTGGCTACGGGCAACAAGACTGAGCTAGCGCTCGGATACGCCACTCTGTATGGGGATATGAGCGGGGGCCTCGAAGTGATTGGGGACGTGAGCAAGATGGAAGTCTACGCCCTTGCACGATATTACAACAACAAGGCTGGATGGCCTGTTATTCCAGAAAATTGTTTCAGTAAGATTCCGTCGGCCGAGTTGCGGCCCGACCAGTATGATCCCTTTGACTATTCCATCGTCTCGCCTTTGGTGGATGAAATAATAGAGAATCGCCTGTCAAGGGCGGAGTTAATCCAGAAAGGTTTCCCTGAGCCAGCCGTGGACGACACAATCCGCCGGATTAAGAATGCAGAATACAAGCGGCACCAAGCGCCCCCCACGATCAAAATAACGAAAAAAGCATTTGGCCTCGGGTGGAAGATGCCGATCGTCAACAGGTTCGCGGATTAGACCCGTTACACTCACAGTTGTGCACGATTGCGCTCTTTCATTCAATGGTGCAGAGGTTGTGGGTCTAGAGCCCTCTGATACATCCATGTTCCATTTCCGGTACGTTAATATATTCCGAGCCCCTACACATGTAACCGTGATCGAATTGAGCATGGTCTGCAGGATAATCGGGCACAGGTTCCAGGATACCTTCGTCATACGTGAAGAAGGGGACTTTTTCGAAGTCGAAGATGCCCAGTACTGCAGGAACTGCGGAACTGTGCAC